>ERZ507074.156-NODE-156-length-23713-cov-9.45042_pt1 | contig 23713 bp, 21 predicted proteins | sample MGYA00512291_ERZ507074 | MGnify/ENA metagenome assembly ERZ507074 | reverse complement strand
TCCTGAACCCATCGGTCCCAAATCTGTCCCAATCAAAAAATAAGGAAGGTATTAACGATGTGTAACCTATTGATTTAAAATGGATAATATAAACAGATTGTAAAAAGCAAGACATTGATATGTATATAAAAAAACTATTACGCAATCATTAGATACCCCCAGATTTAGTTGTAAAGCAAGCACACTTTGCATTTCGAGACAATCCAGGTAAAGACTCTTACCTCCCATTTTGTGATTTTTATACTTATGATGATAAGTTGAACGTTGGGTAGTGCTTCCAATCAGTAGAACATGTGCTTTTCAATGAAGGAACCGATGACTTTTTCGTGGATTTCAACGGAACGCGAGAAGCAGATTGTTTTACTTACCAGCCGCTTGATGCGGGTGCGGAGGGTCAAGTTGTTACGTTCAATACGTTGCGTGAAGATTTTGCCGGTCAGGTATTTCTCCTTCGGCACTTCTCTGGCGTAGCTGCCCCAGTCATCGCGGCCACCATGCCGATACAGAACGGAGTCAACAGGGCTAACAATTCCCGACAGGCCTCATCATTCCGTGGCCCGAAAGTGTAAGCCAACACACCGCCAGTTTTAGTGTTCTACGCATACCAGAGCCAGTGTTGTTGCGCCTTGTTGCCAACGAAGCTCCACAGCTCATCAAGTTCACAGATAAGGGCAACATCAGCGTGAGCTGACTGACGCAGATGTTATCCGCTGGGGCGAGAGCTTTTTAATGTCCGTATGACGGTATTGATGCTGATTTTCAGTGTTCTGGCGATATCACGGCCCCTGTGCCATTATGCGCCATTTCAACGATCAGCTCCTTAAAGCCGGGTTTTCTGGCTTCATAAGAGTAAGTGAGCTGGAAAACACGTTTACATGAACGACAACGGAAACGCTCATGCTGGGAACAACTACGACCATGTCGATAAACTTTATCGGAATTACAGCGCGGACGATGAACAGTAACGGTAGCCATGGAAAACCTTAAATACCAGTAGATTACCAGAAACTTCTATCAATTGAAGACATTACCGTTTTTGATTACAGCAAATGTTTTATTAATTACCCCACCATCGACTAAATCCGTTAGAACGTCGAATGATGCCATTCGTAAATACATTAAAAAGACTGTTGTAATCAACGAAGATGGAAAACAGTGTGTTAAAACTAATCTGAACTTCAGAAAAACAGATGATGGTATGGTGATATATATATCCGCTCTGAACCGCCACGCAATTTAAAATAAAAATCAACAAATATCGTCGATATCCATATATACCATTTTTCTGTAGTTGTATTAGCGTCGCATATTTTATGACTTTAAGTCATAAGTCAAAACACCTGAGAAAAAGCAAACAACATTTTCATTACCACCAATGAAAACCACAGACAAAGAATGCGTGCAACTACAAAATATTGTAGTTTTAAGCAAAAATAAATGTGACATATGTCACATTTATAATTATATAGCTAATTAATAATTAGCGCGCAATTCAACAATGCTTTCGTTTGAAATTGTCTATGGTTATTAATGTAACTTTGGAATATACGTTCCGGAATCATTTACTATGAATAAAATATACGCTCTAAAATATTGTTATATTACTAACACAGTAAAGGTTGTCTCTGAACTAGCCCGAAGGGTATGTAAAGGGAGTACCCGCAGAGGAAAAAGACTTTCAGTACTTACCTCTCTGGCACTATCTGCATTACTCCCAACCGTTGCTGGTGCATCAACGGTTGGTGGCAACAATCCTTACCAGACATACCGCGACTTTGCAGAAAACAAAGGGCAGTTTCAGGCTGGCGCAACAAACATTCCTATTTTTAATAATAAAGGGGAATTAGTAGGACATCTTGATAAAGCGCCCATGGTTGATTTTAGCAGTGTGAATGTAAGCTCAAATCCCGGCGTTGCAACATTAATTAACCCGCAATATATAGCCAGTGTAAAACATAATAAAGGATATCAGAGCGTCAGCTTCGGTGATGGTCAGAACAGTTACCATATTGTGGATCGTAATGAACACAGTTCATCTGATCTCCACACACCAAGACTTGATAAGCTCGTAACTGAGGTTGCTCCGGCTACCGTAACCAGCTCATCAACAGCTGATATATTGAACCCTTCAAAATACTCGGCATTCTACAGGGCTGGTTCGGGAAGTCAGTATATTCAGGATAGTCAGGGTAAGCGACATTGGGTAACAGGTGGGTATGGTTATCTGACAGGAGGAATACTCCCGACATCATTCTTTTATCACGGCTCAGACGGCATTCAGCTGTATATGGGGGGCAACATACATGATCATAGCATCCTGCCCTCTTTTGGAGAGGCCGGCGACAGTGGTTCTCCATTATTTGGCTGGAATACGGCCAAAGGGCAGTGGGAACTGGTCGGTGTTTACTCGGGAGTAGGAGGGGGGACCAATTTGATATATTCTCTTATTCCTCAGAGTTTTCTCTCACAGATCTATTCAGAGGATAATGACGCTCCCGTCTTTTTTAATGCCTCATCCGGCGCCCCCCTGCAATGGAAATTTGACAGCAGCACCGGCACTGGCTCTCTGAAACAGGGTTCCGATGAATATGCCATGCACGGGCAAAAAGGTTCTGACCTGAACGCAGGTAAAAATCTGACATTCCTGGGACATAATGGTCAGATTGACCTGGAAAACTCTGTCACGCAGGGTGCCGGTTCACTGACATTTACTGATGACTACACTGTCACCACTTCAAACGGAAGTACCTGGACCGGGGCCGGTATTATTGTGGACAAGAATGCCTCCGTAAACTGGCAGGTTAATGGTGTGAAAGGTGACAACCTGCATAAAATCGGCGAAGGAACCCTGGTTGTACAGGGAACCGGTGTTAATGAGGGCGGCCTGAAAGTCGGGGATGGGACCGTTGTCCTCAATCAGCAGGCTGACAGTTCAGGACACGTTCAGGCATTCAGTAGCGTGAATATTGCCAGCGGCCGCCCGACAGTCGTGCTGGCAGACAACCAGCAGGTTAATCCGGACAATATATCCTGGGGCTACCGGGGGGGGGTTCTGGATGTTAACGGGAATGACCTGACATTTCATAAGCTGAATGCCGCCGATTATGGCGCAACTCTCGGTAACAGCAGTGATAAAACGGCTAATATCACTCTGGATTATCAGACGCGTCCGGCAGACGTAAAAGTTAATGAATGGTCATCATCAAACAGGGGAACAGTAGGTTCATTATATATTTATAATAATCCCTATACTCATACCGTCGATTATTTTATCCTGAAAACAAGTAGTTATGGCTGGTTCCCTACCGGTCAGGTCAGTAACGAGCACTGGGAATATGTCGGACATGACCAGAACAGTGCACAGGCACTGCTTGCAAACAGAATTAATAATAAAGGGTATCTGTATCATGGCAAGTTGCTGGGAAATATTAATTTCTCAAATAAAGCAACCCCGGGTACAACCGGCGCATTGGTTATGGACGGCTCAGCGAATATGTCCGGTACATTTACTCAGGAAAACGGTCGTCTGACCATTCAGGGCCACCCGGTTATCCATGCTTCAACGTCTCAGAGTATTGCAAATACAGTCTCGTCTCTGGGCGACAATTCCGTTCTGACACAGCCCACCTCATTTACACAGGATGACTGGGAGAACAGGACGTTCAGCTTTGGTTCGCTCGTGTTAAAAGATACAGACTTTGGTCTGGGCCGCAATGCCACACTGAACACAACCATCCAGGCAGATAACTCCAGCGTCACGCTGGGCGACAGTCGGGTATTTATCGACAAAAAAGATGGCCAGGGAACAGCATTTACCCTTGAAGAAGGCACATCTGTTGCAACTAAAGATGCAGATAAAAGCGTCTTCAACGGCACCGTCAACCTGGATAATCAGTCAGTGCTGAATATCAATGAGATATTCAATGGCGGAATACAGGCGAACAACAGTACCGTGAATATCTCCTCAGACAGTGCCGTTCTGGAGAACTCAACGCTGACCAGTACCGCCCTGAATCTGAACAAGGGAGCAAATGTTCTGGCCAGTCAGAGTTTTGTTTCTGACGGTCCGGTGAATATTTCTGATGCCACCCTGAGTCTGAACAGCCGTCCTGATGAGGTATCTCACACACTTTTACCTGTATACGATTATGCCGGTTCATGGAACCTGAAGGGAGACGATGCCCGCCTGAACGTGGGGCCGTACAGTATGTTGTCAGGTAATATCAATGTTCAGGATAAAGGGACTGTCACCCTCGGAGGGGAAGGGGAACTGAGTCCTGACCTGACTCTTCAGAATCAGATGTTGTACAGCCTGTTTAACGGGTACCGCAATACCTGGAGCGGGAGCCTGAATGCACCGGATGCCACCGTCAGCATGACAGACACCCAGTGGTCGATGAACGGAAACTCCACGGCAGGAAATATGAAACTTAACCGGACAATAGTCGGTTTTAACGGGGGAACATCATCGTTCACGACACTGACAACAGATAATCTGGACGCGGTTCAGTCAGCATTTGTCATGCGTACAGACCTTAACAAGGCAGACAAACTGGTGATAAACAAGTCGGCAACAGGTCATGACAACAGCATCTGGGTTAACTTCCTGAAAAAACCCTCTGACAAGGACACGCTTGATATTCCACTGGTCAGCGCACCTGAAGCGACAGCTGATAATCTGTTCAGGGCATCAACACGGGTTGTGGGATTCAGTGATGTCACCCCCACCCTTAGTGTCAGAAAAGAGGACGGGAAAAAAGAGTGGGTCCTCGATGGTTACCAGGTTGCACGTAACGACGGCCAGGGTAAGGCTGCCGCCACATTCATGCACATCAGCTATAACAACTTCATCACTGAAGTTAACAACCTGAACAAACGCATGGGCGATTTGAGGGATATTAACGGCGAAGCCGGTACGTGGGTGCGTCTGCTGAACGGTTCCGGCTCTGCTGATGGCGGTTTCACTGACCACTATACCCTGCTGCAGATGGGGGCTGACCGTAAGCACGAACTGGGAAGTATGGACCTGTTTACCGGCGTGATGGCCACCTACACTGACACAGATGCGTCAGCAGGCCTGTACAGCGGTAAAACAAAATCATGGGGTGGTGGTTTCTATGCCAGTGGTCTGTTCCGGTCCGGCGCTTACTTTGATTTGATTGCCAAATATATTCACAATGAAAACAAATATGACCTGAACTTTGCCGGAGCTGGTAAACAGAACTTCCGCAGCCATTCACTGTATGCAGGTGCAGAAGTCGGATACCGTTATCATCTGACAGATACGACGTTTGTCGAACCTCAGGCGGAACTGGTCTGGGGAAGACTGCAGGGCCAAACATTTAACTGGAACGACAGTGGAATGGATGTCTCAATGCGTCGTAACAGCGTTAATCCTCTGGTAGGCAGAACCGGCGTTGTTTCCGGTAAAACCTTCAGTGGTAAGGACTGGAGTCTGACAGCCCGTGCCGGCCTGCATTATGAGTTCGATCTGACGGACAGTGCTGACGTTCACCTGAAGGATGCAGCGGGAGAACATCAGATTAATGGCAGAAAAGACGGTCGTATGCTTTACGGTGTGGGGTTAAATGCCCGGTTTGGCGACAATACGCGTCTGGGGCTGGAAGTTGAACGCTCTGCATTCGGTAAATACAACACAGATGATGCGATAAACGCTAATATTCGTTATTCATTCTGATGCTGTGCAGCAAAGGGACTATTGCTTTGTCCCTTTGCTGCGATTATCTGATTACGGTACAGGCTGGAACTTAGATTTTCCGGCGTTCACGATACTTCATGTAACACTCAGGTTGAGTAATCTTCATGAGTTTTCTTTTGCCGTGTGGTGGAATTATGAATAATATAGATTTATTAAAAACTATAACAAACTACAAAAAAATCAAAAATCCGGCATACCCGGCTCAGGAGAGTCTGTTAATACACTTATATATTAGAGTAAATGACAAAATCCAGAGTATTATAGAAAATGAATTGAGCGAGTATAGAATAAACACTTCAACATTTATGGTGTTAGTTTCATTATATATGTCTGATGATTATTGTCAGTCCCCTTCTGATATTTACAAGGAGTTACAATTCTCCAAAACAAACATCACACACATCATAGACAAATTAGAAAAAAAGAATATTGCCAAAAGAATTAATAATAAAAACGATCGTCGAAGCAAAAGTATTTGCTTAACCCCTGACGGAGTTACACTTGCTCAAAAACTAATAAACACTCAAAATGTAATGCTAAAGAAAATCTGGAGCGGGCTATCAGATGATGAAATGAAAACATTTGAACTCGCCAACAAAAAATTATTATCAAACCTTAATGTTAATTGATGTTAAAACATACTAACAGTCATCTTCTTACAATGTATTCTTCTGGAGAGAATAACTACCAGAATATATAAAGACATTAATCACACTCTCATTTAATTACAATGAGCATAAGAGCCACCAATGTTTATGCTGGTTAGGCTTTATATAGGAAACAATAAAAAACGTCATTAAACAAAGCGTTTTTAATGGCGTTGTTATTTAAAAGAAAGATATCAAATATAGATTAACCCCCATCGAATAAAGATGTTGTCTAATCATACCTGAAGGTATTTATCACTAGAATTTTATTTGTATAAATGGACATATACCATTGAAAGATTTAGAAAAGCATGTCCAGGAGTTTAAGGACAAATCTCATACTGATTATCGGAAGCTTTTATCATTATATGATTACCAAGCATACAATGTATAATTATATACACTATTATTGTGATTATAATTTGTTACTGTGCCACTCAAGGGCAATATCTTTGAAGGTGTTGTTTAACTGCGTTTCCCGGGCAATCTTTTCCTCTCGCTTCACTTCCATCAGATCGATTCCCCCAGAGATACCTCTTTTAGCTTCTTCAAGTTTTGCAGGAGCATCAGCTAAGGTGACCTCAGGATACACACCTAGTGCTAACAGCTTCTCTTTACCAGCTACACGATACTTGAGACGCCAATATTCTCCTCCACCAGGTTTTACCAGGAGGTACAGACCACCACCATCAGCCAACTTGTAAGCCTTCTCTTTTGGCTTGGCAGTGTCTATTTGACGGGCATTGAGTTTCACTTGGGGGTATCTCCACTAAACTGAACAGCAAATCCCCTCAATTGCTTGTAGAGTTTGGGGTACTTAAATAGACGTCAAAAGACTAAAAGGGGCATTAATATACTGATTATAAGAGGTTTTTAAATACTTGAGTAGACTTGGGGAGACGTTAGAATGGTGCCGATAATAGGAGTCGAACCTACGACCTTCGCATTACGAATGCGTAAATTGATCTTGTAAAATCAATACCTATCGAATTTAAATGGATTTTTTGCCACAATATTGCCACAGTTCGTTAGGAATCAGACAGAAATGGCGACTATACGCAAACGTGGTAACTACCAATGGGAAGCTCAAATCCGTAAACGAGGTTTTCCCTCTCAAACCAAAACCTTTAACACCAAAGTAGAAGCAGAAGCTTGGGCCAAAATGATCGAGTCAGAAATGGCGAGAGGAGTTTGGCTTAGCCGCAGCGAAGCGGAATCTACGACATTGTATGAAGCCCTAACGCGATATGAAAAAGAGATTGTTCCCGACAAAAAAGGGGCAGTGCAAGACCGATCATTGGTGCGGATACTAAAAGGCACTCAGCTGGCGAAAAACTATATGGCCAGCATCAGGAGTGCCGATGTCGCCAAGCTGAGAGATGAATGGTTGAAAATCTATGCCCCTGCAACCGTTTTAAGGCGTTTGGCCTTACTTTCTCATGTATTCAACGTTTCGCGGAAAGAATGGGGCATGGAGAGCCTGCTGAACCCCGTAGAGGCCATTCGCAAACCTCAACCCAAGAACTCCAGGACCAGACGCCTGGAAGCGCTGCCTGTAGTTTCTGAGAAAACCGGTGTTACGTCAGGAAAGGAAATAGCCAACGAGATCGAACATATCATCGCCGCAACACATTCATTAGTATTGCCAGCAATCATTCTTCTGGCGTTAGAGACAGCCATGCGCCGTAGCGAAATCGCAGAGCTTCGATGGCGCTTTATCGATCTTGATCGGCGAGTTGCACATCTGCCGGATACTAAGAATGGTAATGCCCGCGATGTCCCTTTATCAACGAAAGCCATCACGATACTGTCCAGTCTCAAGGAACATTCTAAGCCAGCTGCTGATAAGGTTTTTGATATGCGTGCAGACGCGATTACCCGAGCTTTTGACCGAGCTGTAAAACGAGCCAGAGAACGATACGAGAAAACAAACTCATTATGTGATGAATCATTCCTTAAAGATTTAAGATTTCATGACCTTCGACATGAAGCAACTTCTCGACTTGCTGAAATTTTCCCTATGCATGAACTGACCAAAATTACAGGACATAAAGATCCAAGAATGCTAATGCGGTATTATCATCCAAAAGCTGAAGATTTGGCGTTAAAGTTGAAATAAGGACGTTGTATGGAATATAAAAATAAGTTGGTTGACGCATCATCCAAATTAAAAAAACCTCAACTATTGGCTATAATATATTTAATACCTTTTGGATACTTGATTGTAGAAAACCCATTATGGCTAGAAAATATATACATTGCCGCTCCAATTTTTCTATCATCTATAGCTTTATTAACCAGTGTATACATAGGATATCGTGATTTATTAAATAAAGTATTTAATAATACAGTGGTTAAGTGGGGCGTAACTGGCTTTACATATTCAGTATGCTTATGGATCGCAAAGTTTAAGCTTGACATAGCTTATGGTATAGCCCCAGAAAATCTTAATTACTCAACATTAGCTTATGCTTTCATGCTCTCATTTCCAATAGGAGCAATGATTTGTGCAACTACAGTCTATATATACATATTTTTGCGAGATGTATCCCCAGCAAAAATAGTAATATCCTCTATGATTTCAGTATATATTGGAAACTTGGCTCAACATCATATACAGGTGAACAATCTTCCTGAAAAAATAATATTAATAGGACTCATAATTATGGTCCCCTATAACATGGTCAATCTAGCCAGTTCATTAGTTATTAAAAGGAAATTTAATTTTAATCGTTTAGTATCAGGCTTATCCCTTTTTGCTGTGTCAGTTGCTCTTTTTATTATTAGCATGACAGCAATGAAATATATTGAAAGATTTCAAGAAAAGTTTATTTTTCTTGATGCAAGAACATCTACGACATGTGGTAGCCCAGAAAGCAAATTTCTTTATATTGAAAAAAATGAAAATCAGTGTTATAAAGTATCAGGAAATAAATTCTCGGAGTTAAGACTAACTCTTGTAGATAAAAACATCCCGAATATAAATAATAAGGGCACTTCAACTTATGAACAAAAATAACCCTGCTAATTCATTTTCTATAGAAGCAAGGAAAGAAGCTTTTCGGAGAGCTGAAGCCAGTCTTTTTTTATCAAGTAAAGATCCCAAAGGCTCCTCATTTTTTAATGAAATAAAAAATAAGGTAATCAATGGAGAGCTAACCTATGAAGAGGCAAAGAGAGAAGTGTTAAATCATCACATTGAACAATCTAAAAATAAAATTAAAAAAGGCTAACATCCAGTTAGCTGTATTAGCTCAGGCTCGAACTGACAGTTTGCGTAGGCAAAATGCAACCAAATCTGACAGTCTGCTTTGAGCGAGAAGCGGGCCTTTCGACAACCATATTTAGATGAATAGTGGGCTAGGAATACTTTAGCAATTACATTGCTAATATCAATATAAGTAGTAGATTCAAAAAAAATAAGCCACCTAAAAAGCATGGCTTAATTGCAAATAAATTACATTTTATCAATTTCAGAAATGATCCTATCAATTTCATCAATGCTTGCTTGAATTGTTAGATTATTTTTTATTATCTCAAGTAATTCTATTGCTCTTCTTTTGGGCCTTGATGACACCAGTTCTGAATTTGCTCTTTCATTCTCCACGAACAACCGTGAGAGAGCCATCAATTGATTACTATTTAACACATCTAAAAATGGTTGAAGTACTAAATGTGCATCAGATCTTCCCCAGTAATTCCCCACCCAAACAGTAAGTATTTCTTGATATACATCTTCAAAAGCAATAGATGGAACATGAGGTCCAAATTGTATAAGTGCCTTGGCTGCTCTTTCTTCATCATTCCAGCCGTAAGATGTATCCTTAGCTTTAGCTAGCTGTTTAACCGCATGTCTGTATAAACTTGCCCTAGCAGCATCAGGTATAAATTTCACACCATTAACTTTTACTAAAGTCTCTAAAATTCTTATTTTTGCTCCTTTATCCTCACTTGTATCCGATTCGGGCTCCAGCATAAATGAGTGATATCTTTCCCCCGCTGTTTTTTTAAGGTCATCATTAGATCTTTCCCATGCTTGTTCAAACAACTTGCTAGCATTAACATAAGCAGGATTTTCCCCCTTAGTTATTAAATCCAATAAAAATCCAAATGTTATTCTTATATCAGCTTGCTTAAATGCTCTTATTTGATCTTTAAGTAAGTCTATGCTCTCAATTGATAGTTCAGATTTTTTTATGGGTTCAAATAATCCAGATGGCGAATGTCCAGGGTCTGGCATATCAGATTCGAATAAATTCTTCTGGAGCATAAGAGCCAAAGCAAACACATCCTCAGACTCTACTTTACTATCACTTGCATGGGCTGGAGAGGCATGGTTTCTCATCCAATTGATCATTTCTAATGATTTTCCAGCTTTCTTATGCAGAACCCCTAATTTGGTGGCTCCACTTATTAGCACTAAATCATCTACACCTGACCATCTCTCGTTTATTGTTTCACCATCTTTATCATATTTTTTACGACCACTATCATCCTTTATTGCGGAAAGGAATAAGTCTAAACCATAAGCCTCAATTCGCCGCCTAAGATTATGAATGGATGCATTCCATATATCTAAAAGAGCATGATCAGGGAAGCCAGAATCTAACAACTTTCTAGCTTGCGAAAGGAATTCTATTTCAGTATTAACTGTTGCAGGAAAATTAGTTGTTGATGGCGAGCTTAATAAAACCGGGAGATTTTTTGACATTGAATTTCCTTTAAGTAAAAATTATAATCTATGTCTTTGTGAACAAATTTACACGATATTGTAACCTTGCAGGTGCAAGAAGTAGTGTTCAAATAAATACTTGAAGAGAAAAAATCCGCCATGACAAAGCTATACACTATTCCCAATTCTTAAAAAATTCAATATGTTTAAAAAATTAATTTTCAAAACTAGCATCCTAATACTCTAAACACACCTATATACAACTAAGGATATGAACAGTATCCTTTTATAGAAGGAGTCTGATCCCTACAGATTTAGAGATTTTAATGTTTGTTAACTTCCGCCTATGACACAGAGGTGCTGTTGCAGCCCTAAAAACCTTATGTTTTGTTCAAGTCAGAGCTATACGACGCATCGTCGAATTCAATGCCCAAGCAACGGATTGTGCTTGCCAGTTTCTTATGGTTCAACAGAGGTTCAATGATTAGTATGCTGTAAAGCAAATCTTCGAGACAAAACTTCTCTACCCCCCATGAAAAATTTCGGTTGAATTGCCTGGGTGATGTGTGCCGGATAGCTCCAACTCGAGACTGAAGCATGAAGTCTTTACTATGAAAATTAGCAGACTGTATACGCAGCCTGCTAGTTTATGTTAGAGCTTATAAAGTTCAATTAATCTGGATTTTTCTCTGTCAAATTCTTCATCAAGATTTGAGAAGTCTGGAAGTGTAACCATTAAATCCTTAAGTTGATGAATAACATTCCAGACATCGTAATGAATAAAGGGATTTAAGCCAATTACATTCCCCTCATCATTATTTTTAGATTTCCCTACACCACACAATTTGATGAATTTGTTGATTGCAGTTGTTTCATTCCAGTCCGAGACAAAAAGAAGCAAGGCAGATACAGCCAAAAGGGGGTTATTTTTTTTAACAGCGGATATACCCCTGATTTTCCTAAAAAGAAATTCGTGATGCCTGGTTATTTTTTGTGCAACTCTTATCGTTGCTTCATATTTTTCTTTAAGCAACCTTCTATCATAAACCTGATAACCTCGATCTCGTGCTACTAATCGATGTGCTTGTTTAGTAAATGTGGTACTATTCACAAGATTATAGAAAACAGAATTATTTTCATTAGTCATGTCGATCATCAATGATGGATATTTGAATCTTAACGAACGATACACTTCATCGTTTATATCAAACCAAGATTTATTTTTCCTCTCTTCATCTACAATATATTTACTTTCTCCCTTACGGGAATACATGCTGGCCCTTATTAGATTGATCATGTGAGGGCTATAGTTAACAGAAAAAGTGCCTGACTGGCGTAATTCTGTAAACCATTGCCGCATATTTCGAATATCTTCCTGATTGAACTCATCATGTTCAATACCTCTACATACAAGCTCGCGAATTATACTTGTAATCTCAGAACCTGAGGTGCCGAATTTTATAAAACCATCCCTTGATGAATCTATTTGCTTATCATCACCACTGTAATGATCGCAAAATACTTTGTGTGCATCAGTTCCGTCTTTTGTTCTAAACGAAAAATGAGATTGGCTGACTATCTTATTTGTTCTTTTCGAATAACCTTCTGAAACAACAATCGCACCGCTTACATTGCAAATTGGGCACTCTGCATCAAAGGCAACAAATTCCTTGAAATCACTGAAATTGAGTGCGTTATCTGATGAGTAATGGTTTAACAATTGAACCATGTCCAATTCCTTTTTGAATGTACGAGAATAGACCGTAATTGCCATTTGAACTCCCTTCATCATAATTTTGGTTGTATGAAATATTATCGCATAAAGATACTAATGAGCCAGTAATATAACTAGAAACGACTTTTTGTGGTTCAGCGAACTAGACGTCCGCTCCTGGCACAGGGCTGCTGTTGCAGCCCTGACAACCTTAGACTTCAATCGATTCAGAGATCTCTAACGCATCATCGACTTCAATGCCCAGATAACGGACTGTGCTTTCCAGTTTCTTATGACCCAACAGAAGTTGGATCACCCGGAGATTCTTGGTTTTCTTGTAGATCAGGTAAGGTTTTGTTCTTCTCATTGAATGTGTGCTGTAAAGTGAACCTTCGAGACCAAGTTTTTCTATCCACCCATGAAAGATTCGGTTGTATTGCCGGGTTGAAATGTGCTGGTTAGTTCCGACCCGAGACCGAAACAAGAAGTCTTTACTGTGCAAATTGCCAAGCTTTATCAATGCAGCAACAGCTTCTCTTGTCCCTTTGGTTATCTCGAATTGCACAGGGCTACCGGTTTTCTGTTGCAACACCGTTGCTCTGCTTGAAACCGAACTACCATATGCCACATCCGATACTTTGAGTTTGACCAGATCACAGCCTCGAAGCTTACTGTCCAGGGCCATATTGAACAGAGCTAAATCGCGCGTTTTACCTTCCAGTTCAAGCCGGATTCGGATCCCCCAGATATGAGATATCTGAAGTGGTCTTTTTTGGCCGATGATACGGTCTTTGTTCCACGGTGACGTATTCATACTCAAATCTCCTGCAATGTGGGAAATTTGAGTATGGTTGTCCCTTATAAGCGAAAAGCGGATGTTTACACTCATGATCACCGCTTATGTACGCATTACGAACATAGCGCTGTATTAATCATCGGTAGCAGTTCAGCTTAGCCATGTACACTTGCTTTGTACTAATATGTTTATCTAACAGATGCTTTAAGAAATCGCCTCAAAATGGATTTATCAACATGACTAGAACAGAAAGACTTCTCGAGTTACTACAAATATTAAGGGCACAAAGATATCCGATCACAGCATCCATCCTCTCAGAAAGATTGGGAATAAGTGTACGCTCCCTTTACAGAGATATAAAAACGCTGCAGCATCAAGGAGTATGCATTGAAGGTGGTGCTGGAATTGGTTATATTGTTAAATCTGACTTTCATTTGCCCCCCTTAAATCTTTCTCATGAAGAAATTAATGCTATTACACTTGGGTTAAATTGGGTATCGCACAATACAGATTATAATTTCAAAATTACCGCAAAGAATGCGCTTGCGAAAATACACGCCGTCATTCCCAGTGAATTGAAAAATCTTATTGAGAGTCAATCCTATCTGATCGGTCCATCAGAAAACAATGAGATTTTTTTGAAGACATTCGCAATGCTATAAAAAAAGAAAGAAAATCAAAATAAATTATTGTGATAAAAAAGATTCTTACACTTCACGAGTCATATGGCCCATCGGATTGGTATACATGGAGTCGTGCTGGCTTTTGGTTGCATGGTGCGAGATGAGAAATGATTTTCGTCATTTTAGAACTGACAAAATTGAAGATATTGTGCAACTTGACTCCAACTATAGTGAAAGCAGGACAATTTTATTGAAAAAATGGAGAATAAAAGAAGGGATCTGCGAGGGGAAAGAGTACTGACAAAAACTGTCACAGATGGTTTGTATACTATCCCAGATGAAAGACTCAATTCTACTTCATAGGGGGTGGTTATGAATTTCCAGAATAAAATTGCCGTTATAACAGGAAGCACTACAGGTATAGGTGAGGCCGTCGCAGAGCAATTACATAAGCATGGTGCAAAAGTTGTTATTGTATCCCGCTCGTCAGAACAGGCTAAACAAAAAGCGGAACAATTATCTTCACAGGGACAACAAGCCATGGGGATCGGATGTGATGTGTCACAGCCCGAACAAGTACGGCAAATGATAGATGAGGTTATCAAACATTTCGGCAGACTTGATTATGCTGTAAATAATGCAGGCTTAACAGGTGAACATGGTAAAAATATAACAGAGCAGACAGTTGAAAACTGGGATAAGGTTATTGCTACCTCATTGAGCGGCGTTTTTCACTGCCTAAAATATGAAATACCCCAGATGATGAAGTTTGGTGGATCTATAGTTAATTTATCTGCAGTAAATGGTCTGGTTGGCATTCCTGGATTAGCACCTTACACCGTGGCTAAACATGGTATAATCGGTTTAACCCAAACCGCAGCGCTAGAGTTTGCATGTCAAGGCATTCGAATCAATGCAGTCGCTCCGGGCTATGTCCAAACCCAAAGAATGAGTGAGTTCCCTGAAAATATTGTAAGTAGTTTCGCAAATAGCCACCCTATGAAAAGGATGGCAAAAATGCAGGAAATAGCAGACTTCATATTGTTCTTGCTGTCAGACAGTTCTACATTCTGTACCGGAGGCGTTTATCCAATCGATGGCGGTTATTTAGCTGAATAAAAAAGCACATTATTTTGAAGTGTAAGAATTGCTTTGCCAAAGTGGTAGGCTCAATGGAAGCGTTAGAATATAAAATTAACGCTTCCATTACAGGGCTAGTGAAAACAATATTTTCGTTAGGGATCTATATGTGTATAGATGATCGGTTCTCCATTGGTTCATACATCATGCCATTAGCAACGTCCGCTCCTGGCACAGAGCGGACTGTCAGCTTAGGTTAAGCCCTATGCAGTAAAAGTGTAAGATCAAGTTTGAGCTAATACAAGTTAGCCTCTTTTCACTAGTGAGCCATTTTATAGTCCCTTAATGCATTTTTAAGTAACTCAGTTTGCTCATAAGCATCATCATAATTATAAATTCCGGTAGCAGAATAATACTCTTCGATGCATAGAATATTTATCAATGGTTCACAAATCTCTTTAATAAACTCCTTGTTGTTATCGGCAAAAATAATTTTTATTCCTTCCAAAACAAAGCTATTATAATCAGCCATTATCCACCTCCTTACAGGTGTTTAGTGGAAGCGTCAGTTAACGTTACCGCGCTAACTGACGCGTCTAAATCAAGATTTTTTACTGCCAGTAAAACTATCACCCTCAAACTCATCCTGTTCGTGGTTACTCTGACGATCGGCTGTGTGTTTACGTATTTGATTCGCTATTTCCCCACCAACAGTCTGTTGTGTTCGGATAGAATTAGCACTTCCCTTCATCATCTGATACTCCGATGCTCCATTAGACAGCCCGCTCGCCATGTGAGAAGCCATGCGGCCAGCTCGTGAGAATGATGAAGCAAACCCCTGGCTTCCTCCGCTGACGCTACCTGTATTGCTCCCTGCAGAAGAACCACCGGAACCGCCTGATGGTTGTCCTCCAGAAGTATCTACGGAACCGGTATCTTCCCCGCCGCCAAATCCTCCACCTAAACCACCTTTATCACCAGAACCAGATTCTTCGGCCATCGCCGCTTGTGCAGATTCAAATGCTGCTTTTAGAGCGGAAGCACCACCACTGACTTGAGCTGTAGCGCTCATTGCCATTGCCCCAGCGCCACTGATTGCAGTAGTAGCAGCGCCAGTAATCATACCTGCTCCAAAACCACCGATCCCTTGTAAGGACGCTCCTCCAACAACGCCTGATAACAACAACGGTAATTTATTCGTCAATACTAAAAGAATAATTGACGCCAGAAGTAAAACAATAAGACTATTAAGATCAGGAATATCATTTTTAATAATAGAAAAATACTGATCTAAAAATGATTGCCCAATCCCAATGATTAATGTCATTGTAAATAATTGAATACCAATCGATAATACTGTGCGTAAGTAATTTATTGCTATATCAGAAGTCCATTTCGAGCCACCAAACCCAAGCAAAATAACTCCTGCATAACACAACACCCATGCAGAAACTAACATTATTAGCATATTTATCGCGATAAGCGCCATTACTACTAATACTATTATCGCGACGGTTATCATTATGGTCGAAATCATTGGAGACCAAATTGATGCCGCTGAACTGACCTTTGTTAATATCACAAAAGCTATATCAACTATGCTGGAGGGTGAAATACCAGTACTTGTTCCTAAAGCATTTGCTGCAAGTTGTCTCATTGAGTTAATTATAGATTGTGCTATGGCTGGGCCGTTGATTAAAAGATAATAAAAAAAACCTATCACGGCAAAAAAACGAACTATTTCTGCAAGTGCATTGATTAAACCTTCCCCTTGCATCGCCAACATACCAAATGTCCAAACCATACTGATTAATACCAGCCCCCAGAAGAGCCAATTCGCATAATCACCAATTACTAATGACCATGTGCTGGCTACTTGCTGAAACTTATCTAATAACGTATCAAGTAAACCGCTACTATCTAATTGACCAGCATAAGCATTTACAGAAAACAAAAAAATCATTCCCAAAAAAGTGAGTTTGCTTACTATTCTCATAATTACCATTCTCGCTTAGGGCTAGGATTGTTATTACTGCGCAGGGCACATTTATCGTAGCTATATTCGTTCAATTTATTCTCTGGCGTCGATAAACAATCGTCATCTTTTTTATCACAAGAGCATAGAATCAATGGAATGATTAGAATAAAAATGACCAAAAGTTTATCTTTCATTCAGCTATCCCTCACCAAATTCGCTTCGGGCTTGGTGTGTTCTCGCCAGCTAACGCTTTTTCATCAGCAACTATTTGTTGGGCCTCTTTATCGGTCTGAGCCAGCGCCAGTGTTGCTGCAGCGTTTTGTTGAGCTATCAGAAGCGAGCGGATTTGCAGCAGCTGGTTTGTTTGAGCACTGGCAAGCTGGTTAGCGGCCTGAATAGCTTCCATTTGCCCTTGCGCGCCGGTTGCCTGAGTTTGCAAATCTGTCAGGTTATCAGCATCGCTTTGCAGTGTTTCCTGCTGTTGATCGAGAGCCTTAAACACGGCGTCGTTCGCCTTTTTACGTGCCTCAGAGTTGTTCTGTTCAGCTTTACGCAGTGCGCTGATTTCATCCGCAGTACATTCAACATTACTGTTAAAGCACGGCGATGAGCGGTAGTAATTCACGTCCTGATAACGTTTCAGATATGAATCCAGACTACCGGCCTGATTTTTGTAGTAATTAAGGGTGTCCTGCGCCTGCAACAATTTGTTGATGGTCGAATTGGCCTGATCCCAGATATAGGCTGCAGGCGCGACTGTATTTTTGAGCATGTTTTCATACTGCTGCAGCTGCGTCTGGTACTGCTGGATCTGTTTAGCCACAGCCTGAACGTTATTGACTGCGCTGATTGTGGTCTGCACCACATTAGTACCATCGATGACAGGGATACCGGCTGTCGCCGGTAATGCCATGATGGATGCCAGGAAGGAAGCTGCTAAAGATTTTTTAGCTGCTAAAATCCCTCTCAGTGATGAAAATACTAGGAGCATTAACTTCATTTGCCCACCTTAATTTTAACTGATTATTGATATTGAAAACTCGTACTTTTAACAGATACAGATATTTAGGAAGCCATAAATTTATTTATCCAAGATTCTATCCATAATATTTCTTAGTTCTTGTCTGGTTGATTCTATTTTAGCAAGCAACGTTTTTATTAATGAGGGTGAAAAATCAACTGTGCGTGGATCGTTAGCTAACCACAGTTTAAGTAACCCACCAAGTCGACCAAGATCAGCATTTACTCGGCTAAGCTCTACAACCTGATCAATATCTACAATAGACTCAACCTGATAACCCATTGCTACTTTACGAATGAAACTCGCTACACTTAAGCCAGATGCTTCTGCATTTTCCTGGATTTGCGCTTTTTCATCTGGCAAACAATAAACTTTAATTGGTGTACTATTTTTTCTAGTCTGAGAAACGGTCATATCATTCTCCATACAGGCGGTAGCCGATCAGCCTCGCAGAGCAGGACTCCATTGAGCAGCCCAGCTGCGAATAAGGGAAGGTAAAGTAGAAGCGCCGTTTACGGTGGGCCTACTTTACATGTCCTGCCCCACTGTTGCCGTTGTATATCTGTGTACCCATTGTGTATTTCGGTGTAAGCAGTGTGTTTTTTTGATGTATTTCTGCAGGTTTATTCATATATTAAGTGTGTAATATATGTGTTTTCTGAAAGGAAACTGATTTAAATACCAAAATTTAAGATAATTATTCTTTCGGTTTTATCTTCGGTGGCCTACCTCGTTTCTTTTGAACCATTTCAGCACGCTGCATTAAATCGCGGTTTTCCAGCTCTGATTCAACAGAATTATCTATCCACTCTTTAACATCTTCTCGACGCCACAAAAGTCGCTTATTGCCAGGAAGACGGCATCTGGGAGGGAGGCATTTAGGGTTCCGAGTTGCATCACTACGGATACTTTTCACTGTTTTCTTCAAAGCAAAAGCTAACTCTTCGACGGTTATAAGTTCAGGCATAACTGGTTTCATAGCAGAACCTATCTCTCAGAAAATATTTTCAGGATTTTAGCCGCTATAATTTTAGCCGCTAAATTTTGCAAACCAACGTTAAGAATTGAGAATACCCAAAAATTATCACCTGAAATATTTCTGTCAACACCTCAACAGCTAGAGGAAATAAAAAACCACTGGACCAGCTCTATTTTTTGTTCGTTTTTTGCACAACAATAAGGTTTTAATAAGTCTTTTAGTATTTTGGTTATATATATGGTTAAAGATCTGGTTAGAGAACAATAAAACAATAGCTAATCCGTTGTTTTGTAATTAATTTAAAAAAAATGCCCTACCTCATATGTCAATAATTTGCCCCTCATATGTCATGAAATGGCCCCTCATATGTCATAAACATAAAAAAACAAGCACAGGTTATAAACATAGTTACTAACAGAATTTGTGGATAAATGCACAGGATATACGCAAAAAATATAAATTGTTTAGCTAAACAAAATAGCAACAATAAAAATGAAACAAAATGTAAATAATGGATTTTGGCTATAGTTACCCACAAAGGTTAGCTAACCTTTGTGGTATCTCATAATTATGAGAGCACCATCATTAACAACGGATATATCGAAACGAGTAACAGAAAATGCTCCTCGATGGCTTGTTTAGCTAAACAAATTTAAATTTTACTAAGTATGTATGAAGGGCAAAACCTGATCCCAAACAGGAAGGAATGGTCAATGGATAGGTGTTTTTGCTGCATAGCAACGCTACTCGCAATATAACCAGAAAAATAGGGATACTAAACCCGACAGGTGAGGCCGGGCTTGAGTATTTGTAGCTCTGGGCGGAGGGGACATCCCACATTAGACGAAAAAATTCTATAATGAATTGTTGAGGTAAAACAATTAGGTATTATCTAAAACAAGTTATCGCTGATGTAAAAGTTGTTATCTAACAAGTAGAAAGGTGAGAATTGTGAGGACAAAAAAGGCTGAACCAAGCACTGTAGGTGAAATACTTAATGAAGAATTCTTGAAACCCATGAATATGTCTTTATGTAAATTAGCGGAATTGACAGGAATGTCTTATAGTAGAATAAGAAAAATTATAATACATAATGATCCAATATCCATAAAAGAAGCATTATTACTTGCTGAAGTATTTCACACGGATCCGGATTTTTGGATAAACTTACAAAATGTTCATCATTACTGGCATCAAAAATGTAACTGATATCAAAATCTGCCGTTAATAATGTGTATTATCAACGGCATGTATTTAACAAGATTAATTATTCTCAATGCGGAATAATTTATTCTCTTGAGACAATTTCACAATGAAGTTTTTCTCATCGCTCAGTTCTTTTGGAAGTTTATCCTTCAATATAGATGCAACATACTGAATTTGAGATTTGTAACGTTCAACAAGATTAGCTATTCTGACCAGTTGATTGCCATGCATAAGTTCTTTTTTGTCATTTAACAAAAAATGGAAACAAGGAATGTTTTCTTCATCTGCAAATAAAATATATGCAATATCAAAACAAACAATTTCTCCTTGTTTTTTTTCTGAACTAAAATTGGTATTAAACGAACTGAATTTGTATATTTTTTTTCCTGTTTTTGATGCTGTAACAATATCATATTTCAAAGCATATTGTTCACCGTATAACTCTTGAGACACAGTTGAAAAATATTTATTGAACTTATTTACTTGAGATTGAACTTCTAACTCAAAATCATCAGAAAATAAATTATTGTTAATAGCATCAACTTGAGCGTTTAACTCTTCGATATTCTTTTCAGTTTTCTCAATTTGGTTAATAATGGCTTCGAACTCACCTTTTTTTCGGTGTTTTTCATTCAATTCTAAGACTAGTCCTTCAAGTTCATCAAACGAACCGCTTTTATTTATATTTTCAACTAATTCTTTTTCTTTGGCAAGAAGTATAGTTAAATCTTCTTGAGTTTTACTAATCTCACTAGTTATTACAGGTAATTCTTTTGATATGAATTTAACTTTTTCTTCAACCATTTGGTTGTGGAAGGAAAGTAATGATTCAAATTTTACCTGAATATTCTTTATATTATTACTGGCTTCAGTATATAGATCTTTCAATTGATTAGTGTCAATTTCCATCTTGCCACTTTCAATATCTTTTACCGCCTCAACTATGAGTTCTTTCCGTAATTTAAGCTTACTTAATTTTGAACCTATAGTGCTCAATTGATACTTAATATCATCCAAAGCATTGAGATCATTTTCAAAGTTAGGGTTGATATAGAAAGTAGACTTTTTCAGATCTAAATCATTAATTTCCGAAATCAATAATGCTAGTGATGTCTCATATGCAGTGCGAGTTTGTTTAGACTCCAACCTATTCTTGAAGGTTGTTTCCATTCGGATGCTAGCTAACAAATTTTGTTTAAGAGCTCCTTTTCCAAAATCACATCCAAGAAGAAATAAATGAAGGGTCTCATATTCATCATCACGAGTAAATGAGCTTAGTGTTCTCAGCGTATGGGTGACACTGAGTTCTTTATATCTTATATTATTAGATATTATTTGGGAAAAGGTAGGCTTATTACCATAATGGCCAGAAACTAATACGTCTGTTAACGTTTCTTCAAACTCTTCGATTGTTTTTTGTAGTCCATTAATTCTTCTGATACATTTTTTACGAGAGAGAAAATTTCGCTCAATGACGATGGTCTTAGCTAGCGGATCATCTAAATCCTCAACAAGTGTTAGGGTTATTAAAACCTCTGTTTCAATCAAGAAGTTTTTAACAAGTGTATATTCGCCCTTTTTAGTTTCTGGGTCAGTATAAATGCCTTTAGCATCTGCGCCTAAACAAAAATCGACTAACATTAATACTGTTGTTTTACCAACATTATTGCCAGTGGTTTTGGTTGACTCGGTTGATGCTTCATCAACTGGCGTTTCATCAACGATCAAATTCAAACCAGCATGAAACTTTATTAAGCGTATAACCCCATCTTTATTGGCTATCTGGAGAGATTTTATGAACATATTCCAATTTCCCCTTTGGATTTAATTCAACTATTCCTGCTAGGTATAACCAGTCAAGAGATAAAACAAAAATTGATATAGACATTTCAATTTTTTTCTTTGTTTCGTAAAAAAGATCTATCAATTCAATTTCATCGAAACGTTTCAGCGTATCTATAATAAACCCACCGTTATAATATAAGCTATCTTTAGGATGAATGTCCTTTGGTAACAACATCATTCACTCCGTTAGGGTCCCTAAAAATTTTACAGCGTATGAACGCGTCCACTGCAAGTATACTAACACAAAGCTCCAGTTCCTCTAATGGTATTTGTGTAAAATTTGCACTTTTTCTGACCATTTCAACAGAGCTGTCAATTATTTTAAAAAATAGCTCATCTCCAGTGTATTGTGTACTCAATTTTACGAAGATAGTTCTAAAGGAAGACAAAACTGAAAGGCTTGAGTTTTTACCCATCTGGTTGAACTCTGAATAAATGCGGGATACTTTTCCATGATGGATTTTGTAATCTTCAATAATATATTCAGCTGCATTCAAATTATTAAATGTAATCTTGTCAGTTACATCGAATGGTTGCGGGAAGTCAGTAGTTTCAACATTAGAAAAATCCTCCTTAGCTAATATATTTATAACAGCAGCAATATTTGTTTCGATTAAAACATTATCAGATTCCTCTTGTAACTCATTTTTTAGAAAACCGTGTATTTCTTTCTGTTTTGTTATGTCAAGATGTGAAATAACATTAAGTATCGATTTTACATCATGAATATCTTGCTGCGGTATAAAAACCAAAGCATGAGGATTAGTGTAAGTTTTATTTCTTAAATCACTAGCATCTTTTGCAATTGATATAAATTTAAACTGATGGCCTTTATATAATCTTAAGTCTTTGTTCAAGGCTGAATCAATTTTTGTTTTAGTTGCAGTTGATGAAACCTGTAATACTATCTTCCCATTCTCATCGATAAGATCGATACCCTCAAAATTATGCTTCTCTTGATTAGTATTCTTTAGGGAATACCCAAATAATAAATTAAAGAAGTGAACATAAAAATCTTCACAATGAAGATTATAGTTAAGAATATTTAACTTCCCTCTTAATTCAACGCTATAGCATAGCAACGTAAGCCTTTTCTCACATAAATCAAAATAAATAGATCTGTTCACACATATTATCCTTAAACTATAAACTAATCCGATATTATGAACTTAGGTAAAGTAGAAAAACTCTTCACAGATCTTACAGCATCTACGAGCTGGTTCAAGGTATGTTGAGATGGATTGAGATGTGTAGCGTATCTTCTCATTCCAAAAAGAAACCTGCCACAATTTTGCCACACTCACAACGCGCAAAAATGCACATTTGTGTTAAGAAAAGCAAAACAACGCAACAGTAACCAGATGATTTTATTAGAAAAAATGGTGCCGATAATAGGAGTCGAACCTACGACCTTCGCATTACGAATGCGCTGC
>ERZ507074.70-NODE-70-length-45408-cov-32.7519_pt1 | contig 45408 bp, 40 predicted proteins | sample MGYA00512291_ERZ507074 | MGnify/ENA metagenome assembly ERZ507074 | reverse complement strand
TATGAGCGATTACCCAATGCTCATTTCCAATAAATTACACTCTTTTCGTAACTTCGCTATACCTATTATATATACAATGAATATGTAGGTAATGAGAATGTAGGCTGGGAGATGTCCAATACCTGGGATCTGGGTTTTGATATCGGTTTGTTCAATAACCGTATTTCGGCTGTTGTCGATTTATACCAGACAAAGACTACTGATATCCTGTTGCCCCGTACTTTGCCTACTTCTATGGGTGGTAGTAACGCAACTCCGTTCAAGATGTATCAAAATATCGGTGCAACCATGAACCGTGGTATTGAAGTATCGGTAAATACCGTCAATGTGGATAACAAAAACTTTAAGTGGAACTCCACTCTTACCTTTGCTGCCAATCATGAAGAGATTACCGATCTGATTGATGGCAAAGACATCATTGGATCAGATTCGCATATTACGACTAGTTTGTTGATTGAACGTCCTTTGAAATCATTCTATCATTTTATTAATGAGGGAATCTGGCAGGAAAATGAGGCTGAAGAAGCAGCTAAATATTTTAAAGATTCAAAGAAGACACAACCCTTTAAACCGGGTGATATCAAACTGAGAGACTTGAATGGTGACTATATTATTGATGATAAGGATGAAACTTACCTGGGTAGCCAGTCACCGAAATGGACAGGTGGATTCAACAACAACTTTAGTTATAAGAACTTTGATTTGAACGTATATATTATCGCTCGTTGGGGGCAGATGATTGATTATGAGCTGACCGGTTCTTATGATCCTCAGGGAAAAGGTAACTTCCCTGCTTACTTGAACTATTGGATGCCGGAGAATCCGTCCAATGATTTTCCGCGACCTGCTCAGACCAATTTCTATAACTATCTGGGTTATCAGACTTTGAATTATATTGATGGTTCGTATTGGAAGATCAAGACTGTATCACTGGGGTATACATTCCCCAAATCGTTGACTTCAAAATTGGGCGTGTCCAAACTTCGTGCATATGTCACCGCCAATAATCTCTTCTCTTTTGCCAAGAATCATCTGATTCAGGATTACGATGCAGAACGCGGAGGATCAGCTAAAGCTCCCTTGCAGCGTCAGTTTATATTTGGTTTGAATCTTGATTTCTAACAGATAAAAAAGAAATAACTATTATGAAATACGGTAAAAAATATATGTTTGTAGCATGTGCTGCTCTGTTATTGGGCATGCAATCATGTGATTTGGAGGAATACAATCCTGCCGGAAGTACTCCGGATAACGTGTACAAAGAACAGGCCGGTTTTGAGGCCCTTGTCAATTCGGCTTATGCTTTTTGGGGCGGTCAGTTTTATGGACGTGAAGATTTTGTGTTATTGCTGAACGGTGGTGGCGATCTTTGGATCAATATTGCCAATTGCGGTTATGGTCGTCAGATGTCTAAATATGAAGAATTGACGGCTTCGGTTGGTCAGATTAAGAACACGTGGAATCGTCTGTATGAAATTATAAACGACTGTAATGCCGGTTTGGAACGGATTGACCAAGTGGAATTCAAAGACAAGAAACTGAGAGATATCCGTTTTGGTGAATTAAGTTTCATGCGTGCTTACGCTTATTGGCATTTGGTTGAAATTTACGGTAACGTGGATCTTAGGACCAAAGAAACTTCTGCCGAAAGTCTTTCAATGAACTGTTATCGCAGCAGCTATGAAGATTTGTATGATTTAATGCTGACTGATGCGCAAAATGCGGTGGATAATCTGCCCGTTGATCCTTATCCTGTTAAAGATGTAGGTCGTGCGACCTCAAAAGCGGCTTATGGTTTATTAGCGCGCATCGCACTGACACGGGTTTCCTATTGTGACAGTCAGGCAGACAAAGACAAATATTATAAAATCGCTGAGGATGCGGCTCAATATGTGATTGATAACCAGAGCGCATTGAAGGTGTCTTTGTATAATACACCTGCCGAGGTCTTTGATCCGGATAATAATAAAACGAATAAGGAGGCTATGTTCGTTGTGACCCACTCTACCGAGTCCTCATTGAATATGCAGGCTAAAAACCCGAACCGTATGCATATGTATTTCCATGCCAGTTATTCGGCAAGAGCAGGTATGGTGCAGGATTATGAATATGGAAATGATAAGAATGCCAAGTCGGGCAGTATGGCGATGATGCCTACCCGTTATTTGTTGGAATTGTATAATGAGAATATAGATGCTCGTTACAATGCCTGGTTCCGTGAAGAGTATAAACTGAATACACCCAAAGCTTATGCCTGGACTAAGGATCAGTTGGACTATTTTGAAAAACCGTCATCTATGATTGGTCAGGTTATTCAGCCGGGAGAAACAGCGCTGCTTTTCACCAAGAAGAAGATTGCCGACAAACGTAACTTGCCATACGCTGTCGTCGATATCGATGATACCTATGCAGCCGATGGAAGTGTCAGCAAGAGTGCCAACTTTAACATTCACTTCCCGACCTTGCTGAAGTACGAAGATGCGAATTTTGAAAACAAAGGATTGCCTACCAATTCGCAGGTAGGTGCAAATGATGTGATTACCATGCGTTTGCCCGAAATGTATTTCATTGTTGCCGAATGTGAGATCATGAAGTCCGGAGGAAATAAGGAGATAGCTAAAGCACGTATCAATGACATACGCAGACGTGCGGCTGTACCGGGCAAGGAAGCTGAAATGGAGGTAGGAGTGGACAAGATGACGATCGACTTTATTTTGGAAGAAAGAGCACGTGAGTATTGCGGCGAATTTATGCGCTGGTTTGATTTGAAGAGAACCGGAAAATTGGTAGAATATGTGAAAGCTCATAATCCGGATATTCCTTTGATCCAACCGCATCATGCATGGCGTCCTATTCCTCAGATGTTTCTGGACTCTATCTTGAATCCGGATGAATTTGGTCAGAACGAGGGATATAATTAATAAGCATGAAAACGATGGCGCTTTTTAAATATATTGTCCTGTCTGTCTGTTTGTGTGGAATTCATCTGAATGGTTTTGCTCAGTCCACCCGTGAGGCTATATTGGAAGATATAGCCCGGACGGGAGGAGTGTACTATGCTTATCCTGTAAAGGAAGCTATCGCGACTCCTCCGCCTAAAGGGTATAAACCGTTCTATATCAGTCATTATGCACGACACGGTTCCAGATGGATTCAATCGGAACAGGATTATAAGACAGTGGTTGATATTTTCGAGAAAGCGCATCAAGCCGGAGCTTTGACCGCTTTGGGAGAAGATGTCCGCAAAAGAATGGCGTTGGTGTGGGAAGATGCCGAGGGACATGGGGGAGATTTGACTCCTTTGGGTGTGAGGCAACACCGGGGGATAGCCGAAAGAATGTTTCAGAACTATCCTGAGGTATTCAAGGGATCTCCTGCTCTGTCTGCACGCTCTACCGTGGTGTTGCGATGTGTATTGAGTATGGATGCCTTTTGTGAACGGTTGAAAGAACTCAATCCGGCATTGCAGATCCGGCGCGAAGCTTGTGCCAGGTATATGAAATATATGAATTATCATACGCCGGAAGCCGTGAAGTTTGTTTCTCATCAGGGACCTTGGTATGAGGAATATAGAAAGTTCAAAGAAAGTCATACCCGTCCCGATCGTCTGGTTACTTCCTTATTTAATAGTCCTGACTATATCCGTAAGAATGTGAATCCCGGCGAATTGATGTGGGGACTTTATTGGATTGCTTCAGATTTGCAGAATGTAGAGATAGAAGTGAGTCTTTATGATGTATTTCAGAAAGATGAATTATTTGATCTTTGGCAAGTTTGCAATTATCATAATTATGTATGTGACGGACCTGCGCCTGCCAATGGTGGAATAATGACGGCCAGTGCCCGGTCATTGCTTGAAAATATATTGGATTCGGCCGATGAGGCGATCAGATCCGGGATCCATGCGGCGACATTACGTTTTGGGCACGATGGAAATATCATTCCCTTGGTAGCGTTGCTTCAATTGGGCGATATGTGGAAAGCCGAAACGGATCCCGATAAATTCTATCGGGCATGGTGTAATTTCAAGGTCACTCCGATGGCGGCAAACGTCCAGTTGGTTTTCTTCAGAAAAAAAGCTTCTGACGATATACTGGTGAAGTTTATGCATTGCGAGAAAGAAGTTACCATCCCTATAGAAACGGATATTGCTCCTTTTTACCATTGGAAAGATGTTGAAACATACTATCGTCATCTTTTGCATAAATTACCATAAGTCTATAAGATGAAAAACGGTGTAAATCCCTGTAGTATTGTAACGGGATTTATACCGTTTTTTTGAATGAGAAAGAGCAATGGGAACAGCAGATTATCAAAGAAAAGACTTACTTTTGCAATAACAGAATAAATAAAGAATAAAAAGACCATGAGTAAACTGAATATGAAAGAGTGGATAAACGAAATTATCCAAAAGAAAGAGGTGGTGGCTATGCCCATCATGACCCATCCGGGCATAGAGATGATAGGGAAAACGGTGCGCGATGCGGTTACTGACGGACAAGTGCATTACAACGCCATCAAGGCATTGAGTGAGAAATATCCCACAGCCGCCGCAACCGTGATTATGGATTTGACGGTAGAAGCCGAGGCTTTCGGAGCGGAGATTGTTTTCCCCGAAAATGAAGTTCCCAGTGTGGTGGGGCGTCTTCTCAATGATGAAGAAGCTATTGACAAACTGGAAATTCCTGCCTTGAATAAAGGAAGAGTTCCCCAGTACTTGAAAGCGAATATGCTGGCAGCCAAGACCATTACAGACAGACCTGTCTTTGCCGGTTGCATCGGTCCTTATTCTTTGGCAGGACGTTTGTATGACATGTCTGAAATCATGATGCTTATTTATATCAATCCGGAAGCGGCCAATTCGCTGTTGAAGAAATGTTCGGATTTCATTCTCCGTTACTGCATGGCATTGAAGGCCACAGGAGTGAATGGGGTAGTGATGGCCGAACCGGCTGCCGGACTCTTGTCTGATGAGGACTGCACGCAATACTCGTCTGTTTTCATTAAGGAGATCGTAGGGAAAGTGCAGGACGATCACTTCACGGTCATTCTGCATAATTGTGGAAATACCGGTCATTGTACCAAGGCAATGGTAGCTACAGGAGCTGCCGCTTATCATTTTGGAAATAAAATAGATATGGTCGAAGCTCTGAAAGAAGTACCTGCCGATGCCCTTGCAATGGGAAATCTTGATCCGGTGAGCTTGTTCAAGGCGGCTACTCCGGAGGTGATGAAGAAAGCCACACTCGACCTGTTGGAGGCTACCAAGTCCTATCCCAACTTCGTGCTCTCCAGCGGATGTGATACACCGCCTCATACGCCATCTGAAAATATTGATGCATTCTTTGCCGCATTAAATGAATTCAATAATGCTTGAAAAAGAACTTTCTTTTGCTGATCTGTCTATCTCATTGTCCGAACTCTATGAGGCAATGGGGTATGCAGATGCTGTGCCCGACGAAGCGGTAGAAAAAGAAGTCCGTGGGGTGCTTGGACGGGTGGAGGCAGTAACTTCTCCCCGTTTTTGTTTTTTCATATCCGGTGGAGAGTTGGATGAATCGAAAGACTCGCTTTCTGTCGGCGATACGTGTTTCAGTATAGGTAAAATAATCACCCGGCAGCTGCGTGGTTCGGAATCCTTCGCTTTCTTTGCCGCGACTGCCGGAACCGGTTTTGAAAGGTTCCAGCATACGTTGCAGCAAGAGGGGGATATGGTAAAGGTTTATATAGCGGATGCCATAGGAAGTGTCATAGCCGAGAAGACTGCGGATTGTATGGAAATTGCGTTGGATGAATACATCCGCGACAGAGGGTGGAGGCATACCAACCGTTTCAGTCCCGGATATTGCGGCTGGCATGTGTCGGAGCAAAAGAAATTATTCCCTTTATTTCCTTCAGCGGAACCTTGCGGCATCCGGTTGACAGATTCCAGTTTGATGCTTCCTATAAAATCGGTCAGTGGAGTAATAGGCCTGGGGGATGGTGTCCGTAAACTGGAATATACTTGCGGTCTCTGTACGTACGATAAATGTTACAGGCGGAAGCGGCGAGGATAATAGGATGACTACAAAAATCAGAGTTCCCAAATGGCTAGATGTTGTTATTAATCTCATTGATTTTGCAATTTGTTGCAACCTTAATGAATCTCCTGTCCTATCAGACAGGGTATAACAGCCGTTTCCATCTGTTATAACAACCACTTTCATCTGATATTCCACCCCGGTGAGACTCCAGTTCCACCGGGGTGAAGCTGCAATCTCACCGGGGTGGGACTGCCTCACCACCCGAGTGGGATACCAAACGCAGGCATATAAAAATACAATCTTTTCAGCCTTCTGCACCTTCTTTTAATGCCCATTGAAGAATAGATAAAGCCCGACCATGACAATAGCCAGTAACGCCCATGCAAGGATAACGGATTTAGCCGGCTTCTCCATGACTTTCTTCATATTTAATGTACATTCTTGTCGATGTTTATCCAATAAGGATACCAAGATCATGCCTGCGCTGATGATAACGAACAGGTAGAAAGACAGCATCATGAAGTGAGGCCATGTCGTATATTCTTCCGCAGGGAATACCCATAAATAGAGAATGCCCACTCCCATGCTGAACGCCGTGCCAAGCGTCAATGCCATGTTGGCAGCCATCGTGGTAGTTCGTTTCCAGAAGATGCCGAACAGGAAAACAGCCGCCATAGGCGGTGCGATAAATCCCAGTACCGATTGGAATACATTGAACAGATTCAATCCTTTGATACTGTCTATGGCAATGGTGATGATCACCGAAATCAGTGCTCCCGCCACTGTAACCACGTGTCCCGTACGGATGATCTCTTTCTGGCTGGCAAGTGGCCTGAATTTCTTGACATAAATATCCATCGTGAAGACGGTACTCAGCGCATTCAGGGCAGAGCCGACAGTGCTGATCAGTGCGGCGGTCAATACGGCCAGTACCAACCCCACCATGCCTACAGGAAATAAGTTAGTGACCATAGTCATGTAGGCTTCATCGGGGTTCTTCAAGCCCGGGTAGAGTGCCAGACAGATGATACCCGGAAGGATATAGAGAGGAACATCCAGTATCTTCAACCAGCCGGTGAAGTTGGCACCCATTTGGCCTTCTTTCAGATTCTTGGCTGCTAATACGGGTTGTACCATGGATTGGTCTGTGCACCAGAACCAGACTCCCATGATGGGATAACCCAGAATAATGGGCAGCCACGGGAAGGCGGGATCGTCATTCGGGCGGAACAGGTTCCAGTAATCGGCCGGAACCGCTTCGGCCAATGCGCTGACTCCACCCACCTTGTAAAGCCCTGCTATAGTAAGCGTGGCCGATACGAAAATAAGCAGAAGCATCTGGAATACATTGGTATAGGCTACCGCTTTCAGCCCTCCGGCCATGGTGAAGAATGCGGAGATAACGAGCAGGATCAATGCCGATTGCCACATGGGAATATCGAAAACCTGACGGATAAGGATACCTCCGGCGAATAAGGTTAGGGCAAGCCACGAGATAAGGATCGTCACAATGGTGTACCAGGCAAGAATGTTGCGGGTGGACTGTCCGAAACGCCGCCCCATGAACTCCGGCAAGGTGGTGATACGCGCTCCCAAATAACGGGGGGCAAAGACAAAAGCCAGCAAGCAGATGAAAACAAACGCATACCAGGCATAATTGCCCGAAACGATGCCGGTGGTGAACCCGGCACTGGCAGAGGCTATCAGCATGGAAGGGCCCACATTGGTTCCCCACATGGAGAAACCGATGTGATGCCACTTCAGGGAACGCTCGGCGAGAAAAAGGCTGCTGCCTTTTTTGCGTTTCAGGCTGGCCCATATACCGATGCCTATAAGAATCAGAAAGTAGGCAATAAGAATGCCCCAATCTAACGTATCTAAATAATTAGCGTGCATAATTCATGTATCAGATTAAGATGAATATTCCGTTTATTGATGAAGCCCCATCAGTTCCTTGGCTACCGCTACGGCCGTATTGGCATTGTCGCTATACCCGTCCGCACCTATTTCATCGGCAAATCCCTGGCTTACCGGAGCGCCGCCTATCATTACTTTTACCTGATGACGGATACCGGCTGCTTCCAAAGCGTTGATCACCTCCTGCATATAAGTCATGGTTGTTGTCAGCAAGGCGCTCATGCACAGGATGTCTGCCTTGTTTTTCTTGACTTCTTCCACAAATTTGTCGCAAGATACATCTATGCCTATGTTGATTACCTCAAAGCCGCAACCTTCCAGCATGGAAGCCACCAGGTTCTTGCCGATATCATGCAAGTCGCCTTTCACGGTCCCGATGACTACCTTGCCTATGGTGGTCGAGGCACTCCCTTGCAATAAAGGCTTCAGAAGTTCCAAAGCTCCCTTCATGGCGCGTCCTGCCATCAGCAGTTGGGGCACGAACGCTTTTCCGTCCTGGAAGCGTTGTCCCACTTCGCCCATAGCCTTTATCATGTAGTTGTTGATAATTTCCTGGGGCTGTACTCCTTCGGCGATGGCTTTCTTGGTTACTTCTACGGCCGGTTCCAGCTTTCCGTCCACAATGGCATTGAACAAAGGTTTCAAGGCTTCATTCCCGGCTGCCGCAGAGTCTTTGACGACGATTGTTTCTTGTTTTGTTGCAGCGGCTTCTTCTTTCGAAAGGTCTTCTTTGGATACGTCAGAGGAAGAAGAGGAGTATTCTTCGACAATGCGCATCGCTTGTTCCACTTCTCTCTCGTTATGGAAATCCATTTCCAGATGCACACCGTCCGCACCGATATTGTCCAGCAAAGGTTTCAGTTCGTCCAAGGTTACCCAACAAGCCATGATACTTTTGCCTCCGGCAAGGATCTTCTTGTAAAGGTCGTACCATTTGGGTGATCCTCCTTGTGGCTCACCTACGCCCGGAGTCCATTGAATGGCATTCAGTTCCTCAATTTCAAGAAGGGCGGGCAGGTGATGCATGGCGCCTACGCCGTCCAGATGATACAAGGTATAGTCTATCTTTTGGCATTGTTCGCGGATAAAGGGTTGTACAAAACGACGATAATCATCCTCACTGATCATGGTGGAGATATCGCTTTGCAACTTGCTCATCTTTCCCGGCGCCCATGAAGAGAAATAGCAGAAGGCCATTTCGTCTCCTTCACGGATGATGTCGTAAAGTTCATCAAAGACTTTGAAATAGATATCATTGATTTGTTGCATTTGCTGTTCCAGCACTTCGGGCTGCATCACGGTATCCAGCAAAACTTTGTCTGTACCTTTCAAGGCGGCCAGTACGTCCAGACCTTCCATCAAGTCGGGCATTCCTACGTAATAGTGACCGTTTGCTTTCGCCTTGCATGCCTTCAGCAATTCTTTATGCAATATCCAGTTGGGATGCTCGGGATTGAAAACAATCTCATCGTTGAAATCGGGATCGGGATGAATCCAAATGGTATCTTCCCCTCCTTCGAACACGCCGCCCAAGATGGCTGCCAATGAACCGGGGCCTAACTGGGTATTGGCTACCGGCAGGATATCTGCTTTCAGACTGCTGTGTGCCACGTACCAGTCCAGGTATTCTGCACGCCATTGCGGATCGAACCATTTCTGATTCAGGTCTTTTGCCGGGGAGGGCGCAGGGATATCCGCATGAGGTTTCACATCTTCCTGAAAGTGCTCCCACATGTTCAGTATGATTCCTTTATGGTTCCACCAATCTATATATCGTTTCTTTGTCTCGTCTAAATTCGTTTTCCAAGTTTCCATATTCGTCAGTTCTTAAATATTCCTTTAAAATGAGGGTCTATGTGCAGACCGATGCTTTTGCTTAAATCCATATCGTCCGTGCATTCCACTTCATCCGGATAAACGGGGATGGTCGCTCCTTGACGTACATATACGGGCATTTCGTCCAAGGGGATATCCAGATTCTTCAGCCAGCGTCCCCCTTCCAAGCGTTCGCCTGTGAAGAAATTCACCCATTTCCCTTCGGGCAGATAGACATCCCGGCGGTTCTCGCTGTTCATGACCGGGGCTACCAGGAAGTCGTTACCAAAATAGTATTCATCGTCGATGTGCCAGCACAATTTGTCTTCGGGGTGATGAAAAATCAGAGCTTGCAAGAGAGGTGCTCCGCTTGCGATGGCCTTACGGCTTTGTTCTACAATATAAGGTATAAGCGTATAGCGCAACTTCCACCACTTTTTTATCATGGGTGCGATAGCGGGATAATGCCACGGCTCGCGTTTGTTTGTTCCGTGATAACGGATGTGGGAGGAGAATACACCGAATTGTGTCCAGCGCATATATACATCATCGTCCACTATAGAGTTCATGAAGTTGGGCAATGTGTGGAATCCGGGGACATCATGACTCCAGAAGGCGAAACCGGAAAGCCCGAAATGCAAACCGCCTTTCAGCGAGCCTGCCATTCCATCCCATGAACTGCATGAGTCGCCTCCCCAATGCAGCGGATAGCGCTGGCATCCCGCCCATGCCGAGCGTGCCCATACGATGCCGTCACCGGTTACGTCTTTTGTTATTTCGTAGGCGGCTTTTTGATAAAGCAATGCATACAGGTTGTTCAGCAATTCGGGTTTCATGCCTTTATAGAGGGCATCCATGTGGATGTTTTCTCCAAAATCGGTTTTGATGTAGGTCACGCCCATATCCAGCAGATTCTTCAGCAGTCTTTTATACCATTCGGTTGCTTTGGGATAAGTGAAGTCAATGGTTCCGGCATAGTCCAAAGCGGAGAAATTGGAACCTTCCGAATCTTGTTTCTTTGTCAGCGGAGCTATATAATCGTTTTTGCGTGCTTCGTCTATCTGTTCGGCGTTCTCCGCCACGTAGGGGAGTTGCCATAAGGACACGCGATATCCTTTTTTCTTCAGTCCTTGGATGAACCCTTTGGGATCGGGAAAGCGTTCTTCGTTGAATTTCCATTCGCACAGCCAGTCGGTCTTGAACCAGCCGGTATCCAGATGGATGACATCACAGGGGTAATGTTCGGCACGCATCCGGTCGCATATCTCATTTACTTCATCAGCACTGAAATAAGTCATGCGGCTCATCCAGATGCCGAAACTCCAGAGGGGAGGCATGGAAGGATATCCGGTCAGATCCCGATAACCCCGGAGGATTTCTTCCATGGTGTCGCCTGCTATGACGAAGATATCCAGCATGGCCTGGTCGCTCAGGAACTGTACCGAGCGGGTGGACTGCCCGGCCAGTGACAGTTTGCTGTGGGCACAGGTGTGATAGAATGTTCCATACATCCGGCTGGAGAGGTAGAAAGGAATATTCTTATAGGTACGGCGGTTGTTCACACCTTGTCCGTCCTGGTTCTTTAAGAAGAACGTTTGTCCGCTTAAGTCCATTTTGGCAAAGCGTTCCCCTGTTCCGGCAAAACATTCATCGGGTTTTGATTCAAAGGAAAGGGTGGCACGTTCCTTCACTCCGTTTCGTTTGCAGAATGCCAGTGGCAGCGCATCGTAACGGGGAGGGGAGAAGTGGTCGTAGGCAGCCAGTCGGATTTCACGTTTGCCGTCGGGGTAAAGGCGAAGATCCAAGGTCTCTTGAGGATCGGGCAGCAGTTCGCTCCAACGGTCCAGTACCGGGGGCTTTACATGGATAAGTGCCCGTTGGATTCCGTCTTGGGTCGTGATCAACCATTCCCCTTCTGTTTGTGTCACTTGCAAAGGGAGTTTCTTTACCCGGTCACTGAATTGGAGCATTTCCGACTGATCCGTCATGCTTTCTTCACCGAATCCGATAAAGAGTCGGGTGATACCTGAGGTGTACTGACGGATGACCAGCGTATATTCTTCACGGGGCGATGCCGTATCGGGTGCCATATCGTTAGAGAGCACTTGCTTTTGAAAAGGGACGTTTATACAGATATCCCCGTCTTTTTCATAGACAGAGGTGGGCTTGTATGCTTTCCATAATGATTCGTCTCTTGACAGATCGGGATCAAAGTCCAGAAAATCGAATAAGTGGTAATTGGTTGGTTTCATTCTCTTTTTGTTATTTTGTTTTTATAATGATTCTTGGTTGTGACACCCCACCTACAGCGACCCTCCCTGCCTTTTGCTTTATACTTTCATCTACTTGCGGACCATTCTTCTTCCACACATTATGAGGTCCCGGACGGTTGGAGTCGAAACGTTCGGACGGACACCAGTTGTTTTCTACGGTATAGCCATCCGTCGCTTCATCAAAGTAGATGTAAAACGCACGGTCGTTGGTAGCGTAGGGCGCGTCAATTAAATGTTCAATCCGGTTATTGCGCATTACGGAGCTGGGTTGGTTGGAGAGGGTATAAAGTCCTCCTGCATCATACAGCCTCCGGGCAAAGTGGTGGACGTAATTGGCTTCAATCCGGTTGCCGCTCATTCCGCTTTCCAGCAGGGTCCATCCCCAGCCCACACAGATACCTGAGTAATTGACGTGGCAGACTTCATTATGTACGATATGGATATTCTTTACATATCCGGCTCCGATGCCTACACCTCCCCAATCTTCATTGGTCACTTCCTCAATCAGGTTGTTCCGTATGGTGATTCCCGTACATAATTCCTGTTCATGAAAAGGTGTATAAGGCACATGGGTTTCAAATCCTTCATCGGGAAAGGTGCCCACCAGTAAGGCTGTGCCACCAATATCGGTGAAATGGCAATTCTCGACAATGGAAGTCGATACGGCGCGTTCATAATCTACTCCGGTGGCTGCTAAATGCTGGAATGTGCAGTGGTTGAAGTTTATGTTATTGCCGCATTTTATCTGTATTGCAGCTTCGGGTCTGCCTATCCATGCCTGGTTTTCCAGTTCCGCTTTTTCGGGTAGCCCCGGTATGGGTAGTCTGTAAGCATCCAGCAGATGGAAGCCTCCTTGCAATGTAACGTGTCCTTGATAAGAGGGGCGCATCCATGAAGTATGTTCGAAAGATATATTTTGAAAATATATATTCCTTACCGGGCGTTCTAATGTTCCGCTTATAGTCAGTAAAGTCTCTAAAGCCGGAATAATGACTTGCGCCTTCGTCATGTCTTCGTGAGGACGCGGGTAATAATAGATGCGTCCGGAAGGATAATCCTGATACCATTCTCCGGGCTGGTCCAATAGTTCCAGAGCATTGACCAGACAAAAGGTGGAGTTTCCTTTTTCTCCGTCAATGACAGGTTGAGGCCAGGGATGGGCAAACTCCAACCGGCTTTCGGGATCATGAAAACGGACGATTGTATTTGCCCCTTCAGTAATCATTTCCTTCACTCTCAGTATGGCGATGGCCCAACGTTGGTGAACGATCATCTCTACTTGTGAAGCGGCATTCAACCCTGCTGTTTGTGGAGTGGGAATGGTGATCGTCTCTTCCTCAGGGTTAAAATCAATCATGCGTTCCATTACTCCGTCGGGAAACTGTGCGGCCCGCTGTGCTTTTGTTCCGTTGACCCACATTTGCCGGGTTTCCAATATCCTGTTTCCCATACGGGGCGCTTCCGCTACCCATATTTTATTTCTAAGTGTTTCTGGTATTCTGGTATCTTTGCATCCTTGTTCCCAATCTGTCACAGGAACTCCGCCACTTAAGACTACACGGGCATTGGGAACAGCGGTGATACGGGTGGGAGAGTCTGTTGTCCCGCTATCTTCGGGGCGGATGAACAGGCTTTTATATTGTGGGTATATTCCTTCCTCCAATAGGATATTTATGCCTCCGGTTGTTTCGGGTGATTGCAATCTTCTCCATTCGCGCGCTTGCTTGATGGCTTGTTCCAGAGTCTGGAGGGGAGATTGGCGTGTACCGGCAGCATTGTCGTTACCGTAGGGAGAAACATAAATATCTCCTGCGGTTAAATAAAAGGTATAACTGACAAATGCGATAAAGCAGATTATTTTTGTTTTCATGGGTTCTCCGGATTTAAAGGTCTTTTTAATCAGACGGAAGGAATCAGGTTTTGTACCCATTGGATAATTTGCCAATGTGTCAATTTGCTGCATTCTACTCTGCGTGGTCATGGGCATATTAGCAAATTGATGCATTGATATATTGATTGAAGTATAATAAAAAACAGGCCATACCTTAATGAAAAGGTATAGCCTGCGTCATTTAATAAAAGAGATTTATTTTTTATGAGTTCATGCTCATCAGGAATTCTTCGTTGTCTTTGGTATTTTCCAAACGACTCTTTACGAAATCCATGGCTTCGATAGGATTCATATCTGCCAGATACTTGCGAAGAATCCACATACGGTCCAAAGTAGTCTTGTCGAGCAGCAAGTCGTCGCGGCGGGTGCTTGATGCCACGATATTTACTGCCGGGAAGATACGTTTGTTGCTCAAGTTGCGGTCCAGCTGGAGTTCCATGTTACCTGTACCCTTGAATTCTTCGAAGATTACTTCATCCATCTTGGAACCGGTGTCAATCAGTGCGGTTGCGATAATGGTCAGCGAGCCACCGTTTTCAATGTTACGGGCAGCACCGAAGAAACGTTTGGGCTTATGCAGGGCATTTGCATCCACACCACCGGATAATACCTTGCCGGAAGCAGGAGAAACCGTATTGTATGCACGTGCCAGTCGGGTGATAGAGTCGAGGAAGATTACCACATCGTGACCGCATTCTACCATGCGTTTTGCTTTTTCCAGTACGATACCTGCAATCTTTACGTGACGTTCTGCCGGTTCGTCAAATGTAGAAGCGATCACTTCGGCATTTACGCTGCGCGCCATATCTGTCACTTCTTCGGGACGTTCGTCAATAAGCAGCATGATCATGTACGTTTCCGGATGGTTGGCTGCGATTGCGTTAGCGATGTCTTTCATCAGGATCGTCTTACCGGTTTTGGGCTGCGCCACAATCAAAGCACGCTGTCCTTTACCGATAGGTGAGAACATATCTACCACACGGGCTGAAAGGTTATCACTATATCCCCCTTTGCAAAGTTTGAACTTTTCATCGGGGAACAGCGGGGTCAGGTGATCAAACGGAACGCGGTCACGTACCAATCCGGGATCCAGACCGTTTATCTTTTCCACCTTTACCAACGGGAAATATTTTTCTCCTTCTTTGGGCGGACGGATAGAGCCTTCCACTACATCACCGGTCTTCAAACCGAACAGTTTTATTTGCGATTGTGAAACGTAAATATCATCGGGTGAGGAAAGATAGTTGTAATCGGATGAACGGAGGAAACCGTATCCGTCGGGCATGATTTCCAATACCCCGGTACCGGTCAGGATACCTTCAAATTCGTAAGGCTTTTCCACCTGTTTGCGTTCCGGTTGTTGAGGAATGCTGGCAGACGCTTCTCCCTCAGCCGTCGTATTGTTATTATTGTTTGCCTGACGAGGATTGTTGTAATTATTGTTGCGCGGATTGTTGTACTTCTGATTTTGATCGCGCTGCTGGCGTGGTTGGAATTTGGGGGCAGGTGTCTGTACCGGAGCCGGTGTTTCTACTTTGGTAGCCTCAAATTTGCCGAACAACTCAGTAGGAAGTTCTATTTTTTCTGAAGGAAGATCCTCGATGGGAATAAAATCATCGGTTTCACTGCCGAATTCCAGTTCGGGAAGAATCACTTCTTTTTCTTCGGGAATAGCCGGTGTTTCTTCTTTTTTTGCTTTTTTGGGTGTCGGTTTCGCCGGTGCTTCAGCTTTCACTTCCTCTTTTGCAGTTTCTTTCGTTTTCGTTGCAGGTTGTTCTTCTGTCTTGGCTGTTACTTTCTTACTACCCGGTTTGCGTCCTCTTTTTTTAGGTGTTTTTTCTTCCGCGCTTGTTTCGGCCACGGCTTCTGTTTGTGGTGTTACCGCTACAGGAGCAGTCTCTTTTACTGTTTCGGCAGCTGCGGCGGCAGGCTGCGGGGTATTGGCTTCCAGTTTCTGTGCCTTGTCCTTGGTTGCAGTATAGACCTTGTCACCGTCTTTTTTAACGTTGATACGTGATCTTTTACGGGGTTGACTTTCATTGGCTTTTTCTGCCGCTACTTTTTGGGTTGCTCCGACTATGGCTTGCTCGTCCAGAATTTTATAAACCAGATCTTCTTTTTTTAGAGAGTCTGTTTTCTTGATACCCAACTCTTTGGCAATCGATTGTAATTCCGACAAGTCTTTGTCGTTTAATTGAATAATGTTATACATAGAGTATAGTTATTAGTAATATATTTCTTTATAATCTTTTAATGGTATAATTAAGGAGCGCAATCTACACAAAAATGTGTTAGAAGGGGGAAATGCACTCATAATTACGATTATGGGATTGATGTTGTTTTGATTGTTATCAGGAAGTAAACAGACTTTCCCGGATAGGGAACTGACGTATTTACCGAGGACAAAAGTAGATATTTTTTTTTAATCTCATGCATATTACAGAAGATTTTTTGCCGAATTTAATGAAATTAATAAAAAAAACGACGTGGGGAAACATCCTTTCTGTCTGTGAAAACCCTGATGTTAAATGAACGTAAAAATAGGTCAGATTGTTCAGCAGAGTCTGCATGAAATAGCAAAAAAAATACTAATTTAGCCCGTCAAATTTGATTTTTACTTAATTATAAATAGAGAAAAGATGAAAAAAGTGATTTTTACAGAAAAGGCTCCTGCTGCTATAGGTCCTTACAGTCAAGCTGTTGAAGTGAATGGTATGGTATTCCTGTCAGGTCAGATTCCCGTTGATCCTGCTACCGGTGAATTTGTTCCGGGAGGAGTGACTGAACAGACTACCCAGGTTTTTGAGAATATCAAGAATGTATTGGCAGAAGCCGGTCTGACTACCGCTAATATCGTAAAAACAACCGTATTTTTGGCAGATATGTCTTTGTTTGCTGAAATGAACGCTGTTTATGCCAAGTATTTCGAAGGAGATTTCCCTGCCCGTTCTGCTGTAGCTGTTAAGGCTTTGCCGAAAGGAGCGCTTGTGGAGATAGAGAGTATCGCAGTGAGATAACGAGCTTTTCGCCACCGATTGCACGGATTGATGCAGATTGTTTCTATTGAAAAGCAATTGCTTGATATGGAACCTGTGTCAATCAGTGTAGTCTGTAGTGAATGATGGTGGATGGGGAATCATAAAAACAACTGATTAACAGATAGCGTAGAAAAGTGGAATATGAAACAACTGAACAAGTGGCAATGGTCCACATTAATATTATCTGCTATACTGGTAATGGCATTTTCAGTCTTTATTTATCGGTATGAGCCTTTTAAATCCGGGTTCGAGATTACCGACCAGCTGGGTGGTAATATTTTCCCTGCAACCATTCTTTCTACCGCAACCACAGATGCCAGTTTAATCGTACCTGCCGATTCCGATTATATCGGAAATCCCAAGTCGTGTATCGCCATCCGGCTGAAGAACAGTTATGCCAATAGCAAATTGCGTATAGAAGTGGCCGAGACTCCTTTTTTCTCTCAGTCTGTATCTGAGTTTATTTTACCCAAGGCGGGGAAAGAATATCTGGTTTTCCCGGATATTATATGGAACTATCAGGCTTTGCGTGATAATAATCAGGCAGTGCCCGTTAGCATCTCCGTCAAGGCGGAATTGAATAAGAAAGAACTTCCACAGCGTTTGAAAACCATCTCGATGCGCAGTATCAATGAGTGCCCTTTAGGATATGTGGACGATAAAATGAAGTTTCACGATACGGGAGAGTTTTTTGCGGCCTACGTCAACGAGGAGCATCCTCAGATTGACAAATTATTGCGTGAAGCCTTGGATACACGTATCGTCAATCGTTTTCTTGGGTATCAAGGTAATGCACACCAGTCGGAGAATGTGGACAAACAGGTCTATGCATTGTGGAATGTGTTGCAAAAGCGGAACTTTAAGTATAGCTCCACCACCAATACCAGTCTTTCGTCCAATGTGGTTTATACACAGCGCGTCCGTACCTTGGACGATGCGCTGGAATCCTCGCAGATAAACTGTGTGGATGGCAGCGTGTTGCTGGCCTCACTGATGAAAGCCATCAATATCAATCCTATCCTGGTGCGTATTCCGGGACATATGTTTGTGGGTTATTACACGGACAAATCACATAAGAATATGAATTTTCTGGAAACCACGATGATAGGGGATGTGAATCTGGATGATTTCTTTCCGGATGAGAAGCTGGATTCTACCATGGTGGGCAAATCCCAGAACCAGATGTCGAAACTGACCTACGAGAAATCAAAGGAATACGCTACGAGGAAATACCGGGAGAATGACTCCCTGATACATTCGGGTAAAGTGAATTATATGTTTCTGGAGATTGATAAAAAGACCCGTGCGCAGGTGCAACCTATCGGTAAATAAATTTGTTGTATGGATATGGAACTTACTTATATATATCATAGCGGATTCGCCTTGTCAGGCGATGGCTTTACTGTAATCATGGATTATTACCGTGATTCGGAGGATGGACAGGCGCAGGCGGATTTGAACCGGTTGATGGATGGGACTTTCAGCAATCAAGAGGCGGGAATGCCGGAAGGAACCGTACACAGCGAATTATTGCGGAGACCCGGAAAACTGTATGTGCTGGCCAGTCATTTTCATCCGGATCATTTTAATAAAGAGGTATTGCAATGGCGTGAACAGCGGCCGGATATTATCTATATTTTCTCGAAAGACATTTTGCGTCATCGCAGGGCGCAGAAAGAAGATGCCGTCTGGCTGAAAAAAGGAGAGGAATATAAGGATGAAACATTGAGCGTGCGTGCTTTCGGTTCCACGGATGTGGGAGTATCGTTTTTGCTTCAGGCAAGTGGAAAAAAGATTTTTCATGCCGGTGATTTGAATAACTGGCATTGGATGGACGAGAGTACCGAGGCGGAGTGGAAGGGAGCCGAGAAGAATTTCCTGCATGAGCTGGATGATCTTTACGCCTATACGCCCGAAGTGGATGTGGCGATGTTTCCCGTTGACCCCCGTTTGGGAAAAGAATACATGCGGGGTGCCGGACAGTTTGTAACAAAGATAAAAACTCATATCTTTGTACCCATGCATTTCACACCGGAGTATGCCAAGGCAAATGCTTTCCGCGACTTTGCCGAAGCGCATGGAGTGCGTTTTGTGTCATTGACACATCGCGGACAAAAAATAGAGATTGAATAACAAAAGAATAACACAATATGAAAGTAAAAGGAAGATTTGATCATTTCAATATCAATGTAACTGATCTGGACAAGAGTATCAAGTTTTATGAAACAGCGTTAGGTTTGCATGAGTCTCATCGTAAGGAAGCTTCGGACGGTTCCTTCGTGCTGGTGTATATGGCCGATGACCACAGCAATTTCTTGTTGGAACTGACCTGGTTGCGTGACCATACCCAGCCATACGAGTTGGGTGAGAACGAAAGCCATCTGTGTCTGCGTGTGGAAGGTGATTATGACGAAGTCCGTAAATTCCATAAGGAAATGGGATGCGTTTGCTTCGAGAACACCGCTATGGGCTTGTATTTCATCAATGATCCTGATGATTACTGGATTGAGATATTGCCGGTAAAGTAAGACGATAGTTTCCGTTAGTAATGAATTAAAAAGATAGAGACTATGAAATACATTTCTCCCGGTGGCTGGTTCTCATTGGAATACCCGATGGGCTGGCACGAGTTTGAAGATACAGAAGAGAGTTTTTTATTCTATAATCCTGACCGGTGGACAGGTAATTTCCGCATATCGGCCTATAAGGATGAAGCGGCTGACTATGGTCCGCAGTGCATCGCATACGAATTGAAAGAAAATACTTCTTCCACCCTGGTGAAAGTGGGCAAGTGGGATTGTGCTTACAGCGCGGAAACTTTTCAGGAAGAAGGCGCCTGGTACACCACTCATATCTGGGTGACAGGAGAGGGGGATCTTTCTTTCGAATGTTCTTTTACCGTGTCCAAAGGAGGTGACAAGCATCCGGCAGAAGAAATCATCCGGTCTTTGCAGATCCGCAAAGAAGGTGTAAGTCACCCGCGTGAGATCATTCCGATCCGTGTCTTGGAAATCGGGGAGGTGAACACCGCCTTTGAGTGGGCTTCTACCACGATTAAAAAGCAACTCACCAAGGATTTCACTGCGTCGGAGAGCGATATTGACAGTATACAGCAGGTAATGGACAGCGGACGTTTCCAGACCCAGCAGCGTATGGCGTGGGAGAATTTCGGTATTGCCTTCGGAGCCATTCTGGTGAATGAGATGGAAGGTATGGAATGGGTGACTGTCATTGAGGGACAGAAAGAATATCCCGCCTTGCAGTTTATGTGTTCGGATATGGTGCTGGACCCTGCCGCACTGGTGTGGGGACAAGCTAAAAAGGGACTTCCCTGCGACTTGAAATCCGAATTCAGGAAAATTAAGCGAGAGGCGGAGGCAGTGTTGGATGATTTAAATAAATAGACAAATAATGACCCCATATATGCAAGTAGACGGGCTTACCAAGTCATTCGGTGACTTGGTATTGTTCCGGAAGATTTCATTTGGAGTGGCCGAAGGACAACGCATCGGTCTGATAGCAAAGAACGGTACAGGCAAGACTACCTTACTTAATATAATAGCCGGTAAGGAGGGATATGATGAAGGAAGCATCGTCTTTCGTCGTGATTTGCGGGTGGGCTATTTGGAGCAAGACCCACATTATCCCGAAGACCTGACCGTGCTCGAAGCCTGTTTCTATCACGGAAACAGCACGGTGGAACTCATCAAAGAATATGAAAGCTGCATGGAAACCGAAGGCAATCCGGGACTGGAAGAGCTGTTGGCACGGATGGAGCACGAAAAGGCATGGGATTATGAACGGAAGGCGAAACAAATCCTTTCTCAATTAAAAATCCGGGACTTCAGCCAGCAGATCAAACATCTTTCCGGAGGTCAGTTGAAACGGGTGGCTTTGGCGAATGTGCTGATAACCGAGCCCGATTTTCTGATTTTGGACGAGCCTACCAACCATCTTGATCTGGATATGACGGAGTGGCTGGAGGGGTATCTCGGCCGGGGAAACATCAGTCTGCTCATGGTGACGCACGACCGTTATTTCCTGGACCGCGTCTGCTCTGAAATTATCGAGATAGACAATCAGCAGGTCTATTCATATAAAGGGAACTACAGCTATTACTTGGAAAAGAGGCAGGAGCGTATCGAGGCTACCAATGCCGAAATAGCCCGCGCCAATAACTTGTACCGCACAGAGCTGGAGTGGATGCGCCGTATGCCCCAGGCACGCGGACATAAAGCGCGTTATCGGGAAGAAGCTTTCTACGAACTGGAGAAAGTGGCGAAGCAGCGTTTCAACGACGGCAATGTGAAACTGGATATGAAAGCCTCTTACATCGGCTCCAAGATTTTTGAGGCGGATCATCTGTACAAGCGTTTCGGTGATTTGAAGATTCTGGAAGATTTCTCGTATATCTTTGCCCGTTATGAGAAGATGGGCATCGTGGGAAACAATGGTACGGGAAAGTCCACGTTCATTAAAATACTGATGGGCGAACAGAAGCCGGACAGTGGAACACTGGATATCGGTGAGACAGTCCGTTTCGGATACTATTCTCAGGACGGTCTGAAGTTTGATGAGCAAATGAAGGTCATCGACGTGGTGCAGGATATTGCCGAAGTCATCGAATTGGGAAATGGAAAGAAGCTGACTGCATCCCAGTTTCTGCAACATTTTCTGTTTACCCCCGAAACACAGCATAGTTATGTATATAAACTGAGTGGGGGAGAACGCCGCCGCCTGTACCTATGTACGGTGCTGATGCGTAATCCCAACTTCCTGGTGCTGGATGAGCCTACCAACGATCTCGATATCATCACCCTTCAGGTTTTGGAAGAATATTTGCAGAACTTCAAGGGCTGTGTAATCGTAGTAAGCCACGACCGCTATTTTATGGACAAGGTGGTAGATCACTTGCTGGTATTCAAGGGACAGGGAGACATTCGTGATTTTCCGGGTAACTACTCCGATTATCGTGACTGGCGCGAGGCGAAAGAGCAGCGCGACAAAGAGGCGGAAAAGCCAAAAGAGGAAAAGACCGCCCGCGTGCGCCTGAATGACAAGCGGAAAATGTCTTTCAAGGAAAAGAAAGAGTTCGAGCAGCTGGAACAAGAAATAGCCGGGCTGGAGCAGGAGAAGGCCGATATAGAAGCCGCCCTTTGCAGCGGTACGCTGGGAGTGGAGGAACTGACGGAGAAATCCAAACGATTGCCGGAACTGAATGATTTGATTGATGAAAAGACCATGCGCTGGTTGGAACTGAGCGAGATAGAAGGATAGAATAACCGGAGGTGCAACAGTGTACCTGATGCCATATTGCTATATTCGTTTTGAATAACAAAACCATAATATAGAAAAGAAATATGGCATCCATTAAATTGAAATTCCGCCCATCGAGCGTAAAAGGAAAAAAGGGCGTATTAAGTTATCAAATTATTCATTACAGACTGACACGGCTCATCAAGACTTCTTACCGGATCATGCCTTCCGAGTGGGACGACTCCACCGGAAGTCTGCTTATTTCAACACAGTCTGAATGTAAAGCGCGTCTTCTGCTGATACGTGACCAGACGAATTGGGAGATGACGCGGTTACAAGGTATTATCAATGATCTGGAGCGGACCGGTGTGGAATACACCATTGATGATATCGTGGCTTCTTTCCGGAAAATCCCTTCTGTAGAGAGTGTGTTCAACTTCATGCAACGATGTATCAATAAACTGGAGCGGCAGAAAAGGGGACGGACGGCAGAAGGTTATACCTCGACAATGAACAGCTTTATCCAATTCAGAAAGAATGAAGATCTGAGTTTTGAAGCCTTTGATTCGGAGCTGATGGAGATGTATGAAGCCTATCTGAAAGAGAAAGGCTTGGTAAAGAACAGTACTTCCTATTATATGAGAATCTGGCGGAGTGTGTATAATCTGGCTGTAGAGCAAGGCTATACCACCGACAAGAAACCTTTCAAACATGTCTATACCGGCATAGACAAGACCGTAAAACGGGCTGTTCCCTTTAAAATCATCAAAATGATCAAGGAACTTGATTTGTCATTCGAACCCCAGTTGGAGCTGGCAAGGGATATTTTCCTTTTCAGTTTCTATACCCGGGGCATGTCGTTTATTGATATGGCACATTTGAAGAAGAGCAATCTCCAGAATGGAATTCTGACATACAGCCGGAAAAAGACCGGGCAGCGGCTGACTATTCTGTGGGAGGAGCTGATGCAGGAGATTGTGGATAAATACAAGGATGACAGTTCCGAGTACCTGCTGCCTATCTTGCGGTACTGTGACATAAATGACCGCAAGCAATATAAACTGAGGACCAAGCAGATAGGACGGGGCTTGAATAAAATAGGCTTGCGGCTGGAATTAAAGGCGCCGTTGACTTTCTATGTGGCGCGCCATAGCTGGGCCAGCATAGCGCAGGACAGGAAGGTGTCTACAGACATCATCCGCGAAGGGTTGGGGCACGATAATGAAAAGACCACTCATATTTATCTGGCATCCATCTCCACTTCACAGATAGACAGAGCCAATCAGATTATTTTAAAAGGGTTGTAACTTTATTTGTATCTCAGGATATTTTGTTCAAGAAAAAATAATTCTACATTGCTGGCGAAACAGCGATGTAGAATATCATGCGGGCTGGCTGTACAATAGAGAAATACTGTGTGACTTCGTGTGATATCTAATTTGGGATAATTTATTTTTTATCATGAACAAGTGTGATAAATCTGAGAATCAGCTGTTTGATAGCATGATTCGTTTTATAAAAAATGGGGTTCTCTTAGTAAGAGATCCCCATTTGGCTGCAAAAGTAGCTATAATTCCCAAGAAATGGAAATCTTTTGTTGTTTTAAAATGCTTTTAACAAGAAATGTATGAGAATTGTTCGTAAAAGGTTATGAATTACGATATGTATGTTTCACATTATCAGCAAATTAAAGAGGGATGGGGATCTCTTACTAAGAGAACCCCAAAAATGAAGCTTCAACAAGCCTTCATTTTAGAAGTACAAATGATAAATAATTTATGTTTTGATGCAAATCTGTCATGATGCGGATTTGGGTACTGAATACTCCTTTCCGCAGAATCAAAACATAACGGGTAAAGCGCCTAGGTTACTGCCATGCAGTTCAATCGCTTCCTGCCCAGACCAGGGGTCAGATCTGATAACCACGTCACAGACGGGGGAAGAAAAAGAATATCCTGACCACAAGTGGTATTATATGTTCCTGCGCAACAGAGAGCTGAAACGCTATATCGAAATCTTTACCGGCAGGAGGGCTGTGATGATTAATACTCGGTCTGGCATAAAGGAAGAAAGATATTTCTGCTTCAAAGTGTTTTCATATACCTCTGCTGACCATAAAAGACGTTTTGAACGGTGTCCTTATAGCAAGGAAGAATATGCGGCCCGTCGGGAGTCCGCCTTTGCCGTAAAGGAGGCGTTCGCGACAGGCTCTGTACAGAAGTTGAACGCTTTGACGGATGAAAAGGAAATCACGGGTGATGGTTATCTGTTTGTATGTGCCCCGTTGGATGAGTTGAATCTCATCCTTGCCCATCTGTTCCCCCGGCAGTATCTTGCAAAAGACCGCAATTCCTATAGCGTGGCTGTTATTCCCCATAGACAGATGGAAGAATTTATTTATCTGTATGAATCCATGCCTTATAACATTGAACTGATGGATAAGCCTCTTGAGGAGTATATTCAGAAAAAGCAGAAGATACGTATTACGGGTGGTGTTTTTCAAGGGAAGGAGGGGTGTATCATGCGTCTGCATCGGAATACAAAGCTGGTGTTTGCTTTTGGTAATATGACGGTGGCTATTAGTTATCTTCAGGCTTTTCCGTTTGAGAAGGTGGAGTGATTTTATACGAGGGAACTTTGTATAATTAATGGGGCTTTAGTCTTAGGAATATTTTTGTATGAAAAAAGGATGAATAATGCGTTTGCAGGCAAAAGAAAAACAGACTATAGTAGATCTGTTTATTTTCCGTTTCTCAAGATTACAGGAAGTTATGGGAGCTAAGATATTTCATTATCTATTTGGAATATTTGAATAAAGACGTCACTTCTTTGCCCATACGTGATATTTTGAATCGCTTGAAACGTTATTTATTCTTCTCAGTGCCAGCGAATGGATTTATATATGCGAACTAAGAAATGAAATAGCTCATGATTATCTTTTATTGGGTGACTGTTGGCGAAAGTCGAAGTGTTTTTAGGATTTTATGATAAGTTAAAGGCGTGTTTTAAAAGCTAGTTTCCACTAAGTAGTCAATTGAGAGCTCAAATACATAATCTATATCTTTGCCTGAACTTTTATTTTATATATAGTAGTAAGACATAGAAAGATTCTACTTTTAATACTATAATATAGAGTTGACATCCGTCCATGGCTTAATTAAACTTTTAATTTTTAACATGAATAAATAGGCACTATAAAAGTGCCCATAAATTGGGGTATACTCTAAATTAGAGTACTAACCTAGTGTCATCCATTTATTATTAAAAATCCATTTATTATTAAAAATCCATTTATGAGGAATGCAATTATTTTGGCTGCAGGCAAGTCTCAACGATTTGCTCCATTTACCTACGAAAAGCCAAAAGGCTTATTTAAAGTAAGGGGAGAGATACTTATCAATCGCCAAATAGAACAGCTTATTGAAGCTGGTGTAAATAACATATATGTAGTTGTAGGATATATGAAAGAGAAATTTTTCTATTTAGAAAAGAAATATCCTCAAGTTCGTATTCTTATCAATAATACATTTGGTCAGTATAAAGGGAATTTATATTCTTTATATGTTGCTCGAAATTATATGAGTAATACGTATATATGTTGTGCTGACCATTACTTTGTTAATAATCCATTTCTTGAAGAACCTCAGCGTACATATCGGGCTTGTGTATGGAAACAAGGGAAATTCAGAGAGTTTTCAGTAGCAGTTTCGGATGCAGATGTAATAACTCGTACAGATATGGGTGGTAGAAATGCCTATGCTATGGTTGGGCATGCTTTCTTTTCAGAAAGATTTTCAAATAGATTTAGAGAACTATTGGAGGAGGAAATTGATGACTTTGGTGTGCCCAATATGTTTTGGGAGAGTTTTTATAACAAGCATCGTAAGGAATTAACTCTATTTGTAAAATACTATAAAGAAAATGAAATTCAGGAATTCGAATCTATAGATGATTTACGACAATTCGATGAAGGTTTTTTTGATAATATAGACTCTGCTATTGTTAAAAATATTTGTAGTGTTCTGAAATGTGAGGCTAATGATATTGAAGACATTCAGATCATTCAGAAAGGTTTGACAAATGTTTCTTTTAAATTTTCTGTGAAAGGGATTGATTATGTATATCGGCATCCTGGTATAAATGCTCCCAATGTTGTAGATAGAAAATCAGAAGTATTTGCACAATATAAAGCGAAGGAACTTGGTCTTGATCCAACTGTCATTTATATAGATATTGCTGGCTGGAAACTTTCGTATTACGTTCATGATTTGGTTGAAACCGATCTGGGAAATGATGCGAATCAAATGAGAAAAGGTATGCAACATCTTCGAACGCTTCATGAAACGACATGGAACGATTCGGTAAGAATATTCGACACTTTCAAAGAAGGATGTAAATTGATAAAAATAGCTTGTGCCTCAAAGGGAAACTTATTTGAAGAGTTTGCTGAATATATATATAAAGCAAAGACGATAGATTCTTTTATGAAGAATGATGGTTATCGTATTGAGGCGCTATGTCATAATGATGTTTATGATCCCAACTATTTAGTAACTAGCCAAGGCGATGTATATTTGATTGATTGGGAGTTTGCTGGGATTAATGATAAAGCGAATGATGTGGCAAGTATTTGCAGTCGCTATGATTTTACACGAGAAGAAATTGAAAACTATTTTAAAGCCTATGCAGATCATGAGTTGACTTTGCAAGAATACAGACATTATTGGGCGGCAGTAGCACTCAATGCATTTTACTATTTCTGCTGGGCAGTTTATAAGGGTGGAGTGAATGAAGATGATGGATTTTTCTTTCTTGCAACCTATCACAATATGAATAAATATATGGATGAGGTTATCTCCTTATATGAAAATTAAAGAATAATGGCAAATATTGCAATCATTTTAGCAGGAGGTATAGGCTCAAGGCTGGGTAGTGATAGACCTAAACAATTTGTGGAAGTTTTAGGTAAACCTGTATTAGCTTATACCCTTGAGAAATTTCAGAACCATCGTGAGATAGATGTTATAGAGGTGGTTTGTGTGAATTCTTGGAAAGATTATTTGGAAGATATGATTCAGAAATATAACTTCTACAAGGTGAAATGGGTTGTAGATGGAGGATCTACATTTCAAGAATCAGTTATTAATGGGATATTTAATCTTAAGGGTAAAATATCACCTGATGATATTGTGATGACACATTTTGGAGCATCCCCTTTTGTAGAAGATGAGATAATTAGCGACTGCATTAAAGTATGTAAGGTGAAAAATAATGCTATATCCACTACACCATTTTTCCTTTTGTCAGGGCTTATTGATGATTCTAGAAAATCATCTTCTGTACATATTAATCGTGATATGATTGCATGTATGAATTCACCACATGCATTTAAATATTCGCTTATTTATGATATTTATCAGCAAGCGACCAAATCGGGCTTAATTAATGAAGTCGAACCCCATACAACTACTTTAATGCAAGCAATGGGCTATACTGTGTATTTTTCGAAAGGAAGTCAGACCAATATAAAGATAACTAAAAAAGAAGATTTGGAGTTGTTTGAAGGATATTTGTTGATGAAAAAATTGCACGGAGAATGAAAGGTAAAATAATTAATTTGCAGTTGGATGATTCTTTCTATAAAGAGGAAATCCGAGATGGGTACACTGTTACCACAAAACAGAAGAAAATATGGGCTGTAGAGATGGATTTGCTTGACCAGCTACTTAAAGTATGTAAGAAACATGATATAAAAGTTATAATTTATGCTGGTACGCTTCTTGGAGCGATACGTCATAAAGGCTTTATTCCTTGGGATGACGATATTGATGTTGCTTTAACTCGCCCGGAATATGAAAAATTATTGAAGGTTGCTCCTGAAGAGTTTAAAGCTCCATATTTTTTCCAAACTGCCCTTTCTGATAAGGAATGTTTTGTTGGGTATGCACGCTTAAGAAATAGCCTAACCACAGGATTGATTGCCGGAACCGAAACTCCCCAGTATAATTGTGGAATTTATATTGATGTATTTGTTCTCGATGCATATATTGAAGACTCCTCAAAGTTACATTCGCAGTTAAAAGAAAGACATTATTGGGAAATATTTATTAATAAATTCCATTATTTTAAACCAAGCAAATCTTTGCTGAAGAGAATTATAGGTAATATTTTACATTATACAATATGTAAGATTGTCCCATATCGCTTTGTCATACGTTTATATAATAAAACGTTAACAAGATATAACGGGAAAACTGACAGGATTAGTTTAATTACGCACACTGAATGTTTTGCCCTTAAATATTGGTGCAGACTATCAGATTTTCATAACATCATTGAAGTTCCTTTTGAGAATATGATTATTCCAATTCCAGCAAATTATGATGAAATATTAAAGCATATGTATGGTGATTACATGACTTTTCCTCCGGCAGAAAAAAGGGGAGCTTGGCATGAGGGAATTCTTGAATTTGAACCGGATATACCATATGCAGATTTTTTTAAGAAAAAAAAACATGAAAGCTAAAGAAGTAATTAAAAAAATATTTGTTCAATTAAATGTCTTGTCTACGATTAATAGGTTAAGATATTATAAAAAGCAAAGAGTTTATTACAATGTAAACAATGCTAAATATAAAAAGCGTTGCTTGCTTATTTATATTGTCGATCCCTTTATAGAGAAAGCGTTTCCGGAACGACATCAGAACCTGTGGCAAGCAAAAGAAATGGTTCGCATAATAGGTACGAGAGGATATGTGGTTGATGTTGTAGACTATATGAATAGAAATGCTAAGCTTAAATTCAACTATGATATGGTTGTTGGGTTGATTCCTAGGGGTATTGATATCTATACCAAACATATGAATCCTGGATGTTTGCGTATAGCTTATCTTACAAGTATGAATTTGGCAATAACTACAGGTAACGAAAAAATACGTCTTGATGAGCTAAAACAGCGGCGTGGAATTGAACTTTCTCCCAGAAGAGGCTCTTCAACGGTAATTGGCAAAGAGATTGAACAATTTGATGGTGCTTGGTATATAGGAAATAAATATAATTTTCATTCGTATGATTGTTTTAAGATGCCACCTAGTTTCCGTATTGTTAATTCGGGGTATGCATTTGACTGGGCTAAAGAAAATATAGAAAGAGATTCGAAGAGTTTTGTCTTCTTTGCTAGTTCAGGTCAGGTTCATAAAGGTCTTGATCTTCTTTTAGAACTCTTTTCCCAACATTTGAAAGATTACACGTTGTATGTTTGCAGTGGATATGAACAGGAAGAGGACTTTTATCAGGAATATCATAAAGAATTATATGAAACTTCCAATATCATACCTATGGGATTTGTGGATATTGAAAGTGAAACTTTTAGAGAAATATCATATAAATGTACTTTTGCCATATTGCCTTCTTGTGCCGAAGGTTGCGCAGGCTCGATTCTCACAGCCATGTCAGCAGGTATGATTCCTATCGTAAGTAAAGAGTGTGGCTTTGAGGATGATGAGGTAATAAACCTTCCAGACTGTAAAATGGAAACTATATTTGGTTACGTTGTTGAATACAGCCAAAAAGATCAGAATTGGTTAAAGAATGCTGCAAAACATTCAATGGAAATCGTACATAGTCGCTACAGCAAATTATGTTTTAGCCATTCTGTAGAAAAAGCCCTTGATGGAGTTCTTGCTAATACTAAGTAACATTAATGAAAGATAAGGATATAAGTGAATTTTCACAGTCGGTACATAAAAACACGATCTGGAATATTTTATTACGTGGGATAGGTATATTATTAGGATTAGTTATGCTCCGCATTAATATCTTATATTTGGGGGCTTCCTTTTATGGACTTTGGGTTACTATAGCTTCTATCTCGCAATGGGCAAATATAGGCGATTTAGGAATTGGTAATGGCTTACGTAATGAACTGACCAAAGCGATAGCAAATGGGGATTTTACGCGGCAAAAGAGTTTGATTAAAACGGCAATTATCATGCTGAGCAGAATATCAATATTTCTCTTTTTTATATTGACGCTTGTTTCAGAGGCTTTGATAATGCTGAATATTTTAGATTGGACTTTGAGAATACCTTTATATATTACTAATGGCTTCTTCTGTTTATCATTCATTTTGGGTATAGCTAGAACCATTGCATACAGTTATCAGAAAAGTTGGTTTGCGTCCTTGGCGCAGACATCTACAACGGCATTTCAAATTCTAGGTGTTTTATTACTGCTTTTACTAAGCATACAACCTAATTTGGTTATCTTTGCCATTTTCAGCGGAGTAGCTTCCATATTAGGTAATTTGGTTATTGTTTTTAGCCTTTATCGATATATTAAGAGTATTATGCCAATATCAACCGTGGCAACATACGATAAAAATTACCGTCATGCAATATTGAATGTCGGTATGTATTTTTTTGTTTTACAGGTATGCTGTCTAATACTCTATGCAACTGATAATATTATTATAAATAAACTGTTTGATAGTGCAAGTGTGGCTAAATATTCAGTCATTACGACGGTCTATAATACAGGTGATTCGCTGTTTTCTTTATTACTCATTAGTCTATGGTCAGCAGTAACCTATGTAGCAGAAAAGCAAAATTACTCATGGATAAGGAACGAAATTAATACGTTGTTAAGAATGTGGGGCATTTTTTCTATAGGAGTTATTATTGTTTCAGTATTTTTCAATATTATCATTCAATTTTGGTTGGGTGATTCTGGATTTTATTATGAACCAAGACTAGTCTTGGTATTTGCACTCTTTACTATATGTAATTCTTTTGGAGCTATCTATGTAAATATTGCCAATGGATTAGGTGTCATAAAACTACAGATGGTTTGTAGTGTCTTTGGTTCTATCATAAATATACCATTATCAATATTTTTGGCGACTACTTGTAACATGGGACTTTCTGGTATAAAATTGGCAACTATAATTTGTTGTTTGGGGTCAATGTTCCTAGTTCCACTTCAGATTCACAGATTATTGCTTAATAAAAATAAGATACAAGAATGAAGGAAAAAATGTATTCTGTGGGTATCCGTAGAAGAATAAATGCTTTAGACCATTTCTGGCAGCATGATGATTATGAGTTCATAGAATGTAAGATAGATACATGTGGTGGTCGTTATTGGTTTGCTGATCCTTTTCTATTTGAAAGGGATGGGATTACTTATCTTTTTTTTGAGGCTTTTGATTTAGTGGAATGTAAAGGAAAAGAAGCTTACAGCATTTTGTGTGAAGATGGAACTTGGTCATCATTGAAGGTTATTATTGATGAGAAATATCATCTTTCATTTCCCAATATATTTGAGTATGGTGGGAAAATGTACATTATGCCTGAAATGAGTGAGGACTACTCTTTAAAACTTTATGAAGCAGTGTCTTTTCCGGATGAATGGAAAATTACTCAAGATATTTTATCTGATGTCTATGCTTGTGACTCTGTCTTTATTGAAAAAGAGGGTGTTCAATATCTTCTAACCAATGAAATGTATCATAATGTACCCAATGGTCAATATGCATCTTGTTGGGTCAAAAATTATCTATATCCAATGAAAGGATTGAAGGTCACAGGCGATGGGGTGAAAGTGGCAGATGGCGATTATGGTATCCGTAATGCCGGTAAAACATTCATTTCAGATTCTAAGCTATATCGTATAGGCCAAGATTGTCGTGAAAGACTTTATGGGAGGGGGATGGTTTTATTTGAGATTACTTCTTTGAATCCATATAAGGAAAAGAAAGTAAAGAATTGGAGTTGTGAAGAGATAGCTAAACATATTCGCAGTAACCATCATGGAAAAATAATCGGTTCTCATACTTATAATTTCAGTGAACATTATGAAGTTATAGATTTTTCATCTTTTCAAACACTTAGCAGGAGAATAGAAATTTTGAGAAAATGGCATAATACGAAAAGAAACATTTACCGTATCTTGGGCTTTGTAAAGAGGTGTTGTTATTGACTTAATGTTGTAGGATAATTAATTTGAAATATAATATCTATTTTTTAATGTAAGCAGTCAAAACTTGGCTATCGATTGAAAATCCTATCTTCGTTGTGAACAAAATTTTATAATTATGTGTAAGTAGTCAAAAATTGGCTCATAATTGAAACCTCTATCTTCGCTGCGAACAAAAATTTTAGAATTTATGTATAGCAGTGAAGATCTTGAAAGGTTTTACTTTCAATACCAGACCGAGGCTTTGCCTCATGGAGAATCTCTCCAATCGTTTTGCGTTAAAAACAAAGTTCCTTATAACATTTTTCAGAAATGGTACAAGGATACCCGGAAAAAAGTAGTTGAAGTCCAGGTTGATGGTGCTCCTGCAATTGGTCATGAGGAAAAATCCAGGGCTAGTGATCAACCTCAACCGGTATCACCAAGCAGAAATGATCACCCGGTTCGTATTTGGGTTGAGATTCGTATCAGCAATGGCTTGCATTTGTCCCAAAAGAATTTAAGCTACCAGAATTTGGTTCGTATGGTAGAGAAGCTGGGGGGGTATGTTGAGTGTTACCGGTCTGAATCATTTTTATTATGTCCGTGATTTTACCGATATGCGTTGTAAACACAGCCGTGTGTTGTCTATCATTCGTGAACGGCTTCACCGTGAGCCCAATGATGGAGACGTCTTTATAGTCATGTCTCGAAATCGCAGAATAGTCCGTATGTTTTCATTTGATAATCGTTCGAGCTGCAAGATATAATTAAAACAAAACGAGAGTTGTTGAGTAGGGAAACCTACTCACGCAACCCTGTAAATTATAGTGCAGGTATGGCAGAGGATCAGAAAGACCGATACATACAATACCTTGCCGAGCAGAATCAGGATTTAAGGTTGACAAGTGATGCCATGAAGCTTGTTTTGGAAGATTTTATGGCTGAAATGAAGGAACTGAAGGATCAGATGTCTTCCATGCAATCGAAACATGTTGACCTTGAGAATCGGTTATCGGAAGAGCATAAACTTCGCAAATCGGCTGAATGTAAGATAAAATCACTTCAGGAAAGACTTGATTATGCCCATCAGGAACGTTTTGGTGATCGACGTCAAAAGATCAAATCTAAAGCTAAGACGGGTGGTTCAGACCGCCAAAAGGAGAAAGATGATTATGACGGTACCGATGATACGCTTCGTACGGATTCGGTTGATCATGCTCCATCTCACGATGCAAAAGAGCCATCCGGGAAAGAGCGTGATTTATCCAATCGTCCTGACGGGTATAAAAAGATGGGAGTAGCCGGAGAGTCGATAGAGCATCCTTCTGACTTGACAAAGGTTCCCGGCCGTATCATTGAAAAAAGAATGGTGCTGGTATATAGTTTCCGCACTTTCCTTACGGAAGAATGTTTCGAGATGGTTCATTATGCAGAGCCTGGTAAAAATTCCAAGTGGGGTTATTTCCCTTCTGAAGGTCATCTTGAGGTGGTAACCAATTTTGAAGGCACTAAGGCCACTCCTGAATTTCTGCAGGCTATTGCCTATGAAGTTTATGTAAAGAATGTGACTTTTGGTCTTCTTCACCAATGGTTGACTGATATGGGCATGACCATTTCTAAAAACACATTGCACAACTGGCTTAAGAAAGGCAAGAAATACTTGGATGAACTGGTTTGTGTATTGAAGTCTATAGCCTTGGAGAAAGACTCGATTGTGAACTGCGATGAGACCTGGTGTAAAGTGCGTAAATATGACCACTACAGAAAGTGCTACATTTGGGTTCTGGTCAACAAGGCTCAGAAAACAGTCATTTTCTTCTATGAGAATGGCTCGCGCGGTCGTGAGGTACTTACGGACTTTTTGGGCGATGCGGAATTGAAGATTATTATGTCTGACGGATACAATGCTTATGTATTTATCGGCAATGAGTTGAAATCAGCTCAGTTTAAAGATACTGTACACCAAGTTTGTATGTCTCATGCCAAAAACAAGTTTGTCAAGGCTTCCAATCAGGGTGGTGAACCGACTGCAGAACGCTTTTCCGAAATTTTAAAGGAGTTCTTTATGAGGGAGCGTAAATACGATGATGCCGGATTAACTCCAAAAGAAAGGTTTCAAGAAAGGCAAAGCTTGGAAACTAAGGAACTTCTAATAGAGCTACGCAGTTTGTTAGATAGTGAACAGTCAAAGGATTCAGAATTTAGAAGCCAGTATTATAGAGAAGCTCTCAATTATCTGAACCGGTTCTGGAAAGAGATCTTTGCTTACTTGGATGATGGTGAATTACCAATAGACAACAACCTGGCTGAGCGAACCATTCGAAAGCTGACTACTCAACGCAACAATTCACTTCATTATGGTAGTGATGCTGGTGCTGAGATGGCGGCAACCTATCACAGTGTGATTGGAACGGTAAAACTTCATGGCAGTTCTATCTGGAACTTCATCGGAACTTTTTTCAAAAATATCTTTAACGGGTGCAGGGATTATGTTAACATGGTTCCTGACAAAATCACTTTGGCTGCCAGCCAATGTTAAATTCAAAACTAATTAATTAACAAAACTCGGTTTAGGGCACTGAAAAGTGCCCTTTCGAAGGGGGATGCCCTAAATTGAGTGCTTACTATTCGGAGAAAAATGGTGCAACATTTATGTGGATGGGTGATTTAGAAACAGCTATGCAACAAGAGTTTTATAATACTACTCCACAAAAAGATTTGCCTAAAGTTGATATTTTATTTGCTCCTCATCATGGAAGGCATTTAGGCAGCGTACCACCCGAATTACTTGACGCATTAGACCCTAAAATAATTATTGTTGGAGATGCTCCTTGTGAACATCTTGACTATTACGATTCATCAAAGACTATTACTTAAAATTCTTCGGGTGATATTTGCTTTAATGTTGTAGATAACAAAGTACGAATTTATACAAAAAAATATATTGAAATATCTAATAGGCCTAAAGGACTGGTAAACGAAACACTCATATTGCCCAAAGGCTGGTCTTATTGCGGAACATTGAATTTAAATAGTAGATCGTTAATGTCAGAATAAGACGTATAGTAAATTTATTGTTAGCGTCCAAAACCAATGTATAGGATGAACTCTATAAACGGGAGATCTTTGCTTGCGTTAAATCAAAAGCAAAGTTTATGTATAGTTACAATGATTTCGAGTGTCTTTTTGTGCGCTATAAATTGGAAGGCGTGCCTTCCGGTATTTTGATTGAGAGATTCTGTTTGTCGAACCAAGTACCTTACCTGTTTGTAAAGTGGTACAAGGATACCCGAAAGAAACTCATTCCTGTTCAAATTTTGGATGCTTCCTCCCTGGAAGTTGAAATGAAGAAAATCCCTTCCCCAATTCCTGAATGTACTTTGGAGGTAGATACTTGCCTTTCTTCGGGTACCGAACTTCGAATCTTGGTGAATATCCGCATGAGCAACGGTGTTCATATCAGTCAGAAAACTTAAACTACGGAATCTTTTGAAGATTCATATTCAGATATGACACTGGAAGAGAAATCGAAAATGATAATGGAGCTGATGGCTGCCCGCGAGCATGATGCCGAACGTATCCGACGTAACGAGGTGCGCATAAATGAACTGTTGTCCAAAGTTGATGAACTGTTGTCCTTGCAGAAAGCTGCCATGGCCACTGAAAAAGAACTGGATGATTATAAACGATTGGTCAGTAATCAGTTGTCTAAAATAACCGCATTGGAAGAGCGTCTTAAAGTCCGAGACAAGACCCTTTATGGGTTAAGAACTAGAAAGGAATCCGTAAAAAGAGCCTGAAGAAGACCATACACGTGACAAGGATGATCTCGACGGTACTCCGCAATCCACCTCTTCCCTGTCTTCGGAGCATGGCGGTAAAAGAAAAGGGTGTAGCAGCAAGATCAAAAGAGGTCCGTTTGTATCGTGAGATGTACAGATTATCCAATGAATTTATGCGTGTGAACCGTATGAGTCTGACCAATTGGCTGGAAAAAGGGTATATTCATTTCTGTGGGCTGATTTGCTTATCTGAAGAATAGTTGGCCATAAATTATATGTATACTTTCTGAACTCAGCTGTTCGCCTACTTGAATGACGGTTCTTATTCAAGCGACAATTCCATTGCCGAACGATTTATTCGTCCCTGGCCGATAAGAGTGGAAGAACTCTTTATTCTTCGGAAGTGATAAGATGGCTCGCATCTCGGTGGTATATCATACCATCATCTCCATTTGCAGGATGCAGGGTGTGTCCGTGCTGGATTATTTCAAGAGATGCTTCAGCGAGATTGTTAAAGGATGTAGGGATTATGAACATTTATTGTCTTTGACTATCAGATTGAATTAATAACAAATCTTAAAAATAAGTATCCTTTTTGACGTATAGCTCAATATATATGCACTTGTAAAAGTGTCTAGACAAAGGGGGATGCTCTAAATTGAGTACTAACATCTTTGTTAAAATTCATATAGGCTAATTACTTAATAAATAGTGGGTACGTTGTATGGGACGCTTACAAACCAATACAAATTATGAATCATCAAAGAAAACCGCTCATTAGTGTTGTAACCGTGTGTTATAATGCCGTGAATGAGTTAGAAAGAACCATGCTCTCTGTACTTAACCAGACGTATGACAATATAGAGTACATCGTAATAGATGGCGGTAGCAAGGATGGGACTGTAGATATTATAAAAAAATATGCTAATCGCATAGCTTACTGGGTGAGTGAACCGGATAAGGGAATTTATGATGCCATGAATAAAGGGATAAATGCCGCTAGAGGAGAGTGGATTAACTTTATGAATGCAGGGGATCGGTTTGAAAATATGGGGGTACTGGAACTATTTTCAGAGTGTAATCTCAATCATTTGAGAGTGGTTTACGGCAATACCAAATTTGTTACCAAGCAAGGCATTGGCTATCGAACCGCTAAAGATGTTCACTATATACGCAAGGATATGCCCACCAGCCATCAGTCATTTTTCATAAGAATGGAAGTTGCTAAAGAATTTCGTTTTGATTTGAAGTATAAATATGTGGCAGATTACTATATGATTTATGCCATATACAGAAAATACGGCTCAAAATCCGTGGCGCATCTGCCTTTTACCGTAGCAGAGTTCGAAGCCATTGACGGCTTGTCGATGCTTCACCCCAATGAAGTATTTCGCGAAACGTTGAAGGTGAGAGGCTGTTCGTTAGATTGGGTGTGGTGTATGCTGAAATACTATATTAAAAAATGTTTGGGAAGATCATAAGGATTGTCCTATGAAAAAAATACTGGTAATTAATACATTATACTCTCCTCATATAGGAGGAGGTGCCGAAATTATATGTCAAGAGCTATCGGAGGCTTTGGTCAAACGCGGATATCATGTAGCTGTGTTGACAACGGGTAATCAAAAAGGTATTGTGCAAGATAATATAAATGGCATTGCTGTATATAGGTCACACATAGAAAATGTATATTGGCATTACAGTGAGGATAAGCCAAACAAATATGTGAGAATGTTATGGCATTTAAAAGATATCTATAATAAGAAAATGAAAAAGCATATACGTCGTGTGATGCAAATAGAAAAACCAGATGTAGTGATTTGCCATAATATTGCAGGTTTTTCTATTTCGGCATGGGATGTCATTAAGGAATTCAAAGTTCCTATTATACAGGTGTTGCACGACCAATATCTGCAATGTCCTAAGAGTAATGCTTTTAAGGATGGAAAAGCGTGTGACAAACAATGTACCGTTTGTTTCTTGATGCGTCTGTTTCATGCTAAAGCTTCTAATAAAGTGGACGCTGTTGTGGGTGTAAGTCAGTATGTATTGAATCGATTGACTAAGCTAGGTTATTTTAAGACATCGAAACAATATGTGATACATAATGCACGTAGGTTTGAAGATATCCCCATGAAGGAATCTTGGGATGGTAAAAGTCCTTTGAAGATAGGGTACATAGGAACTCTGTCGAAAGTAAAAGGGGTGGAATGGTTGATTCGCACCTTTATGAAATTAGATATAAATGCTACACTTATTATTGCGGGAAAAGGGGAATCTAAGGAATATGAGAACTATTTGAAAGAATTGGCTTCATCTGATAAACGGATTTCATTTTCCGGTTATGTAGAATCAATTGAACATTATTGGAAAATACATTTATCGGTCATTCCTTCTCTATGGCCCGATACTTTTCCAACTGTAGCCTTTGAGTCTTGCGCTTATCATGTCCCTGTCATTGCTACAACAACGGGAGGGTTACCTGAAATTATAAAAAATGGAGTAAACGGGATATTATGTGATGCAAGCAATCCAAAATCACTAGAGAATGCTATTAAAACATTATATGAGAATCCTAATTTGTTAAAAACGCTAGCTCAACAAGCAAAAAAAGAAGTTCTGGAAATGACATTCCCTGAAAATGTTATAAATAAATACGAGGCAATATTTTTAAAGTTATTACAAAGAAATTCTTCCCGTTGATAAGATGAAAAATTCCCCATCTTCTTTAAATATAAAACAGGCAGCCACAATATGGATTATTGTACTTGCCATACATTTGACAGATATTAAAATCTCTATGATAAAAATATCAGAACTGTTTTTTTTAATATATGCTATATTTAAAATAAGACAAATACATAAAACAACTTATTTCTTTTTTATATACTTTTTCATATTTATAATAGTTACGTTTTTCCATAATATTTCACTTAAATTTGATTACTCCATTGTAGATAACATCTTAAAATCTCCTTATTGGTGCTCTATTGGGAGATTTTTAGAAATAATATCGTGCCTTTCATTCCTCGAATTTGTTAGGACTTGTATGAAAAAATACGGAAACACAATTTGCATAAATAAAATTCTACGATTCAATTTCTATTTTTTACTCTTTGTATTTGCTCTCTATATTGCAGAATTATTTAAAATATTTTTATTGAACATTTCTTATGATAATGGGAGATTAAAGGGATTTTTTGTTGAAGGAGGACCATTCGGACTCATGTGTGCTACACTCGCTCTACTAAGCATTCATATTAAAAGACCTAAAATTGAAATCTGTATGCTCCTTTTAATGATTGTTTTAGCACGTTCCAAGGCTGGAATGGCATGTGTGTACACTTATTGGATCATTTCTATATTAAGGAAAATGTATATAGATAAAACGTATCGAAAGTTTCTTTTTGTTGGAACCATGATCATTATTCCAGTATTTATATATATGTTTATTTACATAGCAGAGATGTATATAACCACTATTATAAATACGGACTTCTTAATGTCTTATGTAAATTCGAATCCAGACGACTATTCTGCTACAGCAGGAAGGATACCTGCAACATATATTCTATATGAGATGTTTTGCAAACATCCTATTATAGGGATAGGTCTAGGAAATTATCCCATACTCCGGAATATGGCTGAATATCGTTCTTTCTTTCCTGTTATTCCTATTTACGATGCTTCCGGATATGGGGGTATCATTGATATTATTAACCAATTTGGCTTACTAGGAATTGCAATATGGGCTATATATTTTTTTAGGCAACTAAAGAAGAATACAGATAAATCATACATAATATTCTTTTGTCTACCACTCATATTTGGAGTGCAAGTTACATTTATGTATCCATGGCTTATGATTGCGTTACATATTCAAACCAAAAAAAATCCACTCCATGCATATTACCATTGATTACCATATGTGGGGAAATAAATATGGTGGAATAGGTAAATATACCAAAGAAATTGTACCGTTGACCATGGCATATACTGCTAAATATAAATTCATATTACGAAATAACAACTTAGCTAAATACGTATGAAACTCTCAATAGACTGTCGTTTTCTCGGTAAGAGTGGTATAGGTACATTCCTTGAGAATATATTAAATGAATTATTGTGTAATCACCCTGAAAATTTTTATGTCCTAATAATGGATAATAAGCAGCTTTGGGATAAGAAATATACCAATGTTACTATTGTCCGTACTTCCATAAAACCTTTTACTCTTAAAGAATTTTTTTCCTTTCCTACTCATGAAATTAATAGCTGTGACGCCTTTTTCTCTCCATATATCAATATTCCCGGTGGAATAAAGGTTCCTGTATTCAGTACTGTTCACGACGTAATTTTTCTGGATATTCCTAATTTGGTTTCACGGTTTGGTTTGATGATTCGCAAATGCTTCATAAGTAGGGCGATTCGTTTATCAAAATGTGTGTTTACCGTATCGGAATTTTCCAAAAACAGGATACAATATTACTTTGGCTTTCAGAAACCTATTCATATTATATATAATAGCATACCTGTGCATATACGGGATTACCAAATCCCTGAGTCGCAAAATAAAGAAGATTGCTATATTTATGTGGGCAATATTAAACCTCATAAAGGCCTGCTTACACTGGTGAAGGCTTTTGAACTAGCTCAAAAAGAAGGGCTAACCAGCCGCTTGCTGTTAATTGGTGAAGCAAATAAATTTAGAACATCTGAACAAGAGTTAAACGAACTTCTCCACAGAATAAAAAATGTGGAGTTTTCCGGATGGGTGGCTAATGACCGTCTTTGTCAATTAATAGCAAAATCTAAGGCTTTGGTATTACCGAGTATTTACGAAGGTTTTGGAATTCCACCTATGGAGGCTATGTATTTAGGAACAAAAGCCATAGTTTCGGATATTCCGGTTCTTAAGGAAATATATTCCGACTTTCCTGTATCCTTTTTTGAAACGGGCAATGAACTTAATTTAAAGAAGAAATTACTTACTACAAATATTCAAATTGATAGGGATTCTATCAGGAAGAAAATAGATACTAAATATAATGTAACTGAAGCTGTAAATAAATTGCTATCGGTTGCATACCAAAATAATTAATCATGAAACTTCAATATGACCGAATAATCATAGGGGCGGGTCTCTATGGTTTGTACTCTGCTTTCTTTTGCGCAAAACGTGGAGAGCATGTACTCATATTAGAGTATGATGACGACGCGTTCAAGCGCGCCACGTTCATCAATCAGGCCCGTGTTCACATGGGATATCACTACCCGAGAAGCTATTCTACTGCTATCAAGTCGACTGGTTATTTTGACCGGTTTAATAAGGATTTTGGCTTCTGTATTTTCAATAAGTTCGATCAAGTTTATGCCACCAGTTCTGAATTCTCATGGAGCAATGCGTCACAGTTCAAGGATTTCTGCAAGGCTGCCAATATCCGGTGTGACGAAGTGCCCACTGATAGATATTTCAACTATGGTTATTGCGATGGTGCTTTCTTGACCGAAGAGTACACCTACGATGCACAAATCCTAAAGTCGTACTATCTTGAGAAGCTAAAGGAGAAATCATTCAGAGTCTGAAAAACTCATGGTTACGATTCCGAAGAGTACTTTCGATGTAATGGAAAATTGGGATGAAAAGTTATTGCAGTTAAATAAAATTTCGGGTAATGCTGGATTTTACTCTAACCAATCTTTTAGCTATTACATTATGCCTTCTGATTCAGTAAAAAAAATGCAAATAGAACAAGGTTATCTATATAAGACTCAGCGTCTCCCATTCTTTTCAAGCAGGGGCATGGAAATTAATTATGATAGAACGACAATTGATGTTGACCCATGTCTTGTATTATTTGTAGAGGATTGTCATGGAGATTGGATCTTGCTGAGTAAGAAGTTTAAAAAGTATTTTGGAATAGAATGCGATACCATTGGCATTCATGCTGTTCTCCATATTAACAGATTCAAATTTATTCCTTATTGATTAATTAGCCACAGGGTTAATTGTTTGTTAAACTTATACTAAATATTTACACATGAGAATATTGCATATTTCCAAATACTATTTTTCTAATTTAGGAGGAGTAGCGTAGGTATCTTGTGGAAGGATGTAGTGAAAGAAGCCAATTGTAAGTCGCAGAAAGGCAGCTAAGAACAAATTGCTCAATTGAAATAGCGTTATGGAGAAATCTACGATTAAATTAATGATAGAAGCCATGGATAAAACTCGTGAAGAAATAATGTCGGAAATCTTAGTGAGTATGGTAAAATTAGTCAATAAAAGGATTAAGCCCGGCTACCATTGTACTGCTTCTTGCAGAGAAAGGAGGGTCGCATAATGAAAGTAGCGATTATTCAAGAATGGTTAGTCACCGTTGGAGGTTCTGACAAAGTGGTCAAAGCTATAGCTGATGTATTTCCGGATGCAGATATATTTACGTTAGTAGCCAAGAAAGAAGTCTGTGATGAATTAGGGATTGATTGGAAAAGAGTACATACATCTTTTATCCAAAAGATGCCGTTGGGGACAAAGAAGCATCGAGCTTATCTTCCCTTATTTCCTTTCGCAATAGAACAATTTGATTTGCGGGGGTATGATGTGATTATATCTTCAAGCCACGCAGTGGCAAAGGGAGTACTGACAAAAGCCGACCAGTTGCATATTTGTTACTGCCATTCTCCCATTCGTTATGTATGGGATATGTATAATGAATATTTGGAAGAAGCCAATCTGGCTAAAGGTTTCAAGAGTTGGCTTGTAAGGTATATGCTACACAATGTCAGAAAGTGGGATATGCTTTCCAGCTTTCGTGTGGACTATTTTATCAGTAATTCAGATTATGTGGGAAGGCGCATCAAAGAAACTTATCGCAGGAACTCTGTGACGATTCACCCTAATATTGATATTTCTAACTTTGAATATTGCAGTGATAAAGAGAACTACTATTTAGCGAGTAGCAGACTTGTAGCATATAAGAAGATAGACATCATCATTGAAGCCTTCAATAGAATGCCCGATAAGAAATTGATCGTAATTGGAGGAGGACCGAATTTGAAGAATTATAAAGAATTTGCGAATGAAAATATTATAGTGATGGGCTATCAACCTTTCAGAGTACTGAAAGAGAAGATGCAACATGCCAAAGCTTTTATTTTTGCGGCAGATGAAGATTTCGGTATGATTCCTATAGAAGCTGAAGCCTGTGGTACACCTGTAATAGCTTATGGGCATGGCGGTTCATTGGAAACGGTCTGTGATGGAAAAACAGGAATGTTTTTTTATGAGCAGACGGCCGATGCCATAGTGGATGCAGTGAAAGAATTTGAAACGATGGGCATTACTCCTTTCAAATATGAAGATTGCCGTAGTTGGGCAGAAAGATTCTCAGAGGAACGGTTTAAAAGGGAAATAAAAGAATTTGTAGAGGAGAAATATAAAGAATTTAATAAATAATTGGGTATGAACTATTTTATAACAGGCGGGACTGGCTTTATAGGTACTCACCTGACCAACTTGCTCCAAGAGTTGCATCCTGGATGTAATATCTATAATCTTGATATAGTAGAGCCGGGTACACCGTTACCTGGTGTGAAGGATTATAAGCCTGCATTGCGCGAGGGGCAAAAGTTGGCTTCAACATTCATTCGCTGTGATGTCCGCAAGCCTATTGTGCTTGAAGGGGTAAATGTTACGGCCGATGATGTCATTTTTAATTTTGCCGCCGTGCATCGTACTCCGGGGCATCCTGATTATGCCTACTTTGAAACAAATGTTCTTGGTGCAGAGAATGTGACGGCTTTTGCGGAAAAGTATGGGATAAAGAAAATTGTATTCACTTCTTCCATTGCTCCGTATGGTGCAGCGGAAGAATTGAAGGAGGAAACTACAGTTCCTACTCCCAATACTCCTTATGGAATATCAAAATTGGTTGCTGAAAAGATCCACATGATTTGGCAAGCCAAGAATCAGGCTGAAAGGCAATTGACAATTGTTCGCCCGGGTGTGGTGTTCGGTAAGGGGGAAAATGGAAACTTCACTCGCCTTTATTGGGGAATACGTGGCGGAAAATTTATGTATCCCGGGAGAAAGGATACTGTAAAGGCATGTATTTATGTGAAGGAGTTAGTCCGTTTTATGCTATATAGACTGGAGCACCATGAACAGGGAGTGGAATTATATAACTGTACTTTTGAACCGGCTTATACTATTGAGCAGATAGTGGAAATGATGAGGAAAGTGACGGGCTTGAAAAGGGGAGTACCATTGATACCCGCATGGGTGTTGATGCCGGCTGCCGCAGTAATTGGCTGTTTGGGCGCACCCATGGGAATTTGTCCTGCCCGTGTGAAAAAACTGATGATATCTACGAATATTTGTGGGAAAAAGCTTTCAGCTTCAGGATACAAATTCCATTATTCTTTTGAGGAAGCGATAGCTGATTGGTATAAAGATAATGACAATCTTTATCTGAAATAAATTTAATGAGAAAAATACTTCTTATTCTTGTCGGGACATTAGTCTATATGAGTTTATATGCCCAGTTTACAACAGGAACAACAGGACTCCTCAATATGCCTACAGCCGAAATGCAGCGTGACAAAACATTTATGTTCGGTGGTGGATTTTTGGAAAAACATGCCACACCAGCACGATGGACATACAATACTTTGAACTACTATATCAATATCACTCTTTTTCCATGGCTGGAGGTAGCTTACGATTGTACACTTCATAAGGCTATGAAATGCGATCCTGTTTATGGGTGTGGATTCTGGGTTCCGTCCACGTATGGCAAGTTCGTAAATCAGGATAGAAACTTTTCTGTTCGCTTACGTTTATTGAAAGAGGGACAATGGTGGAAATATATGCCGGCAATTGTTATTGGTTCCAATGATGTTACGACACGCCCCGGTGATGACAGTAGTACAAACTTTTCAAATCCGAAGGGGACAGGTAATGGATTTTGGAACCGCTATTTCATTGTCGCAACTAAACATTGGGCATTTAAGAATATGGGAGAGCTAGGTGTTCATCTGGCATATGTTTATAACAGGCGGAAGGATTACCCGTTAAACGGTCCCGCCATCGGTGCCAACTTCCGATTTTCTCTGCCCCCGACTTCCTTTATCAACAAAGCGGTAAATAATTTGAATCTGATGGCAGAATACGATAGTAAATCGATAAATTGCGGCTTTGAGTACAGCTTCTGGAAAGACTATATCAATGCCGTAGTAGAACTGAACCGTTGCAAATACTTTTCCGGTGGCTTAGTCTTCAAAATCCATTTAAAATAATAAAAAGCGCTCATTCATAGGAATTTCCAGATAGAATTCGTTTCTTTGCGGTCAGAAACCATAAAATCATCTTTATTATATCATCCCGTTTTGTAAACCCTTTTTCCTGATGAATTTCAAGGAGGATGGTCTGGAAAGCAAGTTCCGTACCGACAC
>ERZ507074.43-NODE-43-length-63732-cov-36.8929_pt1 | contig 63732 bp, 64 predicted proteins | sample MGYA00512291_ERZ507074 | MGnify/ENA metagenome assembly ERZ507074 | reverse complement strand
TTCCGGAACGTCATGTCCTGTCGGATAGAAGTATGTGAGAAAGCACGGAAAAATGACAATAAGAATGGCATATGAAATGGTCATGCCCTATCATCTTCATATGCCATCTTATTTTTTAGAGACATTTACTGAATATCCCTGATTAAAATGCAGTTGAAGAAAAAAAGAGGGAGCATCGTTTGTTACGATACCCCCTTCTTTAATTTATCAGAGTTTTATCAGGTAGCAATGATTATTTTACTTCCAGAATAACTACGCGGTTCAGATAGTTCTTGCCAAACATGTTGTCTGTTCCACCCATAGCAACTTTTTCAAGTTGGCTTTCTTTTACGCCTTCTGCAACCAATGCATCGTAAACAGCCTGAGCACGTTTTTCAGACAAAGTCTGGTTGAATGAAGCAGATCCTGTAGCTTTATCAGCGAAACCTGCGATTTTGTACTTAGCGTTAGGATTAGCTTTGATAGCTTTAGCCATTAACTGTACATTAACCATGCCTTCCGGACTGATCTTTGCTTTACCGATCTTGAAGAAGATAGCAACTTCTGCAGCGCTAGGAACTTCTTTAATCACTTCCTTGACTACTTCTTTCGGAACTTCACGAACCACTTCCTTGATCACTTCTTTTTCTACTACACGGTCTTCAACTTTAGCAAACTTCTTGCCACCGAAGATGTAGCTGACACCAGCTGTCAACATACCTGTTCCTTCAGCTTTACGGTGGCTGCTGATATTACCAAAGATAGAGGGAGCAATAGCGCCGCGAGCTTCAACATCAATAGCCCAATATTTGTTAATGTTGAATTTCAAGCCTACACCGGCAGATGCACCGATACGTGCTCTTACTTTATTTTCACCTTCGGGAACCATTGTTCCATCATTTTTGATTGTTACATTCTGTGATTTAGCTACAGAAAGCATAGGACCGGCAAAACCGTAAACTTCAAAGAAACGGCTAGGATTAGCACCTGCAAACAGAGTTGACAAGTTTACCATAGCGTCGATATTAGCTCCTACATAATTCTTGTTGTGTTGGTAGTAACTGTTATCCAAGCACAAGTGTTGTGTGATACCATTTACTTGACCACGTATTCCCCATGTGGGAGTAATTAACTTACCCAAAGAGATACTGAAGTGAGGAGCCAGTTTATTGAAACCATCGTTTTCAATAGCGTGGATACCTCCACCTACACTGACAAAGATGTTATCGCTCCATTTCGGAGTATAATAATTAGTATCTTGTGCCATAACCGTAGTTGCACAAGCTCCTGCCAACAAAAGTGACAGTGTTAAGAATTTATATTTCATTTTTATTATATTTTTTGGTGAATAACTGAACAAATAACCGATAGATGATTAATTATTATCTTCCACCTGCACCACCACCTGAGTTGCTGTTATCTCCATGACCGTGATCGTGACCTGCGTGTGATTCTGAAGATTCAGAAACAACTGTTGCACCAGCTTTTCTAAGCTGTACATTAGGAATAGTATATTCTACTCCATCAACTGTTGCAGTTACAGTAACGACTGATTCAATAATTGTTGTTACAGGGCTGAATGTTACAGTAGTTTGAGCTTTGATAGTTCTTGTTTCTTTCTGCATTTCAGTTTTAATACCTGTATTGTAAGTACCGACTACTGCTTTTAAAACCTTGATAACATTTTCGTTACTCATTGCTCTTGAGTTAACAAGAGTTTCAATGTAACTGTTAATAGCATTAATATTAACAACTTCTGAACCTACTTTAGCTGCATATTCAATATCTATATTTTTGTCTACATCATAAGGTCCGTAAGTAACAGGAGTATTCTTAACTTCAGTTGTTTCAATTGTAGTTGGGTCTTCGCTTACTGTTACATTTTTAGCAGCAGAAACTATTTTCTGAGCATAGAAATTTACCGGAATAAGAGCAAACTGTCCTTTTGCTAGTTTAGGAATTGCCACAGTAATGGCTTCTACTGGCAGATATTCTGCATTGCTGAAAGAGGGGCAACTAATTTCTTTTGTAGTAGCTGCAATTGTTCCATCTGTACCTGCAGTGATTGTTTCAACAATTGCTTGGGGAGCAAGAACTTCACCCGTTGTCAAATCATATACGGTGGCAACAATCGTCGCACTAGCAGGTGATAGTTCTACCGGTTCTACATTAAATTCTTCTTTTTCGCAGCTTGTAAACACTACTGTTGTTAAAGCTACTGCAGCTAATGCTAATTTAGCACCAATACCGCTCAAAAAACTTTTCTTTTTCATCTCAATAAAATTAAAAATTTAATAATTCTGATTTAATAAAATATGGATTAAAACTATTTTGTTGCATTATATTGTCACTTGCATTACTATATGGCATTTTATAATAATATTTTTCATTTCCTGCATTATATGTTATACCCGTACCCAATGAGGTAGAAACCCTTGGTATATATTTATGTCTTTTATATTTATAAGGTGGTAATGCGACGATGAACTTAAACCCTCCATTACTATTGGCATGTTCTGCTTTTACAGCGTAGAAACCTATACTGGCATAGCGGAAGTGTCTGATCATTTCAAATCTTACCCCTTTTTCTTTTAATAAATATTGTTCAGCTCTCAATTTAAACTGTGTATTATACCTTGGCCAGTAAAAGTTTCCCCCTACAGACCAATAAGTAGTGTATTTATCATTATAGCGAAATTTAAAACCATGCCAATATCCAAATCCGACATAGCCAATTCTTCCTTCTAAAGAAAAACGTTCGTCTTTAAACGGATAAAACAAATTTAAATCTGCACCATATGTATTATAATCAAACATACCAATAGTTACTGTACTTTGTATATTATATGGTAATCTAAATTTTTGTGCTAATGTCAAATATCCTGGATGAATTTTTCCGGCTGTTTCTCCATATCCATCATTGTATACAGGAAATACAATCTGTCCGGTAAATTTCATTCCTGGCCAAAGCGACACCTCTACCGCCGGGCTAAACTCTAATAAAGCCTGATATATCTGTGTAATGATATAGTTCTTAAAGTATAGCTGCGGATATACCAATATATCTACTTTAAACAGCGAACTGTTCTTTTTCTTTTCTTTCTTCACCTTGTTCCAACTGTCACCTATATCATAACTGACTTTCCAGTCTTCACCGTTTACCACTGTTGTGTCACCGGCAAGAGGCTGATAGGTAAGTGAGACCTGAGGTATATTATAGTTGGTAACAATCAACTTACAAGATTTGTCCTTGGGTAATCCCATCGACTGTATGATATCTACAGCCTTTCTGATGCCCAACGCTTGAATTTTGTAAGCACTGTTTTCAACCACATAAACTCTTTCTTCAGGAGTATCTGTCCATCTTACATTTTCAAATCCCATTTTTACAAGACTGTCTGTTGTTAATTCTCCTGTTGATTGGCTGAAACTTTTTAATGGAATCATAACAAGCAACAATATAGCTATACAATACAACAAACATCTATATGAAACTCCTTTGGAAGAGCTCTTATTTTTCATTTTATAACAAATACTTGTTTCAATTTAACATTATGCGACCCTTACGCTAAGCCACATATTCGGTGCAAAAATAAGTACTATTTTTTAAATAGCAAATAAAATTAAACGAAATGAATCGTTTCTTTAGAAAAAACAGTTGAAAAAGCATATTTTAATCTTTATATATAAAATAGGTATGGAATAAATTTGTATTTTTGCAAACTATATGAGTAGAATATTAGCGATAGATTACGGTAAAAAGCGCACAGGTGTGGCTGTGACGGATGTTTTGCAGATTATTGCAAACGGGTTGACAACTGTTCCTACACACCAACTACTGGACTTTATTCTGAAATATGTGGAAAAAGAGCCTGTGGAACGCATCATTGTGGGGCATCCTAAGCAAATGAATAATCAGGAGTCGGAAAATATGCGTAATATTGTCCCTTTTGTCAATCAACTAAGAAAAAAAATACCGGATATACCGGTAGAGTTTGTTGACGAGCGGTTTACGTCCGTATTGGCCCACCAAGCCATGTTGGATGGAGGCTTGAAGAAAAAAGACAGGCAGAACAAAGCCTTGGTTGATGAAATCAGTGCTACGATAATCTTACAGTCTTATTTGGAGTCGAAGAAATATATTTAATAAATAAAAACAGATTAAGAAAAATGATATTACCTATTTATGTGTACGGACAACCGGTGTTGCGTAAAGAAGCAGAGGATATTACCCCGGATTACCCTAATTTGAAAGAGTTGATAGCAAATATGTTTGAAACCATGAATCGTGCAGATGGTGTGGGCTTGGCTGCTCCGCAAATAGGTCTGCCTATTCGTGTTGTAACTATTGATTTGGATGTGATGTCTGATGACTTGCCCGAATTCAAGGATTTCCGCCGTGCCTATATAAATCCTCATATTTTAGAAGTGGGTGGAGAGGAAGTCAGCATGGAAGAAGGTTGTTTGAGTTTGCCCGGTATCCATGAAACGGTGAAACGTCCGGACCGTATTCATGTGACTTATTTGGATGAGGAGCTGAAAGAACATGACGAGTGGGTGGAAGGCTATTTGGCAAGGGTCATGCAGCATGAATTTGATCATCTGGACGGAAAAATGTTCATTGATCATTTGTCTGCATTACGCAAACAGATGATTAAAGGAAAGCTGGGGGCCATGCTGAAGGGCAAGGCGCGTTGCTCCTATAAGGTCAAGACTATAAAATGATAACTCCGCAATTTTGATCTATGCGCCACCAGTGGCGCATTTGTGGGAAAACCGTATTTTTATAAATACAAAATGATAAAACGGATACTCTATACATTATTAATAATGTTCCCTGTAGTGGCTTCGGCACAGATAAATACGGACAGGGTGATGGCGATAGGGCGTAATGCGCTTTATTTTGAGGATTATGTCCTTTCGATTCAATATTTCAATCAGGTGATTAATGCAAAGCCTTATTTGTCTGATCCTTATTTCTATAGAGGTCTGGCGAAGATAAATTTGGATGATTTTCAGGGGGCGGAGAGTGATTGTTCGGAAGCTATTGAGAGGAATCCGTTTGTGGTAAGTGCTTATCAGGTGCGTGGATTGGCACGGATCCAGCAGAATAATTTTGCGGGAGCTATAGAAGATTATACCAAGGCGTTGGAGTTTGCTCCTGAGAACATAGGGGTATGGCATAATATGGCCCTTTGCCGTATCAGACAGGAGGATTATAAGGGGGCGAAGAATGATCTGGATAAGCTGATCGCCATTTCCCCCCGATATACAAAGGCCTATTTGATGCGTGGTGAGGTGGATTTGAAGCAGAAAGATACTTTGGCTGCCGAAAAAGACTTTGGCAAGGCGATTGAAATAGACCGTTATGATGCAGATACATGGGCCAGCCGTGCTATCCTTCGTCTGCAACAGCAGAGATATAAAGATGCGGAAGCCGATTTTGATCATGCCATCCGTCTGTCCACCCGGAATTCAGGTGTTTATATCAACCGTGCTTTGGCCCGTTACCATCAGAATAACCTGAGAGGAGCGATGAGTGACTATGATATTGCATTGGATATTGACCCCAATAATTTCATCGGCCATTATAACCGGGGCTTGTTACGTGCACAAGTAGGCGATGACAACCGGGCTATTCAAGACTTTAATTTTGTTATCGAAATGGAGCCCGACAATATGATGGCTATTTTCAACCGTGGTCTGTTGTTGGATCAGACAGGAGATTATAAAGGGGCAATTAAAGATTATTCTACGGTGATAAATGAATATCCCAATTTCTTGCTGGGATATCAGTACAGAGCGCAGGCGCGTAGGAAAATAGGGGATGTGAAAGGTGCTGATGCAGATGAATTCAAGGTGTTGAAAGCACAGCTGGATAAACAGAACGGAGTAGATCCTAATAAGCAGACTGCCGATAATACGGAGAATAATAAAACCCGTAAGAAGTCCGATAAGAACATGAACAACTATCGTAAGATAGTGGTTGCCGACAACGAAGAGGGAGAAGAAAAATATAAGAGTGACTATCGTGGACGCGTGCAGGATAAGAATGTGAATATTGTTCCCCAGCCCATGTTCGTGCTTACCTATTATGAAAAGCATGATGACGTGAAGCGACAGGTCAACTATTATAAGTTCATTGAAACATTGAATAATCAGAAAGTACTTCCCAGCCGTCTGATTATAACTAATGAGGAAGCTCCTCTGACGGAAGAACAAGCTACAAAACATTTTGCATCCATTGACGAACAGACTGCTGCCATTGTGGCTGATCCGAATGATGTGAACAAACGTTTTGCACGTTCATTGGACTTTTATCTGGTGCAGGATTTTGCAAGTGCCATTGAAGACTTGAATCAGGCTATTATTATAGAAGATCATTTCTTCCCGGTTTATTTCAACCGTGCTCTCATCCGTTATAAGCAGCTGGAATACCAGAAGATGGAAAAAGAGTATGATTTGAAAGCCGGTCCGGGAGAGAAGAGTGCAGTGAAAGCTGCGGACTATGAAATGGTAAAGCGCGATTTGGACAAGGTGATTGAGCTGGCTCCGGATTTTGTCTATGCTTATTATAATAGAGGTAATGTGCTTTCTATCTTGAAAGACTATCGTGCGGCAATTGTTGATTATGACAGAGCCATCCAGTTGGACCCTAAATTTGCGGATGCTTATTTCAATCGCGGCTTGACACATATTTTCTTGGGTAACAACAGGCAAGGTATACAGGACCTGAGTAAAGCAGGTGAGTTGGGGCTTTTCTCTGCTTACAATATCATCAAACGCTTTACGGAACGAAAAGAATAACATTTTTTTGCTAAAAAGAGGATAAGTCAAAAAGATTTCGTTATTTTTGCATCCTCAAGAAAGAATATAAATAGAAGATTATGATAAAGATAACATTCCCCGACGGCTCCGTTCGCGAATATAACGAAGGAGTTACTGGTCTGCAGATTGCAGAAAGTATCAGTTCACGGCTGGCACAAGATGTTTTAGCTTGTGGCGTGAACGGTGAAACGATTGATTTATCTCGCCCTATCAATGAAGATGCAAACTTCGTTCTTTATAAATGGGAAGACGAACAGGGCAAACATGCTTTCTGGCACACTAGTGCCCACTTGCTGGCCGAAGCATTGCAAGAACTTTATCCGGGCATTCAGTTTGGTATCGGTCCGGCCATTGAAAACGGTTTTTACTATGATGTAGATCCGGGTGAAGCAATCATTAAGGAAGCAGATCTACCCGCTATCGAGGCCAAGATGGCCGAGTTGGCTGTAAAGAAAGAGATATTGGTGCGTCAGAGCATCGCTAAAGAGGATGCGTTGAAGAAATTCGGTGAAAGAGGTGAGACTTATAAATGTGAATTGATTTCCGAACTGGAGGATGGACACATCACCACTTATACACAAGGTGCGTTTACCGACCTTTGCCGTGGTCCTCACTTGACCTCTACCGCTCCTATCAAAGCTATCAAGCTGCTTTCTGTAGCCGGTGCTTATTGGAGAGGACAGGAAGACCGCAAGCAGATGACACGTATTTATGGTATAACTTTCCCGAAGAAGAAAATGCTGGACGAATATCTGGTAATGCTGGAAGAAGCCAAGAAACGCGACCATCGTAAGATAGGTAAGGAAATGGATTTGTTCATGTTTACCGATATGGTGGGCAAGGGACTTCCCATGTGGTTGCCGAAAGGTACTGCCTTGCGTATCCGTTTGCAGGATTTCTTGCGCCGTATCCAGGCCCGTTATGATTATCAGGAAGTAATGTGTCCGCCTATTGGCAACAAGAACCTGTATATCACTTCCGGACACTACGCCAAGTACGGTAAGGACTCGTTCCAGCCTATTCATACACCCGAAGAAGGGGAAGAATATTTCCTGAAACCGATGAACTGTCCTCATCACTGTATGATTTATAAGAACTCTCCACGTTCTTATAAGGACCTGCCGTTGCGTATCGCGGAATTCGGAACCGTATGCCGCTACGAACAGAGCGGTGAATTGCACGGACTGACCCGTGTGCGCAGTTTTACACAAGATGATGCTCACTTGTTCTGTCGTCCCGACCAAGTGAAGGAAGAATTCCTTCGCGTGATGGATATCATCAACATTGTGTTCAAGTCTATGAATTTTGAGAATGTGGAAGCTCAGATTTCTCTTCGTGACAAGGTGAACCGCGAAAAGTACATCGGTAGCGATGAGAATTGGGAAAAAGCCGAACAGGCCATTATTGAAGCTTGCGAAGAAAAAGGCCTGACTGCGAAAGTGGAATATGGTGAGGCTGCATTCTATGGTCCTAAATTGGACTTTATGGTGAAAGACGCTATCGGTCGTCGCTGGCAATTGGGAACAATTCAGGTAGACTACAACTTGCCCGAACGCTTCCAGTTGGAATATATGGGCTCAGATAACCAAAAGCATCGTCCGGTAATGATTCACCGTGCGCCTTTCGGATCAATGGAACGTTTTGTTGCCGTATTGATTGAGCATACTGCCGGTAAATTCCCGCTGTGGCTGACTCCTGACCAGGTAGCTATTCTGCCTATTTCTGAGAAATTCAATGAGTATGCGGAACAAGTGAAAGCGGAACTGAGAAAATTCGATGTTCGTGCTATTGTGGATGACCGTAATGAAAAAATCGGCCGTAAGATTCGTGACAATGAAATGAAGCGTATTCCTTACATGTTGATTGTAGGCGAGAAAGAAGCTGAAAACGGTGAAGTTGCAGTCCGCAAGCAGGGCGAAGGCGACAAAGGAACCATGAAAATAGAAGAATTCGGAAAAAATCTTGCCGAAGAAGTTTCTAATATGATAAATAAATGGTAACTTTGCAGCCGTTTGCAAAAGAGCGCATTGTTAAACCTTTATGTATTCTTTTGCGTTAAGATAAAGAAATACTAATTAAAATAAGAAGAAACAAACAGGAACTAAAAGTTTTTTAATGAAGAATGACAGTTTAAAAGGGCAACACAGAATCAATGAACAGATTCGTGCCAAAGAAGTCCGCATTGTGGGCGACGATGTAGAATCGGCAGTTTATCCGATAGCTCAAGCTTTAAAAATGGCTGGGGATCATGAGGCTGACCTAGTTGAAATTTCACCCAATGCTGTTCCTCCAGTTTGTAGAATTATTGATTATTCTAAATTTCTTTATCAATTAAAGAAACGTCAAAAGGAACAAAAGGCTAAACAGGTAAAGGTAAACGTAAAGGAAATCCGTTTCGGACCTCAAACAGATGATCATGACTACAACTTCAAGTTGAAACATGCCATCGGATTCTTGCAGGACGGAGACAAGGTGAAAGCATATGTGTTCTTTAAAGGTCGTTCCATTCTTTTCAAAGAACAAGGCGAAGTATTGTTGCTTCGTTTTGCGAATGACTTGGAAGAATATGCAAAAGTAGAGCAGATGCCCTTGTTGGAAGGTAAGAGAATGACTATTTCTTTGGCTCCGAAGAAAGCGGGCTCTCCGAAGAAGGCAGAAACGGATACTGCTAAAAAGGAAAATCCGAAAAAGGCAGTAGAAACAAAAGAATGAAAAAAGAGTGCCTAACGCGCCGGTATAGTGCGTTACCACCATTTGAATAATAATTTAAAATTAAAAACAAGATGCCAAAGATCAAGACTAACTCCGGTTCTAAAAAAAGATTCGTTCTTACCGGAACAGGTAAAATCAAAAGAAAGCACGCTTTTCACAGTCATATTTTGACTAAGAAGACTAAAAAGCAGAAAAGAAACCTTGTACACTCAGGTCTAGTAGCTAATGCTAACTTGGATCAGGTTAAGGAATTGCTTTGCATGAAGTAATCTAAAAACAACGAAAGCGTAAACGTATTATTTAAAGTATTAACCGAATGTCTTTAGCTTTAAGTTCACCGTGTGAAACAGTGGCGCTAACATTCAAAAAGAATTAAAACTATGCCAAGATCAGTAAATCATGTTGCTTCTAGAGCAAGAAGAAAGAAAATTTTAGGTCTTACCAAAGGTTACTTTGGTGCAAGAAAGAATGTATGGACAGTAGCAAAAAACACTTGGGAAAAAGGTTTGACCTACGCATACCGTGACCGTAAGAACAAGAAACGTAATTTCCGCGCTTTGTGGATTCAGCGTATCAACGCTGCCGCTCGTCTAGAAGGAATGTCTTATTCTAAATTGATGGGTGCATTGCACAAAGCAGGTATCGAAATCAACCGTAAGGTGTTAGCTGATTTAGCTATGAACCATCCGGAAGCATTCAAAGCAATTGTTGCTAAAGCAAAAGCTGCTTAATTCTTCTGTAAACGGCGATATAAAGATTTATGAAAGAGCAATCTCTACGAGGTTGCTCTTTTTTATTGCGGATGCCTTGTGATGTTTCCTTAATAAATGGAAACAACAATAAGCAGAATTACAGAGAGTTATTTTCTTGCTTATTATTTTTAACAAACAAATTCTGCTATACTCTTGTTTATATCATAAAAAGGACGTATATTTGTCATACGGAAAGAGATGAAAAGCGAGCCGCATTAGTTGGATTGGGAAACTCATCAAACTAATCTGAAAACCGAGACATAGCTTCATCTTCCAATGGCGGGCCACGCCTTCGGGTAGCATTTATGCCGGTGGATTACAAAGGAGGAGAGCACTCAAAACCTGTCATTCGGAGTTTCATCGCATCACTGGTGCGGCTTCATTATAAGGCGATGCTAATTCAAAAGATTAGCATCGCTTCTTTTTATAAAAATAGTACGGATATGATATTTTATTTTTCAGGTACAGGTAATTCGGCTTGGGTGGCAAGGCAGCTGGCGGAAGGACAGAATGAGGAATTGTTGTCCATAGCTATGGAAATAGACAGGAACAAAGCGTATAAGCTGAAAGAAGGGGAAAAAGTAGGTTTTGTTTTTCCTGTATATGCATGGGGCCCTCCCAAGATAGTACTTCGTTTTATTCATCAGCTAAAGTTGGATAAGCCGGGATACCTTTTCTTTGTCTGTACTTGCGGAGATGATACAGGCCGGACTGCACAAATTTTTTCTTCTGCCGTTACCCGGAAAGGTTGGCAATGTGTTGCCGGCTATTCGGTTACTATGCCGAATACGTATGTTTCTTTGCCCGGTTTTGATGTAGATGATAAAGATATAGAAACCCAGAAAGTACAGAATGCTGTTGCCCGTGTGCGTTTTATCAACGAAGAAATTACATCAAGGGCTCAAATGAAACAATATAATTGTCATGAAGGTGCGCTTCCATTTACTAAATCCTATTTGCTGCGCCCTCTTTTCAATGCTTTTCTGATGTCTCCCAAGCCTTTTCATGCAACGGAAGCTTGCATTGGTTGTAAGAAGTGTGAGAAGGTTTGTCCTGTGGGCAATATAACAGTGACGGATCGTCCCGTTTGGGGAGGTAACTGTACTCAATGTCTGGCTTGTTACCATGTTTGTCCGGTACATGCAGTGGAATATGGAAAGATGACCGGGAAAAAAGGACAATACAAAGGAAGGTTGCTGAAAGATTCTATAGATACACATTAAATAATCCATTGGGAGGGCGGACCTATAGTCCGCTCCTTTTATTTTATTTTTCGCCGGTTTAACGCTTGTTGATAGCGTCTTGCATTAGCTTGATGCTGGGCTGCTGTGACCGCGAAATTATGAGTGCCTGAGAAATCTTCTTTTGCACACATATAAATATAATGATGCTGTGTATAGTTCAGTACGCTTTCCAATCCTTGGATGGATGGGATTCGGATAGGTCCCGGAGGTAAACCTGCATGTTTGTAGGTATTATAAGGAGAATCCACTTCCAGATGTTTGAAAAGAATGCGTTTCAGTCCGAATTCCTGTAAACCAAATTTTACCGTCGGGTCTGCTTGCAACAACATCCCTTTATTCAATCTGTTAATATAAAGTCCTGCGACCATGGGCTTTTCGGGACCATTGGCCGTTTCTTCTTCCACGATAGAGGCCAGGGTGGACACTTCTTCAGGAGTAAGTCCGATATGTTGAGCCTTTTTCAGCCTGTCATTATTCCAAAAGGCAGCATGTTCTTTTTGCATCCGTTTCATGAAAGCGTCAGCACTCATATTCCAATAAACCTCGTAAGTATTAGGAATAAAAAGGGAGGGTAGTGTCTCTTGGGTATATCCCATTTGTGCACAGTAAGCACTGTCGGAAATTAATTTGGCAATATCCAGAGAATCAATCATGAGCTGGCGCGAAACGGCCCGCACTAATCTGTCCACGGTGCGTACACTGGGTACAGTCAGATTAATGGGAGTCTGGTATCCCATGGAAAGACGTCGGAAGAGGTAGCGCATATTGTCCGATGGATTGAGAGCGTAACGTCCTGTCCGTATATTGTCGCCATACTTCTCTTTTTCTGCCAGATATTGAAAACCGAACATACTTTTAGGATGTCCGTTCCGGATTATTTTATGGTATACAGAATCCAGGTTATCATCTCTGTCTATATAAATATAGGTGGTTTTTGTAAGTTGGAATTGTTTGGCAAAGAAATAGTAATATATACTTCCTGCACCGCCTGCTCCTATCAGGATAATGATAAGGATAACAATCCATACAATAGTACGCTTCTTTTTATTCATTTTAGTCTATCGGGCTTTTTTGTATGCAAATATAGGCAAATATCCGTTTCTTTTCTACTTTTGACGATTTTGTACCCCTAAAAATACAATTTTGTCCACTATCCGGTTGATGTAAAATGTGTAAATTTGACCAAACGAAAAACGAGAACGCAAATATAGTATAATTAATTATTTTATTTTTAATCATGAAAAATGCACTTATGGGCTTGGCATTGTTCGCTGCAATGCCGGTATTTGCCCAACAGAAAGCGACTATCAATGTACATCCCGAGCAAGGGAAAGAAATCATCAGTAAACATATTTACGGGCAATTTGCAGAGCATTTGGGAACCTGTATCTATGGAGGCTTGTGGGTAGGTGAGGATTCTAAAATTCCCAATACCCAAGGCTATCGTAATGATGTGCTTCAGGCATTGAAAGATTTGAAAGTGCCGGTGCTTCGTTGGCCGGGCGGATGTTTTGCCGATGAATATCATTGGATGGATGGTATCGGTCCGAAAGAGAACCGCCCCCGAATGGTCAATAACAATTGGGGAGGTACAGTGGAAGATAATAGTTTCGGAACACATGAATTTCTGAACTTGTGTGAGCTGATAGGTTGTGAGCCTTATATCAGCGGTAATGTAGGAAGTGGGAGTGTGGAAGAAATGGCGAAATGGGTGGAATACATGACTTCCGAACAAGGTAGCCCGATGGCGAAACTGCGTAAGGAGAACGGTCGTGAAAAACCATGGAAAGTGAAATTCTTTGGGGTAGGTAATGAAAGTTGGGGATGCGGAGGCAGTATGCGTCCTGAATATTATGCAGACTTGTACCGCCGTTATTCCACTTATTGTCGTAATTATGATGGCAACCATTTGTTCAAGATTGCAAGTGGTGCCAGTGATTATGACTATAACTGGACAGAAGTACTGATGAAGAATGTAGGTCACCGTATGGCCGGTGTGTCTTTACATTATTATACAGTGATGGGATGGAGTGGAAGCAAAGGATCGGCTACACAGTTCACTGATGATGATTATTATTGGACTATGGGCAAATGTCTGGAAATAGAACCGGTGCTGAAGAAGCATATGGCAATTATGGATAAATATGATCCGAAGAAGCAAATCGGTTTGATGGTGGACGAGTGGGGAACCTGGTGGGATGAAGAGCCGGGAACTGTCCGTGGACATCTGTATCAGCAGAACACGTTGCGCGATGCTTTCGTGGCCTCTTTGACACTGGATGTTTTCCATAAATATACGGATCGCATCAAGATGACAAACATTGCCCAGATTGCCAATGTGCTTCAGTCTATGATTTTGACAAAGGACGACAAGATGGTTCTGACACCGACTTACCATGTCTTTGAAATGTATAAAGTGCATCAGGATGCTACTTATCTTCCTTTGGAACTGAACTGTGAACGCAAGATTGTACGCGACGACCGTATTGTCCCGATGGTAAGTGCTACCGCTTCACGGGATGCAAACGGTTTGATTCATATTTCCTTGTCTAATGTGGATTTGCAGGAATCGCAGGAAATAGAGTTGAACTTGGGTGAGGTAAAGGCCAAGAGTGTTACCGGCCGTATTCTGACTGCTAACAATATAGGTGATTACAATAGTTTCGAGAAACCGAATGTGGTTGCCCCGAAAGAATTTACCGGAGCAAAGGTCAATAAAGGAAGCTTGAAAGTGACTCTTCCTGCCAAGTCTATCGTAGTGCTGGAAGTGAAATAAAACCCGTACGTTCGTGTGCCCCCACACATACGTATGTGTGGGGGTATACATACGTATGTATCGTTTCATGCCTGCGTATGTGTGACAGACTACGGTAATTCTTGTACCAACTCCGCTTCGATTCTGTTTTCTATTTCATCCGGCAGGGCAGGGAAGAAATCGATATCCGTTCTTTTCTCTACGCTGTCTACTGTTACCATATATTTCTTCAGTGGCTTATGTCCGGCGCTGTTGGGGAAAATAAATCCTATGGCTTGCGGATTTTTCTTATCATTTATCAATATGACTTTATAGAAAGCATGGGGGACTGCCACTTTATTGTTGCCAATTCTTTTGGGGCGTTTAGTATCATATATAGGTCCGCAGGCAATATACACGGCTCCATATTTTTTTGCCCATTGGCGTGACTTTTCCTCCAGGTCATTCCAGTCGCCGCGGTTCAGATTCGGATTTTGCGGACAAATGTTGCTCATATAAAAAGATTCTTCCATGGCTTGTTTGTTCCATTTCATATCGGCGGCAGGGGCCATGTGTCCCCGGTCATATCCTGATTTTGTATAATCTCCCGTATATGCTTTGGCTCCACGTACGTCCGGGTCGGGCAAGAATTTATTTGTTCGCCCTTCTTTTCCTTTTGTTTCTTTTTTAGTAAGTTCCCACGCCACCCATTGTGGAGTTTTGTAATCGGCATTATAAGACAGGGTATATCCTTTACGTTTCAGAATCTGGCCGCCTGTACTTGATTGTATCATCGGAATTTCCAATGCACCGTCATGCTGGGGCGAGGTCAGTATTTCTGGCTTTTCTTCATTGCTTTCGATAGTGGGGATATTTTCAAGCAGTTTCCCGTCAAACAATTGATGTTTATATGCCAAAAGTCCCAGTAATACTAAAATAATGATGACTCTCAGGGGACTATTGGATTGTTTCTTTTTCTTTGCGCTCATATTTGTTCTGTTTTAGGGGTGCAAAGATAGAATAAAATATAAAAATACATTATCTTTGTCCATTATATAGCTGTAAATTTTAATAATACTGACATGCTATCCTAACTAATCAAACCTATTATATATGAAAAAGAACCGATTATCGTTAGCGTTTCTGGGTCTGCTGATTGCAGCTTCTCCTTTACGGGCACAAGATACGCTACAGAATGAAACAGTCGAGCAGAAAGACAAGAGAATGGAATGGTTTTCACAAGCCAAGTTGGGTATCTTTATCCATTGGGGAATTTATTCCGTCAGAGGAGTGTCCGAAAGCTGGTCCTTCTTTAACAACTACCTGCCCTATGATGAATACATGGAGCAGGAAAAAGGTTTCACAGCCTCCAAGTATGATCCGAAGGCTTGGGTGGATCTGATAAAAGAAAGTGGAGCCAAATATACAGTGATAACGACCAAACATCATGACGGAGTTGCGTTATGGGATACCAAAGTAGGAGATATCAGCGTCGTGAAAAGCACTCCGGCAAAACGTGATCTCATAGCTCCCTTTGTAAAGGAAGTAAGAAAACAAGGATTGAAACTTGGTTTCTATTATTCTTTATTGGACTGGTCTCATCCTGATTACCCTAACAAAACCCGTACGGAAGTACGTTATAAAAATGATCCTGAACGTTGGGCCAGATTCAACAAGTTCAATTTCGGACAATTGGCGGAGCTGAACAAAACCTGGAAGCCGGATCTGTATTGGTTCGACGGGGATTGGGAGCAAAGTGCGGAAGCATGGAATTCCAAAGGTATTGTAGATCTGCTCCGTTCGGATAATAAGAATGTGATTATCAATTCGCGCATACAGGGATATGGCGACTATGCTACTCCCGAACAGGGAGTGCCGGTGGTGCGTCCCGAGGATAAATATTGGGAGCTTTGTATGACCATGAATGATTCATGGGGATATCAGCATACAGACAGCAACTATAAATCACCCTATATCTTGCTTCGTACATTTGTAGACTGCCTGAGCATGGGCGGTAATCTTTTATTGGATATCGGTCCGAAAGAGGACGGTTCCATTCCTGAAGAACAGATCGCTGTGTTGAAGGAGTTCGGCCGATGGACCAAGAAGCATAAAGAAGCTATTTATGAAACTCGCGCAGGGATTCCTACCGAGCATTTCCAGGGATATACCACACTGAATAAGGCGGGGGATATTCTGTATTTGTACCTCCCTTACAAACCTAACGGTCCGGTGGAAGTAAAAGGGCTGATGAACAAAGTGAACCGTATATGGGTGGTTGGTAACGGAGCTATGTTGAATTACAAGGTCTACAATAAAAATTATTGGAACTCAGTACCGGGCAATCTTTATATTGATGTACCCCAACAGGTACAGGATGAGCAGATAACCGTGCTGGCCGTGTTGCTGGATGGACCGATCAAACTCTATCGTGGAGTGGGACAAGTGCAAGATAATAACTAATCTGAATCAGAAAAATAGATGAAGAAACTTATTTATACCCTGTTGCTTCTGCTGGTTACTTTTCCGGCAATGGCACAAAGCCTTTTTGAACAATATGAACGTTTTCTGACCGAACCGCGTACCTATGTATGTTATCGTCCGGATGGAAAGTTGAAAATAGATGGTAAACTGAATGAAAGTTCCTGGAAGAAGGCGGCGCCTACCGCTCCGTTTGTAGATATAAGCGGCGAAGGATTCCCGACTCCCAAATATGAAACTACCGCCAAGATGCTGTGGGATGATGAATATTTATATGTAGGAGCTGTTCTTCAAGAAGAGGATATCAAGGCACGTCTTACCCAGCGTGATACCATCATCTATTATGACAATGACTTTGAAGTATTTATCGATCCGGATAGCGACGGACACAATTATTTTGAAATAGAAACCAATGCGCGTGGCGTGATTTTCGACCTGATGCTGGACAAACCTTATCGTTCGGGTGGAAATTTCATGGTGCAATGGGACTGCCCCGGATTGAAGACCGCCATCCATTGTGAAGGTACACTGAATAAATCAAAAGATAAAGATAAGTATTGGAGTGTGGAAATGGCCATTCCTCATCAGGCGCTGACCATGAACTTTAACAATCCGTTGAAGGCCGGCAACACCTGGCGCATCAACTTCTCGCGTGTACAGTGGCTGAAGGAGAAAGGACCCGAGGAAAATTGGGTATGGACTCCTACCGGAAGAATCGATATGCACATGCCCGACCGTTGGGGATATCTTTATTTCGTAGACAAGCAAGTGGGAATCTCGCAGGATGAGTTGGTTTATCCGTACAATCAGGCTATCTATAAACTGCTATGGGCTATGTTCTACGCACAGCAGGATAATTATAGTAAACAACATAACTACTTGCGTGCCACAGAACAATTCTTTTTGACTGATAAAGAGTTGAAAGATCTTCCGGCTGATGCCCGGATTGCGGTGGAAGCGACTCAGAACACCTATCAGATAGCTATAACCAATCCTGCTGAAGGAGTCCGTTATGTGATAAATAATGAAGGACGTTTCCGGACAGAAAAGATACCTGCCCGTGAAGTTAAAAACTGGTTGTGGATGCGTCTGAATAACCGTTCGGATGCCGAATGGAAAAAATGGTTTGCGTTGTTGAAAGAATGTGGTATTTCGGGTGTCATGTTCGAGGGATACAATGAAAATATTTATCGTCTTTGCAAAGAAGCCGGACTGGAGGCACATTATTGGAAATGGACGATGAACCGCAGGGAACTGCTGGACAAGCATCCCGACTGGTATGCCGTGAACCGTAAAGGCGAGTCTTGTCACGACAAACCGGCCTACGTGGATTATTATCGCTTCTTGTGCCCTAATCACCAAGGTGTGGCAGAGTATCTGGCAGAAGACTATGTAAAGGAAGCCCATAAGCCTTATGTGGATGGTGTTCATCTGGATTATGTCCGTATGCCGGATGTAATCTTGCCTGTCAGCCTATGGAAAAACTATGGTATAGAGCAGAAAGAAGAGTTGCCGGAATATGACTATTGTTATTGTGATGTCTGCCGTGAATTGTTTAAAGCTAAAACAGGACAGGATCCGTTGGAGTTAAAGTATCCGATGGAAAACCAGAGTTGGATCAATTTCCGTCTGGATGCCATCACTCGTGTGGTGGATGCCATTACCAAAGCGGTGAAAGCCGATCATAAAGCTATTTCTGCCGCAGTGTTCCCGGGGCCGTCCATGGCTCGCAAGATGGTGCGCCAAGATTGGGGAGAATGGACGTTGGATGCTTATTATCCGATGATTTATAATAAATTCTATTATGAAGGTCCTGAATGGATCGGGCGTTCGGTAAAGGAAAGCGTTGAAACGGTGAATGGGCGTGCCAAGATATATGCCGGACTGATGTTTGGTGATATTAAGGACAATTTTGAAGAGGCGCTGGATGAAGCGTACAATAACGGGGCATCCGGTGTATCCTTCTTTGATGGTCCGGATGAAGAATATTTGCATAAATTCAAAGCTTATCTGGATAAGAGAGGATTTGTGGTGAAGTAACTCCGTACTGTTAGATCCTTATATTAGAGAAATAAATCTCTTTTTAGCGGTCACTTTCGATTTTTATCGTAAGTGGCCGCTTTTGCGTTTTATCATTTGTTCTTTTAATGAGTGCGGAAAAGGAATTTATGTGTTCCTTTTTGGTCTTTCTTGGATCTATCTTGAAAATGAATCTGTTAGAATAAAAAAAATGGAGTTCTCTTAGTAAGAGAACCCCAAAAAGACATATACTACTGACAATAAGATATTTACATATAATCAGAGATGGATAATTTGCAAACAAATATTATAAGAATCCTTATCAGAGACTGATTCCTGAATAAAAGATTTCCGTATTTGGATTATTATAGCTACATTTGCAGCGGAATGGGGTTCTCTTACTAAGAGAACCCAAAAAAGACATACATAAAAAGTAATGTTTTGATGGTAACAGAAAATAGTATGGAGCTTGAAAATCAAGCGTTCCTTTCAAATCAAGACATAACGGGCGAAGCGCCTAAGTTACTGCTCTGCAGTTCAATCGCTTCTAGCTCAGACCTGGGGTCAAATGAAGGAATCACGCCAATGGCGGGAATAGGAAAAGAATACCCTGAACTCAGTTGGTATTATCTGTATCTTTCCAACAAAGAACTGAAACGCTATATCAGTGTTTTCAGTGGCAGGAAAGCTGTTCGGCTTCGTACACCATCAGGTACCGTAGAAGAGAGATTTTTTTGCTTCAAGGTGTTTTCTTACACTGCCACCGATCATAGGAAACGTTTCGAGCAATGTGCTTATACCAAAGAGGAATATACCGCTCGCCGTGACTCTGCCCGGGTGGTGAAAGAGGCTTTTGCTACCGGCTCCACTCAGAAACTGAATACGTTGACGAACGAGAAAGGGATTGAAGGCAACGGTTGGCTGTTTGTATGTGCCCCCTTGGGGCAGTTGGAATGTATTCTGTCTGCCATGCTTCCCCGCCAGTATCTGGTGACGGACTATAACACACACCGTGCGGCAGTAATTCCTCAACGTCAGATGGAGGAATTTATCTATCTGTATGAATCCATGCCTTACAATATCGAGCTGATGAACCGGCCTTTGGAGGACTATCTTCAGAAAAAGCAACGAATCCGTATTACCGGTGGTGTCTTTCGGGGGAAAGAGGGATGTATCATGCGTTTGCACCGCAATACAAGGCTGGTATTCGCTTTTGGCAATATGACGGTGGCAGTGAGTTATCTTCATGCGTTTCCGTTTGAAAAAATTGATTAGTTTAATTAAAGCCATCCATACATTCCTTGCAGGACGATGGATGACAGATAAGACTACAGACGCAACTAAGGTTGCAAGTCTATATATTCAGCTGTGACATGGAAACATGGACAGGCTTTTTGCGGATTCAAGTCATGATGGCCTACAATCAGTGCCTTGGGATAACGTTGATGCAGTTGTTCAATCAGTTTTCTCAGCGTAGCTTTTTGTGCTTTCGTCCGGGTGTCTTTCGGCGTTGTTCCGCCATCATCCAGTCCGCCTATGTAGCATATACCTATACTGTGGCTGTTGTGGTGCTTGCAATGTGCTCCAACCAACTCTTCCGGGCGTCCGGCTTCTATCGTTCCGTCTGTAGGAATCACATAGTGGTAACCACAGCACTTCCAGCCCAATGAACGATGGTAGCGGTTAATGTCCTCCGCTCGCAAGGCACTGCCCGCCTTGTTGGCAGAGCAGTGCACGATAATCAACGAAACCGTTCTCATAAGTCGTTTCCAAGCGCTCCTCCGGCAGCGCCTGTAATGAGCAGCTCAATGATGCGGACGATGTACAGCAGTACATTTTTCCAGTTCTTTTTCATACGCTTTGTCTTTAAATAGATGAATAATATAAGTTCCATGACATTAAAAGATTCGTGGAGTCATTTTATATTCCATATCTGCAAATGTCTCCTTGAGTTTGCGACACGGGGCAAACACGATGTGCGCGCCCTTGATGTTTTTCTTGGAGAACAAAGCCTCCGAAGCGGCTCCTTCGCATTTCAGAGAGACACTGAATGTTCCGAGGCCGTCCAAGGTGACTCGGTCGCCTTGGGCAAGATGCTCGGACAGGCGGTTGAAGACTTCCTCCAGCACCGCTTCCATCATGCCGTGTGGGAAAAAGCGGAGATGTTCCGTCACTTCCTTTACGAGTTTCTTATGCGAAACCGTTTCGTTGGCCACACACTTTGCGTATGCTTTCTTGGGCATCGTCCTGTCGGACGCATTTCCCATCGAGAAAACGTGGTATTTTATCATAATGACGGATTGTTTTCATTCGTGGAAGCCGGGGTCTTTCCTTTGGCGGCATCCAAGTCGACTGTGCCTTTACCGGCCTTTTCGGCCTTCAGGGTGGCGGCTTGGGCTATGCGGCTTGCTACGGGATTGAAAGCGGCGCGGGAACGAAGATTTTGGAAGTCTTCTCCCGGCGTGAACACAATGTTGACGGCGGTGATGTTGCTTTCTGTAAATTTCTTCAGGTCTTCCGCACCTTCCGAGCCTATAGAAATCCAGAAATTACCTAATTCTGCCAGTTGTACTTTTTTGCCTTCCAGAAGCATTTCTACAAGGCACTCGCACATATCGGCTATTACACCTTTTACCGTTCCGCGAGTGAATACGCCATTGTGGTCGGCAATGTGTTTGACAAACTGGCTGAATGGCATGATTTCAGAAACTTGAGCTTTTGCATACGCTTTTTGGGCGGCATCGACATCCATCGGGTTGCCCATCATAAATACACTGTAATCAATCATAATAAAATAAAGTTTAAAAGTTTTGTGTTTCCGGGATGTTCGTTCATCCTTCCGACACGACAAAATTAATGCGGGGAATACCGTAAAAAAATCTATTTATTATCGTTTACTAACTGTTGACTGCCGTTCACTAGCTATTGACTGACCGTTAACTACCCGTTGACGAATCATTCAAACAATAAGCTTATGGATAGTGAGACACACTTCAGCATCGTCTTCAATATTTATGGAGGCAGCAACCAGATTCTTCCCAATGCTACTTCCGCCACACAGAATTATTATGGTGATGAGGCGGAACTAGAGAAGGATGATGTAAGCAAGGACAAGGAACCTGCTTTATCTCCCGAGGCTACGCGCCTTTTCTCTTATATAAATAAGGTGGAGGATTTACGTATCTATCTGGTACAGATAGCAGAATGTACCAATGCGGTGGAACTGGCCAGGGTTATAGTTAAGATGGGCGAACGGGAACCGAAGATTACTTCGGAAGAGATGGTGAAGGAGCGTTTTATCTCGTTGTTCTTTCCTCTCACACCTTTGTTCGTATCGGTCAAGACTGTCAGTAATATCCGTGCGCGTATCAATAACGCTTGGGCAAGACGACCGAGAAAGCGGTTATGACCGGAGATGAAAAACTGGTGAAAAGTGTGGAAAAAAGTAAGATATGTTTGTGGGCAAAGTAAGTTCACTTACTTTGCGATTTAAGTCCACTTACTTTGCTCGGGAATATATCTTACTTTTTCGTTAAATAAATATTAAAAGATAATCCAATTTTTGACCCAATTTATAAGGAAACTGCTTTAATGCGGTTTTCTTTATAGGATGTGTCAAAATGAGATGCTAATCCTAAATAAATCCATGTTTAATTTACAGCAATTCATTGCAGACCATGTGATTTGTCGTCCGACAAGTATGTTTGCAGCAGATATTGAAGCTAATAAAGAAACGCTTCAAGCAGAAATAAGGAATAAAAGTGTATGCGTCATAGGAGGTGCTGGTTCCATCGGTTCTTCTTTCATTAAAGCAGTCTTGCCGTTCAAGCCCTCCAAACTGATTGTAATAGACCTGAACGAGAACGGATTGGCAGAACTGACACGTGACCTGCGTTCCACATACGGCATGTATGTACCTGCGGAATATCGGGCATATACCTTGAACTTTGCCGATCCTATCTTTGAAAGGATCTTCCGTGAGGAGAAAGGCTTTGACATTGTGGCGAATTTTTCAGCTCACAAGCATGTCCGTAGTGAGAAGGATAAATATTCGGTACAGGCACTCATTGAAAACAATGATATCAAGGCAAAAAGATTCCTTGACCTGTTGGCCGTTTACCCGCCTAGGCACTTCTTCTGTGTCTCCACTGACAAGGCCGCCAATCCGGTGAATATCATGGGAGCCAGCAAACGTATTATGGAAGATATGATTATGGCGTATTCTTCCAAGTTCAAGGTGACCACCGCCCGTTTTGCCAATGTAGCTTTTTCCAACGGTTCTTTGCCGGATGGCTGGATACAGCGTGTCATGAAAAAGCAGCCGTTGGCTGCACCCAATGATGTGAAACGCTACTTTGTTTCTCCGGAGGAAAGCGGCCAGATATGTATGCTTGCCTGCATACTAGGTAAGAATGGTGAAATATTCTTCCCAAAGTTGGGTGAAAGACAGATGCTCACTTTCTCTTCCATTTGTGATGAGTATATAAAAGCGGTTGGTTGCGAGAAGAAAGAGTTTGCAACGGATGAGGAAGCGAAGAAATTTGCTTCGGATATGACTTTTGATAATAAGGATTACCCAGTGGTGTATTTTAAAAGTGATACAACAGGTGAGAAGGCATACGAGGAGTTCTATGTTTCTAATGAGAAAATTAATATGGATCGTTTTTGCAGCTTGGGGGTGATTGAGGAAGTGGTGAAACGGCCGATGACTGAGATAGATGCATTCTTTACTGAAATGGAGAATATATTTGCCGAACCGGATTTTACCAAAGAAGAGGTGGTTATGGCGATAAAGCGTTTCATCCCCAACTTTGAACATGAGGAAAAGGGGAAGAATCTAGACCAGAAAATGTAATTTAAACGAGTGAATGATATGAAAGAAAAAGTATTGGAAATAGTAAATGAAATCAGGGTGGCAAAAGAATTGTCTGCCATAACCCAACTTCATGCCGAAGACAATCTTCGTGATGACTTGGAATTCACATCATTCGATCTGGCAGAACTGACAGTTCGAATTGAGGATGAATTTGACATTGATATTTTTGAGGATGGTTTGGTAAATACTATCGGTGAAGTTTACTCAAAACTTCAAAAGTAAGATATAATATGACTGTATTTTTATGCGATGGCGAATGTGAGTACTCTTATGATGACTTGCTCCGTCACCTGAATCAGGACAACTATTTTCCTTTATTAAAGACGCATCACCTTTTTTCCTATTTTGGCAATTTGGTCAAGGCATTGACAAACGACGTTCCGCTTGTCTTGCTCGATTCAGATCTTAGCCCTGCGGAACTTGATGGTGTGGATGAAAGCCTGGTCAATCAGTCTATCCCCCTTTCTGTGAAGCGGTTGCCATCCATGGGAGAAGTGATAGAAGCGCTAGTACATTCAACTTCTGAAATAACCATGTTTACTTCAGGCACTACCGGTCAACCCAAAAAGGTAGTGCACAGCATACAGACTTTAACTCGCTCTGTGCGCCGGGGAGAAAAGTACAACAATCAAATTTGGGCGTATGCTTACAATCCTACGCATATGGCAGGTTTGCAAGTGTTTTTCCAGGCATTTGAAAATCTCAATACATTAATTAATGTATTTAATCGTACCCGTTCCGAAATCTTCAATCTGATAAAAAAACACTCTATAACCCATATTTCCGCCACTCCTACTTTCTATCGTCTATTATTGCCCTATGAAAGAGCTTATTCTTCGGTTATCCGTCTGACGTTGGGGGGGGAAAAGAGTGATGGACATCTTTATAATGTCATCCGTCAGATATTCCCGTCAGCTCAAATAAACAATGTCTATGCTTCTACAGAAGCGGGGTCCTTGTTTGCGGCCAAAGGAGAAAACTTTCAGATTCCTGCATCGATTCATGATATGTTCCAGGTAGTCGATGACGAACTCCTGATTCATCGCTCTCTGTTAGGACAATCCGACAGTTTCAGGTTTGATGGTGATTATTATCATTCCGGTGATTTGATAGAATGGATAAATCGCGAAGAGGGAGTGTTCAAATTCAAAAGTAGAAAAAATGAGCTGATCAATGTTGGAGGATATAAAGTTAATCCAGGCGAAGTTGAGAATGTGCTCAATGCCATAAAAGGCATTCGTCAGTCTTTGGTATTCGGCAAAGCCAATTCAGTTTTGGGCAATATACTTTGTGCGGAGGTGCAACTTGAAGAAGGAGTACGGCTTTCAGAACTTGAAATTCGCCGTATCCTGAAAGACAGTCTTCAGGATTTTAAAATCCCCCGCCGGATCAGATTCGTCGAATCCTTCTCGTTAACAAGAACAGGTAAATTAAAACGATTATGAATTTCTTAGTAACCGGGTGCTCACGTGGAGTGGGTCTTGAAATCTGCCGGGCGCTTTTACAACAAGGGCATATTGTCTATGGAGTAGCCCGCTCTTACACCAATGAGTTTAAATTTTTGGAAACCGAATATGCCGGACGTGTATTTTTCAAAAGTATCGACTTAAGTGATAGTGAAAATGTACGCAAGACAGTTTTTAGAGAATTTATACACAACGGCATCCAGCTTCATGGATATGTGAACAATGCGGCCATGGCTTATGACGATATTGTGACCAACCTCAATTTGGAAAAGCTGCAAGCCATGTATGCGGTCAATGTATTTACACCGATGATGATAACCAAGTATGCACTTCGTAATATGTTGCTTCATCATACCAAAGGTTGTATTATTCACATATCTTCCATTTCTGCTCATACAGGTTACAAAGGACTGGCCATGTATGCTTCCAGCAAAGGAGCCTTGGAAGCTTTTTCTAAGAATACGGCCCGTGAATGGGGTGGTCTTGGTATCCGTAGCAATGTTGTGGTACCGGGTTTCATGGAGACGGCTATGAGTTCCACTCTTTCTGAAGAACAGAAAGAACGTATTTATAAACGCACCTCGTTAAAGGCTGCCACATCGGTCCGTTCAGTTGCTGAGACTGTCGTTTTCTTGTTGTCAGACTCGGCATGTAGCATTACAGGACAAAACATTCATGTAGATAACGGAACGGTTTAAGAAGAATATGTATGGAGAGTGTTTATAATATAAAGCAAGTTCCAACTTGTGAAGTCAATAAGTTGGTTCATTTTATCAATATGCATTGGAAACACAATCATTCGCTTGCCGTATCCCGGGAATTACTCAATTTCCAGCATCTGGACAAAGATAAGGATTGTTACAATTTCCTTGTTGCGGAAAATAAAGAGACCGGTGAATATGATGCTTTGATAGGTTTCATTCCGGTTGCGCAATATGATAAGGATTTGGTTGGAAATGGCGATTATTGGGGAGCGATATGGAAAATACGAGATGATATTTATAACTCGGAGTTAAACACGGTAGCTTTCTTTTTGTGGCGCAGCCTCTTCAAATTACCATATTTTCACTCCTATGCGGCTATAGGTATAAGTGACATTGCTAGGCAGATTTATAAAGTCTCCCGCATACCGGTTGACTACCTTCGTCAATATTACCTTCGCAACAGCCGCATAAAGAATTATCAAATAGCCTTCTTTCCTGTAGGAAGCCAGAATGGTTCTGCCATTTCCGATGAATCGTATACCCTGCAATTGGTCCATAATGTAGAATGGGATAAAATAGCTATAAAAGGAGAATACGCTCCCTTCAAGACCCCTTTGTATTTTTGCCATCGCTTTGCGGAACATCCTGTTTACCATTATCAGTTTGTCGAGGTAAAGAAGAATGGAATATTGGAATCCGTTTGGACAGTGCGGATTATGAGAGTGGGCGATTCATCAGCCTTTAGAATTGTTGATGTATTGGGTAAACTTCCCAATACATGTGTCAAGGGACAGCTGCTCGATATACTTTATCAGACGGGAGCGGAATATATGGATTTTATGAATTTTGGGCTGCCTGAAGAGACCTTTACAAAAATGGGATTTGAGCTGTTGGATTTGGATGGTGAGACAATCGTCCCCAACTATTTTGAACCTTTTGAACAGCGTAATGTGAAGATTGAAATAGCATATAAGACAAAGGGTGATAATTATGTCGCATTTAAAGCGGATTCCGATCAGGACCGCCCCAACATACTCTAATTTTAATTCATACTATTATGAATGCTGATAAACTTACCGTGGTCATGTACCACTATGTGCGCGATTTGCAAAATTCACGCTATCCCCAAATAAAAGGATGCGATGTGCGACTTTTTAAGGAACAGATCAAATTTCTGCAGAAACACTATAATTTTGTCACTATTGAACAGGTTATAAATGCATATAGGGGGGAGCATAGTGATAAATTGCCACCTCATGCCGTGCTTCTCTCTTTCGATGATGCTTATGCCGACCATTTTGAATATGTATTTCCGATTTTGGAGCATGAGCATATTCAAGGTGCTTTCTATCCTCCAGTGAAGGCAGTTACAGAGCATACGGTACTGGATGTAAATAAGATACATTTTATTCTTGCCTCTACACCCGAAGATAATTTTCCCGTTTTATTGAATGAGATAAAACAGCTCATTCTGGCCAATACGGATGAGTTCGGGTTAAAATCATACGATGAATATTTCAAGGAACTGGCAGTGGCTAACCGTTTCGATCCTGCCGAGGTTATCTTCGTAAAACGGCTGCTTCAAGTGGCTTTGCCTGAAGCATTAAGAAAGAGGATGGCTGATATTCTGTTTGAGAAAATTGTAGGTATTGAGGAATCTGCCTTTAGCAGGGAACTTTATATGTCGGTTGACCAAATCAAGTGTATGGTTGATTGTGGCATGCACATTGGCAGCCATGGTTATGACCATTATTGGCTAGGCTCATTGCCACGTGAGAAACAGGAATTTGAAATTAAGAAGTCCATCGAATTTATAAATGAAGTGGGTGGGGATGTCGACAATTGGACTATCTGTTATCCATACGGTGACCGTAATAAAGAAACCATTCAGCTGCTGAAGGAAAACGGATGCAAATTGGGCATGACTACCGATGTGGATTTGGCAGACCTTACTGACCATGAAGGCGATGCTATATTTAATCTTCCCCGGTTGGACACTAATGATTTGCCTAAAGATGCCAATGCGCCTGTCAATCAGTGGTATTAAATAATAATTCAACATACAGCAATGAACAACGCTGAAATCTGTGAATTCATTCACCATCTTTTTGGAACACAAGATTTTGTTCCCCTGAGTGCTCCCAAGTTTATCGGAAACGAGAAAAAATACCTCAACGAATGTATTGATACGACTTTCGTGTCAAGTGTCGGTGCTTTTGTTGACCGCTTTGAGCACGATATGGCTGTGTACACCGGTGCCAAGCGTGCCGTAGTCTGTGTGAGTGGTACCAATGCCCTTCACATGGCCATGCTGCTAGTGGGTGTAGAACGCGATGATGAGGTGCTCACCCAAGCTCTGACCTTCATCGCTACTTGCAATGCTGTCAGTTATATCGGAGCATATCCTGTTTTTATTGATGTGGACAAAGAAACGATGGGACTTTCGCCCCGAGCTGTCAAGGCATGGCTGGAGAGGAATGCTGAACTGAAAGAAGGAGTTTGCTATAACAAGCGTACCGGTCGCCGTGTAAAAGCTTGTATTCCCATGCACACTTTCGGCCATCCCGTAAAAATAGATGAACTGGCGGATATCTGCCGTGAGTGGCATATCGAATTGGTTGAAGACGCAGCCGAAAGTATCGGCAGTTTTTATAAAGGCCGCCATACCGGTACATTCGGAAAGGTGGGTGCTATTAGCTTTAATGGAAACAAAACCATCACTACAGGTGGTGGAGGCATGTTGCTTTTCCAGGATGAAGAACTGGGCGCATACGCCAAGCACCTTACTACCCAGGCTAAGATACCTCATCGTTGGGAGTTTCGTCATGACCATATTGGTTATAATTACCGGATGCCGAATATCAATGCCGCTCTAGGTTGTGCCCAGTTGGAGAATCTAGACCGCTATGTGGCAGATAAGCGTGAAACAGCAGCCTGCTATGCTGAGTTTTTCAAGGGTAAGGAAGATATTACTTTCTTTACTGAACCTGCTGATTGCAAATCGAATTATTGGCTCAATGCGGTGGTACTAAAGGATAAGGCGGCTCAACTTGATTTTTTGGAGTACACAAATGATCATGGTGTGATGACCCGTCCCGTTTGGGAACTGATGAATCGACTGCCCATGTTCGAGCATTGCGAAACGGACGGGCTGGAGAATACCGAGTGGCTGGCTGACCGGGTGGTGAATATTCCTAGTAGTGTAAGATTAGATAAATGAAAAAAATCGCAGTTGTCACTGGTGCACGTTCAGAGTATGGACTGCTACGTTGGGTGATAGATGAGATACATCATGCTACTGAGTTACAGTTGCAGCTTATCGTTACAGGCGGACACCTGTCTCCCGAACAGGGGTTGACTTATCGTTGTATTGAGGAGGACGGATATGATATTGATGCTAAAGTCGATATGTTGTTGTCCTCGGATTGTGCTTCTGGTATAGCGAAATCTATGGGGATGTGCAGTATTGGGATGAGCGATGCTTTTCTGCATCTTCAGCCTGATATGATTGTTGTCTTAGGCGACAGATATGAGTTGCTTCCCATAGTTGGTACTGCTTTGGTGATGCGTATTCCGATAGCTCATATTTCAGGAGGTGACATCACTGAAGGAGCTATTGACAATGAAGTGCGCAATGCTGTTACAATGATGTCTACACTCCACTTTCCGGGTACTCAAACTTCTGCAGCCCGTATTGGTAGGATGATTGGAACTATGAAGAATGTTTTTGTTGTAGGTGAGACCAATCTTGACAATTTTATTCGCCTTCCCAATCTTTCTCGCATAGAACTAGCCGATTCACTTGGCATAGATGCGGACAAACCATGGATATTGATGACTTACCATCCTGTTACAAAAGAGAGTTGTGAGAAGAATCTTCTTGATGTACAGACTGTGCTTGATGTGTTGCAACACGAATATGCAGACTATGAAATCATTATTACCAGATCCAATGCAGATATTTATGGAAGTAATATTAACCAATTATTAGTCCGGTATGTGGAAAGTCATTCTAATTTTCATTTATATGCCTCTTTGGGGCAGTTACGCTATGTCAGCATTTTGTCGCAACTTTATTGTATGGTAGGTAATTCCTCAAGTGGCATTTACGAATCAGGATATTGGCATTTACCAACCCTCAATATAGGTCACCGCCAAGATGGACGTTTTATGACTTCTAACATCATTTGCTGTGAAAATGATAGAGCTTCCATTCAAGAAGCATTTCATTATATGCAAACTGTAGAATATAAAAAAGCATTGACGTACATAGATAATCCCTATGGAGATGGAAATGCTTCTAAACGTATTGTAGAACAGATTAAACAGTATTTTAATAGTGAATAAAACTCCATATTATTTATTGGATGAAGATAAATTGCTATCTAATTTTGAATCCATGAAGAGAGCTTTTGAAAAATTATGGCCTAATTTTAAAATAGCATACTCATATAAGACCAACAACTTACCGTGGTTAGTTAACTGGATGAAAGAACATGGAGCTCTTGCAGAAGTCGTTTCATATCCTGAATATAAACTTGCCCAAAGGGTTGGTAATAAAATTAGTAATATTGTTTATAATGGTCCTAATAAAAATTTTGAAGGATTAGACGAAGCGGTTTTGAACGGTGCCATAGTAAACTTGGATAATTTTTCAGAAATAGAGCATTTGCTTCTATTTTCTTCATCTAAGAGAGCCAAAATAAAAGTAGGATTGAGAATCAATTTTGATTTGGAATCTTATTGTCCCAATGAAACTATTCCTGGAAAAGAACCGGGACGATTTGGCTTTAATATAGAAAATGGTGATTTGCAGAAGGCTATTTCACTGTTAAGTTCGATTCCAAATGTTTCCATTGTAGGATTGCACGGACATCACAGCACTCGAACCAAGAGCTTGAAGATATTTAAAACTATAGCTGAGCAGATGTGCCAAATGGCAAACCATTTATCAAAAATTGAATATTTGGATATGGGTGGTTGTTTGTTTGGTGATAAGCCAGGAGCACCTACTTTTGATGAATATGCATCTACGATAGTAAATGTGTTTAAGCATTATCAAATACCTTCAAAAACTTTACTAATAATGGAGCCGGGTGCTGCATTAGTGGCATCTCCTTTTTCGTATGTATGTAGTGTACTTGCAGTAAAGGATATACAAACAACACGTTTGGTATTTACTGATGGTTCTGTGAAGCATATCGCTCCTCAAATGAACGCGGTCAGGTTTATGAGTTCTGTTCAGACAACTTCGACCAAAATCATTGCTCGGCAGGTTGTGTCTGGTTATACATGTATTGAGAATGACCGTTTCCTTGAATTGATTGATTGCCAAGAGCTTCAAATAGGTGACACAATCCAAATCTATAATACAGGTGCCTATAGTTTGTCGCTTTCTCCTTTATTTATTGAATATTATCCCAAAGTCATTGTAAAAAACGGCTTAAGACATAAGATTGTGCGAGAAGCTTGGGACATAGATGAATTTATGCAAAAAAATATCCTATAATATGAATATCTTAATTTTAAGCCCAGGGCGTCGGGTCGAAGTTGTTGAGTACTTTAAAGAAGTTTTTCATCGTGATGGAGGTTTGGTATATACTCTTGATATGAGTCCTTATGCGCCTGCGCTTTACTTTGGAGATAAATATTTTTGTGTTGAAAAAGATTTCAACCATATTGAAAGATATGTTCAAAATATTATTTTTATATGTGAAAATTATGGGATAAAATCGGTAATATCGCTAATTGATCCGGAATTGGTATTGCTTTCACAATATCAAGGTGAATTTGATAAGTTTGGCATTAAAACTATTCTTTCAGATATACGTTTTACGGAGTCTACTTTTGATAAGTATGTATTTTATCAGAAATATAAAGATACTATAAGATTAATTCCAACTGTGGAAAGTTATAGTGAAGCGTATAAAATGATAGAAAGTAGAGAATGGAGTTATCCGATATTTGCAAAACTAAGAGATGGAAGTGCTAGTATTGGAATATGTAAGATTGATACAGAAGATGATTTTGCAATAACTAGAAACAATGATAAGTATATCTATCAGCCATTTATTGAGGGGATTGAATATGGTGTTGATGTCTATTTTGATTTGATAAGCGGAGAGTTGATTTCTGTATTTATTAAACGAAAATTGGCTATGCGAGCGGGAGAAACTGATAAATCAATTTCTGTAAAGTCTGCTAAGATTCTTAGTGAGATACTTAAGGTTGGCAAAATATCAGGTATTCGAGGTCCTGTTGATGTAGATGTTTTTGTATCTAACAGAGGAGATGTTTTTATTAATGAAATAAATCCACGTTTTGGAGGAGGTTATCCACATGCATATCAATGTGGAGTGAATTTTATGGAGTTGATTATGAATAATCTCAAAGGGATAGTCAATAAACCACAGTTTAATAACTATGAAGAAGATGTGATATTATTGAAGTACAGCTCTTCATACCTTGTAAAAAAATGATTAATCACGTTTACATAATAGCCGAAGCCGGAGTGAATCACAATGGTCGGTTGGATTTGGCTCTTCAGCTCTGTAATGCCGCTAAAGATGCGGGAGCTGATGCTGTGAAATTTCAGACATGGAAAACAGAGAAGATTGTTACTCGGAATGCTGAATTGGCTGTTTATCAGGAGAATAATATATCCGATAAGACCAAATCACAGTTTAAGATGTTGAAAGAACTTGAATTGAGCTATGATAATTTTGAAGTAGTGAAAAGTCATTGTGATGAGATAGGTATCCAGTTCCTTTCTACTCCTGATGAAATAGATAGTCTAGACTTTCTTTGTAATTTCAATCTGCCTTTCATCAAGCTGGGATCTGGCGATGTTACCAATATTCCTTTTCTTCGTCTTGTTGGTAGCAGACATATTGATGTTGTCCTTTCTACGGGAATGTCGTATCTCGGTGATGTAGAGATAGCATATCGCACCTTGATAGAAGCAGGAGCTAAAAGTGTTTCTTTACTTCATTGTACTACTAACTATCCATGTCCCATGCATGAAGTAAATCTTCGGGCTATACAAACTCTTAAGGATGCATTTCATTGTTCCGTAGGTTATTCAGACCATACGATGGGTGTGGAAGTACCTGTTGCAGCTGTAGCAATGGGAGCTGAAATCATAGAGAAACATTTCACGCTTGATAAGGAAATGGATGGTCCTGACCACAAAGCCTCCCTCAATCCCGAGGAACTCAAACAAATGGTGATGGCTATTCGTAACATTGAGCAAGCTTTAGGTAATGGCATCAAACAGCCTAATGAGAGTGAGAAACAAATTTCAGAAGTGGTGCTCAAACGTATTGTGGCGGCTACACCAATAAAGAAAGGTGAGGTGCTCTCGGCGGATAATATGACTGTGAAACGCAGTGCCGTTGGTTTGAAAGCTTCTTTATGGGATTTGGTAAACGGGCGTATAGCTACCTGCAATTATGCTATAGACGAACCTATTATCATTTAAAAATAGACAATAGTAATGAATATACTTGTAATAATTCCTGCACGTGGTGGAAGTAAAGGAATACCTCACAAGAATGTTAAGGAATTAAATGGAAAACCGTTGATATGCTATAGCATTGATGCGGCTCGTCAGCTTACCACCGATGAGAATATTTGTGTTTCTACTGATGATGATGTCATTATCAAGGTTGTAGAGGATTATGGCTTGAAAGTTCATTTTAAACGCCCTGCAGAGTTGGCTACAGATTGTGCAGGAACAAATGGAGTACTGCTCCATGCTTTGGAGTTTTATGAGAAACAAGGTCGTAAATATGATGTAGTAGTTTTGTTGCAACCCACTTCTCCTTTTCGTGAGACTAAATCATTGAAGGAGGCTGTGGCTTTGTATACTTCTGACATAGATATGGTTGTTTCGGTGAAAGAAGCGGCAACTAATCCATATTATAATAGTTTTGAGGAGGATGCTGAAGGCTTATTGGTCATCAGCAAAGGGGATGGTACTATTGAACGGCGTCAGGATGCACCTAAGGTATGGGAGTTTAACGGTTCTATTTATGTGATTAATAGCACTCGCCTTAAAGAAGTAGGTTTGTCCAAACTCAATAGAATACGTAAATATGTTATGGATGATCTTCATTCAATAGATATTGATAGTATGTTTGACTGGTATATGGCGGAAAAGGTAATCAGTAGTCATCTTTTTGAAAATTAATTTATATGAATTGCTCTCATATTATTCTCCAATCTTTCTCTATTATTGATGCCATTCGCTGCATCAATGAGATTCACAATGAACCACTGGTGCTCTTTGTGGTAGATGAGAACAAAAGGATGCAAGGTACCCTTACCGATGGTGATGTGCGTCGTGCCTTGATTAAAGGTATAGATGTGGATGCTCCTATTAGTGAGGCCATGCATCGTAATTTTAACTTTTTACGTCGCGGAGTGAACGATAGAGTGGAGGATATTCACCACCAACGTGATTTAAGGATGCGTTTGGTACCCATACTTGATGAAGAAAATCATATTTGCGAAATCATCAATTTGGAACATTATGTAACTAAATTGCCAATTGATGCTGTATTAATGGCCGGTGGTAAGGGGGAACGCCTTCGTCCGTTAACGGAGAAAACTCCTAAGCCCCTAATTAAGGTAGGTGACAAGTGTATTATTGATTATAATATTGATCGTTTGCTTTCATACGGTTTGAATCATATATCTGTAACGGTTAACTATCTTGGCGACCAGATTGAGGAACATTTCCGGGAGGAACGTGATGGGGTGAAGATAGTTACTGTGCGTGAACCGAAATATCTAGGTACCATTGGCAGTATCAAGTTCGTGGAAACTTTTTACAATGATACGGTGCTGGTAATGAACTCAGATCTCTTTACGAATATTGATTTTGAGGATTTTTTCCTTCATTTCTGTCAGCATGATGCCGACATGAGTGTGGCAGCTGTGCCCTACGTAGTGAAGGTGCCATACGGTGTGTTCAATCTCAAAGGACGAGAAATCAAGGGCATTACCGAGAAACCTACCATCAGTTATTATGCAAATGCTGGTATCTACCTTATCAAACGCAAACTGTTTGACCTTATTCCTGATGATATCTTCTTTAATGCCACCGACTTCATGGATAAACTCATAGAACAGGGATACAAGGTGATTCGCTATACTATTAGTGGATATTGGCTGGATATTGGTCAGCATGATGAATTGGCTAGGGCAAGAGAGATGGTGAAACATTTGAAATAAATTTAAAATACAACATACAATGAAAGTAATAGCAGTAATTCCTGCGCGCTATAAGTCTACGCGTTTTGAGGGTAAACCGTTAGTAAACCTTTGTGGTAAACCTATGATTTGGTGGGTTCATCATCAGCTTTGTCAAGTAAAAGGATTGAGTGAAATTTATGTGGCAACGGATGATGAACGTATTGGAAAGGTCTGTTCGGATTATGGAATTAAATATGTGATGACTTCAGATAGTCATCCCACGCATCTTGATCGCTTGGCTGAATTCGCCGAAAATATAGAGTCTGATTTTTATATTAATATTAATGGTGATGAACCTTTGATGATGCCCGAATATGTAGAACGACTTTTACCCACTTCCGACTTGAATCCTACTGATTTTTATTTTGCTAATGCTATGACTAAAATAAAAAAGACAGTGGAGGTGGCGGACATTTCTCGTATAAAGGTGGTAACGGATAATTTAGGATATGCAATGTATATGGCTAGGACTCCTATTCCATATCCAAAGGCCAGCTCGGATTTTGACTATATGAAATTTGTTGGAATACAATGTTTCTCACGTTCTGCCTTGCTTTTCTGCAAGGATAATAAACGCGGAAAAATTGAAAGTATAGAGGATATTGACGAATATCGTTTTTTGGAAAACGGAAAAAAAATAAAGTTTGTAGAGATTCCAGCTGAAACTTTATCTGTAGATACGCAGGCTGATGTGAAAATTGTGACAGAAGTCTTAGAGCGCAGGATTAAAAATAAGGAGATCGTATTATGAGCAAAATCCAACTATTAGATTGTACTTTGCGTGATGGAGGGTACATCAATAATTTCCGATTCGGTAAATATGCCATACGGAAAATTCTTCAACAACTGACCCATGCAGGTTTGGATATAGTGGAATGTGGATTTTTGGAGGATGGTGAATACGACGAGGATACCTCCATTTTTAATGCCGCAGAGCAGATAGCCTCCCTGTTACCTAATGAACATGGACGTACCATGTTTGTAGCGATGGTCTGTTATGGTGAATACGATCTGAGTCAGCTGAGTCCTTGTACTAGAAATTCCATAGATGGAATACGGGTCACTTTTCATTATGATGAAGTGGAGGGTGCTTTGGAATACTGTCGGGAAATAAAAGAAAAAGGCTATAAGGTTTTTGTGCAACCGGTAGGCACGTCCAGTTATACTGATATCCAGCTTCTCCATCTGATAGAGAAGGTGAATGAGTTGCAACCCTATTCCTTTTATCTGGTAGACACTTTGGGACTGATGCACAAGAATGATATAGCCAGATTTTTTTATTTGATCAATACTAATCTGGACAAGTCAATAAATATGGGTTTTCATTCCCACAATAACTTACAGCTTTCCTTTTCCAACTCTCAGGAGTTTTTTGAATATGTAGGCGACCGTGTCATTTCGTTGGATGCTTCTATCTATGGAATGGGACGAGGGGCCGGAAACCTGAATACGGAACTGATTGCCAATTATGTTAATGACCGTGAAGGGCATATGTATGCTATAGAGCCATTGTTGGAGGTTGTTGATGAATTCATCATTCATATTAGGCAGAAACATGAGTGGGGGTATACTGTTCCTTATTATTTGGCGGCTATTAATGGTTGCCATCCTAATTATGCCTCTTATCTGGCTCAGAAACAGACGCTTGCTGTGAAGGAAATTTCTGCCATATTGCATATGATTCCTGTCGAAAAGCGTTCTTTATACAATAAGGAATTGGTAAATAGGATTTATTTGGAGTATCAATCTCATGAGGTGGATGATACTTATGTCTTAAAGAACTTGAAAGAAAAAATAGGTGGAAGAAATATTATACTAATGGCTCCAGGAGGTTCAATTACCGACTGTTATGACGAAATTGTCCAGAAACAGAATTCGGAGAACTGTCTGCTTATTTCTGTGACCTTTGTCCCTGATTTTATGGATTGTGACTTTACTTTCTTGGCTAATGCCAAGCGGTATGCTACGACTTTTAATCCGATGAAAAAGGAGGTGAGTTTGATTTATACGTCCAATATTCGTGCAAATCAAGAACAATCTGGCTATTGTGTCAATTATGTTTCTTTGCTGAACGAAGTGGACATTATTCGTGATAATTCGGCTCTGATGGCTTTGAACCTTTTACAGAAACTGTCTCCTCGAAAAGTTTATCTGGCAGGTATGGACGGTTACTCTATGAAAAAGGGAAACTACTATCAGGAGCGTTTGAATCTGATTCAGGATAGGGATTATGTCTTGGAAATGAATAAAGCGATAAAGCATCGCATCAGTGAAATAGGAAAGGTTATGGATATTGAATTTTTAACTCCGTCTCTATATGAATGAACCGGATATTTGTAGAAGCATACATGAACTGATTATGCTTCATTTGCCTGAAATTCTCTCCTTACGGAATACTTCAGAGTTGAAATCCGATCATACCTTTGTTTCCAAAGGGGACAAATTGTGTGAAAAACTCATTTTTGATTTCTTGGACTCCAATCTGAAGGATTATTTGGTTATTTCAGAGGAAACAGAAACGAATTTGTCACGTTTGGAAGAAGTTGAGTATGTGATAACGGTAGACCCGATAGACGGTACGGAGAATTTTGTTTCAGGTCTGAAGGAATGGGGAGTCGGCATTTCTGTTTATAAAGGAATGAGGCATTATCAAAGTATGATTATGTTACCCGAATTGGGAATTCGTTTATGTACAGGTGATCAGTTTTCTAAAATTATTGGTTCAAGAATTTGTGGGCTGTCATCTTATATGCAACCTGAAGATTTTAAGAGGTTGGAACAGGGCTCTGAATATCGTATTATGGGGTGTTGCATGTATAATATGTATAATGTTATACGAGGCTGTTACAGACAGTTTTTACATCTGAAAGGATGTTATTCTTGGGATATTCTTCCGGGTATGAATCTGGCACTGGAACAAGGATTGGATGTGGAACTGGAAGGGGAAAAATATGGTGGGGAGTTTTTATACCCCGGTGTTAAATACCGCTTTAACATAAAGGCTGGATAAGGATTATGGGGAAGTATACTTGACTGGTGAAAATGAGTTTAAAGAATTCTCTATATTTTGAGTTTGAAGGGTAGCAACTATGGATATTTATGGGTATAACATAAAGCCAATGATTGTGAAAGAGAATTTTGATATTTAGGACAAATATGGTATTTTTTGAAACTGAAAAAGTGGTTAATACTTTAAATATTAGAGATAATTATAATAAAAAATAAGGATGTCAAATCAAAATCTGCCAAAACTGTTTTTTTTTAATATTGAACCTTGGAAAGAAGTCTATAATGATAGGTTTCTGTTAAAACAATTGCAAGAAAAGGGATTCCCAATTGAGTATGTTTGGATTGGACCGTTAGTTGGTTTATTAAGTAATGTACCTTCTAAAGGTTGTGAAACTATACCCAAATCTTGGAAAGAAATTCAGCGGATTATAAATCTAGATCGCAATAAAGATGCTATTCTCATTTCATTAATGCCTGTATTTGCTCCTTGTTTGAAGTTGTTTAGAATTTTAAGCAAAGCAAAACAAAAAAATGTTGGCTATTTCAATATTGGAAGTATGCATTTGCCTCTCCCCAAAAATAGAATGGAGCATAGACTTAAACTTTTGTTTAACCCGATTAGAGTGAGGTATTATTTCATTCATAGGTCTATTCCTCTATTGAGAAAAATTGGTTATTTAAAAGATTTTGATTATGCTGTGACTCAAGGTTTACACAGTATTAACTCTGCATCTCAACTTATTTCCGACAAGACGCAGAAAATAACAATTGTAGACTATGATATAGAGCATTTTAATAAGGTGGATAAAATGGAAAGGTATAATGATAGGAAATATATTGTGTTTATTGATGCTTATATGCCTTTCCATCCTGATTTTGAAGTAACTTCCAGTGGACATATTGATCCTGAACAATATTTTAAATCAGTAAATAATTACCTGAAACGTGTGGAGGATAAGTATGGGTTACCTGTAGTTATAGCTGCACATCCTAGTGCTCAAAAATATCATGAACATAACTATTTTGACGGCAGACCCGTATTATTTGGAAAGACTGCGGAGTTGTGTAAGGGTTGTGCATGGGCTATTAATCATTTGAGTACAGCTATTACTTTTCTTATAATACAGCACAAACCAATCAAGTTTATCACGACTGATGAAGTCGTTAACAAGTATGGCATTGCAGCTGAGTTGAGTTACTCTGGTTTTTTCCAAAGTCCATTGGTAAATATTGATGCAGAAGATGCTGATATATCCGTCCCTGTGGTGTTTGATAGCGTGTACGATGAATTTATTGATAAATATCTTTATACAAAAGATGAGATTGGAAAAGCAAGTGCAGATTTATTGAGTGAAGCTTTATTAAAGATAAAATAGATGATATTAAATCTAAATGAACTAACTCTGGAACAGAGTAAATTAAAGGCAAAGCTGAAAAAAAATGTGATTGCCGACTATAATGCATTGACCGAACAGTTAATTGATTATAATCGTGATAGTTTGGAATGGCTGGTTTGTAATGTAAATTCTCGTAGTACCGTTTTTTCTTCAATGCTGGCAGAACTTGAGTCCTTGCGATTGATATCAGAGCTTATAAGTAGCGGAGAAATAATAGAAGAAATCATAGTGGATAATGATGAGTTGCGAAAAACCATTTCAAATCTGTATCCTAAGATAAATGTGCATGGTAAGACAAGTTCTTTGAAAAATAATATTCGTTTATGGAAAAATAATATTCGATATGGAATATGGTCACTCTGTTCATGGCTTAGCGGTTCGAAAGAGAGGCGTAATAAGGTGTGCCGAGGGGGAAGATTAACTATCATTGATACCTTTATTGCAAAAAAGGTTGATGCCTATTGGGATCGTTATTATGGAAATTCTGTAGATAAATTGATTGATGCCCCCAAAGAACAAATATATTTCATGCCTTTGTATTTGCCCTTTGCCTCAAAAAAGCAATTGGATATTATTGTTGCCAATTCTAAGGAAAACTTGTTCTTTATGAGTGATTTTTTACTTTTTAAAGATTACCTCTACGCATGGCGCTATATGGGGCGTTTTGAAAAGCCAGATTTTGCAAGTTATACTTATCAGGGATTCAGTCTTCAATGGCTTTTGGGAAAGGCATACAAAGAGAGTAATCAGAGTTATTTCTACTATGCCATTTTGATGGAAAGAGCTATTATGAGAATGAAAGAATTGGATGTTGACATTTACTTATTTGTGGATTGGTTTGAGAACCAAAGCTGCGACAAATCAGTATATTACGCAATGCATCAATACTATCCAGAGGCAAAAGTTCATGGATATATGGGATTTATTGCTGATTCAACAATTTTTCCACATATTATAGCATCGAATAAAGAATTATTTTGTCATATTGCTCCAAAAGATATTTATTTATGTAGCAGTTATCTGCTAAAGTTCTATCAAAATTATAACGGGTATAAGCATATAGCTCCTGCACTGAGAAATCAAGAGATATATAGCAGTCATAGAAGCACCAAACCTCATGATAAGTTCACGCTCTTGGTGCCATTTGCACTCGATAATTATGATATGGAGTATAAATACGAATTGCTCACTGATTTTATTAAATCTTCTAATGCTAATATTAATATACTTTTGAAGCCCCATCCTGATGCAAATTCATCATGGATGGTTTCCTGTACAAACAAGGCAGGGGGAAAGCTAGAAGTAGTAAAAGGTAATGTAAACTCTTTCTTGCTGAAAGCAGACGCAATTCTTGCAGCTAACACATCTGTGATGTTTGAAGCCTTAAGTTTGGGAATCCCTGTTATTAATCTGAAAGATCCGCTTTCCATCATTCTTTTTGATAAAATAGAAGAGGTGAATGAAGTATTGTGGTATACTGCCAATAATTTGGCTGAACTTTCGGATGCTATTGTTAGGATATTGAATCTAAATATTGAGGATGCAATGACCGAGGGCTATCGGTTGAGAAACTATTTCTTTACCAAACTAGAGCCTCAGTTAATTTTCCAACTTTTCAATTGATACCTATGAGTATATCATATCGCGGAAAATATTTTAGGATTTACATTTGGCAAGGATTATCCATAATTTTAGGTTTTCTTTCGCTTTTTATTGTGATGCCTTCACTTTCTGGAAATAAAACACTCTTTGGTATTTACAGTGTTTGTACGTCTCTGACTATATTCTTTTCGTATGCTGATTTAGGTTTTATTTCATCGGGATTGAAATATGCAGCGGAATATTATATTCGTGGTGACCGAAAGAATGAAATTCGTACGATAGGTTTTACTGCATTTATTATGCTTAGCATGTTTATGCTGATAGCTTTGCTATTTGGAATAATCAGCATATTCCCTCAAATTCTCATGCCTGAATTGGAACCGGATAGTGAAAATTTTTATACGGCACGTTATTTGCTGATTCTGTTGTCTGTTTCCTGTCCGGTAATCATTGGCCAACGAATTCTTAATATGATTTATTCCATACGTGTGGAAGATTATAAATTACAGCGTATCTCTGCGGTAGGCAGTATTCTGAAGATTTTATCAGTTTTCTTTTTTTTTGGAAGTGAAAATTATTTGTTGGTACCTTATTTTGCATTCGTGCAGTTTATCAATCTATCCGTAGTATTGATGGCAGCTTTTCAGGTCCGAAAGTATCAATATTCATTTGTGGAATTTCTTAAAGCTATCCGTTTTGACCGTATTATATTTGATAAAGAAAAGGGCTTGACGGGAGCTTCATTTATATCTATACTTTCTTGGGTGTTGTTCTATGAATTTGATCAAATCGCGATTTCAAATTTTGTTGGTCTGGAGGCAGTAGCAGTTTATGGCATAGCTTTCTCTGCATTGACCTTTGTACGAACCTTTGTGTCATTACTTTATTCACCTTATTCATCGCGATATAATCATTTGATTGGTGAAAATGACAGGGTGGGACTGATGAAATTTGTGAATAGGATGTTATTAATGCTCTCGCCAATGGTAGTTCTGCCCATTGTTGGATTGTCTATGCTGAGTGAACCATTTATTATAAGTTGGGTTGGATTCAATTATGAGGAATCCAGTTCTATTTTATCACTTTTGGTGTTTTGTTTCTTTCCTTGCTTTCTCTCAAACCCTAGTTCTTCTTATTTTATTGCAATTGAAAAAACTACTTTACTTAATAGGTTTAATATATTTCAACCTATACTATACTGGTTATTAATTTTTTTTACTGTTGGTAAATGGGGCGTATTTTCGTTCGCTATATCTAAAGGACTGATTCCTATATTTTTGGGTATTCTTTATTGGTATTCATTATACAGAGATTTTGCAAAGAATGCTGGTCAGATAGTTTCACTATTCCTAATTTTGAAAATTTTGTTTTTACCTTTAATTGTACTATTAGTATTAAGTACTCTTGTAAAGCCTTATATGGCTTATGAATATAATAAGATTTCCCTTTGTTATAATTTATTGGTTATGGGATTGATTGTTTTAATATCAATTCTAGTATCAGTGTGTTGTAATAGAGAAATGTATTCATTGGTGAAGTCAATTATTAGACGTTGAATAGAAAGGAATTATGGAAAACGAAACCATTTAGAGATTATGATAATATCAAAAATGAAAAAAATGTTTAGACTATTGTTTACGTCTGAAATCAGTAGCTTTATTTCTCCAAGTATTGATATATCAGAAAAACAGTCAGACTATGAAGCATTGATAGAGGCTCCTAATCTTGATTATGTTAATCGCTATGAAAAAGAACTAAGCCAATTTCTTGGAGGAGGGCATGTCGTGACTTTCGCATCAGGACGTATGTCATTCTATTCTTTATTAAAAAGCTGGGGAATAAGAGAAGGCGATGAAGTTGCTCTTACAGGATTTACTTGTGCTGTTATGGCTAATGCTGTTTTGCGAACTGGAGCAACTCCAATTTATGTGGATATCGACAAGGATACCTTAGGAATGTCTGCAGAATCTTTAGTGTCCAAAATTACGAATCGGACAAAAGTAGTTGTGGCTCAGCATTCTTTTGGAATTCCATGTAAGATTGATAAAATAAAGGAGATTGCTAAATCTCATAGTTGCTATTTAGTGGAAGATTGTGCGTTGACCTTTGGTTCAAAATATAAAAGTATTATAGTTGGCAATTATGGTGATGCTGCAATATTTTCAACAGATCATACCAAACCTCTTAATACACTTATAGGAGGCTTTGTTTATACTAATGATATAGACATAGCTACATCTATTCGGGCAATGCGTGATGATTGTGGGGATTTAAGCAATGAACATCAGCGAATGATCTTAAAGACTTATATTGATGAACACCGCATAGAAACTGTAAATCATAAAATATACATAATGCGGAACTATAAAAAGGCTTTGATGAATAAGCTACATATTCATAATGAAATATCTCCTTATTTGGAGTTGGAAACATCTGCCAAAATCGCAATAAACCCTTATTACAGTTATCCTGCTAAACTACCTTCTGTTTTGGCAAAGATTGGATTACATGTTCTTGAACAATATAAAGCTAATATTCATCAAAGGCAGAGTTGGCTTAAAGAAATTTTACAGGTTGTAGAAAAAAAGAAGATATGCCTGCAGCTTATTATGATACTGGTTGTGACATTATTCCTTTGCGTATTGCTTATTCAACTCATTTCGCTCTTACTGTATTCTCATACATTGATGATTGGATTTGGTTTAAAACTCCGATTGTTGCAACAAAAGAAAATATATGTGACTTTGGATATCATTGGGGAGGATGCCCAGTTGCGGAAAAAATAGGAAAATCGATTATGAATCTACCGGTTATTATAGATTCAAAACAACAAAATATCTTTTTGCGGAATATAAAAAAAACATATAGTTATGGCATTTAGTAATATTTATAAGAATAAGAAGGTTATTATTACTGGTAATACTGGGTTTAAAGGGACTTGGCTGTCTACATGGCTTAAAATGATGGGAGCTGAGGTTTATGGATATTCGATAGGTGTGCCGACAACTCCATCGATGTTTGATACACTTCATCTTGAAGATAAGATATGTCAACACTATGGTGATATTAGAAACAAAAGGGAATTTAATGATTTTGTGCAGGAAGTGAAACCTGATTTTCTGATTCATCTTGCCGCACAAGCTTTGGTCTTGACAAGTTATCGCGAACCATTTGAAACAATGACTACTAACATTGTGGGTACAGCTGTTGTATGTGAAGCTGTCATGAACATTGATTGGAATTGTACTTGTGTTCTAATTACTTCTGATAAAGCGTATGATAATGTAGAGTGGATTTGGGGGTATCGTGAAACAGATGGTATTGGAGGTAAGGATATATATTCTGGATCTAAAGGTGCTGCCGAACTTGTCATTAAGAGTTATTGGCATTCATTTATCAAGAAAATGCCAAATATTAAGTTTGGTGTGGCTAGAGCTGGTAACGTTATCGGTGGCGGTGATTGGGCAAAAGATAGAATTATTGTAGATTGTGTGAAAGCTTTTTCAGAAGGAAAGACTGTAGAAATCAGAAGTCCAAAGGCGACTCGTCCTTGGCAACATGTTCTTGAGCCATTAAGTGGATATCTGACGTTGGCGCAATATTTATGTGAAGGCAAATGCGAAAATGGGGAATCTTACAACTTTGGTCCACGTGCAGAACAGACAAAAACCGTATTTGAACTGTTTCAAGATCTTGCTACTTTATGGGGATTGGATAAGAACAAAGCTGCAAAACTCACAGGCAATGTACCTTTTGAGGAAGCTACATTGCTTAAGCTGAACTGTGATAAGGCCTTGGCTTATTTACATTGGCATTCAACCTTGCATTATGACGAATGTGTGAATTTTATTGCTGAATGGTATCGTGCATTCTATGTAGAGCAGGCTAAGGATATGTTTGCTTTGACAGAAAAACAAATCAATGCATATATGGAAGCTGCAAAAAAACAGAATCTTGATTGGGCAAAATAATTGGAAATAATGGACAATATCACAATTGACGGAGTTTTGCTGACTCCCTTAAAACAGATAACTCATCCCAAAGGGGATGTATTTCATGCAATGAAATGTGTTGACCCTGGATTTGAAGGATTTGGTGAAGTTTATTTCTCAAGTGTTTTACAAGGTTTGGTAAAGGCATGGAAACGTCATTCTAGAATGACATTAAACCTAGTATGTATTGTAGGAAAGATACATTTCGTTTTATATGATGGGCGTGAGAACTCCTCTACATTTGGAAAGTACATGGAGGTGATATTGTCACCTGAATTACCTGAATTGTATCGAAGGATCACAATACCGGCTGGAGTATGGATGGGCTTCGTTGGAATAGGTGAAGGTAAAAGCATTCTTCTAAATGTAGCCAATATTCCTCATGATCCTCTAGAGCAGGTAAACATTCCAATAGAAGAGAGTGATATAAAGTTTGATTTCAACAAAATTAGCAGATCTATATGAAGGTAGTTCTTTTAGCAGGCGGTTTTGGCTCGCGTATTAGTGAAGAGAGCCAATTTAAGCCAAAGCCCATGATTGAAATTTGCGGTATGCCTATTCTTTGGCATATAATGAAGGAATATGCATATTATGGATATAATGAATTCATAATTTGTGCTGGATACAAACAGGAATATATTAAGGAATGGTTTGCAAACTATTTTCTTTACAATTCCGATGTTAGCTTCGACTTCCGTAACGGTAAGAATGAAATAACTGTACATCATTCAAATCTTGAACCTTGGAAAGTAACGATAGTTGATACAGGATATAACACATTGACCGGAGGCCGTATCAAACGTATAAAGGAATATGTTAACAATGAAACCTTTATGATGACATATGGTGATGGTGTGTGTGATGTTGACATCAATAAGCTTGTGGCATTTCATAAAAAGCATGGTAAAATAGCAACTCTTACTGCTGTTATTCAAGCACAAGACAAGGGGGTTTTAAATATTGATGAAAATAATTCCATTCGTTCATTTCGTGAGAAGAATATCAATGATGGTGTACCTATTAATGCCGGATATATGGTGTTGGAACCTAGAGTGTTCGATTATATAGAAGGAGATCAAACCATATTTGAAAAAGAACCATTGAATAAGTTGGCTACCGAAGGTGAACTAATGTCTTATACACATAAGGGGTTCTGGCAATGTATGGATAATATACGTGAAAAAAATCTATTGGAACAGTTGCTTATTGATGGAGTTGCTCCATGGAAAAAATGGGAAAGAGAAATACCGATAATAAAATGATGATGTTTATGAGAAATATTAGATTGTCCAAATCTTGCATTGGTAAGGAAGAAATAGATGCCGTAACAGACGTTCTTCATAGAGAGTATTTGGGTATGGGACAGGATGTACACAAATTTGAAAATGATTTAAAAGAACTCTTTGGGCGCGACGTGACACTTGTAAATACTGGTACGGCAGCTTTGCATCTTGCTGTACAAGGTATAGGAATAAAAGATGGAGATGAAGTACTCGTACAGTCTCTTACATACGTGGCTTGCTTTCAAGCCATAAGGGCTACAGGTGGAATACCTGTGGCATGCGAGGTAGATGACGATACGCTCACTATCGATTTGGATGATGCCGAACGTAAACTGACTCCAAGAACAAAGGCCATAATGCCTGTACATTATGCTGGACAATGTGGTAATCTTGATGCTATATATGAATTTGCAAAAAAGCATAATCTACGAGTAATAGAAGATGCATCACATGCATTTGGCACTTATTATAAAGGTCGGTTAATAGGATCTTTTGGTGATGTGGTGTGTATAAGTATGGATGGTATCAAGAATATAACATCTGGTGAAGGAGGGATGATAATTACTGAGGACCTTGATGTACAGAAAATAATTAAGGATGCTCGCCTTTTGAGTGTACAGAATGATACCGATAGTAGATTCAAGGGTACAAGAACATGGGTGTTTGATGTCAATCAACCGGGGTGGCGTTATCATATGAGTAATATCATGGCCGCAATAGGTTATACTCAGTTGAAGAAATTTCCTAAGTTTAAAGAAATACGTCAAAGGCTGGCAAAAATTTATCAGCAAGAACTTGATAATGTAAAGGGAATAAAAATTATACCCTGTAATTATAATGAAGTGGTTCCTCATATCTTTGTTATTAGAATAACTTGTGGCAAGAGGGATATTGTGAAACAATGTTTGAATGACAATGGGGTGGCAACAGGCATACATTATCGCCCCAACCATTTGCTTACATTGTTTACAGGTAATCAAAATAATACGACTCTTAAGCATACGGACGAGATTTACGAACAACTCATCACTCTTCCATTACATGCCGATATGGTAGAGGATGACGTATATTATATTTGTGGACTAATTAAAAAGAGTATATGATGGAGGATAAACCTCTAGTAAGTATAATTGTTAATTGCTATAATGGTGCTGCATTTGTGAATAATGCCATTCAAGCAGTTTTATTCCAAACATATCAAAACTGGGAGCTCATCTTTTGGGACAATTGCTCTACGGATGATTCAGCAAAAAAGATCGCACTGTTCAAAGACGCAAGAATTAAATATTTTCATTCAGAAGTGAATACTTCTTTGGGAGAAGCGAGAAATTTGGCGATTAGTAAGGCGAAAGGTGTCTATTTTTCCTTTTTGGACATTGATGATACTTGGGAACCTGTATTTTTGGAACGAATGATAGCTGTATTCGCATTGGACGCCGGGTTAGGATTGGTCTATTGCAGGTATAATTGTGTAGTGAAGGATAAAAATAGAAGTTATTTATCTCAAGGAAGCAGTGGAAATCACGAAGTTGCTATATCAGAATTACTGAAGATGTATAATATAGGAATATCAGCAGTAATGGTGAAGAAGGAAGTAATAGAATTAAATCGTATTCGTTTTTGCAAAGAATTTTCTCTCATCGAAGATTATGATTTCTTTATTCGTATTGCATCCTTTTCTACCGTATTTTATCTTGCGGAGCCATTGGCAAATTATTTAATTCATGATACGAATTTGTCGAAGTCGAGTAAATGGGCGGAAGAGTTTAGAATTTTGATGAAAAAAATATCTGATGGAGGTGTTACGTACGAATACCTTCAGCAATACGTGGTTTTCATAGATCATTTGTCACAACGATATGAAGTGACTTGTATGTTGAAACAAGGTCGAAGATGCGATGCTTTACGATTTGTGTTGAAACATGCATGGCGAAACCCCATATTGCTTTCTTATTTGGTGCATATTTTGCTTGGAGAGCAAATAACTAATGTAACTCGTGCTGTAATCCATAATTAAAGTTGCTCTATGTTGTGGAATTTAACTAAGATAAATTGGCAAAATGTAGTAAATAACAGCATCTATTTCCTCTTTTATATACCTTTGCTTGGAACGGCTGTACCATCATATATCTTTATTCTTTTGCATTTGTTTTACTATGTATTTTATAAAAAAAGCAGTAAATGGGGAATTATGGTTGGACTGATGCTTTTCGTCTTCATTATTATGAAGTATAGTCTGTTGGCTGATGGATCACAGGTGGGAGTCTTATTTAGGTATTTTTTTGGGTGGATTTTTGTATATTTATTCTTATACTATTCCAAAGCGCGGGTTGACATTAACAAGTTTATTATGGTTTATACGATAGAAATTCTGTTAGAGGCTTTTTTGGTGAATGCGATACTGTCGCCAGATTATTTTTTTAATTACCCGGATAAGACCCATCATAGAACTGCGTTCATGGGATTTTATCAGCGTGTGTATAGTGTAGGTGTGAATGCGTCTATTTCGAGTACGATTCTTGCTTTACTTTATGCTTATAGAGATTCTTGCATTAAGTTAGGAGAAAAGTTGGGAAACAAAAAGATTGAAATACTCGTATTCTTCTCATTCTTAGCTTTTGCTTCGGGTACAGGATTTTGTCTTTATTTAATATTGTTACTTTATAGATACAATTTGTTGAGACCGAAAACTTTCATTGTGGGAGTTTTACTATTTATATTATTGTTAATATTAGCCACAACTTATGCAGAACAAGGCTCGCTATTGAGTCGATTCTCGGGAATTTATATGGAACGCCTATGGGAATTAAAGTCGATGCAAATAGAAGAAGGATTGGATTGGGCAAGGCAAGGATCTTTGTTTTTGGGTACAGATTATAAAGGAGTGGATTTGCAAATTTATGGTGATTTCGCTCTAAGGGATTTATTTGTTTCATGGGGATTTGTTGGACTTGCTATTCTATTGATTTTCTCTTTTAGAAGGATGAACAAATGCAATCGCATACCAGTACTGATTGGTATATTAGGACTTTTTCATTATGGAGGCATATTTTGTTTCCCGGGTCAGTTATGTTTCGCTTATGCACTTATGCTAAATAAGAAAACTTTATCTTATTATATGCTTAAGGGTAAAACGGAAAAAGTATTTGATAGTAATACAAGTGGAAGCTAGTTTGATTTTACTATTACTTTTTATTTTAAGAAATATCAATAAAATTAATGAGTTTACATCCTTCTTATTAAGGATCAATCCATTACGATTTTTCATTTCTCAGGCTAATAATGTCTCATTTAATTTAAGATAGATATAATTTCAAGATGAATAAAAAAAGAATTGCACATGTGCTTCCTCGTTCGTGTGGAGGCGTTAATACGATACTGCAAAATATAGTGTCAGAAATGGTTGATGATTATGAAACTACTGTTTTTATAGTTGGTCGTTATGAGAAAATGAATCAGGTTATTGAAAAAAAAATTCAATTTGTCAGATTGAATCAGAAGCACTTCTTGAGTTTCAAAATGATAGTAGAACTGATTCGGCTAATTAGAGAGAATGATATTATTCATGTTCATTTATTTCCTGCACTTTATTTTTGCGCATATCTAAAGCCTTTTTTCATTGAAAAGAAATTTGTTTATACGGAGCATGCTTCTATAAATAATAGGCGCAAATACAATTTTTTGCATTATATAGAAATCCCAATCTATAATGCATATGATAATGTTGTTGCTGTATCTGATTCTTGCAAAAAAAGTCTAGATATGTGGCTTAATCATAAAGTTTGTATTCAGACCATAAATAATGGTATTGATATGAAACAATGTCATTTCCAATCAAAATTTGATTTTGCTTCAATAGGAATAGATTCTAAATACATTATAACTATGGTAGCCAGGCTTAGTGCGGATAAAGATTTTCATACAATAATAGAGGCAATGGCTTTGCTAAATGCAGATTATCATCTTGTGCTTGTTGGTGACGGTAATTTGCGTTCGCAGATAGAAAATGAGATTCAAAAAATGTCATTAATAAATAGAATAACACTTTTAGGTTATCGTAGTGATGTTACAGCTATTTTAGCTTCTTCTACTCTATCTGTATTATCTAGTTATGCAGAAGGAATGAGTCTTGTTATTCTTGAAAGTTTAGCTGTGGGAACTCCTTGTATTGGATCGGATGTAGATGGAATAAGGGATGTCTTGCCTAATTTGTATAGATTTGAAAGAGGAAATTGTGTGGAATTGGCAAGACTTATTGAGAAGGTGGCAACAAACAGAATTGAACCTTTACCATTTAGCGATATATTAAACAAATATTCCGTTCAAAAAATGGTTAACTCTTATCGTATATTATATGACGGTGACGCTTTACAATAGTAGGAAATAATGGCACTAAAGAATGAATCGTAAGTTATCACAATGGTAAGCGCTCAATTTAAGGACTATAAATTAAAAGTCGTTATCCGTCATTTTTGATCAGTGGGGACCCAATTGATATAAAAATGACGGCTAATGAAAAGAACCTCCTGCATTCATATCGGTAAATAGTAATCTGATTTATGCTTACGAATTCGTTACAGCCATTGTGGTATTAACGGTTCTTTTCTCTTTATTCAGAAATTATTTCGACAAAAAACGTGTTAACAACAGCTAAAATAGGGGAGGAGACACCGGGATTGTATGCAATAGACCAACCTTTAATCACCTTGCTTGCTACCCCGTATAAAAGAAGTATGACAGAATGTGGCAACGGTAAGCATTTCTTATACGTACTCTTGCTCTGGCTAGTCGTGACAGCTGTCAGTTATCTTATGTTCTTGCTGCTGGACAAGAATCGTATTGCCACTTTCTGCTTTCTTGGAAAACAATAAAGAAATAGACATGAGATTTTCAGTTTTACTTTCCTTGTATTATAAGGAAAACCCTACTTTTCTGCGCCAAAGCCTTGGCAGTGTTTTCTGCCAAACCATACCTCCAGATGAGGTAATACTAGTTGAAGATGGAGAACTTGTTCCAGAGTTGTATAAAGTCGTTGAAGAATTTGTTTCCCGAAATCCTAATATGAAGCGTGTTGTATTAAAAGAAAACAGAGGTTTAGGCAAGGCTTTGAACGAAGGGTTGAAACACTGTTCTTATGATTTGATTGCTCGAATGGATACTGATGACATAGCTAAGTATAACCGCTTTGAACATCAGGTGAAGATTTTTAAAGAGCATCCCGAAATAGATATTGTGAGTTCTTGGATAGATGAATTTGAGAATGACATATCTAATATCATATCTGTTCGTAAATTGCCGGAGAGTCATAATGAGATAGCGAAGTATGCTAGATTTCGTTGTCCTGTGAACCATCCGGTGGTAATGTTTAGGAAAGAAGCGGTAATGAGTGCGGGTGGATATCAGCACTTTCCGTTTTTTGAAGATTATTATCTTTGGGTTAGGATGTTGAATAGTAATGCTAAATTTTATAATATCCAGAAAAGTCTTTTGTATTTTCGCTTTTCGCCAGATATGTTTAGACGGCGTGGTGGGTGGAAATATGCATTGTTGGAATTGAAGTTTTTAGGCAAATTGAGGAATATGAAATTCATTTCAAAGTCTGAGTATTTAAGAAATGTATTTATTCGATTTGCAGTCCGAGTTATACCAATCAAACTTCGGTCACTTGTTTATAAAAAGATGCTTAGGTGATTACAGAGGATATTTTAATACTGATAAATATCTAGTCTTATATAGAAAGAGTCTTTAGGTAGAAGATAACCTTAAATCCTAAGTTTAGGTTATGGTTAATGATAAAGTTGTCTTACCAACCGTTCATTTGTCAAACGAATTGATTGCCGAAATATTAAAAAGCACACTGGGATATATTCAAAGTCTTTTTAAGAGGGATGCAGCAGCGAATGAACTTCCTTCCACGGATGAGATACAGGAGGAAGTGGATGTCGTAAGGCAGGAACTCTATGAAAATGGTATGGCGATTTATTTCTTGATAAGACGAAACTTACCGTATTGAATGAATGGTTTATTTCGAACACTTTTTTGTTATGTGTATTTTTTGAATGTAAATTAATAGTAAGCACTCAATTTAGGGCTATAAATTAAAAGACTTATCTTCGCTGCAACCAAAATTTAAGAATTTATGTATAGTAGTGAAGATGTAGAAAGGTTTTACTTTCAGTACCAAACCGAGGCTTTGCCTCATGGAGAATCTCTCCAGTCGTTCTGCCTCAAGAACAAAGTTCCTTATAACATCTTTCAGAAATGGTATAAGGATACGCATAAAAAAGTAGTTGAAGTCAAAGTTGATGGTATTTCGGTTGATGAGGATGAACCATACCCCGTTCCTGTAGCCAAGCTTGCGGAAACATCGCCTGCTACTCATAGCGCTATACGCATATGGATTGATATTCGTATAAGTAACGGTCTTCATTTATCGAGAAAGAATCTAAACTACCGTGAGTTAGTGTGCATGGTAGAGAATCTGGAGGGTTTATGTTGAGCATTACCGGTCTGAACCCTTTCTATTATGTCCGTGATTTTACGGATATGCGTTGCAAGCACAGCTGTGTGTTTATAGTCATGTCCCGTAACCGTAGAATAGTGCGTATGTTTTCGTTTGACCACCGTTCTTACAGTTTGTTTGAAAAGAAATTCATGTCCGGCTATCAATTCATGAAAGTGGACCGGAACGGTTTATCGGATTGATTGGAAAGATGTGGTCTTGATATTGGGGAGTCTAATAGTTAAGGCGTTAAAAATAAGATAATTAACTAGTTTGTTTATTTGCGGATTTGTGATTATTTTACTACCTTTATTGCTGTAATCAAAGGTTTAAGAATGAACGATCTGCAACATATAATTGAATCAAAAAGGGAGTTGCTGTATAGGGAAAGCTACTGGCGTACTCCCATAAATCATAGTGAAGGTATGGCGGAGGATCAAAAAGACCGGTATATCCAGTATTTGACGGAACAGCACTAGGAAGATGAGCTGACGAAGAAAGCGATACAACTTGTCCTTGAGGACTTTATGGCCAGACAAAAAAACTGGAAGCCCAAATGGCTTCTTTTACATCCGAGCAATCCGTCATAAAAGCAGCACTGCTGGAGGAACGTACAAAACGCAAATCGGCAGAACGCAAGGCGAAGTCCTTTCAGGAGAAGCTTGATTATGCGAACCAGGAACGTTTTGGTGAGAGAAGGCAGTGGGTAAGGAAGAAGACCGCCGTTGAAGGGACAGGGAAGCCTGATGCGGACCGCAAGGACGAGAAAGACGGGTTTGACGGAACGAAAGATACGCTCCGTACCGGTTCTGTTGACGGCAATCCGCCCCAGGGTGCCGGTGGCACTTCCATGAAAGAACGCGATTTGTCCAATCGCCCCGATGAATACAGGAAGATGGGAGTGGGTGGTGATCCCGTCCTTCATCCCTCGGACTTGTCAAAGGTACCCGGCAGGATCATTGAAAGAAAAACGGTTCAAGTGTTCAGCTTGCGTATGTGTCTTGTGGAGGAATGTTATGAGATGGTTCATTATGCTGAGCCCGGCCGGAAGCCCCAGTGGGGTTATTTCCCTACCGAAGGGCATCCTGAGGTTGTGACAAAGTTTGAAGGGACGAAAACCACTCCGGAATTCCTGCAGGCCATCGCTTATGAGGTTTATGTGAAGAATGTCACTTTCGGTCTTCTGCATCAATGGCTGGCGGACATGGGCATGACCCTATCCCCCAACACATTGCGGAACTGGTTGAAGAAGGGAAAGAAGTACCAGGACGGGCTGGTTTGTGTGCTGAGATTCATTGCGTTGGAAAAGGATTCCATTGTGAATTGCGATGAGACCTGGTGCAAGGTCTACAAGTATGACCACTACAAGAAATGTTATATCCGGGTACTTGTCAACAAGGTTCAGAAGGTGGCTGTCTTCTTCTATGAGAATGGCTCCAGGGGGCGTGAGGTCCTTACAGATTTCCTGGGTGATGCGGAGTTGAAGAGTATCATGTCTGACGGATATAACGCTTACGTATTTATCGGTGACGAATTGAAATCCGCACAGTTTAAAGACACTATCCATCAGGTTTGCATGTCCCATGCCAACAACAAGTTTGTCAAGGCGTTCAATCAAGGCGGCGAGCCGGGCGCGGAACTTTTCTCGGATGATTTGAAAGAGTTCTTTGCGAATGAGCGGTGTTATGATGAAGCGGGTCTAAGTCCGGAGGAGCGGTTACGGGAAAGGCAAAGTCTGGCAACAAAAGAAATAGTGATAAGGATATGTAGCTGGTTGGACTGTGAACTGGCAAAAGATCCGGAATCCCGAAGTCAGTACTATACGGAAGCGCTTAATTATCTGAATCATTTTTGGAATGAGATCTTTGCTTTCTTGAAAGATGGGGAATTCCCAATAGATAATAATCTGGCGGAGCGGACTATCCGGAAGCTGACTACCCAACGAAACAATTCGCTTCACTATGGCAGTGATGTGGGAGCGGAAATGGCGGCCACTTATCACAGCGTGATTGGAACGGTGAAGCTTCATGGCAGTTCTTTCTGGGACTTCATCGGAACTTTTTTCAAAAATATCTTTAACGGGTGCAGGGATTATGTTAACATGGCTCCCGGCAAAATCACTTTGGCTACAAGCCAATGTTAAAATCAACTGAATTATTTAACTGTATTCATTTTAGGGCACTCTGAAGTGCCCTTTTAGGGGGGCCTAAATTGAGTGCTTACAAGATGATTGTTACATTCGATAAAGATTATTTGTGTGAACTCTACGAGAATGGTAAAAGCGACAAAAGGCATCGTTTTCAACCTGAAATTATCAAACGCTATAAGAAAGGCGTTGATTTCCTTAAAAGTGCAAACAAGATTGAGGACCTGTATCTGTTGCTCTCCTTGCGCTATGAGGTGTTGAAAGGTGACAAAGTCGGCATATCATCCATAAGAGTAAACGACCAATACCGAATCGAATTTACGGTGACAGAATCTATCGTTACCATTTGCAATATACTTGAATTGTCGAACCATTATAAATCATTGCGTTATGATTGAACTTGAAGGTGTTAATCCTAATATATGATAGCGAATAATTTGGAACCGTTTGAGCCGACGCATCCGGGCGAATTACTTAAGGATGAGTTGGAGTGCTGCAACATATCGCAAAAACAGCTTGCGATGGATATGGGAGTTTCATATACCGTCTTGAATGACATCGTAAGGGGAAAACGTCCCGTAAATACCAAGTTTGCCCTCTTGTGTGAAAAGGCTTTGAACATTCCTGCTTATTTATTGTTGAGGCTTCAGGCAGATTATGACATGCTGGTAACTAAACGAGACAAGTCTTTTGCAGAGCGACTTGCCAAAGTAAGAAAAATTGCTGCAGTATTATGATAATGAATGCAGCATATTAAAAAGAACTGCAACGATTTTTATTTCTTTGTAAATATGCATGACGGGAGATGACTCAATAATCCCGAAAATCAATAATCCCAAACGAATTTTATTGCTCCTTTTTTGTAAGGAACTCTTTAGAGTGTCTTACAAAATTTCCATGCTCTTATTTGAGCCTTCATTTCATTATAGGTATTTTAAACTAACAGATTATGCTAAACTTTATAGTGGTCTTCTGCGGCTTCTTCATAGCCGTAGCCCTTGCCCGTATCATTATTCCCCGTATTTTAATTATCTCCCTCCGTAAACGTCTGTTTGATACTCCGGATGCACGGAAGGTGCACAAAAAACCGGTATCCCGGCTGGGTGGAGTGTCCTTTTTCCCGGCCATCTTGTTCACTGTAACTTTCTTGATAGGAATCTGTTATATGACAGGATGGGTCTCCTTAGTGGATACAGGACAACATTGGGTACAGATACTGTTTATGTGTACAGGGTTGACATTGCTGTATATTGTAGGTATTGCGGATGATTTGATAGGGGTTCGCTATCGTCAGAAATTTATAGTGCAATTGATTGCAGCCTTCATGTTTCCGTTGGCGGGGCTTTATATCAATGATTTTTACGGGCTGTTCGGTATTCATGCAGTTTCTCCTTTCATCGGTATTCCTCTTACCTTGGTGCTCGTGATTTTTATCACCAATGCCATTAACCTGATAGACGGCATTGACGGTTTGGCATCGGGACTGAGTATGGTAGCATTGTCCGTCTTTGGCACACTGGCTGTCATTGATGACAGATGGATGAGTGCATTGCTGGCTTTTACTACCGTGGGAGTGTTGCTTCCGTTCTTTTTTTATAATGTATTTGGAAATGCGGACAGGGGACGGAAAATCTTTATGGGAGATACAGGAAGTCTTACCTTGGGCTATATATTAAGTTTCCTGGCAGTGCAATACACTATGAATACGTATGAGGCGGGTATTAATTATGAAGGTGCCATATTGATATCTTTCAGTGTATTGTTAGTTCCCTGCCTAGATGTGGTAAGGGTGGTTCTAGGCCGTGTACGTCGTGGCAAAGACCCCTTTATGCCGGATAAGACACATATTCATCACAAGTTTCTTGCCATGGGATTCACACCGCGTAAAGCGATGATTTCCATTCTATGCATTTCGTTTTTGTTTTGTGCCTCCAATGTGTTTCTGGTAAGCTATCTGAACAATACGGTGCTGTTCCTCTGTGATGTGGCCGTATGGACACTGATGAATCTTTATATCAGTAAGTTGATTTCACGACGCAATATTTCCCAAATATGATTGTTCCTTCTTTTCGCCTTTATCATTTTGCAGTAAAACTGATATGGAAACGTATGCTGGCCCTTACCCTGCTGTTTTGGCTGGGGGTGGCAGGAGTATACTATGCGGTAAACGAGATGCCTGTCTGGCAGGAATATGGTTGGTGGCTGCCATTGATGGTTGGTGGCACTTACTTTCTCTTTATGGACGTAAAATTGATGTTGATGATGATGAAACATGAAGAGAAAAAGAAGTGGAAGCGGTATCGGTTAAAAAATAAGTTCGAAGAATGAGGAATATGAAAATAGGAAGATGTTGTCTTGCCGGTTTGTTTTTGTGGATAGTACAGGGGGCAACGGCTCAAATAAATTATGGCACGACGGGATTGATGAATCTTCCTACTGCCGACATGCAGCGTGACAAGACTTTTATGGCAGGTGGTAACTGGCTGAATCATCATGCTACAGTACCCCGTTGGTGGTATGATACATGGAACTATTATATCAATATAACTATTTTTCCTTGGCTGGAAGCCGGATATCTGTGTACTGGTCATAAGGCAGTTCCTACGGATTATGGCAATAACTCCGGCTATTGGGTGCCATCTACGTATGGCAAGTTCACCAATCAGGACCGTTCTTTTCATTTTCGCTTACGGGTGTGGAAGGAAGGTTGGTGGAAACCATGGACACCTCAAGTGGTGATAGGTGCCAATGATGCGATAGGTGATTCGGCGAATGGTGGTTCCCTATCCAATCAGCAGAATCAAGACTATGGTAATGGCTTTTGGAATCGTTATTATCTGGCAATAACCAAACATGTCAATTTTGATAATATAGGTACGTTAGGTGCGCACATATCGTGGATATACAGCAACCGTTTCGACAATAAACTGAATAATCCTGCTATGGGCGTGAACTTTTGTTTCCATTTGAAAGAGAATGATTCATGGATAAGAAAAGCTGTTAATGGTGTCAATTTAATGGCTGAGGTTGTTCCTGGTTATACAGATGTGAAAGAGGACTTGACATTCAATCCCAATGGACCGAAATATCAAATGAATGTAGGTATGGAATACAGCTTTTGGAAAGACTACATCAACGCTGTAATAGAATTGAACCGTTGCAAATACTTCTCCGGCGGCATTTATTTCAAGATTCATCTGAAATGATAAAATAAATTATTCTATTAGGTAAGCAGTCAAAAATTGGCTCATAATTGAAACCTCTATCTTCGCTGCGAACAAAAATTTTAGAATTTATGTATAGCAGTGAAGATCTTGAAAGGTTTTACTTTCAATACCAGACCGAGGCTTTGCCTCATGGAGAATCTCTCCAATCGTTTTGTGTTAAGAACAAAGTTCCTTATAACATCTTTCAGAAATGGTACAGGGATACCCGGAAAAAAGTAGTTGAAGTCCAGGTTGATGGTGCTCCTGTAATCGGTCATGAGGAAAAATCCAGGGCTAGTGATCAACCTCAACCGGTATCACCAGGCAGAAATGATCACCCAGTTCGTATTTGGGTTGAGATTCGTATCAGCAATGCAATGGCTTGCATTTGTTCCAAAAGAATTTAAGCTATCCGGATTTGGTTCGTATGGTAGAGAAGCTGGAGGGGTTATGTTGAGTGTTACCGGTCTGAATCATTTTTATTATGTCCGTGATTTTACCGATATGCGTTGTAAACACAGCCGTGTGTTGTCTATCATTCGTGAACGGCTTCACCGTGAGCCCAATGATGGAGACGTCTTTATAGTCATGTCTCGCAATCGCAGAATAGTCCGTATGTTTTCATTTGATAATCGTTCATATAGTCTGTTCGAAAAGAAGTTTGTGGCAGGCTATCAGTTCATGAAGGTGGAGCGGAACGAGACAGATACTGTTTATCGGATTGCCTGGAAGGACGTGGTTTTGATTCTTGAGAATCCTATAGTTAAAACATTACAAATCAGAGAATCAATCTATTTATTCACTTGCGGTTTTGCGATTATTTTATTACCTTTAATGTTGTAAATCAAATGTTTAAGTATGATCGATCTGCAAGATATAATTACAACAAAACGAGAGTTGTTGAGTAGGGAAACCTACTCACGCAACCCTATAAATTATAGTGCAGGTATGGCAGAGGATCAGAAAGAGCGGTACATACAATACCTTGCCGAACAGAATCAGGATTTAAGGTTGACAAGTGATGCCATGAAGCTTGTTTTGGAGGATTTTATGGCTTAGATGAAAGATCTGAAGGCTCAGGTGTCCTCTATGGAATCGAAACATGCTGACCTTGAGAATCGGTTATCGGAAGAGCATAAACTTCGCAAATCGGCTGAACGTAAGATTAAATCACTTCAGGAAAGACTTGATTATGCCCATCAGGAACGTTTTGGTGATCGACGTCAAAAGATACAATCTAAAGCTAAAACAAGTGATTCAGACCGCTGGAAGGAGAAAGATGATTATGATGGAACCGATGATACGCTTCGTACGGATTCGGTTGGTCATGCTCCATCTCAAGAGGTAAAAGAGTCTTCCAAGAAAGAGCGTGATTTATCCAATCGCCCTGACGGTTATAAAAGGATGGGAGTAGTTGGAGAGGCGATAGAGCATCCTTCCGATTTGACAAAGTTTCCCGGTCGCATCATTGAAAGAAGAATGGTACGGGTATTCAGTTTTCGTACTTTCTTGATGGAAGAATGCTTCGAGATGGTTCATTATGCAGAGCTTGGTAAAAAGCCCAAGTGGGGTTATTTCCCTTCCGAAGGTCATCCTGAGGTAGTAACCAATATTGAAGGCACTAAGGCTTCTCCTGAATTTCTGCAGGCTATTGCCTATGAAGTTTATGTAAAGAATGTGACTTTTGGTCTTCTTCACCAATGGCTGACAGATATGGGCATGACCATTTCTAAAAACACGTTGCGCAACTGGCTTAAGAAAGGTAAGACATACCTAGACGAACTGGTTTGTGTATTGAAGTCTATAGCTTTGGAAAAAGATTCGATTGTGAACTGCGATGAGACCTGGTGTAAAGTGCGCAAATACGATCACTATAAGAAGTGCTACATTTGGGTTCTGGTCAACAAGGCTCAGAAAACAGCCATTTTCTTCTATGAGAATGGCTCGCGTGGTCGTGATGTACTTACAGACTTTTTGGGCGATGCAGAATTGAAGAGTATTATGTCCGACGGATACAATGCTTATGTATTTATCGGCAATGAGCTGAAATCAGGCCGGTTTAAAGATACTGTACACCAAGTTTGTATGTCACATGCCAAGAACAAGTTTGTCAAGGCTTCCAATCAGGGTAGTGAACCGAATGCAGAACGCTTTTCCGAAATTTTAAAGGAGTTCTTTATGAGGGATCGTAAATACGATGATGCCGGATTAACTCCAAAAGAAAGGTTTCAAGAAAGGCAAAGCTTGGAAACTAAGGAACTTCTAATAGAGCTACGCAGTTTGTTAGATAGTGAACAGTCAAAGGATTCAGAATTTAGAAGCCAGTATTATAGAGAAGCTCTCAATTATCTGAACCGGTTCTGGAAAGAGATCTTTGCTTACTTGGATGATGGTGAATTACCAATAGACAACAACCTGGCTGAGCGAACCATTCGAAAGCTGACTACTCAACGCAACAATTCACTTCATTATGGTAGTGATGCTGGTGCTGAGATGGCGGCAACCTATCACAGTGTGATTGGAACGGTAAAACTTCATGGCAGTTCTATCTGGAACTTCATCGGAACTTTTTTCAAAAATATCTTTAACGGGTGCAGGGATTATGTTAACATGGTTCCTGACAAAATCACTTTGGCTACAAGCCAATGTTAAATTCACAAGACTAATTAATTAACAAAACTCAGTTTAGGGCACTGAAAAGTGCCCTTTCGAAGGGGTATGCCCTAAATTGAGTGCTTACATAAAAAAACTAAAATATAATTGCTTCATTATTGGATAAGCGGAATATAATTTGTTTCTTTGTCATACAATATATTAAGCTAATACCATTATGCAAAAAAATGAGATTATCCATTCCATTCGTGAAACGGCTCGTCAGGTGATGCCTTCAGGGAGTCGTGTCATTTTATTCGGTTCTCAGGCTCGTGGGGATGCACATCATGAGTCCGATTGGGATATTCTTATTTTATTGGACAAATCTCGCATATATAATGAAGATTTTGACCGTGTAGCTTATCCACTGGTTGAATTAGGTTGGAAAATCGGTGCGGATATCAATCCATTGATATATACTTATACAGATTGGCAAAGACGGAGTTTCACTCTTTTTTATAAGAATGTAGAACAGGAGGGAATTGAATTATGCCACTAAGTATAGAAGAAAAGAAATCTATTATTGCTTACCGTGTTCAAAAGGCTGATAGCTTTTTTATTGAAGCTTCGGACAATGCTACCATGAATCATTGGAATTTGGTTGCAAATCGTTTGTATTATGCTGTCTTCCACATGGCTTCCGCATTATTGATAGATAAAGGTTTTACATCTAAGACCCATAGCGGTGTAATTTGTTTGTTGGGGCAGGAATTTGCAACTAAAGGGTTGTTGGACAAAGATGAGATGCGTTTGGTCTCTCGTTTACAGAATATGCGTCATGCCGGTGATTATGATGACATGTTCGATTGGGCTGAAGAAGATGTAAAACCTCTTTTTAACCGAACTGAACTTTTAATCAAAAAGATGAAAAGTTTATTATCGTTGGTGGAATAGTATGTTTCATTTTGTTAATCTTACCCTTCTTCATAATATCGGATTGGCATGGGCCAATCGTTGAGAAATCGCTTAACTTATTAGCTCAAATGTTTTTTAGGCACTTTTCAGTGGCTAAAATCAAATATTTACAATTCAATCTTACGATACATCCCAAACCCCAGTGAATACAGGAGATAAGGACTATTGCCATAGGGGTTGGATACTTATAATATGACGGTTACCGTTCGTTACCTTTATTCTTTTCCGTTTTGCGGACTTCCCGTAGTGAAGGTGGGGATAAACTTTGACTCGGAAAGTTACACTTTGAGTGATTGGATTATAGAGGGATAGACAATAATAGGTCCTGTCTGAATTCGGTGGAGGAACAGTTCATAACCGCCGATAAAATAAATTTATAAAGATAGAATATTTACTATAGGCTGTATGCGATAACGTATGCGGCCTTCCTTGTTTTTGTTGTCGGTAGCGACTGGCATCCGTATAATGTATTGCAAGAACGATTGTCTTCGTGACTACCAGCAGGAGATGAAGCTCAGGCTCTTTGAAGAGTGGGAGCTTCACCGGAGTGTGATGGTACAGATGCCTACAGGCACGGGAAAGACACACCTGCTGTCTGCCATAGTGAGGGAGTTCTTGTGTGGTTCCGGTACCCGGGTATGGATTGTGGCGCATCGTCGGGAACTGGTGGAGCAGATAGAGGAGACGGTTTCCCGTTATGGAATGGGGAGGGAGGATGGAAGTGTGAGGGTGATGTCCATCCAGTGGTTGTCACGAAACCGGAAGATTGTGAACGGACAGCCGGATTTGATTGTTATTGACGAGGCACATCATGCCCTGGCAGAAACTTATCGGGAGCTTTGGAAGAGTTATCCGGAGTCGAGGAAATTGGGTATGACCGCTACCCCCTGCCGGCTGAACCGCAAAGGATTCACGGATTTGTTTGATACCCTGATTACCTCATGGAGTATTGCGGAATTCATCGGAAAGGGCTGGTTGTCGTCCTTTGACTATATGTCCATCCGTGCGAACAGCAGCGAACAGCGGCTGGTTGACTCGTTGAAGAAGCGGGGTGCGGACGGGGATTACCAGGTGAAGGAAATGAATGCGGTGCTGAACCGGGAGACCGGTATCCGCCAATTGTATGAGAGCGTCCGTCGATATGCCGCCGGGAAGAAAGGGATAGTCTATGCCGTGAGCATCGCACACGCCCGACAGATTGCGGCTTATTACAGCCTGCATGGCGTGGAGTCTGTTGCTATCGACAGCAGGACCCCCGCTCTGGAACGCAAGGAACTGGTAGAGGATTTCAGGCGGGGAAAGATCAGCGTGTTGGTCAATGTGGATATTTTTTCCGAAGGTTTTGACTGTCCCGATGTAGAGTTCGTGCAGCTGGCACGTCCCACGCTTTCGTTGGCGAAATACCTGCAACAGGTGGGCCGGGGGCTGCGGAAGTCGGATAATAAGGAATCATGTGTGCTGATAGATAATGTGGGATTGCACCGGATATTCGGTCTGCCTGTCCGTGACCGTGACTGGGAGGCGATGTTCGAAGGACGGATGGCGGGAAGTGCTCAGCCCCGGACACGGATGGAGAACAACGGGCTGTCTGTGTCTTGTTCGCTATCGGAAGATAGCAAACGGAATGAAGGACTGGAAATTGTGATGACATATAACTGTCTGCTGGATGCTGTCCGGAACGGGGACTTGGTTCGTCTGGGAGAGGACGGTCTGGCCGGTGGGGAGCAACGGACGGCCTTGAAAGCCTGTCATGACCGGCAGAGTGGTTTGTGGGGCTTGAGGTGCGGGAACAAAATCACAGTGATTCCTCAATACCGGGAAGTATTTGATCTTTGTGCAAACCGGGCTGCTGTCCGTTTTAAAGATGGCCGGACAGGGGTGGTGGATAAGTCCGGAGTCCTCATGGTGGTGACAGGCTGTTGCCGGAGATTGAGATTCCTGAAGGGAGAACTTCTTTCTGTCACCAAAGAGGATG
>ERZ507074.4-NODE-4-length-228252-cov-36.2239_pt1 | contig 228252 bp, 203 predicted proteins | sample MGYA00512291_ERZ507074 | MGnify/ENA metagenome assembly ERZ507074 | reverse complement strand
TTCCGGAACGTCATGTCCTGTCGGATAGAAGTATGTGAGAAAGCACGGAAAAATGACAATAAGAATGGCATATGAAATGGTCATGCCCTATCATCTTCATATGCCATCTTATTTTTTAGAGACATTTACTGAATATCCCTTTTCAGGTAAGTCTTTCTCAATTTCCCTGTAAGCCTCTTCCATGGTTGCTTTGATGTTCTCCATTCCCTGGCTTTGCGGATAAATGGGCTTATGTACGACTAATGTCATAGGATGCCAGGATACAAAACCGCCGGTACGGGGAAGAATATTAAAGGAGCCGATAATAGTGAGTGGTACTACGGGAAGTTGCAAATCATCTGCCAGTTGGAAAGCACCTTTCTTAAAATATCCCATGTGCCCGGTAAAAGTACGTGCACCTTCGGGAAATACCACTAGGGAAGTTCCATCCTGTAGTACGTGACGGGCATGTTCTATGGTTTCTATTACCTTCTTGGGACCGGATTTATCAACGAATATATGTCCGGCAGCTTCACAGGCTTTGCCGACGAAAGGCATTTTGCGCAGACTTTTTTTCATCATCCATTTAAAGTTTCGTCCCAGAAAACCATAAATCAGGAAGATATCGAAAGACCCTTGATGATTGGCTACAAACACGTAGGATGTTTTTTTAAGTACTTCCGGATGTCCTACTACCTTGACAGGAATAAGTAATACATAGCAGAAAAGCTGTGACCATATTTTTCCCGGATAATATCCCCAAAAATGCGGATTGCCTATCCATGAACCAATAATGGTAACTATTGCTGTAAGTATGGTTAATACCAGCAAAATGGGAAGTGCTATGAATAGTTGGTATAAAATATATAGTACTTTCATTTGTCTGAATTTTAGTTGTACAAAGATAGAAAAACTATTTTATATTTTATGTAACGTGATTACTGTAATTTCCGGCCATGCTCCAAGGCGCATAGGGAACATCAGATAGCCCAAACCGATATTGACAAACAAGGATTGTTTTCCTTCCTGGTATAAACCGTTGTGTTCGGGATATACGAATTTAGCAGGAGAGAAGCCAAACAGGCTGAACTGCATTTCATGGGTGTGGCCTGAAAGCATTAGCTGTACATCACTTTCCGGCAAGACTTCTCTGTGCCAATGAGTGGGGTCATGGCTCATTAATATTTTATACATTCCTTCCGTTCCTTTTAATGCTTTCTGCAGATCTCCATAATTGGGAAATGGGGGATTTCCGCTGTTCTCTACACCTGCCAGGGCTATACTGTCTCCATGATGATGTAGAATGACATGATCGTTATTGAGTATTTTCCATCCCATGGCAGCCTGTTTGGATTTCAAGCTGTTCAGGTTGGCTTCTTGAGCTTCTTCCGTTTCCCATTTTATATAAGGGGAATAGTCATGGTTGCCTAAAACGGAATACACTCCGTCTTTTCCTTTTATCTGTTCTAGAATAGGGATAAATTCGTCCAATTCCGTTGCCACGTTATTGACTAGGTCACCTGTAAAAAGCACCAGGTCGGCATGTTGTGCATTAATAAGGTTTACAGCCTTCTGTAAAGCAGCACCGTTGCCAGTCCAGCTGCCGGAATGGATATCAGATATTTGTACAATGCGGTAGCCGTCAAAGCCGCTGGGAAGTTCATCGGAACTGATGGTTACCTCCCTGATTTGAAAATGCTGTTTTCCTTCGGTTGCTCCATATATTACATATATTAACGAGGCTAAAGCCAATCCTCCTGCTACATATCCTCCATACAGTTTTTTGCCGGAGATGATATATAGGAACTTCATAAACAGGATAACAATGACGAAAAGTGCCTTGGGTACGGAGAAACAAAGAAAAATCAATAAGAAATTGCTAAGTCGCTGCATGGAATCCGGACGTGGCTCATGTATAGAAAAGACTAATGTCATTCCCAATAAAAGAAACAGACTGGGAAGCCAATAAGCCCAATGTGTCCATTTTTGGGAAACACGGCGTATATATGCCTTGTATATATACATATCGGGCAATATCAGTAGCAGTAGAAAAAACAGAAATAACTTTATCAGCATCATAATTTATTCGTTTTTTATAGATTGGCGGCGAGAAACTTTTTAGTTTCTTCTATACTCATGCCCCGGCGGGCGGCGTAATCTGCCAATTGGTCTTCACCTATTTTTCCGATGGAGAAATAGCGGGAAGCCGGATGGGCAAACATGAGTCCGCATACAGAGGCATGGGGCTTCATCATACCATTCTCGGTCAATGAAATTCCTATTTGCTTCATATCCAGCAACTCGTCTAATAGGAAATTGACGGATTGGTCGGGCAAGGAAGGATAACCTACGGCAGGACGTATCCCTTGATATTTTTCATTATGCAGGTCTTTTACGCTTAGGTTTTCATCAGGTGCATATCCCCAAAGTTTTTTGCGTACATCTTCGTGCAGTTTTTCGGCAGTAGCTTCCGCCAGTCTGTCGGACAATGTTTGCACTAACATACGTTTGTAATCGTCTTCTGCATAGAGCCGCTCCATTTCTGCATCTACCGTAGTGGCGAATGCTCCTACTTTGTCTGTGATACCCGATGATAATGGACGCACAAAGTCACTCAGACATAAAAACGGGTCATCTTCTTTCAATTTTGCTGTTTGTTGACGCAAAAGCGGAAAACGCTTGCTGTTCAGCAGCAGATCATCTCCGTCGGCATTGGCATCCATGATATTGACCACTCCGTGGGTCTGATACGCTGCATCCAGTTCATTCAACATCCGATTTGCCTCTTTGAAAAGCTGCATGGCTTCACTGGCTTTCGGACGGTCTTCTTCCGCAAAACCGGTGAGCCACATGGCCCGGCATGAATCACATCCATGTATGTCCGCGATGGCGGCAAACTTGGGTTGAAAGCCCCATGCATGGAAAAAATAAATCCAGTTAATGTATTCGCTTACTTCGTGAATCTTGTAATTTACAATCATCTTTTAAACCTTAATTCTTGTCCGCGATGACTTTGGTCTACCTTGTTGTCACTGTAAACCAGATCACCATTGACGAATGTTTTTTCTACCCGTGTGTGGAATTTCTGTCCTTCCATCGGAGTCCATCCGCATTTGCTTAAAACGCAGTCGGCAGTTACAGTCCATTCATGATCCGGATTTACCAATACGAGGTCGGCTTGATAACCGGGGCGGATGTAGCCTCGTCTTTCAATATGATAAAGTTCGGCCGGTGCATGGCACATTTTCTGAACCAGTTGCTCTATGCTTAATATTCCTTCGCGTACTAATTCCATGATAGCTACTAATGAGAACTGTATCATCGGCATACCCGATACGGCTTTCAATGCTCCCCCTTCCTTTTCTTTCAGTAAGTGAGGGGCATGGTCGGTACCTATTACATCTATCCGATTGGTAGACAAAGCTTTGCGTAAAGCATTCCGGTCTTCTGAAGTTTTGATGGACGGATTGCACTTGATACGTCCTTTCAATGTCTCATAGTCTTTGTCATAGAAGTATAGATGTGACACGCAAGCTTCCGCCGTAATCTTTTTTTCACTCAGAGGTTTGTCTTCAAGCAAATCCAGTTCTTGTGCGGTGCTGATGTGCAGGATGTGCAGGCGGGCATTGTTTTCTTTTGCCAGCCGGATGGCCAGTGAGGAAGAATATGCACATGCTTCCGCACTACGTATCTGCGGATGGTATTTTATATCAGGATCTTCTCCATATTTTTCTTTGAAGGCTGTTGTATTGGCACTGATTATAGATTGTTCTTCACAATGTGCTGCAATAAGCATACCTGCATTGGCAAATACTTTTCTAAGTACTTCCATGCGGTCTACCAACATATTTCCCGTGCTGGCTCCCATAAATAATTTAACACCGCATACCCGGCTTTTATCTAGTGTGGGGAGTACATCCGCATTCGTATTGGTTGCTCCGAAATAGAATGAATAGTTTACGATGCTTTTGGTTGCCGCATCCGCAAACTTGGCATTCAAAGCTTCCAGGGTCGTAGTTTGCGGAGTGGTGTTGGGCATGTCCATAAAACTGGTGACGCCACCTGCCGCCGCCGCTGTGCTTTCAGTATGTATGTCGGCTTTATGAGTCAGTCCCGGGTCACGGAAGTGTACATGATCGTCTATTACTCCCGGCATCAGATAATAGCCTTTCGCATCTATTATTTCTCCACAAGGCTGGGAGGGAACTGTTTCTTCTGCCAGCACTTCAGCTATGACTTCATTCTCAATCACTATCGAACCGTGAAAAATCTTGCCTTCATTCACAATCCGTGCATTCTTTATCCATGTACGTTTCATACTGTTTTCTTTTGCGGGTATTTGCGGAACCAGCTACCCAGTTTTAATTGAATGACTCCTAATACAGCTTCACCGAAGATACTTCCGTTCATTTTTGAAGTACCTAATTCGCGATTGACAAAAATCACAGGAACTTCGGCTATCTTGAATCCGCACTTGTAAGCAGTGAACTTCATCTCAATCTGGAATGCATACCCTTTAAAACGGATGCCATCCAGACCGATTGTTTCCAAGACTTCACGGCGATAGCATTTAAATCCGGCGGTAGTATCATGTATGGGTAACCCTGTGATAATCCGTACATATTTGGAGGCGAAGTAGGACATCAGCACACGCCCCATCGGCCAGTTCACTACATTCACACCACTGACATAGCGTGAACCGATAGCTACATCATAGCCTTCAACGGCACATTTGTTATACAGCCTTGGCAGGTCATTCGGATTATGACTGAAGTCAGCATCCATTTCAAATACAAAATCATATTGATGCTCTATCGCCCATTTGAATCCGGCAATGTAAGCAGTACCCAGTCCTAATTTACCTTTACGCTCAATCATGAAAAGACGGTCGAGGAATTCTGTTTGCAGTTTACGGACAATGGTTGCCGTGCCGTCTGGTGAGTTATCTTCAATAATCAATATGTGGAAGAACTTTTCCAGTCCGAATACAGCCCGGATAATGTTCTCTATATTTTCCTTTTCGTTATAGGTGGGTATAATAATAATACTATCGGATTTCTCCATACATTTTTTGTATTAGCTGAATAAATATCATACAAAAGTAACTATTATATTAACACTCCCGTCAGAATTTAATTTTATTAATTAAAAAAAGAGGATTACCCCTGCCTGGCGCACGGATAATCCCCCTATTTAACAGAATAGTTTAGAAATCTTTAGAATGCCACACCAAGGCGGAAACCGAAATTGTTTAATTTATCCATATCATAGTTAAATACGGTTCCCTTGTTGGTAGAGTAGCTGTAGAATGCTGCCAGATGGAAGCCGATACTGTTTGTCCAGGGGTAGATATTCACACCGACTTCTGGTGATACATAGAAACCCCAAGTGTTGTCTTTCACTTCGTAAATGTAAAAGTCACTGGACATTTTGGTATAGTTGGCACCCAGCTTCAATCCGATATAAGGTTGGCATGCACCGTCACTGAAGCGATAGTGTGTTGCGAAACCGAAAGGCAACTGAAATACGGAATGTTGCTGGTCGGTTGTCAGGGCTGCCGAGTTGCTGATTGGTAGTGTCTGACGTGAAATATACTCATTATTGGTATGATAATTGATAAAGGCACCGATTGACAAATCCGGCAGTATATAATATCCACCTTCGAAGTTCATACCCCAACCGCTTGCTTTGTTTGCAAAGTTATTGCTGATAGGAGCGTTGAACTGCCAGTCTACATTGAAATAGGTAAACGGAGTTACCTGTGCTTTTGCCGGCAGGGCAAAGGCTATGGCGATAGCGGCTACCGCCATCAGTCTGAGAGTTAAATATTTTATAGTTTTCATATTTCCTTTTTATTTTAAATGAATACTTGTTTCACTTACGTTTATTTTTTCAGATAAGGACTCTGAGTGAATGCTTGGTTGATGGCAGTCGTTGTACGGTTTACATTCAAACTGCCACTTCCGCCCAGTAACCCGCTGATGTATGCATTCCAGACAACAGTTAATTTTTCTTTTTGTCCTTCCGGAGCATTCTTTAAATTAATCATGTCGGCCAGCAATGAACCGGTGCTATAGCTGTAAGTGATAGGATAGGGATAGTACCATCCACCTCCCCAATTGCCGCCCCAGTAGCCGGGATACCAATAACCGGGATAATAGCCCCACCAGGGTCCGTCATTATAGTAACCGTGGAAATAATAAGTACTTGCTACGTAGCTTACCTGTAGGCCGAGGTCGGCGTCGTCTTTATTAGCTGCGGTGTAGCCGGCAGCGTTCATCTTAGTCTTGAATGCATTGATGATGATCTGTGCATTCTCGTCCTTCCAGTATTCAGGGTCTTTCTTGTCACCGATGATCAGGATGCTGTCAGGGATATAATAAGTACTGAAGTCATTGAACTTAGTACTAGTGTCATGACTGGTGAATACCAGATACTCATTGTCCAATTTGTCCATGTCCGGGTCTTTCTCGCAAGATACCAAGGCAAAGACCGCCAGTAGGATAGGAATTAATTTTTTCATGTCAAGTTTTTGTTTAAGTTAATACTAATTGTTTTTCGTCTAGTTTCTCTCATACAACGGCCAGCTTATGTTTTTGTTCACTAACAGTCTGTTCTTTAGTGAATTTTTTTGCAGCCAGGTTAATTAGAGTTTCTTTTTTAAAGTGTAATTTAGTTTAGAAACAGCTTTCTTGAAGTCCTTGCCAATCATTGTCAGTGCACTGTCACCCTCTGCCAGAAAGTTTGTCTTTTCGTGTCCCGGAGTAGCGGAAATTAATTGATAAACGATAGCGGTGCTGTCATTAGGAATTCCAATAATAGTTACAACTGTACCACTGTCGGTAAATGCCTGGTTACCATCTTTTGTTCCTAAATAAGTGGTCGTCAGATTGTATGTGCCCAGTGAGTCTTGGCCTGCCTCCTGAAGTGTCAGTTGATAGTTGATACCTTCGGCATCGGCAGCTGGCAGAATACCTTCATAGCTATATGTTTGTAATTCACCCAGTGTGCTGTCGTTCACAGCGAAAATAGAGTCACTTTCACTTTCGGCTATTATTTCAGCACTTTTGTTTCCTTTAGAGCCACAGGAAACAATCATGGCAGCCAAAGCTGCTGCAATAAATACTTTTTTCATTGTTAAGTCAGGTTTTTAATGGTTATTTGGGTACATAACATTTGTTATGCCCGTTTTGTTTTTAATAAGTTCTCTTTTCAGAAAAAACAAGACCATGTTTAAAATGCATTAAACACGGTCTTTAATAAATAGGGCGTTGTATCTGGATAAATCGGACTACCGTAGCCGTATGCCGTTCATACTTCTTCGAATCAGTGAGTTATAGATAATTTTTCCTTTTGATACTTGTTCTTCTGTTTGTGGCAGGTCGGGCATACTTCCTGTCGTAATATAAGCTATGGTGTTCTTCAATAAATACTCTTTGGTATCTCCCAGTGGGTAGAGAGGGGAGATGAGGTTACGTTCGCTCAATGTGAAATCGGGGGTGATTCCATTTACATAGTTGGCTTGTCCTGCCGAGTTGAGAACGTATGCCACAACCGGCCATAAAATAAAGTTGTAACGCTCATCTTGGTATGGTTCCATGGCTACATTTTTGCCAACAGTCGTTTCACCTATTACCACTACATTTTCTGTACCTATATATGGACGGAGACAATTTATGACTGCTTCTGAGGCCGATGCAGTAAATTTGCTTGTCAGTACGTAGAGCTTGCTTAAGTTCAAGTTTTCGGAAGCAAGTCCTGTATTGAGAGGGAAATCAATTTTTTGCGGGTCACTGATGTCATTATACAAAGTTGTGCAAAATACTTTCCCTAGATCTGCCGCAGGTGCCAGATAACTTCCTAAATCTGTGGCACAACTCAAATAACCACCGGGATTGTAGCGTAAGTCCAGAATAAAAGCGTCGGGTGACTGTCCCTTGAACCGGGCGAATATCTGTTTCATCTGTTCCCTGTATTCTGTATCTGTTGCCTGGTTATTGGGGCCTGTACTGAATTCATTGTAGACCATATAGGCTATTTTTTTTCCGGATACCTCATATACAGTATCTATATAGAACGGATTCAATTCTACAGGGCGTGATGCCGCTACTTTGACTGTATCTGTTGCAATCCAGCTGGAATTGCCTTCCTCATCAAAAACCAAGCTTTCTCTGGCGAAAGTTGTATTGCCGCCTTCCATCAGATATCCGTAATTATTGTTGGTCAGTTCTTCTTTGCCAATGGCTGATATCCAGTTCCCTCGTTCCAATCCGGCTTCTGAGGCCGGTGAATTGGGCAGTACGAATAAAATACGGGCAAATACGTGTGATGAGATTCCGGTAGGATCGGTCATTAATTCAAAATCAAATCCGTAAGTAGAAGTACGTTGCAGGTAGGAACGTGCCGCATCGGAAGCGTCCTTTATTTCTATATACGAATACGGGTCTCCTTTTCCGTTTTGTGCCTTGGTATAAACCAATTTTTGCAGGAAGTCTTCCGGTTCGGCAAAATAGTCCGTTTCCTTTATTGCCGGAATACTGTCATACCACAAATAATGCTCTTTCATTATTTGTTCTATCCATACATTCTCTCCAATTAATGCATAGTATTCCCCACTGCGGTCTTCGCCACATGAAGCCATTATAAATAAAGTGGTTAGAAGAAAAAAAGTGCTCCGTATATGCTTCATAATCTAATTCCTTTTTCGATCTGCAAAGCTAGGGATTTTATTTTAAAGTAGGGATAAGGTTTGGAATAAATAATCCAAAAAACCTTTATATAAAAAAGAAATCCGCCGGTTAGGTCAAGCAGACTTCACGGCGGACGTTCTTAATTTTTTATTTCTTTTCAGATTTCCATTTGTCAGCATATTCATTCAGAATTCTGCGGATACTGAGTCCGATTTTGATATAATCTTTCTCGTTCAGGTTGGCAAGTGATACACGTACACTCCATTCGGGTCCGTCGAATCCACCACCATTCAATACGACCAGGCCTGTTTCATTGGCAAGACGGAATACTACGTCCAATGGATTATAAGTTGTCTGCAGATGTTGTACGAATTCATCTCCGTAAAATTTCTTGGCCCATACCAGCATGTCTATTTCTGAATAATAACCGGCTCTTAGTGGATCGTCGGGGAGAATGAACCCTGTGTTGTCCCATAATGCTTTCAGACGGGTATGGATTAAATTAAGCATGGCATGACGATATGTATTTTCTTTGTCCAGCAATGAAAAAGAAGCAAAGAGTGACATCTGCATTTGTTGTGGCAAGGACAGTCCTGCTGTATGGTTCAAGGCTACTTGACGGCTGTCTGCTACCATACGGTCAATGAATTTCATGTTTTCTACTTGCATACTCAAGCTGCCATACCGTTTGGTTAGTTCGCTTTTTCGTTTGCGGGGCAGATTGGCAATCATTCTGTCGAATACATTTTTCTCATGTAAGGCAATTACAGCAAGGCGCCAACCGGTCGCTCCGAAATATTTGGAGAAAGAGTAGACACAAATTGTGTTCTGTGGCAAATCAGCCATCAGGCTGCGGAAGCCGGGAACAAAAGTACCATATACATCATCTGTTATAATCATCAGATTGGGATTCCAGCGTGTTACTACGTCTTTCAGGGCATCTACGCATTCTTTGTTCAACTGATAACTGGGTGGATTGCTCGGATTGACAATAAACAAGGCTTTGTATTTCGTGTCTCGCAGTTTATTGATATCTTCCACTTTGTATTGCCAGGTATGAAGTCCTTCTTCATTTAGAGTACTTGCAGGAATATTGAGCACATCATAATCGTAACGTGTCAATTCGGGTATCTCGATATAGGGTGTAAAGATAGGAACCATCAATGCTATACTATCTCCTTTGTGTAGCAGGAAATTTTCTTCCAGCGAGTCGAATACATAGCACATCCCTGCTGTTCCGCCTTCGGTGGCGAATAAATCGAATTTACCTTGCGGGGGTTGCCCGTTGCACATTTCCTGATTCAGGTAATCCTGTACTAGAATTTCTGTATATTTCAAGATGCGGTCAGGCATGGGATATTGGTCGCCTACAATACTTTCGGTCCATTCGTGTACCAGTTCGTCCGGATCGGCTGCATGTTCCATCAGCATATAATTATAGGTACGTTTCAATAGATCTGTCCCCGCATTTCCTTCATGCTTTTTCAGGTACTCCTCAAAACGTTGGGCTATGCCTGTTTTTTGAGGAATACCGGCAATGCCTTCGGGCATGTCCATGACCCGGCGACACTCTTCAATGCCAAAACCGCCCAAGGCAAAGAATGCTTCACGAGCCTCCGTTGCAATCCAGTTGGGATTACCTCTGCCTGCATTCAGCATGACGTGCGCCATTTTCTTCACACTTTCATCTGCCATTTCAATCAAACGGTTTTTTAATTCGAAGGGACTGATCTTTTCCAAATTCTTGTCCATTCGGGCAACGCTGCTTTTATCACTTAAATATTCCATAATGTATGAGTTTAGTTTTTTAGTTGATTAATAATACAATGACCACTCCCCATATGATGAGTAGTGTATTTCCTACGGCGTAGGTCACGGTGTATCCTAAGGAAGGTGTTTCGCTGCCTACTGCTTCTTGTATGGCGCCCAATGCAGCAGTGGTAGTACGGGCTCCTGCCGTGCATCCCAAAGAGAGGGCGGGATGGAACTTGAATACATATCTGGCTAGAATCAGCCCTAATAATAGAGGCAAGGAGGTGGCCAACGCACCTATGATAAACAACATAGGACCTACTTCTTTTAGTCCCTGTACAAAACTGGGTCCTGCAGAAATGCCGACTACGGCGATGAACATATTCAAGCCTACATTATTCAGCACCCATAAAGAGGATTCCGGTATTTGTCCGAAGGTAGGGCGTTTGCTGCGCCACCAGCCAAATACTAATCCGGCTATCAAGGCTCCTCCACTAGTGCTCAGGCTAATAGGTACTCCGCCGATATGGATTGCAAGTGCTCCGATGATACCTCCCAGTAAAATGCCGAGTCCTACAAATGTCATATCTGTGGCATTGGTGGGGCGGTCTATGTATCCTAGTTCTTTTGCAGCAGATTCCACCTCTTTTTTCAGGCCGACCAATTCCAGAGTATCTCCGCAGTCGATAGTGGTTTGTGCGAAAACAGGGATATCAATGCCTGCCCGTTTGATACGGCGTATACTGACGCCGTGCATAAAGCTTTGACGGCGTATGAAGTCCAATTTTTGGTTGGAATATGGCTTTTTGTGTATCATGACAGGGAGTACTTCCACAGGGAAATCAAGCAGTTGGGGATCGACGATTTCTTCTCCAATCCAGTCTTCCTCACCAATGGCGAATTCTCTTCTTCCGCTCAGTACCACTTCGTCTCCTTTTTGTAATAATTGTCCGGGAATAATATCATTGACAATGGAAGATCCATGTCGCATTCTTTCAACAAACAATCTTTTCCCTTGTGAAATAAAATAGGATTCTAGCTGGTCAACGGTCTTGCCGTTGCCAAACCAATCGTTCTCTATGCGGTAAGCGCGAAAAACTACCGGACGGCGTGCCTGTTCAAATCCGGGTTCGTCTGCTTCACTGGTACCCATCCGGGTTTCCAACTCTTTGCAAGCGGCTTTCACTTTTTCTAATCCTCCCAACATTTTAGGACCTAAAGAAGAGAGGACCCAGGCAGAGCCTGCCGTACCGAAAATGTAAGTTACAGCATATGCCACGGGAATGATATTAATCATATCACTTTTTTGGGAAGAGGATATGTTGAGTCCGTTTATGGTATCTTCTGCTACTCCTATGACGGCAGAGATAGTTTGTGCTCCGGCCAGTAACCCGGCTGCTTCACCGGCATTATATCCCATTAAGATAGCTAATAACCAAGTGATAATCAAACAACCTATACACATGAGCGCGGCGAATCCTACTTGAGGTAAACCATCTTTTTTCAGTCCGCGAAAGAATTGTGGTCCCACTTTGTATCCGATAGCAAAAAGGAATAAAAGAAAAAACACGGATTTCACCGGTTCTTCTATTGTAATGTTAAGCTGTCCCACTAATACCCCTACTAGCAATACACTGGTGACGATTCCCAAACTGAATTGTTTTATTTTCATTTTTCCAATCCAGAAGCCTGCGGCGATTGTCAGAAAAATCGCCAGTTCTGAATGCTGTCTCAAAAGATGTATAATCCATTCCATATTTCTTTCTTATTATAATTGCTGTTTAAAACAGAGTGGGGGGTAAAGAAGTTGAGTTAAAAAGCTCCAAATTGTACTTAGTTCTAATATTTTTTATTTTATTTGCATAGAGATGATACTTGACTTATGAAAATAAAGTTATTTGTAAAATATATTTCTTTGTTAGTTCTCTTGTTTGTTGCTGATGGTTGTAAAGAAAAAAAAGCTGACACATATGTGACTAAGGTCACCGATTTAACGGGAGAGGAAGAACAAGTTTTGAAATTGGAATATGATCGTGATGGTAAAATTATAAAGTATGGGGATACCCCGGTAAGGTATGAGGGCGACCAGATAACCATCGGACAGATGAATTGTTTGAATACCGGCAATAAGCTTTGCAATGTTACGTTTCAAATAGGAAAAGGCAAGGCGAGGGAGAGTAGGGCCCGTTGTATGTTGAAGGTAGGAGAGGAGGTTTATGAAGCTGATAAACAGACTGTCTATGATTATAAAGGAGATACTATTTTTATCAATTCTGATTATCGTGCTACTTCCGATTATCGTTTCTTGAAGAAAGTGCAAGGAAAATATGTTTTTGATCAGTTGGGACGGTTGAAGGAGGTGATGACTGTTTTTACTGAGGCAAATGATAGTGTGTCCAGTTGTCATACTTATTATAATTATGATAATAACATCAACTATCAGGCGAATCTGAATTTACAGGCTTATGTGATTGATTATGATGGGGTGGATAGTTTCTTCTATTTTTTATTGAATCTTGGGCAGTTGAGGAATAGAACAGCCTTACCTAATGATATCGGATATTGTATGAATCATGGTTTAAGCACTTATAATGTGCATGCCAATTATCGTCTGGATGATGAGAATCCGGTCAGGATAGAAGTTTTATATAATTATACCAAACTTCTATCCCGAATAGATTTATCTTATAATCCTTTAAATTAATTCATCGGGAAGTATAAACAAGTCTACTTCATTGGCGCCTTGCTTTATCAAGTCTTTCTTATCTATTTGGTAAAGGCGGACAAACTCATCATGACTGTCGCATAGTTCCTGGGCTTTGCGATAATATTCTATTGATTTTTCTGTTTCATTCAGGATATAATACACATGTCCTGCATTCATCCAGTCTTCCATAATGGGCTTGGGCTCGGATATCAGCAAGTCGTAATATTTCTTGGCTTGTTGATGGTTGCCGGTAATGAAGGAACACCATCCGATGGCGCGTCGGGCATTCTGTGGCTTTTTATCCAGATACTCCACTTTGAAGAAATAAGCCAGTGCTTCATCATATCGTTCCAGTGCCATCAGGCATTGTCCTATTTGTAGTGCCAGATTCAGACTGTCGGGCTGTGCCTGTTCCACCTTGTTATAATATTCCAAAGCTTTTGGGTAGTTTCCCTCTTTTCTATAACATTGTGCCAAATGGCGGTTATTCCATGTATTATCGGGGATCAGCAGATCTGATTGCAGGTAATAATCTATCGCTTTTTTATAGGAACCGATTTTCTGATAAATGAAACCTGCTTTCTGCCATAATTCGGCATTTTTACGATTGTATAATTCAATTGATTTATCATAGAGAATTCCGGCTTCTGCCAAGTCGTCGTGTGTGAATAGGTAATCTGCCAGTTTGTTGATATACTCTTTGTGTAACAAGGCTTGAGACAATGCTTCTTTATTCCATAAGTCCAGAGTGTCCTCAAAAATGTCATGTATTTCATGTCTTCTTGACCATAATTTGAAGAAACGGTAGAGGTCATGAATGTATTGCCGGCTCACGAATTCAGCGCGGGCTTTTGATTGTGACATCTCTTTTAAACGTTCTTTCAGTTCTTCAGAAACTTCATGTTGTCCGTTCAATTGTTGCTGCATGAGATTCCTTTGGCTTTCCGGCATTTGTAACATGGTAAAACAAAAAGAGTATTTGTCGGAATTGCAGAATACATCCGAATTCATCAAAATGTTGAGCAGAGAGATTTTTTGTTCGTCATTTCCGAGAGATAATTTGGCGATATCCTGATATTGGGGATCAAAAGGATAGAACCAGTGAGAAATTTTGCGGAAAAACGGGAATTGTTTCAGCTGTGAAAAGGTACTCATATACACATCTGCCCCGGATATTTGCAGTTCACCTAATTCGCGCAATTTATCGGTAATGCCTGAACGGTCAATCCATTCTTCCCATTCCGGATTATGATCTTCGGCATCTTCATCCAGTCCTTCCAAATTAAGTTTGGGATTTTTCATCATTTCGGGAATGATTTCTTCACGCATCTTCTTGTCTATCTTTCGGGTTTCACGGGAAGATTGCAATAATTGAATCTGGATATGATGCAGGTTTTTGATGAACTCGGAATTTTCATTCAGTTCATTTATGCGCGACACGGCTTCAGGGTATTGAAGGATACGCTTTTCATAATAGTAGCATGTTAGTGCGATCCCTGCAATAGCCCGCTGATTCAGCATGGTATCCTGATGGGTATAGGCGTTCAATAGAAACATGAACTTGCGGATGTCGAATATTTGCAGCAGGCTCATGGTAACGGCGCTGACCATTATGGAAAGGTCGTTGACTTGGATCAATAGTGAGTTGAACAAAGTTTGCGCTTCAGCATATTCCGATTCACTCCACCGGGTGGATACCCATATTTTTTCAAATAATTCGTCTACGGCTGTTTCGTGACGTTTTCTCATGGCATCCATTTCTTCATTTATTTTGGCCTCGGTGGTATATATCAATGGTGCTGTAGCCATATCTTCTGTATACGCCTCCAGTTGCATTTGTAATTCGGCATAGCTGTGAGGAGGGCTTTGGACAAAAGTGCGCATTGTGTCATAATAGGCTCCGTAATTTTGTGTTGCCTGTACGGCTATATGGATACGGTCGGCCAGTTCGTATGCCGTGCGTAACATTTTATGGTATATTTCCACCTTATTGGGATCTTTCATCCCTTTTGAAGTATATTGCAGCATCAGGTCGTATGACGTTTGCAGGGCTTCTAGCTCATTCTTTAATTGCCAGTCGGAAGTATGGGTGGCATATCCTGTCATTTGGGATAATGCTTCTTTTAACCGATATTGGTCTAATAGTTTTATGATTTCTTCGCGCATATTTTAAAGTTCTATTTGTATGTCTTTTATAAACAAATGCGGGCAGATTTCGGTTCTTGGCTTATTTCAGCCAGGTTGCCCGTTTCCATATATATTCCATCGGACCGTGAGAGTGGTGATTCATCCACCAGCGGCAGAAAGAGAATTGCAAGATGAAGAAAACTATTCCTGCCAGGCAGCTGGCTGTGATACCAAACTGATTGTGCAATGCAAATCCCCAGTTGTAGTATAACATGGAACCTACTATACTTTGAGTAATATAATTGGTAAGGCTCATCTTTCCGTATGGCGTTATTTTCATTAATCCGTCGTGTAAGTTTGTCTTGTAAAAAGCGAAGACGACACCGGATACCAGAATCAGCATAAATGCAAAATTGGAAAGCGAGGTGATGATTAGTGAAAGAGGGGTCAGAATGGATTTATTTGTGATAAAGTCCGGTAGCATATTGCCCAACCCATATAAAGGGAAAAATGCGACGAGTGAGCCTGCAAGTACCTTGTTCCATACCTTCAAGTGCTCTTTCAAAAAAAGTCCCTTGCGCCCTATCAGCATACCGAGCAGGAAAAGGGCGGCTGTTTGGAATACCCGTCCGTGATCCCAGGCCCAGGCAAGGCCTGCCAACTGTCCTTCCCATAAATTGACACGGATGGTTTCCAGAAAATTACCATTGCTTTGCACTGCAAAAGTTGCATTCCAGAAGCTGCGGGTGGGGATGGCCGGAGTAACAAATTCCGGATCGAGACAGGCACGTATTACATAATAAAGTGGCAATGGCTGGATCAATAGCAGACATGCCAATGCAAATATCCATTTGTCTTTCAGCCGGCAAGTCAGTGGCAGGATGAAACCTACTAAAGAATAAAGGACCAGCACTTCCGCTGTGAAAAAACTGGCATTGATATTACCTATCAGGAAAAGAAGAATTAACCGCCAACAAAAACGTAGACGGAAATCATTGCCCCGTAGGCGTTGGTTGTCATCTTGAATAAAAAAGCTAAAACCGAAAAGTAAAGCGAATATGGCGTATGCTTTTCCGCCGAACATGAAGAATAACCCGTTCCAAATGGCTTTGTCCGAGAAGTTCAGCCACGCACTTTGTCCGGCTGTATCGGGAAATGAGTAGAAATTAAAATGTTCGATAGAGTGCAGGATGATGATTCCCATCACTGCCAGTCCGCGTAGCACATCAGCTACATCTACACGTGCGTGTCCTTTCAATTTTGTGTTTATTGCTTTTGTTTCCATGGGGTTATATATTAGCGTACAAAAATAGGAAAATCTTGAATAGTTGGCAAAAAAAGGAGGAAGTAATCAGATATTTCTTTAATTTTGTCCCCATCTTAAAAAAAGATATGGATATTTCGGAATTGCAACGTATTTATGCCGGTCATCCTAACACTAAGGGACTGGCTGCGTTATTGGAAGATTCCTCAGTGAGGACTATTTTCCTGGGAGGATTACATGCTTCTGCGGCAGCTTTATTTGTTTCCTCCTTTCTTAGAGAGAATAAACAGACATTTGTATTTGTACTGGGTGACTTGGAGGAAGCGGGTTACTTTTATCATGACCTGACACAGGTGAACGGTGATGAGCATATTTTGTTCTTTCCATCCTCGTATCGTCGGGCTGTTAAATATGGGCAGAAAGATGCAGCTAATGAGATCCTGCGTACGGAAGTGTTGAGCCGTTTACAGAAAGGCGATCCGCTATGTGTGGTGACTTATCCCGAAGCGTTGGCGGAGAAAGTGGTATCACAAGAGGTACTGATGGACAAGACGTTAAAACTTGGTGTGGGTGAGCATGTGGACACAGAGTTTATCACGGAAGTGCTGGCCGGTTACGGATTCGAGCATGTGGATTATGTTTATGAACCGGGGCAATATGCTGTACGCGGTAGTATTATTGACGTCTTCTCTTTTGCTTCCGAGTATCCTTACCGTATTGACTTTTTTGGTGACGAGGTAGACAGCATCCGTACTTTTGAGGTGGAAAACCAGCTTTCGAAAGAGAAGAAACAGAGCATTGCCATCGTGCCCGAGCTGACGAATGCCGCCGACAAGAGCGGGGTGTCTTTCTTTGAATTCATTCCTCGGGAAACAGTTCTGGCAATGAAAGACTTTCTTTGGGTACGTGAAAGAATACAGGTAGTACGGGAAGAGGCACTCTCTCCTCAGGCGCTTGCCGCATACGAGGGAGAGAAGACGGAACTGATGAATTTGGAACTGAAGCTGATAGACGGGGCGGAATTTACAGTACGGGCTTTGGATTTCAAACGGATTGAATTTGGTAACAAACCTACAGGAACTCCACAGGCAACGTTGGCTTTCGATACGACGGTCCAGCCTATTTTTCATAAGAATTTTGATTTGGTAAGCACTTCATTCACTGATTATCAGAAACGAGGTTACACCTTATATATATGTACCGATAGTGAGAAGCAGGCAAAGCGTCTGAAAGATATCTTTGAGGAGCGTGGTGATCATATCACGTTCATTCCGGTCAACAAGACTTTACATGAGGGCTTTACAGATAATGTATTGAAAAGCTGCTTTTTTACAGACCATCAGATTTTTGACCGTTTCCATAAATACAATCTTCGTAGTGACAAGGCGCGTAGCGGTAAGGTGGCATTGACCTTAAAAGAGTCGAGCCAGTTTGAGCCGGGTGACTTTGTGGTACATATAGATCATGGTGTAGGCCGTTTTGGCGGTTTGGTACGCATTCCGAATGGAAATACTACCCAGGAAGTGATTAAACTTATTTATCAGAATGAGGATGTGGTATTTGTTTCCATTCATTCCCTGCATAAAATATCCAAGTATAAAGGGAAGGAGGGAGAAACTCCCCGCCTGAACAAATTGGGGACCGGTGCGTGGGAAAAAATGAAAGAGCGTACCAAGAGCAAAATCAAAGATATAGCCCGTGACCTGATCAGACTGTATTCGCAACGTAAACAGGAAAAAGGATTCTCGTATAGTCCCGACAGTTTTATGCAACATGAATTAGAGGCGAGCTTTATTTATGAGGATACCCCCGACCAGTTGAAGGCGACTCAGGATGCCAAAGCCGATATGGAGAGCGACCGTCCTATGGACCGTCTGGTGTGTGGTGATGTGGGTTTCGGAAAGACTGAAGTGGCTATTCGTGCTGCTTTCAAGGCTGTGGCTGATAACAAACAGGTGGCTGTGCTGGTTCCCACTACGGTGCTGGCCTATCAGCACTTTCAGACTTTCAGCGAACGGTTGAAAGATTTTCCATGTAAGGTGGATTATTTGAGCCGTGCCCGCAGTGCGAAAGATGTTTCCAAAATAGTGAAGGAACTGGCGGATGGAAAAATAAATATTTTGGTCGGTACACATAAAATCATCGGTAAAAGCGTTAAGTTCAAAGATTTAGGATTGCTGATCATTGATGAGGAACAGAAGTTCGGAGTTAGTGTGAAAGAGAAGTTGCGTCAGATGAAAGTGAATGTGGATACACTTACTATGACCGCTACCCCCATCCCCCGTACTTTGCAGTTCTCGTTAATGGGCGCCCGTGATCTTTCTGTTATTCAGACTCCGCCTCCCAACCGTTATCCCATTCAGACAGAGGTGCATACCTTTAATGAAGATATCATAACGGAAGCGATCAATTTTGAAATGAGCCGTAACGGACAGGTGTTCTTTGTCAATAACCGCATACAGAATCTGGTAGAATTGGAATCCATGATCAAGCGGAATATACCCGATTGCCGTGTCTGCATAGGTCATGGACAGATGGAGCCCGAAAAGCTGGAGAAGATTATTTTCGACTTTGTGAACTATGATTATGATGTGCTGCTGGCAACCACCATTATCGAGAGTGGTATTGATATACCGAATGCCAATACGATTATCATCAACCAGGCGCAGAATTTTGGATTGAGTGATTTGCACCAGATGCGTGGACGTGTGGGAAGAAGCAATAAAAAAGCATTCTGTTATTTGTTGGCGCCTCCATTGACTTCACTGACTCCCGAGGCAAAGCGCCGTCTTCAAGCCATTGAGAATTTCAGTGATTTGGGCAGCGGTATCCATATAGCCATGCAGGATTTGGATATCCGTGGAGCAGGAAATATGCTGGGGGCGGAGCAGAGTGGCTTCATTGCCGATTTGGGTTATGAAACTTATCAGAAGATACTGGCCGAAGCGGTGAAAGAGTTGAAAGAGGATGAGTTTGCCGATCTTTATGCAGAGGAGTTGCAGGCAGCGGGAGAAGAGAAAATCAGTGGCGAGAACTTTGTGGATGAATGTCAGGTGGAAAGTGATTTGGAATTGCTTTTCCCCAATGAGTATATCCCCAGCAGCAGCGAACGTATGTTGCTTTATCGTGAACTGGACGGATTGGAATTGGATAAGGACCTGCTCGCTTTCAAGGCACGGTTGGAGGACCGTTTCGGAAAGGTTCCTCCCGAAGGGCTGGAACTTCTGCGTATCGTACCTTTGCGCAGATTGGCTAAACGGTTGGGGGTGGAAAAAGTATTCTTGAAAGCCGGACGAATGACTTTGTTCTTTATCAGTAATCAGGAAAGTCCTTATTATCAAAGTGCGGCTTTTGGCAAGGTGATTGATTACATGAGCAAGAATCCGCGTTACTGCAATTTGCGTGAGCAGAACGGCAAGCGTAGTATGGTAGTCAAGAATGTGGAAACGGTAGAGACGGCGGTAGGTATTCTGCAGGAGATGGTGAGTTTATGATAAAAGATGTCTGTATTGGCGGAAACCGGCATTGCCGTAGAGTAAGCAGGATATGTTAACGTAAAATTGAATATTAACTAAATAAACAGCTGATTTTTAATTAATTGTTTAACGGAATTGAATTTGGGGTGTTTTATATTAAAAAATAATATAAGACACTCCTTTTTCTTTTAACTTATCTATATTTTTACTATCTTACTTCCAGTTTAAAAGCGGACACTGAGATTTTTACTCACATATTGTCTAATTTAAAAAACACTTGTTATGGAAGTGAAAAAAGCACGAAGAGCCGACCTTGAAAAGGGTAAGTCCCGTTGGCTGTTCATGGGTCTCATTGTGACGCTGTCGTTTATGTTTGTTTCGTTCGAATGGACTGAACGTAATGTAACTTACGCGATCAGTGATTTAGTCAGTGACCCGGATTTCTTTGAAGAATTAGTTCCTGTAACCTATAATCAGGATAAACCTCTGCCGCCACCGCCTCCGCCGGCTGCCGTCAACCCGGAAGAGCTCAATATAGTGGATAATAACTCGACGGAAACAGAAACCGATATTGCAGCTTCAGACCCTACGGATGCTCCGGTAATTATACCGACCCCTATTGAAGTACCCGAAGAAGTAGTGGATGAAAATGTGGAATTTGTGGTGGTGGAAGAGATGCCGGTATTTCGTAACGGTAATGCTGATTTGATGAGGTATCTGAGTGAAAACATCAAATATCCTACCGTCAGTGCCGAGCAGGGAGTTCAAGGAAGGGTAGTGGTGCAGTTCGTTGTGGGTGTTCATGGAGAGATCCTGAATCCGGTAGTGGTGAAGAGTGTGGATCCGTATCTGGACAAGGAAGCAATCCGCGTGATCAGTTCCATGCCAAAATGGAAGCCCGGCAAGCAAAGAGGAAAAGCAGTGAGGGTGAAATACACTGTTCCTGTAGTCTTCAGGCTGCAAAGTTAAGATTTAATTAGTATGGATGGAGGAAGCGTAATCTCAGAAGAGGACGCTTCCTCTTTTTTATGACAGTACGGTCGGCTGTTTATATGTGCAGGACACAGTGAAGTGTCTTAATTAAAGGGTGTATCCTAAATCGTGTTTACTTTGTTAATGTATTGTTTTATTGAAAGGTACTTGTCTGTAATTGCCAATAAATCCAATCTTAAATGATATTACGGGAATCTGAATGTGAAGAATAAATTTCGGTAAGTAGGTCTATGATATAATAGTCTGATAATCAAAATTTTCTTGTTTTAGATATTTGCAGCAAATTGGGGCTCTCTTCATAAGAGAACCCCAATTTGCTGCAAATATACGTATAATTCTTCAATCTGAAAGTTTTCGCATTAGAAAAAGTGTCTTCAAATTGCCTTAAGAATGATTATTGTTTGCAAAGGTTTTAATTCTAAGGAATATTATGTACCACATTATCAGCTGGTTAAGATAAATTGGGGTTCTCTTATGAAGAGAACCCCTCCAAAAAGAAGAAATTTAAGGGCTTGCCTGAGCCTTATATTTCAAGATTATGAACTTAAATTGTAATGTTTTGATGGCAATAAAGAGCGATGCGGAATCTGTAAAAGTACTCCCGTCAGACAATCAAAACATAACGAGCGAAGCGCCTAAGTTACTGCTCTGCAGTTCAATCGCTTCCGGCTCAGACCTGGGGTCAAATGAAGGAGTCACGCCATTGGCGGGAATAGGAAAGGAATACCCGGAACTCAGTTGGTACTATCTGTATCTGTCTAATAAAGAGCTGAAACGCTATATCAGTGTATTCAGCGGTAGGAAAGCTGTCCGGTTCCGTACTCTATCGGGGAGTGTAGAGGAGGAATTTTTCTGTTTCAAAGTGTTTTCCTATACAGCTGCCGATCATAGGAAACGTTTTGAGCAATGTGCTTATACCAAGGAGGAATATACTGCCCGCCGTGACTCAGCCCGGGTGGTGAAAGAGGCTTTTGCTACCGGTTCCACCCAAAAATTGAATACTTTGACGGACGAGAAGGAAATTGCAGGTAATGGCTGGCTGTTTGTCTGTGCTCCCTTGGATCAGTTGGAGCGTATTCCGTCTGCCATGCTTCCCCGCCAGTATCTGGTGACGGACTATAACACGCATCGTGCGACTGTCATCCCTCAAAGCCAGATGGAGGAATTTATCTATCTGTACGAATCCATGCCTTACAATATCGAACTGATGAACCGTCCTTTGGAGGACTATCTTCAGAAGAAGCAAAAAATTCGTATTACCGGTGGCGTCTTTCGGGGAAAGGAAGGGTGCATCATGCGTTTACACCGGAATACCCGGCTGGTGTTCGCTTTCGGAAATATGACGGTGGCAGTGAGCTATCTTCATGCATTTCCGTTTGAGAAGATAGAGTGATGGTAATTTATAAAGGAAACATTTCTATCAGTTTATCAGGCAGAACGACCATATCGGTTATAAGGATTTATAGCCGATGGTCATCGGCTTTTATATGAGATACATCAAAATTCGTCAGCTAATATAAAATATGTCTTTTAGTGAACTGTTTTCATATATCATCGGTGGAACTACTCTCATAGGCTTGGGTATGACCTTGTGACAAGTTTATGGGATATATTCTCTACATTTTATCTGCTTGGCTTTCTGTCAAGTGTTAACTTATTAATTCGTGTGCTTATTTGTAGTAGAATACTCCCTTAGCAAAAGCATTCCGCTAAAGATATATGCTTTAAATAAACAGTCCTAAATAATATAAATCTTATATACTTGCAAATGGTAAATATAACCGATAAATCCAAATGTTGTGGATGCAATGCTTGTGGGGATGTGTGTATCCACCAAGCCATCAAATTTCATATTGATGTTGAAGGATTTTGGTATCCGGAAGTTGATAAAGACAAATGCACCGATTGCGGACTGTGCGAGAAGGTGTGTCCGATAATCAATAAAGAAGACTGGCATGAAAGTGGAGGATTTGAAAAGCCTCATTGTTATGCCTTGATTAATAAGAATATAGAAGTGCGATTTGATAGTACTTCCGGAGGTGCTTTCTCGGCTTTGGCTGATGAGATTTATAAAAAAAGTGGTTACGTAGGTGGAGCCATTTATAATGAAGATTGGTCTGTATCTCAGTTCTTGTCTTCAAGCAGGGAAGATTTGTCTCGTTTGCGTTCCAGTAAATATTTGCAAAGTCATCTTGATGGTTTTTATATCGCTGTTCGTGAAGCTCTGAAGACTGGCAAACCCGTACTTGTTTGTGGAAGTCCCTGTCAAATGGCAGCCATGAAACGTTTTCTTCGTAAGCCTTATGAAAATCTGATGGTGGTGGACTATATTTGCCGTGGCATTGCTTCTCCTCTCTATTTTAAGCAGTTTATCAACTATTTGGAGCAGAAGCATCATTCAACGGTGGTTTATTACAAAGCGAAAAGCAAGGAATTAGGTTGGAGAACACTTTCCACTCGTGTGGAGTTTGCAAACAAGGATGTCGATTATATTCTTGGGAAAGAAAACCCATGGTTATCCATGCAATATAAAATACCGGAAGTCTGTCGTCCCAGTTGTTTTGACTGTCCTTTCAAAGGATTTCCACGAACATCGGATTTGACGATAGGTGATTTATGGTCTAGTCCCGGTAGCATACCTAAAGAACTGGACTCTGACATAGGCACATCTGTTGTCTTTGCTAATAACGAAAAAGGAGCTGATATGCTAAACAAATGCAAGAAAAAGATCATTTGGAGTGATTTCTCTTTTGAAGAGGCGACCAAAGGAAATTATCATTTGATGTATTCTTTAAAGCACTCAGAGCATAACAGAGAAGATTTTTTTAAGACCTTGAACATTTCTTTTCAGGCCTGTATTGATAAATATATGCCTGACTTTGGCCAAACTCAGAAGTCACTCAAAGAAAAAATTAAGAATGTGGCTTGTTTTATAAAAGGTGTGACGGGGGCGGCAGGATGGAATATAGGAACTTGGATAAAGAATATGAGATACAATCTCTTCTGCCGTCAGATAGAAACAGACATATTAGAAAGAAAATTTATTATTATCAATAAATATTGTACGCTTGATTTACACCCCAAAGCTAAACTTGTTTTAAATGCTCCTTTCATTATGGGCTATAAACGAATAAAAGGATCAAAGTTGGAAAGCCGTTTGTTGATAGAGGAGAATGGAAGGATGGAAATCAAGTACGGTAGTTATACGGTTTATTATGGAGCAGATATACAGGTTTTCAAAGGTGCTCATCTTGAGATAGGAGGTGACGCTTCTGTAAATGTTGGTCTGAATCTTATTTGTGCCAACCATATCTCTATCGGAAGATGGACAGGTGGCGGACGAAATGTGACTATACGCGATAACAATGGAGAACATCACATTTCGATCAGAGGTTACAAGACCTCTATTCCCATTGTGATTAAAGAACATGTGTGGCTTACAGAAAATTGTACTATCATGCCAGGGACCACTATAGAAGCGGGAGCTATTATTAGTGCCCGTTCAGTAGTACAAGGTCATGTCCCCAGTTTTAGTATTGTGAGTGGAGACCCCGCTAAAGTAATTGAAACAAAAGTTTATTGGAAATCATAATTAATTAGATATAATGAATTTACAAGAATTTATTAGCAAGTTTGCTTCCCAATTTGAAGATGAAGACCTTTCTGTTTTTACAGCTGATACCGATTGTCATGAGTTGGATTCATGGTCATCACTTACAGGTCTGAGTGTGGTAGCTATGATCATACAAGAATACGGCGTGGAACTTGACAGCCAGGATGTGCGCAAGGCAGATACTATAGAAGATTTGTTTAATCTGGTCAATGAACGTCAGGCATGAAGACAACTATACGGAATGTAGAGATTAAAAGCGTAGCAGCATGGTTACCTGCAAATAAGATATCATTACTTTCATTTTGCGGATCTTTTCCTGAAAAGCAAGTGAGGGATGTGATCAGGTCCTCCGGTGCTGAATATGTGTATCGTGCAGAAGAAGGACAAAAAGCCTCTGATTTATGTTTTAATGCAGCAGAACATCTGATAGAGAGGGATAATATAGATCGTAGCTCCATAGACGGACTCGTTTTTGTTTCTTCTACCCGTGAATGGATTATTCCTGATACGGCAGTATCATTGCAGCACCGGTTAGGATTGTCCACTGAAACGGTTTGTCAGGATATTAATTATGGTTGTACGGGTTATATTTATGGTTTGTTGCAAGCTTCAGCATGGATTAATTGTGGTATGTGCAGAAATATACTTGTCTTGTGTAGCGAAGTGCTGACTCCATACCTAGACTCTCATGCTGTTGGTAGCATAGAAACCAGCGAAGTTGCTACTGCCACATTGGTAGCGCAGGGTGATAGTCATATGACCATTCATCTTTCTTCAAACGGTTCTAAAGCAGATAGGATTATGATACCTTATAACGGATATCTCTATCAAGATGGTATGACTGTATTCACATATGGTATTGTCAATGCTAAGATTAGTATTTTGAATGTAATGGAAAAGGAAAGTTAGGAAGAAAAGGATGTTGAGCTTGTTGCTATGCATCAGTCCAATCAGATGATTATTAAAAATGTACGGATGTCTTTGAAATCAACGCCTGAAAAATTTCCTACTAATATGAAGGAATATGGCAATACGGGATGTTCGTCAATTCCTTTGTTGTTGTGTGATTTATATGGTGACAAACAGATGTCCCAACCCTCTCGTGCCATACTTTGTGCGTTTGGTGTAGGATTGACTTGCGGTAGCATAGCTACTAATTTTAGTAAAACTCATTTTTATGCTCCTGTTAATAAAAAATAGTATGAGAAAAAATGTAACTGAATACTTGGATATCACTGAAGGTTTATATTCTGAGAAGATAGCAGTGGAAGATGCAAATGGTTGTATCACATTTGGTGAAATGAAACGCAATGCTTTGAAAATAGCTGAATTTTGTGTAGAACAGAATATATTCAAGCAGCCGGTTTGTGTTTACTTGCCTAAGTCAAAAGAGATGGTAACGAGCTTTGTTGGTACTAACTATAGTGGAAATTTCTATGTCCCATTGGATATTAAATCGCCAGACACTCGTATACGGAATATATTGGCTACGCTTAACCCTGGATTGATTATCACTGACGAAGAACACAAAGATCAGGTAGAAAATTTTGGCCTTCCCACTGTGACTGTTGGATGCCTTTGTTCGCGTAAAGAGGCAGATTTATCTGTAGTGGAATCAGCAAGGAGCAGACAGATAGATACAGATCCTGTATATTCAATTTTTACATCTGGTTCTACGGGTATTCCTAAAGGGGTAGTGATTTCACATCGTGGTGTGATTGATTATATTGATTGGGCGGTAGATACTTTCCATTTTACAGCTGATGCTAAGATTGGTAATCAAGCACCGTTCTATTTTGATAACTCTACTTTGGATATTTATTTGATGATGGCTACAGGTGCTACATTGAATATCATTCCAGAGTCGAACTTTATGTTCCCAGCAAAATTGGTTGATTACCTTAATGAACATCATGTTACTTTTGTTTTTTGGGTTCCTTTTGTGCTTGTCAATGTGGCCAATTTCAATATTTTTGAATCAAAGAAACCAGAATATCTTAAAGATGTGTTTTTCGCTGGAGAAGTGATGCCTAACAAGCACCTCAATTATTGGCGTAAACATTTGCCTAGTTGCCGATATGTTAATCTCTATGGACCTACGGAAATTACCGTAGACTGTACCTATTATATTGTAGAACGTGAATTCGCAGATAGTGATCCATTACCTATTGGTTTCCCTTGTCGTAACTCAGATGTACTCATTCTTAATGATGAAAAGAAGGAATGTGCAATCAATGAAGAAGGCGAACTATGTGTGCGTGGTTCATCGTTAGCATTGGGATATTATAACAATTCTGAACGTACAGCTTCTGCATTTATACAGAATCCTCTAAACTCAGCTTATCCTGAAATTATTTATTGTACAGGAGATATAGTATATAAGAATGAGCAGGGAGAGATTATGTATGTAGGCCGTAAAGATTTTCAGATTAAACATAGCGGTTACCGTATTGAGTTGGGTGAAATCGAGAATGCTGTATTAGGTACGCATATGGTGGATAGTTGTTGTGTTGTATATGATTTTAAAAACAAGCAAATCGTTCTCTTTTATCAGTCTCATGAAGATTTGAACTTAGGTGAATTCCGTAAGTCAATCTTGAAGTTTATCCCCCGTTATATGATGCCCACGGTTAACAATCGTGTGGAATCAATGGAAATCAATGCTAACGGCAAGATAGATAGAAAATATTATACAGCTTTACTTAATGGATAAGAAACTATCCTTAATTCCTCCTTCAATATTATAAAAATGGAATTAGTACAATCATATCATCAGCTTAATTCTTTTATTTCTGAAATACGTTCTTTACGTAAAGGATTCATTTCAAATTTATTTCTGCATTTCGAAAAACACAATTTGTGGATTGAAAAGAAAGAATTGTTTTATCAAGCTACTACTGAAGGATATTTTATTTTTAGAAATAATTCAATGGCAAGTTATCTGTTTTATATTACAACAGACGAATTCCAATTAAGAAAAGGATTGCAAGAAATAACTCCTCAAATCAAGAAAACTGTAATGGTAGATATTTTGGAAGACTCCAAAATAGAATCTATCAAACAAGTGTTTTTTGACAATGACTTTCTTTTATATGAGGAACTTAATCGGATGAGCCGAATTGGCTTGCCTGATTCGATTCAGCCGGGATTGGGAGTTACATTTGCAGAACCGGAAGATTCGGTTGTTATTCTTCAGCTTTTATATTCTAATTTTGACCCTTTATCCGAACAGATTCCAGATATTGAAGAAATTGCACATTATATACAAAACAAATGGGTTTTAGTTTATAAACTGGAACACAAGATTGTAGGTTTTATCATATTTGAACTTACGGGCTTAACATTGTATTTGCGTTACTGGTTTGTATTGCCTCAGTTTAGGGAAATGAATATAGGATCTAAGTTATTCAATTCATTTATGTATGAAGGACGAAATACCAAACGTCAGTTGTTATGGGTAATAACTCATAATATAAATGCTATCAAACGTTATGTTCATTATGGTTTCAAACCAGAAAAATTATTTGATTACGTATTAAAACTAAAATAAAAATGAAAGAAAAGATTATTGCGATTTTAAGTGATCTTCGTCCAGAATTCGATTTTACCGACGAAAGTCTCAACTTCATTGAGGAAGGCATGCTTGATTCATTTGATGTGGTGTGTCTTGTTGATGCCCTTGATACCGAATTTAATATAGTTATAGATGGCATTGATATCTTGCCTGAAAATTTCAGTACCATTGAAAGTATCGAAGCTTTACTGAAAAAAAATGGTGTGACAGAATAATAATTTAGAGTAGGAAACAGCCATTTTACATGATCAAAAATAGTTGTATTCTTACTTGTTTATATTAGTTATGTATGGAATATTTCAAACTAAGAGATGGAAATAAGCTGCCTGTTATAGCCTTGGGACCAGGAGCTGTAGTTCGAAAGGAAGTATTACCTTACGCTCATTTATCTTCCAATCCAATAGTTAAAATTGGACAAAAGGTTGTGAATAAGTTAATATATGAAAAGGAATCTCTTGTCTTTATTAATAATGTTGCAAGAGGCATAAATTTAGGATTCGAACTTATTGACAATTCTGCTGCTTATGGTTCCAGTCAGTTAGTAAGAATGGCTATATTAAAATCAAACCGTAGGAGAGAAGAATTATTTCTTACGACTAGGGTTAGTAATACAGCTCAACGAGAGCATAGAGTAAGAGACGAATTTTTTTCGACATTAAAAGCTTTTGATACCAATTATGTCGATTTGCTTCAATTCCATTGGCCTGTAACAGATATATACGTAGAAACATGGAAAGAAATTATTAAGCTACAGCAAGAAGGTTATGTTAAAACAATTGGAGTCGCTAACTGTAATATTCACCATTTAGAAACATTGTATAATGAAACAGGTGTCATGCCATCTTTGAATCAATTTGAATGCCATCCGTTATTTACTCAGAAAGAACTCGTTGATTATTGTAATGAGCATGGCATCCAAATAGAGGCTTATACACCCATAGCTAGGGCTGATACTCGTATGACAAGACTACCCTTGATGAAAAGAATGGCAGAAAAATATAAGAAAACAATTGTTCAGATTGTAATTCGTTGGCATATACAAAATGGCAGGATACCTATAGTTGGAGCTAGACATAAGAAAAATCAAATGGCTGATTTGGATGTTTTTGATTTTAATTTGACTGATGATGAATTGAAGGCGATTGATGCCATAAATATTAATTCAAGATTAAGATATGATCCGGATAACTGTGATTTTTCTATATTGTAAGTAGCTTTGCATATAAAAATAGAGATAAATCCATAAACAATGATTGAAACAGTCATTCCAAAGCTCAGTGGTGCATTCTACGCTCATTGGAAGGGGACAAATTCAGACTATATATTACGTAAAAGTTTAATATGAATGATGATAATAGACGCATAGCCAAGAATACCATTTATCTATATTCCCGTATGATAGTTATGATGCTTGTGACTTTGTACACTTCACGTATTATTTTGGAAAAACTAGGTGTTGATGATTATGGTATATATCAGGCTGTTGGCGGAATTGTTGGTTTTTTGTCTTTTATCAATGGTGTTTTAAGTACTGGTACTTCTAGGTTTCTAACATTCGAACTTGGTACTGGGAATATGGAAAAATTGAAACGGACTTTTTCCACACTACTTACTTCTCATATAATCTTAGCACTTTTTATTGTATTCTTAGCCGAAACGGGTGGGACGTGGTTTATTTATAATAAAATGGTCATACCTCCTGATCGTATGAGTGCTGCTGTATATGCATTTCATTTATCAATATTTGCAGCATTTTTATCTTTAACTCAAGTACCGTATAGCGCAATTATAATAGCGCGGGAAAAGATGAATATATATGCATATACAAGTGTTTTTGAGGTTGTAGCTAAGCTAGGAATCTGTTATTTAATAGGAGTCGGTGATTTTGATAGATTGATGGTTTATGCAACAATGATATTTATTGTCCAAATGAGTTTACTCCTGTTTTATAGATTTTATTGCTCAAGGAAGTTTGCAGAAGCAAAATATCAAATCTCTTTAGATAAAAGGATTCTCAAACCAATTTTGTCATTTTCTAGTTGGAGCATGGTTGCAGGAATTTCGAGTACGCTATCAAGTCAAGGAATTCTCATACTTTTAAATATGTTCTTTCTTCCCGCTGTAGTTTCTGCAAGAGCAATATCTTTGCAGGTTAATAATGCGGCATATCAGCTAGTGACAAATTTTAGAACTGCAGTAAATCCTCAAATAGTGAAGCTTTATGCTATTAATGATTATCAAGGTTCTAAAAAACTATTATTACAGTCAACTAAGTATTCTTATTATTTGATGTTGTTTATGAGCTTGCCTATGTACTTTTTGGCCGATCCTTTGTTGTATATTTGGCTAGGTGATAATGTTCCAGAATATACTACAATATTCCTTCAGATTGCTATTGTACAAAGTTTATTTCAGGTTTTTGATGTGTCTTTTTATACAGCTTTATATGCAAAAGGACAATTGAAAGAAAATGCTTTAATATCACCAATGCTGAATCTATTGGCTTTCCCTGTCGTTTATTTGTTGTTTGAAAATGGTTTCTCGCCTGTAGCACTTTCTTGGGCATATCTCATTGTTTATGTACTTGCGGGTTTATTGATAAAACCTTTGCTTATAGTGAAAATAGTGGATTATAAGTGGAATGAAATACTATCAGTTTTTATACGATGTTTTTGGGTTACTGTATCTGCTGCAATACCATCATTTTTCATGAATAAATTGCTAGATTCTTCTACTGTAAAAGGCTTTGTTTCTGAGCTCCTGTTATTAGTTGTAATAGTAGTTATTTCTATATATACAGTTGGTTTAGATGAGATTATGAGAAAGAAAATACAGAATTTTATCTGGTCTAAAGTAAAGTTATGTTAGGCTTGTTACATTTAATAAAAAAGGTAAATGTAATAAAATAGTAAGCAATTTAGAGCATACCATTTTTAAAATGGTACTTTGTAGTATCCTGAATACAACCATAATACTTCCGATCTTCGCTACTGTAATGATTAGGAGAAACGGAATGGAATTTCTTTCTTTGCATAGAAAACAAATTAAAAAGGGAATTGAATCAACGAGAAATCTTTTTGATACCGTTTTATTTTGGGGCAGATACTTTGTAGCGGTTGATATTTTATAAAGCTGCCATATTAAGCAACAAGCAAAGCAAATTGCTGTTTGAGGAACCTGAAGCGCGCATCTATCCTCTTAGTGTCATTAATGTGGTGCAAAGTGTTATAAACTTGACGAACAACCAGTTTTTCATCACGACTCATAGCCCTTATATTATCGATGCCCTGTTGGAGCAATTGAATGATGAAGTTGCTATCTATTTCGTGGATATGAAGTCGGGAAATACTACTGTATAACGTGCAATGGAGGATGAAATGCAAGAAATGTACGAGAGTGGCGTGGATTTGTTTGTTTTGGTAGAAACATAATTGAAGTAAGGGGCTGTTTTCACAACCCCCCATACTCCTTCACCGCATCAAAACAAGGACAGCCCTTCAGCGGATTCAAATCCCGATGTCCTACAATGATTGCTTCGGGCAGGACAGCCCGCAACTCCCGGAGCAAGGCCAGCAGGGCCGCTTTCTGTTCCAGTGTCCGTGTGTCCGCGGGTATGCCGCCGGCAGACAGGCCCCCTTCATAACAGATGCCGACAGAATGCCGGTTGTGGTTCTTGCAGTGCGCTCCGATTCGCTCCAGCGAGCGTCCGCGGTGAATCCCGCCGTCGCGCGTGATGTAGAAATGGTAACCGATATCCTTGAAACCGCGGTGGTGGATATGGTCGTGGCGGCAGGTCTCGAAATCCAGGTTCCGCCCCTCAGGGGTGGCGGAACAATGGATGATGATCAATGTTATCTTGCGCATACCGGCCGGTTAAATACAACTTTGTATACCTATGACGCTGCCTATAGCAGTTGCCACTGCAATGATAACTTTCAGGATGGTGCTCCAAGTAGATTTTCTTTTCTGATTTTCCATAAAGGATAAAGTTTTAAGTGTGATACATTAAAGATTTAGACTTCCGGTTCGTTTTTGCTCTTCAGCAGGTCTGCCACGGTTTTTCCTTCCTTTTCGGCACGCAGTGCGGCGGCCTGTGCGGCACGGCTGGCTACAGGTTGGAATTCCAGTGTGCCGAAGATGGTTTTTAAATCCTCTCCGGGAACATATTGGATATTGACTCCGGTGATATGGGCGGCGGTGAAATCCGTCAGTTTTTCCGTTCCTATACTGGCTATCTGGAGACGGAACTTGCCCAGTTCACCGAAATCCACCTGCTTTCCTTCGGTAAGGGCTTCCAGCAGATTGTCTACAGTAGCGGTGAGAACGGCCACCACATCGGCGCGACTCACGGTAGTCTGTGAAGAAACACGTTTGCTGAGTTGTTTCAAGGTAAGTTCGCCATTGATCTGTGAGGTGGCGTAAGCTTTGGGAGCCGCATCCTTATCCAGAGGATTGGGACGTAATGAAACACTGTAATTTAATGCCATAATGATTTTGTTGTTAAATGATTAATATGAATTGAACATGACAAAGATAACACTTCGGAAAGGTGTGGATATGAAGGGAAATAAACAGACATGAAGGTGTGTGACACATTGTGGCGGAGAATGAAATAAAGTGAATTAAAGGTTTTGATATATTTTTATATGTGAGTTGTTTTTGTTACATTTGCTTTGATAGATAATCTCTGTGAATAAGCTTGCTGCAAAGGAGTTGTAATAGCTGGATATTTACGGATAATAGAAACGTTTTAAAAAAGTGAATGTAATGAACGAAGAAGAAACGTATATGGGCGAATGGCCGGTGAAGCCTTATTACAAACGGGATTTGGCCATGGGATATGCCCCCGATATCACTCCTGTGGCAGCATTGAACCGCCTTTCTGCCTGGATACACCATCATAAGCCGCTTTATCAGGCTTTGCTCGATTCGGGATATGCGGACAGACAGCGTATTTTCAATTCGGTACAAGTGGGGTTGATTTTCCATTATTTGGGAAGACCGTAGGAGTCGGGCGTCCGTATGCTTGGTTCTACACGTCAGTATGTGCAGACCTATGCATACGTATGTATCGCCTCACACAGACGTATATGTGAGGCGACGTCGCCGTATGGATTAACCATTGTTACTACTACATTCCTCTTCGCTCTCATGCTCTTCATAACGTCCGCAGGGCTGGCGGGTGTAGTACACGGTTCCTGTGCGGCACAGTTCCTGGTCGCGCACTTTCAGCACATCCAGGCGGGTGAAGGCACGGTCGGGTTCGTTTATACGGGTGATGGAGAGGATGAAATCGGCCAGATTCGCCCAATTGGCACTGCCGGATATGGTGTACATGTTGATGTTCTCCATTGCGTTCTTTCCGTCTATTTTCTTCAGGCTGCGCGGATGAGCCACGATGATTACCCAGATATGGTTCTCGCGCCCCCACGACTGGAAACGGGTCAGCATCGACTTGATGCTTTGGGTTTCGGTCTCGCCTTTTCCGCTTTGCGCCTCTACAAAAAGATAAGGGTCTATCACCAGATATTTCAACGGCTGCCTGCGGCGTACCAGATCGGCCCGGTGCAGAATGTTTCCGGGAGTGGGCGGCACTTCGTGCATATCCAGATGAATCATGTGAGTGTTCAGAAAATCAATATAGGGTGTCAGCTGCTCGTCGGTATAGGCGGTGGTGTTGGCTTTGCCCAGCAGCAGGTGTATCAGGTGTGCTATATGCTTGTCCTTGTCCGGAACTTCGAAAGAGAGGTAGCATACAAAGCGTTCCGTGTCGCGCATGATGCGGCTGGTCAGGTCGTTCAGAAAATCCGTTTTTCCGCTGTTGGGCATACCGGTCATGATGATCAGGCCGCCTGTGTCGGTGGGATGGAAAACGCGGTCGGTCAAGGGGCCGTAGCCCACGCTGTAGCCGTGGTCGTATTTGCCGTGCAGCACGTTCATCACCTCTCCCCTGCGTTGTTCTACAGTGATGATATCGGTGGTGTGGCAGGCACAGGCATCTTCTATGACGCTTTGCACCACTTCGGTGCCGTAAAGATTCATCACATCGCCTATGTCTTTGCATCCTCCGGGCAGGGTGGTGAAAAGGCAGCGTGCTCCGAAGTAGTCGGACAGATGTTTCACCAGTGTGCGTCCGGGCAGGTCGGTGTCACCGCAGATCACGATGTCCTGCACCTGGTCCAGCCAGGAAGTGAATGCCTCGAAGCTTTTCGCCAGGTCGCTTGCCGCTCCCGAGGGCACACTGATGACGTGGCGGTATCCTGCTTCCATCAGTACCAACACATCTTTTTCGCCTTCTACGATAATGAGTCGGGGAATGGTCTCTTCCTCCACCAACAGCGGATTGATGCAGTCTATGTTGTAGGGAGCGCATGGTTTGGTGGGCGAATCCTGACTCCAGAATTTGCTGTAGGTTACGGGAGATTCTTCCGTTGTTCCGTTCGGAATTTCTATCTCTCCGGATACTGCGGAGGCGTTGGCAGCGGTAACGGTTTTTGCGGATGGCGAGGGGCTGCATGAGCGGTACTTGGCATTAACGGGACGTCCGTCCACGTAGTTCACGTAGGCGATGCAGGGAAAGACGGAGGAAGCCTGTTCGCGTTTGTCCTCACTGTTCTTGGTGATGCAGTAATGACGCAGGCAGCCGATATGCGTTGCGATGGCTGTGGCGAGAGAGATGCCCTGATCGGCCAGATAACGGCGTGCTGCCAGTTGGTCAGGATCCGTACACTCGGGCGATTCGTCCAGCGGCTTGATTTTTTGCAACACGGCGGGGGATAGGATTTTGTAATCGTCCGGCAGCATGGGGACTTCGTTCACGCTGTTTTCTGTCGCATTTCGATATTCCGGCAGGTTGCCTGTGAGGTGGCGCGTTCCGGGGGGTGGGTATGTTCCGGTTCGATCGGACGACTTTTCTTTGGGGTAAGAGAACATGGGACGCTTGTCTTTGCAATAATCAGTCAGGATGCCATTGAATTCGCATCCGGCGTAGAAGCAATGATACAGCCCTTTGGCTTTTGAGATATACAGATGCATGGTACCGCATTTGGGACACTGGGCAATGAAATTTTTTCCCGCATTCTTACGGTCGGGAAAGTCGGAGAGAGAATAATAAGGTTTCATTTGAATTAAAAATTGAGAATTAAAAATTAAAAAATAAATGCCGGGCAGCCAATGCGCAGCCCACTAATCATAAACCACTAACCACTAATCCCCCGTGTCTATCCATTCTTTGGACAGCACGTTCCAGATGGCGGTTTCGACAGGTCGTGGCGGCGCATTCTCCGGTATTTCCACTTTTCCGTCTATGGGGTCGTCGTAATAACGGATATCCGTGCCGGCGTCCTTCCACTCGAAGGGTGAGACGGGGCGGAATTCACGGAGTTTCCTACGTTTCTCCTCCAGATCTTTGCTCAGTTCGCTGCTCAGCCGGGCGACGGCTTGTTCCATCAACGACTGTCCGTGGCGTGTCTTCATGAGGTTTTGCAGCCAGATGATTCTTCCTGCATGAGAGTTCCGTGAGAAGCGGGGATCGGCATTGAAGTGGGGAATGAGAAATTGGTTCACCAGGATTACCAGTGTTTGCAATGCCCTTGGGCGGGTGTAGTTGTGACTGGTGGCTATGCGGTTGATGAGCGGTATCAGCACCCGCTGCTTGTCTTCGGGGGTGGTGTTGAGCCGGTGGAAGAAGTCGGTGGCAGGAGATAAAGTCTGAGAAGTTTTCTCGCCGTCAGGCGTTTCCGAAGGAGTTTCTGAAGGGGGCCTTGGAGTATTCGTTTTCTTCGCGTTTGGCACTCCGTTTCCGGCGGAACATCCCTGACGGGAATCCTCCGGAGGATATATATTATTTATATTATATACTATATTATTATTAAAAGCAGCATCTTGCGGTGTTTTCCGCGCAGGATGCTGCGGTGGTTCCATCGGTTTTCCATCCTCTTTGTGATACCATAGCGGTGAGTAAAATGCAATGATTTTGGTGTGCGCCTCGTTCCATATCATTCCGAAAGACTGGCAGTTTGTCACTGCGGCCACCAGCGCCGATGTGTACGAAAAGCGGAGTGACAACCGGAGGTCATAGAAATTGCAGAGCGGATAGATGCCTTGAGAGTTCATGTAAGCAGGCATTCCCAGGTAGAGATCCAGTAACTTGGTGATGGTAGGATCGTTCACTCCCCGTCTTTTCCACTGGTGGATCATTTTCTGCGTTTCGCTGATGGAGACGCTTTGTTTCAATGCTTTTATAGCCATGTGCACTTTGTTTTTGTAATAATGGCGGTGAAGTTATAAAGAAAAAAACAGATGCGTCTGTCCACTGTGGACAGACAATTAGGAAACAGACAGTATTATTAACGATATTTAAACTGAAAAAAGATGAAAGACAGGAATTTTTCTACGAAGAAGTTGGCCGAGAGCATCAAGGTTCTTAGAAAAGCCAGTGGTGTAAATGTAAAAGAATTTTGTAAATCTATCCACATGACGGAACGTAGCTATTACAGTGCTCTTAAAAGTAAACTGACAATCTGAATTTTTATGCTACTATCATGCATTCTTTGGTGGAAAATTATGGCGATTGCGGAATGGACGAGGAGATAGAGGCGGTGAAACGCGAGTGGTGGAATGTGGTGACGGAGAACTCGTGGGAGTATTTGGCGGGGGGAGAAAGAGAAGTTTGAGGAGTAGATGGTAAGAGGGTTTAAATTATGAGAATTGGAATATTGACATTGCCTCTCCATACTAATTATGGAGGGATACTTCAAGCGTATGCGTTGCAGACGGTATTGGAACGAATGGGGCATGAAGCTTCGGTGATAACTACATCCAATAAGGCTGAATTGCCTGTATGGAAATGGCCTTATTCTTATCCTAAACGGATGATAAGGAAATATATATTGGGTAAGAATGAACCGGTTTTTTTTGAATCGTACCATAATCGTGTATATCCGATTGTAGGTCAATATACTTTACAATTTATAAATAAATACATTCATTGTTTTGAGGTCGGGAAATTACTCGATTTGAAAGAAAAGGACTTTGATGCTTTTGTGGTGGGTAGTGACCAGGTGTGGCGTCCTATGTATTATCCGACTAGAATAGAGAATGCATATTTGGACTTTGCAAAAGATTGGAACATTAAACGAATGGCTTATGCTGCTTCTTTTGGAACAAGTGAGTGGGAATATACTGTCGGGCAGACTGAGCGCTGTAGGGAATTATTACGGAAATTTGATGTGGTAAGTGTTCGTGAGGAATCGGCAGTGGAACTGTGTCGTAAGTTTTTTGGAGTGAATGCCAGCCATGTGTTAGACCCCACTATGCTTTTGGATGTTCAGGATTATGTAGATTTGGTGAAAAGGGCGGATATTCCTAAAAGCAAAGGTACATTGTTATGCTATATCTTGGATGAAACGGAATCAACAACAGATCTGATATCACGGTTGGCTAGTGAGACGGGGTTGGTTCCTTTCCGCGGAAATTCACGTGTGGAAGATTGGAGCGCACCTTTGGCAGAGCGTATCCAGCCGCCGGTAGAACAATGGTTGCGAGGCTTTATGGATGCGGAACTGGTTGTTACGGATAGTTTTCATGCTTGTGTGTTTTCTATATTATTTCATAAACCTTTTGTGGTTGTGGGGAATAAGGAAAGAGGTTTGGCCAGAGTTAAATCTTTGTTGAAAATGTTTGGATTGGAGAAATGTTTATATGAAAATCAAGAATTGGGTATGACTAATTTAAATTGGAATTTGGTGGAGGAAAGGCTGTATGAGTGGAGAAAAAAATCTTTTAGTCTGATTAATAAATTGTAGTTGATGAATATTCCTAAAGTAAGTGTTATTGTTCTTATTTATAAAGTTGAAAAATATATAGAACGCTGTGCCCGTTCTTTATTCTGCCAAACAATGCAAGATATTGAATATGTTTTTGTGAATGACTGTACTCCGGACTGTAGTATTCAGATATTACAGTCTGTCATAGATGAATATCCGCAACGGAAGTCAGACATAAAAATCATTTCTCATGAAAAAAACATGGGTTCTGGTGTGGCTCGTAATACGGGGCTTGAGGTAGCCGATGGAGAATATATTATTTATTGCGATGGTGATGACTGGGTAGATCCTGATATGTATGAAAAACTATACATAAAAGCTCGTGAAGACAATGCTGATATTGTGATGTGTGATTATTATGAGGAGAAACAAGGTAAACGTATTCGTTGTAGTCAGAATCCCTTCAGACATAAGGGGAACATTGTGGAACAGATGTTGGTGGGGAAACTCCATTCCAGTGTATGTGGGGCTTTGGTCCGGAGAAGCTTGTATGAGGATAATCATATTCAGTTTCCTGTTGGGATAAGTATGTGGGAGGATTTGTGTACTTCTGTAAGGTTGCATTGTTTTGCACATCGAGTTTCGTATGTGGAAGAGGCATTTTATCATTATGTTATTTATATGAATTCTGTGTCTCATCATACTACTATGAAGCAATTGGAAGATATGATTGGTGCATGTGTGCTTATTGAATCTTTTTTGAAGGAACAAGGTCTTTATTCATTATATCATATACCTTTCTTGCGCCGATGTTTTTACGCAAAAAAAGCATTTTTAGTAAATAAGAATTTAAGGAATTTCAATTTATGGAGAGAGTTGTGGCCGGAGAGTAATAGGTGTTTGAAGGAGTTTCAAATTAGATTTTATCATCGGATGGGGTATTACTTAGCTAATTGGGAATATTATAGATTGGCAGTCGGGGTGCTTAAGTTTAGTGATAAAATGGATGATTGTATTTTAAGTCTTATAGGTAAAAGATGATATTTTCAGTATTTGTGTATTTGACTCTTCTTGTAAGTCTTGTGTTTTGTGGGCGTTATCAGAATTATAGAATAAAATTTTTTGATAACCCTATTCCATCAACCGGAATATTACTGATTTTGATTTATACATTGGTTGTAGGACTTCGTTATGATGTAGGTGTTGATTATCTGCTTTATAAGGAAACTTATTTAAATTCCATGTCGCCCAATGCTGATTTTATAGCTCGAAATGGCTGGAGCTATTTCGAACCGGGATTTTCGGCTATTGTCTATGCGTTTACTAGATATAAAGCTCATTTTGCATGGTTGTTTATTAGTATCGCTTTTTTGCAGATTTTATTTTTGTATATATTTTCTAAGAGGTATAGCTTCATGTCTATGTGGCTATGTTTCTTTTTTGTCACTTCGTTTACATTTTTCGATTCATTAAATGGTATGAGGCAAATGACGGCTTTCTTCATGTTTTTATGTACTTTGAGGTTTGTAGAACAGAGGCGTTTTTTTCCTTTCTTCCTTTCAATAGTTTGCATAAGTCTTTTTCATCGCAGCATATTGATTATGCTTCCTTTTTACTTTGTGTTGCATTTAAGGATGTTTAGTAATAAGAAAATTTCGGCTGTTTTGATTTTGTTGTCATTTGCATTGTCCGGACCAATAAATTATTTGTTATGGAATGTACTTTTTCCTCGATTGGGCGAATTGTTGTCTGCTTTGGATGATATTTCTTATTTTGAACAGCGGGATGATTTGACTTTGCCCAAAGATACTTCTAGCCTTGGTTTGGCTAAATTTATAATGCTTGGTTTGGATTTGTTGATAGTTGCTAATATTAACAGGATGAAAGCATTTTATAAAAGTCTTAATTTGGATGTTTTTTACAATCTTCACGTGATTGGTTCTGTTTTGTATTTTATAAGTGGAAGTTCATTGGCGCTAATTCGTGTGAATATGTATTTTGTCAATGTGAAATTTATAATGCTTTCATTTTTAATGTATATGCTTTCCTCTTGTCAAGGGAGAAAATACTCATGGGATAAGTGTTTAAAATTATTTCTTGTTGTCATATCTTTAATGTGGTTCTTTAATGCCATTTTTCGTGGTGCAAAAAATGCTCCTTTTCAATTTATATAGTTATGCCGGTAAATTCAGATTATAAAGTCAGTGTGATTGTTCCTGTGTATAATGTGGAACAATATTTATCCGATTGTTTGGAAAGTATATGTCGCCAAACACTAAAAGGGATTGAGATTATAGTTGTCAATGATGGCTCTACGGATAATAGCCTTTCGATTATCAAGTCGTTTCAACAAAAGTATTCCAATATAAAGCTTATAAATAAGAAGAATGGAGGACTTAGTTCTGCTAGAAATGCAGGAATTGATATGGCTGTAGGTGAATATTTGTTTTTTGTGGATAGTGATGATTTTATAGATTTGGATACATTGGAAAAAATGTATGTTAAAGCAAAAGAAACGCATTGTCCTTTAATAATATGTGGCATATTGCAGTATTGGTCGGACAATAAAAAGAAGTTGTATAAAAAATGTATTTCAGATAAAGAATCTATTTATGATGCAGACCTTTTATACAAGTTGCAACTTTCTGGACGTATGGGATGTCAGTGTTGTAATAAGTTGTATAAAAGGGAAATATGGATCTCTCATTCATTACGTTTCCGGGAGGGGGATTATTATGAGGATATAGAAATGGCATTTAAAGTAGTGCAAGCGTATCAACAGGCTTATATAATGAACTCTCCATATTACAAATATAGGATGAGACAGAATAGCATTGTTGTTTCGACAAATAAGAAAATTATTAAAGATTTTATTAATAATACAAATGCAGTTCTCTCTATGGTTAGATGTGAATGTATCGATTATCAATGTTTTATAGAGGCGTTTAAAGTAAATGCTTTTATATATACTGTAAAACTTTTAAGTAAATTGAGGGATGATGATGCTTTTGTATGTTATGATTTATGTAAAAATGTGTATGCGGACATAAAGTTATGGAATGTAATGTCTAATTCTAAACTTTTGTTTAGAAATAAAATTCAATATATTTGGTATATTGACATTGTATTGGCTTGTAAACTGTTAAACTTCAGATAACTAAAATGGTAGAATTTATTGTTAAATTAGGCGTTTTTTTATTCGGGAATAGATGGAATTCGATATTGGCATCGTTCGTAAATTTATATCTGTCCAATAAATTTGTGAGAAGTTATAAAGTTTCCAAACAATTAGTCACTTCTAAAATGTTGATTTACATGGCCGATGGAAAAATGAGACATGGTGGTATTTCTGATAGATTACGAGGAGCTGTTTCTGTTTATAAATTATGTAAAAAGATGGGGCTTGTATTTAAAATAAATTTTGTCCATCCTTTTGAATTGAATGATTATTTAGTTCCTAATATGTATGATTGGTATATTTCACCAGAGGAAATTGTATATGATAGAAGAAAATCGTCTCCAGTAGTACGCTCAACAGGATTATCTGAACGAATGTGGAAAATTCAAGAAAAGAGAATGGCTGCAAAAGTCAAGAAACATAAAATGCAATATCATATTTACACAAATGCTTGCTTTGCAGAAAGTGAATTTCACGATCTGTTTGCTGAGCTTTTTAAACCGTCTTTTAAATTGCAATCCTTGATAGACGAAAATTTGAAGAATTTAGGAGGGGATTATATTTCTATTTCTTATAGATTTCAACAAGCATTAGGCGATTTTAAAGACTCACCATCTAAAATATTAAAGGAAAAAGATGCTTCAATATTGATCAAGAAGTGCCTTGATGCTTGTTCCTATATACATGAAATAGCTCCATTTCATAAGAAAATATTGATAACTTCTGATAGTGCTCGTTTTATTAATGAAGTAAGATGTTTTTCTTATGTTTATATAATTCCTGGTGATATTGCACATATGGATTATGATAGTGGAACAGATGCTGCCTTAAAAACTTTTCTTGATTTGTTTTTAATATCAAAAGCCCAAAAAGCATATAATGTTGTGTCTAAGGAAATGTATAATGGTGGATTTGCTATGAGAGGGGCTATGATAGGTGGTATTGAATACGAAGTCATAAGAATTTAGAAATGTTTTTGTGTAAAATATAATTTGTGGTGATAAAAGAGTGCTTAATTTCTCTTTTTGAAATATAGATATTGTATGAATAAATTTAAGCCTGTTCTTTCTATCTGTATTCCTTGTTATAAACGCATAAATCAAGTTCGAAATACGTTGAACAGTATTTATGAAGCGAACTCAGAGATATCTATGGATGACTATGAAGTCATTCTTTCAGATAACGATCCTGAAATGGAAGTAAAAACATTGATGGATGAATTTTCGGATAAAATAAATTTGTTTTATTATCATGCTGATTGTGAAGGGTTTCTCAATTCATATCATGTGTTAACCTATGCTAAGGGCAAACTATTGAAACTTCATAATAGCCAGAACCTGTTTCAGAAAGGAGCACTGAAACATTTGATTGAAGAAGTACTACAAGAAAAGATGAATAAAACTTTGATGTTCCATACGAATGGATTTTTAGGCAAGAAAGCTATTTGTAAATACGGAAATTTCAATGATTTTATGAATGCGCTATCGTATTGGTCTTCATGGAGTGGAGGGTTTAGTATTTGGAAAGAAGACTTTGATGCAATGGGGAAAATAGAATTGAACGCGTTGTTTCCGCATACTTCTGTTTTCTTAACGCAATATGCTGCCAAGGTTTTTCTGATAGACGATACTCCCATATATCATGTACAACGCATTGCAAAAAGAGGCGGGCATAACAAGTTCAAGGCTTTTACCATAGATTATCCGTCATTGATTGTGGGCAGTTATATGAAAGGTCATATCTCATTGAATTGTAAGGATTCGATTTTGAAAGATATCTGTACTCAATATCTTCCTACTTTGCTTTTTAATAAATACATTGTGCGCATTGAAACTTTTGATGCGACCGGATACAGAGAGAACATCAAGCGGTATTTCCCTAAACATGCCTATTGGACAGCATGGATGAATGTCATGTTTGTTCCTTTTAGAATGATTAAAAGGAAACTTTTCTGAAAAGTTAAATCTTCATTTTAATCGGAAAAGAATGGCATAATGTGATGCGGATAATTAGAAAAGTATTATTTTTGTAAAAACGATTAAATGTATTAAGGTATGAGGATCTCGTATTCGGATGCAGCCCAGATGGAGTTGCTTTATGCTATAAAGAATATTCGTACAGAAAGTGAACTGAATGAGCTGAAACTGGCTCTTTCTCATTTCTTTGCTGATAAGGCACAAAAGGAACTGGACGAATTGTGGGACTCCGGTGTGTTGGATCAGAAAAAATTGGATGAATTGAGAGAACAACATCTCAGAACTCCTTATCGGTCATGAAACGATTGGTGGTTCTGGACACGAATTGTTTGGTGCAGTCGCTTCCTGCAAAAAGCCCGTACCATAAGATATGGGAAGATTTTCTGCAAGGGAAGTTTATGCTGTGCGTATCTAATGAAATACTGAATGAATACGAAGAGATTATAGAACGGTATTCTTCGGCCAGTGTAGCTCGGAATGTTATAAGTGCTATAGTGCATAGTCCTTATACGCTTTATAAAGAGGCTTCTTTTAAATTCAATTTGATAGAGGCGGATCCGGATGATAATAAATTTGCAGATTGTGCTATTGTTGCAAATGCAGAGTACATAGTATCTGAAGATGCTCATTTTCGTATACTGGCCACTTTCCCTTTTCCCAAAATAAGAGTGGTAGGCTTGGATGAATTCTTGACTGATTTGTTGGTTGATATCTGAGATTTAACAAAGACCAGGTTTCTATAGCCAAAGTTCCCAATATGTGTGTTCACCTTTGAAACACGAACTTGAAACAGGATTGAGGGGCTGAAACAGCCGCATTCCCACAAAAAACCGAATGTTTTATTTCTTTTAATATTCCCGGTCGCTTTCTGCGGCCGGGCTAAACTTCATACACTTAATTTTCAATGAGAATCGCTTTTATCAGCACCCGTGGCATTCCTAATGATTACGGGGGCTTCGAGCAGTTTGCCGAATACATATCTGTAGGTCTGGCAAACAGAGGTCATGAGGTGACCGTTTATTCCCCTCATTTTCATCCTTATAAGGAAAACAGTTACAAAGGAGTCCGCATCAAGCACATCTATAGTCCGGAGACATGGATGGGAAGTTCCGTAGGGAGTTTCTTTTATGATTTTGCTTCACTGCGTGATGCGTTGAAACGGGAGCTGTTTGACATCATTTATGAGGCGGGATACACCTCCATTGTACCGGCATACATTTGGTTTAATGTAAAGAACATCAGACATCCCGTGTTTACCACGAACATGGACGGACTGGAATACAAGCGTACGAAATTCAACAGATGGGTGCGGAAGTTCGTCTTTTGGGAAGAACGGATGACTGTGAAGCACAGTCATTACTTGATAGCCGACAACATGGGCATTCATGACTATTACAAAGAGAAGTATGGCAAGGAGAGCAAGTTTCTGGCGTATGGGGCTGATATCCACGAGGATTACAATCCGGAGTTTCTGAAAGAATTCGGACTGGAGGAGAATGGTTATTATTTGCTGGTGGCTCGTCTGGAACCCGAAAACAATATAGCAATGGCAATTGACGGCTATCTGGCATCCGAAGAGAACGGGCGCAGGCCATTGGTCATTGTGGGAAAAACCAATACTCCTCATGGCAAAGAGCTGGTGGCCCGGTATGGTAAAGAGCGGTCGGTACGTTTCATCGGTGGCATTTATGATTTCAAAAAGCTGAACTCCATACGAAAATACTCTTTGGCCTATTTTCATGGGCATTCGGTAGGCGGAACGAACCCTTCATTACTGGAAGCTATGGCGTCCGGTTGTTTCATATTAGCCAATGACAATCTGTTCAACCGGGCGGTGTTGAAGCATCATGCGGAGTATTATAGTACTCCGGCGGAAGTAACCGGGTTGTTGAATGATATGGCTGCATATGTAGTGCGTGATAAGGAAAAATTTATCGCGGCAAATTTAGAGGAGATCCGTACAGCGTATTCGTGGGAACATTTGGTGGATGAGCATGAAAAGTACTTTGAATGGCTGTTGGCACAGAAACGCTGAAAAAAGATGGGATTTATATCAAATAAGAAGAGATTATACAGGGTACTTACGGCTGTCTTGGTATTTCTGTCAATCAGTTTTTCCGTCTGTGGACAGGCGTTGAGAGGTACGACCGGACTGCTTCATGCGCCGACGGCCGATATGCAGCAGGACAAAACGTTTATGCTTGGAGGTAATGTGCTGGACATAACCCCGTTGCATTATTATGATTTTGATGTGAGATACACCTTCAATTATTATCTCAATATTACGGTTTTTCCCTGGCTGGAAGTGGGATATACCTGTACGTTGAATTACGCCAATAAGGGTTCTACATATTTCCCGGAGCAGTCGTGGGGGAAATACACCAATCAGGACAGGTCTTTCAATTTCCGTCTTCGTGTCTGGAAAGAGGGATGGTGGAAAACGTGGACTCCGCAGATCGTGATAGGGGTGGACGATCCGGGTACTCATGACAGTTACGGTGGAGGAGGCATATCAAGTCGTGACCAGAATGGCGGTAATTGCTTTTTCACCCGTTACTATATTGCTGCTACGAAGCATATTGGGGTTGATAATCTGGGAATGTTGGGAGTGCATCTTGCCTGGGTGCTGGACCGGCCGGCTACCTGGGAGCATCATAACCGTCCGGCTATAGGGGTGAATTTCCGGTTGGGATTGCCTGTGCAAGAGTCTTGGGCTGTAAAAATGATAAATGGCTTGAACCTGATGGCGGAGTACGATGCAAGAACTTGCAATGTAGGTTTTGAGTATAGTTTTTGGAAAGACTATGTAAATCTTGTAGCCGAGCTGAATAATGGGAAATACTTCTCCGGAGGTCTTGTCTTTAAAGTCCATCTGAAATAATAAAAAAGAGCATTCGGTTAGGAATTTCCGGTTAGATTTTGTTCCTTTGTAGTACAATCAGAAAAAGTAGCGCGCCATGAAGCAACAGTCATTGAAGAGATGCCCGATAGGGATACAGACTTTTGAGGAAATCATCAACAAGGATTATCTCTATATAGATAAGACGGAATATGTTTACCGGATGGCACACGGTGCTTCCAAATATTATTTTCTGAGCCGCCCCCGACGGTTCGGAAAATCGTTGCTGACCTCTACGCTACACTGCTATTTTACCGGAAAGAAAGACCTTTTCAAGGGACTTGCCATCGAAAAGCTGGAAACCGAGTGGACGGAATACCCGGTGCTTCACTTTGACATGAGCTTGGCCAAGCATGTGGACAAGGAAACATTGGAAAGCATGCTGGATGTGCAGCTCTTTGAACATGAGAAAATATACGGGAAGCCGGAAAGGGCGGTCACTCTCAATGACAGGATGAAGACACTCATCATGCGTGCCTATGAGCAGACCGGCCGCCAGGTGGTAGTCCTTATTGACGAATATGACGCGCCCTTGCTGGATGTGGTGCACGAGGATGAGAACCTCCCCGTCCTGCGTAATGTGATGCGTAATTTCTACAGTCCGTTGAAGGCGTGCGACCCTTATCTGCGCTTTGTGTTCCTGACCGGCATCACCAAGTTTTCCCAGCTCAGCATTTTCAGCGAGCTGAACAATATCAAGAATATTAGCATGGACGAGCCCTACGCTGCCATTTGCGGTATCACTAAAGAGGAAATGTTGGAACAGATGGGCGGGTATATAGAACGCTTTGCCCTTTTGCAGGAGATGAGCAAAGAAGATACCCTGCTGAAACTGCAAGAGAAATATGACGGCTATCATTTCACCTGGCCTTCGCCAGATGTTTTTAATCCGTTCAGCCTGCTGAATGCTTTCGAAGATGGCAAGTTAAACTCTTATTGGTTTGGCAGCGGCACGCCCACCTATCTGATAGAGATGCTGCGCAAGTTCCATGTTCTTCCCTCTGAAGTGGGACACAGCATGCAGGCTATGGCTGCCAGTTTTGATACCCCTACCGAGCGGATGACAACTATTACGCCTTTGCTCTATCAGAGCGGCTATGTCACGATAAAGGACTATGATAAATATACCGAGCTTTACACGCTGGATATTCCGAACAGGGAGATACGGGTGGGACTGATGCAGAGTCTGTTGCCGAACTATCTGGCTTACAATACCGATATGGGGCTTACTACCATAGGCCGTATGTATGGTGCGATACGCTTGGGCGATATGGATGGAGCCTTGCGTCTGCTTCAGGAGTTTCTCTCCACCGTTCCTTATTGCGATAACACGAATTATGAAGGGCATTACCAGCAGTTGTTCTACATCATCTTCTCTCTTTTCGGAATGTATGTGGATGTGGAAGTCCGTACCCCGAAGGGACGTGTGGACGTGGTGATGCGCACTGCCGACATGTTGTATGTTATTGAATTGAAACTAGGCAAGGATGCCGATGCCGCCATGTCTCAGATAAATTTGAAAAACTATCCCGAACGTTTTACCCTCAGCGGACTGCCTGTGGTGAAAGTGGGCATCAGCTTTGATGCGGAGGAGCATACGTTGGGCGACTGGCTCATAGAAAAATAGCCCCTGTCATCGGTTTCGTATTAAATTCAGTGGCGGAACGGTTTGCGATATCAAATATTTACGATATCAACTAGCAAGCTGCTGATAAAAATGAATTCATAAAGATAGAATATTCACTATAGGCTGTGTGCGATGATGCATGCAGCCTTTCCCTCTTTTGTTGTCGGTGGCGACCGGCATCCGCACCATGATGTATTGCAAGAACGATGGTCTTCGTGACTACCAGCAGGAGATGAAGCTCAGGCTCTTTAAGGAGTGGGAGTTCCATCGGAGTGTCATGGTACAAATGCCTACAGGCACAGGAAAGACACATCTGCTGGCAGCGGTGGTGAAAGAGTTTCTCTGTGGTATCGGTATCGGCACGCGGGTGTGGATTGTGGCGCATCGCAGAGAGCTGGTGGAGCAGATAGAGGAAACCGCAGCCCGGTATGGAATGGGAAAAGAACCGGACAAAACGGGAAAGAACGGAAAGACGGGGAAAGACAGTATGCCGGAAGAATCCGGAAGGGTGCGGGTATTCTCCATCCAGTGGTTGTCCCGTAACTGGAAGAATATAGGGGAAGCTCCCGGATTGATTGTCATTGACGAGGCGCATCATGCACTGGCGGAGACTTACAGGGAGCTTTGGAAGAGATATCCGGAGGCGAGGAAACTGGGCATGACCGCCACCCCCTGCCGGCTGAACGGCAAGGGCTTCACGGATTTGTTTGATGCGCTGACAACTTCGTGGAGCATCGCGGAATTCATCGGGAAAGGCTGGCTGTCGGCTTTCGACTACGTGTCTATCCGTGCTGACAGCAGGGAGCAACAGATAATAAATTCGTTGAAGAAACGTGGGGTGGACGGAGATTATCAGGTGAAGGAAATGAATGAGGTATTGAACCGTCAGGTCAGCATCCGGCGGTTGTACGAGAGCGTCGAGAGGTATGCCGCCGGGAAAAAAGGAATGGTGTATGCCGTCAGTATAGCCCATGCCCGTCAGATAGCCGCCTATTACAATGCACACGGAGTGTCGGCTGTGGCTATCGACAGCAAAACGCCTGCTTCGGAGCGTAGGGAACTGGTAGAGGGCTTCAGGCAGGGAAGGATCAGGGTGCTGGTCAATGTGGATATCTTTTCCGAGGGCTTCGACTGTCCCGATGTGGAGTTCGTGCAGCTGGCTCGTCCCACGCTTTCACTGGCGAAATACTTGCAACAGGTGGGGAGGGGATTACGGAAATCGGGTGATAAGGAATCCTGTATGCTGATAGATAATGTGGGGTTGCACCGGATATTCGGTCTGCCCGTCCGTGAGTGGGATTGGGAAGCGATGTTCGAGGGGCGGATACTGGGTGACACCTTTTCTCGGAAAAGAGCGGAAAACGGGCTGTCCGTGGCGTGTTCGCTCTTGGAGGAAGGCAGGCGGGAGGAAGAATGGGAAATGGTGATGACCCATGGACAGTTGCTGGATGCGATCAGGAACCGGAATTTGTCTGATCAGGAAGAGGGGCGGAATGCACTCTCTGTTCTGAAAGCTTTCCATGACCGATGTAGCGGATTGTGGGGACTGAGGCGTAGAAACAGAGTGACAGTGATGCCTCGATATAAGGAAGTGTTCGACACCTGTGCGGACCGGGCGGCGGTTTGTTTGGAAGATGGCCGTACAGGGGTGGTGGACGATAACGGAAAGCCGAAGATCATCATAGACCGCTGCCGGAGGTTGCGATTCCTGAAAGGGGAGCTTCTGGCCGTTACGGGCAATGATGGTACGGATGCTTACATCGACTTGAAAACGGACAGGACTTATCGGGAGAAGCCGGTGGTGTGCTCTTACGGTAGCGTGGAATTGCTGAAAGTGGGAGAGACCTTTCATAGCCGCACACGGAAGGCGTATGCTTCCATGCGCGGGCTGCATAAGGACAGTCTCTGTTTTTATGGCTTTTATCTGAAGATACCGGACTATCGTGTCCCGAAGTCCTGCAAGTTGGCGGATCCTGTATGGTCTACCGTGTTCGATGTTTTCGCTTGTCTGCTGGAAGGGGATGACGAGGAGGTGTATTGGTGCTGTGGTCGTCTGGCAGACCGGAGCATCGTGGTGATGGACGGGCAAGGGAGTTATTATCATGTGGAGAAAGGAAAGAGGAAACGATATATCGCCTGTAATAATCCTGAGGCTGGTGAGGAGGATTTTGACTCTGCGGTGAAGAGATTGAAGGAAGAGGCCGGGCGGCGTGCGGAGGAAATGAACCTGTTACTGAAACGGAATGAGGAGGAGAAAAGACGGAAGAGACTGGAGGAGATAGGCGATGTCCGTCCTTTCCGGATGGGGCTGAAATGGGGGCTGAAGTCGGGTGAGCGTATCGTGGTTCCTCCTTGTTATAGGAACATCTGTCCTCCCGTCGGCGGTTATTGTGTATTCGAGGAGAATGCTTGTCAATGGGGACTGATGGCACCGGATGGTAAGGTGGTGGTGGAGGCCAGATACCAGAAAGTGGAGATAGAGGGGGATGGGACGGTGCGGCTGACGGTTATTCCGGGTAAGGTGAAAACGATAAAACTTTGAATACAACTGATTGGTTTCATATAACCGTTACTGTTTGAGACAAAAATAAGGCATTTAGTGCAGCCCAGCAAGGCTTGTCCTTGCTGGGCTGCTTTTTTTATGAGGAATAAATAGGGGATATTTATGAAAACATGTAAGAAAAAAGGGAGTGAAAGGAAATAGTTAGTAATAAAATGCTTGCTATCTTATTATATTTGTTACCTTTGTGGGTCTTATAATATGAAAAACAATGAAAATAACAATTCTACAGAGAAATATAGAATGGGCCAATCCACAGGCCAATATAGCAAGGGCGGACGAAGCGATAAGCTGTCTGCTGGATGCTGATCTGTTTGTTTTACCCGAAATGTTTTCCACCGGTTTTTGTACGCAACCCGAAGGAATTGCGGAGAGCGCCGACAGTGAAACCCTGCACTGGATGAAGCGTAAGGCAGCCGAGCGGAATTGTGCTATTGCAGGCAGTGTAGCAGTATGTGAGAATGGAAACTATTATAATCGTTTTTACTTTGTCCATCCGGACGGAGCCGTGCAGCATTATGATAAGAAACATTTGTTCACCTTCGGGGGCGAACACAAGCGTTTCACTGCCGGCACAGAGCGTGTGGTGGTGAACTTCCGTGGGGTACGTATTCTTTTGGAAGTATGTTATGACCTCCGTTTCCCTGTTTGGTCACGCAACCTGGGGGATTACGACATGATACTTTATGTGGCAAGCTGGCCCACTCCCCGTGTGGATGCCTGGAGCGCGCTGCTTCGGGCGCGGGCTATTGAGAACCAGTGCTATGTGGCCGGAGTGAACCGCATGGGAACTGATCCTGCCTGTGAATATTCGGGTGGCAGCGCCATCATCGATCCCTACGGAAAAACGATAGCCGAATGTCCGTGGAGCAGGGAAAGTGCGGTATCGGCTGATATCGATATGGAGGCATTGCAGGCTTTCAGGAAGAAATTCCCGGTATTGGATGATGCAGACCCCTTTACATTGATATGAAACAATTAACAAAATAATAGATAATGGCTGAAAAGAAATTATTGTTGGGCGATGAGGCAATTGCCCTCGGAGCGATACATGCCGGCATATCGGGTGTATATGCCTATCCGGGTACACCGTCCACTGAAATCACAGAGTTTATCCAGAATAATCCTTTGGCAAAGGAAAGAAAATTGCACAGCACTTGGTGTACCAATGAAAAAACGGCCATGGAGGCTGCATTGGGTATGTCATACGCAGGAAAACGTGCTTTGGTATGTATGAAACATGTAGGCATGAACGTGGCTGCCGATGCGTTTGTCAATTCTGCCATAACCGGCGTGAACGGTGGTCTGGTGGTGCTGGCTGCCGATGACCCTTCCATGCACTCGTCACAGAACGAGCAGGATTCACGTTTTTATGGAAAATTTGCTATGATTCCCATGCTGGAACCGTCTTCCCAACAAGAAGCATACGATATGATGGATTACGCATATACACTCTCGGAAAAACTGAAGTTGCCGGTGCTGATGCGTGTGGTTACCCGTCTGGCACATTCGCGTGCCGGTGTGGAAGTAGCCGATATCCGTGAGGAAAATCAGTTGAATCCTGATCATGAACGTGCCCACTGGGTATTGCTGCCGGGTAATGCGCGTAAACAATATCTGGATTTAGTGAAAAAGCAGGAGAAGCTGGAAGAAGTTTCCTCCAAATCTCCTTATAATTATCTGGAAGGGTTGAATCCCGAATATGATTATGAATTCGGAGTGATAGCCTGTGGTATCGGTTATAATTATGTGAAGGAGGCGGATACGGACAGTTGCCATATTCCGGTATTGAAAGTTTCGCAGTATCCGTTGCCGGCTGAAGAAATCAGGACGATGGCAGACCGCTGCGGATATGTTCTGGTAGTGGAAGATGGTCAGCCGTTTGTGGAAGAGCAGGTAAAAGCGATACTTTCCTCGGACTATGAGGTAAAGGGACGCTTGACGGAAACTTTGCCGCGTACTGGTGAATTGACTCCGGATAATGTGGGCGAGGCGATCGGATGGGGAATCAAACGTCCGTTTGGCAAGCCTCAGGTGGTGATGCCGCGTCCGCCTGCATTGTGTCAGGGATGTGGTCATCGGGATGTGTATGATGCATTGAACAAGGTGGCTGCGGAATATCCGGATGCACGCATTTTCGGTGATATCGGTTGCTATACATTAGGTGCGTTGCCCCCGTTCCGTGCTATCGACAGTTGTGTGGATATGGGTGCTTCCATAACCATGGCCAAAGGTGCTTCCGATGCAGGGGTATTTCCGGCCATTGCTGTTATCGGTGACTCGACCTTCACTCATTCCGGTATGACCGGTCTGCTGGATGCGGTGAATGACCGTGCCAATATCACGGTGGTGATTTCGGATAACCTGACTACCGCCATGACCGGTGGACAGGATTCTGCCGGTACGAACAAATTCGAGGCGATCTGCCTGGGATTAGGGGTAGAACCCGAACATGTGCGTGTGGTGGTTCCATTACCAAAGAATATGGAAGAAATCACCCGTACCATTCGTGAGGAAATAGAATATAAAGGGGTGTCTGTCATTATTCCGCGCAGAGAGTGTATCCAGACATTGAATCGTAAACTAAGACAGAAAAAAGCAGATAAGGCATGAGAAAAGATATCATACTTTCGGGCGTAGGAGGACAGGGTATCCTGACTATCGCTACTATTATAGGAGAAGCTGCTACGGCAGAAGGCATCAATTTGAAGCAGGCCGAGGTACACGGCATGAGCCAGCGCGGAGGGGATGTACAGTCTAATCTGCGTCTATCCGACGAAACGATTTATTCGGATCTGATCGCTCAGGGTGAGGCGGATCTGATTATTTCCATGGAACCGATGGAGGCGTTGCGTTATCTGCCTTACTTGCAGGAAGAAGGTTGGGTGATTACTTCCGCTAATCCTTTCAAGAACATTCCCGACTATCCTGAAGAAGTGGATCTGATGAGGGCTTTGGAGAGTCTTCCGCATGTGGTGAAGTTGGAAATAGAGGATATGGCAAAAGAAAACAGTATGCCTAAATGCGCGAATGTGATTCTGCTGGGCATGGCTGCGAAGTATATTGAAATCGTATCACCGGAACAGTTGCGCGAAAGCATAGGGCGTGTGTTTGCTGCAAAAGGTGAGAAGATTGTTGAAATGAATCAGAAGGCTTTTGATATAGGATTGAATGCGGTAAAGAACTGGTAATGCCATGAAGATATTTAGTGAAGAATTAGTGGAGAAGGCGGTGAAGGAACTGCACATCGCCAATCTTGCACAGGCTACTATCGGTGATGTGCTGTTGGTAGCCCAGTATCTGGAAAAGGAAACGGGGATTCCTTTTATCCGCATGGATCAGGGATCTCCCGGTCTTGCCGCCAATCAGATAGGGATTGAAGCGGAGAAAGCTGCTTTGGACAGGGGAGTCGGATCGCAATATCCGGCTGCCGCAGGAGTGCCCGAGTTGAAAAAGGAGGCTTCCCGTTTTGTAAAAGCTTTCTTGAATCTGGATATCTCTCCGCGCGCTTGTGTGCCTACCACCGGGTCGGTGGCGGGTTCATTCGGCTCGTTCATAGCCTGTACGCAGCGTATTCCGGGGAAAGACAAGGTATTGTTCATTGATCCCGGATTTCCTATTCAGAAATCCCAGCTTCGCATTATCGGCGTGGAGTGGGAAGAGTTTGATATCTATCATTATCGTGGACAGGCCTTGCGTGAGAAATTGGAAAGTTTCCTGAGTAAAGGCGATATAGCAGCGATTATCTATTCTAATCCGAATAATCCGGCATGGATTTGTCTGGAAGAGGAGGAGTTGCAGATAATCGGTGAACTGGCAACCCGGTATGATGTGATTGTCATGGAAGATCTGGCTTATTTCTGCATGGATTTCCGTCGGGATATGGGGCATCCTTTCGAACCGCCTTATCCGCCCACTGTGGCAAGATATACGGATAATTATATCCTGATGCTTTCTTCTTCCAAGATATTCAGTTATGCCGGACAGCGTATGGCATTGGCATGTATCAGCGACAAACTGTTCGACCGCCAGTTCCCTGCCTTGGCAGAACGGTATAAAGATGCAGGGGTGTTCGGTCCTACGCTGATTGCTTCCATTCTTTATATGATTACTTCGGGATGTACGGCTTCCACTCAGTATGCATACGCTGAAATGCTTCGTCTGTCTACCGAAGGTAAAATCAATTTTGTGGAAGATACCCGCGAATATGCCCGTCGTGCGGAACGCATGAAGAAAATATTTACCGACAATGGTTTCCATATCGTATATGACTATGATGCTACCCAGGTGGTGGGAGATGGTTTCTTCTTTACCATTGGTTACGGAAATATGACAGGGGGTGAATTGCTCCGGGAGTTATTGTATTATGGGGTAAGCAGCATCTCGCTTTCTACTACCGGCAGCGAGCAGGAAGGTGTCCGCGCCTGTACGTCACGGATGCGCGATGAACTTTATCCGGTGATGGAGGAACGCATGAGAGCTTTTCATGAAGATCATTGAAAATAATGTGCTAATAGGATAATGTGCCGATTGCCATACAGTGGGTTTGTGTGCCAGTACATTGGTAGATTAGCACATTGAAAAATTATTTATTATGATTTGGAATAAAAATAAAGAGTGCATGAGTCGGGACGAGATGAGCGCTCTGCAGGGAAAACGTCTGAACAAGTTGGTGAACCTGGTTTATCATAATGTTCCTTTTTATCGTAACAAGATGCAGGAGATGGATTTGTCTCCGGATGATATCCAGACTATCGAAGATATCGTAAAACTTCCTTTTACTACCAAGCAGGATTTACGTGATAATTATCCATATGGTCTTCAGGCTGCTCCTGCTTCGGAAATTGTACGTGTGCACGCTTCTTCGGGAACAACCGGGAATCCTACCATTGTGGGATATACGCGTCGTGACTTGTCTGTATGGTCCGAAGTGATGTCACGTTGTCTTTCAGCATACGGGGTTACCCGTAATGATACCTTTTCTGTCAGTTATGGCTATGGCTTGTTTACAGGCGGGTTGGGCGCACATTATGGGGTGGAGAATCTGGGGGCGACTGTTATCCCGGCTTCTACAGGAAATACGGAAAAGCATGTCCGTCTGATTCGCGACTTGGGTATAACGGGAATTGCCTGTACTCCTTCATACGCTCTTTATCTGGCAGAAGTGGTGGAACGTATGGGATTGACCAAGAATGATATCAATCTCCGTATCGGAGCTTTCGGAGCCGAGCCATGGACGGAAAGTATGCGTAAGGAGATAGAAGAGCGGCTGGGATTGAAAGGGTATAATATTTATGGATTAAGTGAGATTATGGGACCCGGTGTTTCCTACGAATGTCAGGAGCAACATGGTTCGCATATCAATGAGGATCATTTTTATCCTGAAATCATTAATCCTGAAACGCTGGAACGTCTTCCGGATGGAGAAGTGGGAGAATTGGTGTTTACTACCTTGACAAAGGAGGGGATGCCGTTATTGCGTTATCGTACGAAGGACTTGACTTTCCTGATGGAGGGTGAATGTCCGTGTGGAAGAACCAATATCTGTATGTCGGGTATTGTAGGCCGTAGTGACGATATGCTTATTATCCGTGGCATCAATGTTTTCCCGTCTCAGGTGGAAAGTGTTATTTTGGATATGCCTCAGTTTGAACCTCAGTATATGCTGGTGGTGGATAGGAAGAATAACCTCGACTCTTTGCAGGTACAAGTGGAAGTCCGCAAAGACTTCTTCTCGGATGATATGGGAAGTATGCTTGCCATGAAGAAAGCATTGAGCGACAAACTGAAAAGTGTCCTTTCCATCAGTGCCGAAGTGAAGCTGATGGAACCTAATAGCATTGCCCGTAGTGAAGGTAAGAGTAAACGTGTGATAGACAATCGGATTTTAAAATAAAAAAGTATGCGATATGACAATCAAGCAATTATCTGTTTTTCTGGAAAACAAAACCGGAAGAATAAATGACGTAACCAAGACATTGGCAAAGTATGATATCAATATGCATGCGTTCAGCATGGCGGAATCTACTGATTTCGGTATACTTCGCCTGATTGTTTCGGATGTGGAAAAAGCGGTGGAAGTACTTCGTGCCGAGAATTTTGCCGTGATGCTGACCGATGTGGTATGTATCAGTTGCCCGAATGTGGCAGGTTCTTTGGCTAAAGTTTTGGACTATCTGGCAGCAGAGAATATCTTTATTGAATATATGTATGCTTTTGCTCAGGGAGATACGGCACATGTGGTTATCCGTCCGTCTAATGTGGAGAGATGTGTGGAGATATTGAACAAATTTAATTGTAATGTTTTGACTAAGAACAGTCTGTAATGAATTTGACTTTGTGGGTATGAATGCATCACAAGTCTTTTTACCACAGGTTACTTGGGCTCACACGGGTGTTTAAGCTGAAAACTTTAAGATTGAACCTGTGCGAATCCGGGTAATCTGTGGCTGTTTTGATGGAACAGTCTATCAATAACAAAACCTGTTTGTTGGAGAATGCAGAATGTTATGAGCGTTCTTTGACAATGGGACACTCGAACCGATAAAAAATACCGAAGTATTGTACATGATTACATTGGATAATTTTGAGAACTTTGTTCCCTATAAAATATGGATGCGTGGGGAAGAGTATTATGAAACAGACGCTGTTTCCGAATTGGAAGAAATCTCACCCGGTGAATGGACTGCGACTGTAGAAGGAACAGACGATTATAATGTGGAGATATCTATGGATGGAAACGAGATAGAATCCTGGTACTGTGATTGTCCGTATGATGGAGAAATCTGCAAACATGTCGTAGCGACATTGTTGGCAATTCGCGACAATAGAAAAAAGGCGGGTAATAGTATTTTCTCGAAGATGAAAATCAAAGCGGAGGAAACCCCTGTTTTGGAGGAAATAAAAGAAGTGGGTAAGCAGCCTTGTCCGTCTTTGGTAGATATACAGCGACTGTTGTCTTTCATTGATCCGCAGGAACTCTCGAAATTTATCTGTGAGTATGCTTCAACGAATCTGGAATTTAAAACGGCACTTTCAAATCATTTCATAGCTAAGGAGCTATCTTTGTCATCAAAGGGAAAAGATTACAGAATTGAAATTCAAAAAGTTTTTAAAGGATCTGGTTACCATAAAAGGTCTCGTTATCACAATCGTTATGATAATTACGATCGTGACTGGAAAACTATTTTCAATCAGATGGACACTTTTTTGGAGAAAGCGGATTTCTTTTTGAATTTGGAAGCTATGGATAATTCTATTGCCATAGCTCTTCAAGTACTTCGTTTCATCGGTGAAAACTATGATGATGAACTTTTGTATGATGATGGTATTTCTTCTTCTGACTATTGTGAACAGGCAGGAGATTTGCTCCTGAAAGTGATTGAACATCCTAAAACCACTCAGGCACAAAAGATGGAGATACTTCAGGGCTTGCGTGAGATTGCTGAAATATCTATTTTTCGTGAATATGATCTTTATGATGTAGACGAATTGATGATGCAGATCAATCTTTCGATTCAACCGGCAGAAAAGGCGTTGGAATTGATTGATGAACTTCTTGAAGTAAGAAAGGGAACCTGTGATATCTATAAGTTAGTCCTTCGTAAGGTCAATCTGTTGTTAGAACAGAATGAAGAACAAAAGGCGGATGATACGATTCGTCAATATCTTTATCTGACTGAAATACGAAGAATGGAGGTTGATAAATTGATTGCCCGTTGCCAATATGATGAAGCCATTTGTTTGCTGAATGACGGAATAGAAATAGCGGAAAGAGAAATGCATTCTGGCACTGTGGGTGAATGGCTGAAAATGAAATTGGATATTTATGAAATAACTCATAGGGTTTCTGAGGTAATTGATACATGTCGTCTGTTGTTTGTGGTGGGTAGTGATAAATTGATATATTACAGCAAACTTAAAACTCTGGTACCGAAAGAACAATGGAAAAGTTTTCTGGATAGGATGATGAAAGAAGCCGAGTTAAGTGACTATTTTTCTTTTGTCGGAAATGATAAGGCTGAAATTTATGTGAAAGAAAAGGATAATGACAGCTTGTTCTCTTTGCTGTCGTCAGTCCGATACAATCAGTTGGAAGCATTGATGAAATATGCCCATTATTTGAAGGACACTCATTCTGAGAAATTGATTGCTATATATACTTCTTTATTGAATGATTATGCTGAACGGAATCTGGGACGGGAGCATTATGAATTTATAGCACGGGTATTATCCTGCATACGTAAACTAAACGGTGGACAGGCTGTTGTGAAAAGCTTGGTGGCAGAGTTCCGGATAAAATACAAACGTCGTCCGGCAATGATGGAAGTGTTGGGGAAGTTTTAAAAATAGTTTATCAGAATCTTTTTTAAAATTAGAAAGCCGCCTCCTCCGAAGCGGCTTTCCGTTTTTCTATCAGAACAAACTCCAAGCAACTGTCAGTCCGGCCATTACAATGGCGACCATACTCATCAGTTTAATCAGAATGTTCAAACTGGGTCCGGATGTATCTTTAAACGGATCACCTACTGTGTCACCGGTAACCGTTGCTTTGTGTACTTCGCTTCCTTTACCTCCGAAATTACCTTCTTCTATAAATTTTTTCGCATTATCCCATGCGCCTCCCGCATTGGCCATAAAAATGGCAAGAACGAAGCCCGAGGACAAACCACCTATCAGCAGACCGATAACACCGGGAACACCAAAAATCAGTCCGGTAGCGATAGGGGCAATGATAGCCAGTAGAGAGGGGAATACCATTTCACGTTGTGCTCCTTTGGTGGATATTTGTACGCAACGGGCATAGTCGGGTTCTGCCTCTCCTGTCAGAATCCCTTTTATTTCACGGAACTGGCGACGCACCTCCTCTACCATGTGAGCGGCTGCTCGGCCTACGGCGTTCATGGTCAGACCGCAGAACAGGAATGCCATCATACTGCCCAAAAACATGCCGCTTAGCACTTTGGGGTTCATCAGGGTTACATCGTAATAAAGCATATAGTCAGTGAAACTGGCGTTATGAACATCTACGGTAATGCCGTTTGGTAATTCCAGAATGGTTTGCCCCAACCGGGTTAATCCGATACGGATTTCTTCTACATAGGATGCCAGCAGGGCCAGTCCGGTCAGAGCTGCGGAGCCGATGGCAAAACCTTTGCCTGTAGCGGCAGTCGTGTTACCTAACGAGTCGAGGGCGTCAGTACGTTTGCGTACTTCTTTGCCCAGTCCGCTCATTTCAGCGTTACCGCCAGCATTGTCTGCAATCGGTCCGTAAGCATCGGTAGCCAAGGTGATTCCTAATGTCGAAAGCATACCTACGGCAGCGATACCGATGCCATACAATCCCATGGAAATATTGGCAAAATCAAATCCTGAAGCGAGCCAGTAGGACAAGATGATACCGGTTACTACTGCCAGTACAGGGATGGTGGTGGAAACCATACCTAGTCCGATACCGGAAATGATAACGGTGGCCGGACCGGTCTTTCCACTTTCGGCCAACCGTTGTGTGGGTTTATACGATTGAGAAGTATAATATTCGGTGGAACGGCCGATAACGATACCTACTATTAATCCCACTACCACAGCAAAGGAAATGTTTACCCAATTTTCCAAACCTAATGCCCAGAGGATAAGGAAAGTGGCAACGACAATCAGTACCGAACTTAAATTGGTTCCTGTGGCCAATGATCCGAGTAATTCCTTCATTCCTGCATTTTCTTTAGTACGGACGGCAAAAATACCGATGATAGAGAGAACGATACCCACTGCCGCAATCAGCATAGGTGCGATAACCGCTTTAAACTGCATCACGGTATCATCCGAGCCAATAAAAGCGGCAGCACCTAAAGCGGCGGTAGCCAGAATAGAGCCGCAATAGGATTCGTACAGGTCGGCGCCCATTCCGGCTACGTCACCTACATTGTCTCCCACATTATCGGCAATGGTTGCGGGATTGCGGGGGTCATCTTCCGGAATACCGGCTTCCACTTTACCTACCAGGTCGGCACCTACATCGGCTGCCTTGGTATAGATTCCACCTCCTACACGGGCGAAAAGTGCTTGTGTGCTGGCTCCCATACCAAAGGTAAGCATGGTGGTTGTGATGACACATAATTTAGCAGAAGGGTTCAAGGCGTCTGTGGGAATGCAATAGTCCAATAATATGTACCAGAAAGAAATATCGAGTAGTCCCAAGCCGACAACGACCAACCCCATAACAGCTCCGCTACGGAAAGCTACACGCAGTCCTTTGTTCAGGGAGTGTTGGGCGGCATTGGCGGTACGTGCAGAAGCGTATGTAGCCGTTTTCATTCCTAAAAAGCCGGACAGTCCGGAGAAGAAACCGCCGGTAAGAAAAGCAATGGGCACCCACGGATTTTGTAAGTTGAAGCCGTATGCCATGATAGAAAACAGAATAACTAATCCCAGAAATACCAGCCCTACCACCTTGTATTGTTGTTTCAGATAGGACATGGCGCCCTGGCGCACATAAGAAGCGATTTTCTCCATCGTCGGAGTTCCTTCGCTTTCAAGCATCATTTGTTTGTAGAAATACCATGCAAGTACCAATGCCAAGAGGGAGGCAATGGGCACAATCCAGAATAGATACGTTTCCATACGCAGTATTGATTTAAAAGTTGGTTTTGCCCAAAGATAGCAAAAAATAAATGATATTCAATAGGATAGGTCATCTTTTTATCAATTAATATTTGCGGTGCTTTTCTAATTAAGTTTAGGGGGGAATAAATATCTGTAACTTGGAACACATGTACCTGTTCCTGTGTTTCGTCAAAACACGATGAAAGGTAAACAAGACGTTAAAAAACAGTTTCACCACAGATCAAATCTGTATAATCTGTGGTGAATTTAACACTCAGGCTTTGTATTTACCATACAGCTTATCTATCAGATCAGCGCGTCCTATTTTGCGCAATTCATTGATGATAGCACGTCGTTCTTCGGGTTTATACCAGAAAAAGAACATCCGTTGAGCCAGTTTTTCTTTTGGTGTTTTAGCGGAAAATACCGGTTGCAACGTATATGGATGATAACCTGTGTACCAGGTTTCAGTGGCTACAGTCATCGGAGTAGGAGTAAAGTCCTGTACTTGTTCCAAATGGAAATCCAATTTCTTGGTGATCACTGCCAGTTCTGCCATATCTTCTTCCGTACATCCGGGATGGCTGCTTATAAAATAAGGTATAATCTGCTGCCGCATATTCAACTCCTTATTTATTTTGTCGAAAGTCTTTTTGAAGTCATAAAATTGTGAAAACGAAGGTTTCCTCATGATTTGCAGCACTTGGTCGCTGGTATGTTCCGGAGCCACTTTCAAGCGCCCGCTGACATGATGGGCTATCAGTTCGCGGGTATATTCAGCCGTACTGCGGTTTACTGCCGGATCTTTACTTTGATATTGTAACAGGTCATAGCGTACACCGCTTCCGATAAAGCTTTTCTTGATACCGGGAAGTGCGTCTACCGAATGATAGATATCCAATAAGGGGCGATGGTCCGTGTTCAAATTGGGACATACTTTGGGATGGATACATGACGGCCGTTTGCATCGCCGGCAAATTTTCTCATCTTTACCACGCATGGCATACATGTTGGCGCTAGGTCCTCCCAAGTCACTCAGATAGCCTTTGAAATCAGGCATTTCAGTTATGGCTCTCACTTCTCTTAAGATACTCTCTTTACTTCGGCTTACAATAAATTTCCCTTGATGGGCGGAAATGGTACAAAAGGCGCATCCGCCAAAACAACCACGGTGCAGATTGACTGAGAATTTAATCATGTCGAATGCGGGAATGCGTTTTCCTTTATATTTAGGATGAGGCATACGCGTATAGGGCAAATCAAAAGAATGATCCAGTTCGCCTTGGCTCATTGGAGGATAAGGCGGATTGACTACTACTGTTTCATTGCCTGTATCTTGCGAGATGCGGGAGGCTTCGTACTTGTTGCTTTCCTCTTCAATGAAGCGGAAGTTCTCGGCTTGTTTCTTTTTATCTTTCAGGCATGCTTCATGAGAGTGTAGGATGATGTCTGGCTTTTCGTTCACACACTCAATTACAGAGTGCTCGGACGGAACTGATCCTTTCTTACGGATAAGGTAAGCCGTTTGTGGTATATCGTGGGGAATATCCTTTTGTAAGGGTAGATGGGCTCCGTCCTGACTGTCTTTGCTTTCTTTCATTCTCTTGCAAAGTTCCGTAATCGGCTTCTCGCCCATTCCATAGATCAATAAATCGGCTCCGGAATCTATCAGGATTGATTTACGCAGGCAGTCTTGCCAGTAATCATAATGGGTGACACGGCGCAAAGATGCCTCTATACCTCCCAGAATGACAGGTACGTCGGGATAGATTTTCTTTAAAATCTGTGTATAAACGATGCTGGGATATTCGGGACGCATGTCGTGGCGGCCGTCGGGAGTATAAGCATCCTCGCTGCGCAAACGCTTGTTGGCAGTGTATTTGTTTACCATGCTGTCCATACATCCGGCGGACACACCGAAAAAGAGGCGTGGACGTCCCAGCTTCTTAAAATCGCGCAGGTCATCACGCCAGTTGGGTTGAGGCACAATGGCCACTTTCAAACCTTGCGCCTCTAATAATCTTCCAATTACTGCCGGACCAAATGAAGGATGATCTACGTAGGCGTCACCGCTGAACAAGATTACGTCCAGTTCATTCCATCCGCGCATCTCTACTTCTTTCTTGGTTGTCGGCAACCAGTCTGTAAGTTTGTATTCTTTCAATGATAAATACTGTTTTTTTGTTTTGCTACAGAGAACACAGAGATTGTTTATTATATCTCTTCTTCATCTTTATTTTTCTCTTTCTCCCATTGGATATAAAGCAGAATGAGTTGATGAAGTCCGAAAGCTTTCATGTTATTATGATAAATTACATCAATACAAAGGTCGAGCAGCTCTTTATTGTTTCCTTCCTCGCTGGTTATCAGTGAGCGGATATTCAGCTTCAGTTTGTCCAGTACCGACTCGTCCACGATACCGTTGCTGTCTATCAGATGCTGGAATAAAGCATATTTCTCAATAGTTTGCAGGTTCTCTTCTGAGATTTCCATGCTGCGTGTGCCGGAGGCATTAGTCTGTATAGTGTACATAGTCGTTTTATTTTAATGGTTTATACGGACAAAGTTAGGCGTTTTTATGAAATAACCTCTTATTTGCCCTTTTATTTTCGTTTAAAAATATCACTTGCTGCCAAAGAAGCCCAGGATGGCACTCATTACCCGTGCTCTTTCCTTCACTCCCTGAATGCTTTCAAAGGGGAAACCCAGGACAAAAGTCCGATATTTGCCTTTATAGGCGATACCGGCACTGTAACTGCCCGGATTATATACAAAAGCGGAGTAAGCAGGGGCTATCGGGGTCAGACAGTCGGGAGCGGGTACGGCGTATGTTTGCTCGTTGATAGTGCGGGGAATACTGAAACGGGTGTTGGCTCCATATATTTCTCCCGAAGTGGAATTTATCATGCTGCCTCCGAAACTATATTTTAATATGTTTTCGGTGAAGTTCAGTGCTGTGGGACTGTTCATGTTGCTTCCTATATACGAGCCGCTGAGCATCAGGTTGCCGCCTCCTTGACAATAGGTTGTGAGCAACTGTTGCAATGTGTGGGAGAAAGGACGCCTGTCGGCTCCGAATATCAGGTCTGTAATGGGGTAATCTGCCAGCCGGACAAAACCATTTTCAACGGCTTCATCACTACACGATACAAAAGAGTATCCTCCGGCTGCCTGGATGGCTTTTCCATGAATGAACGGATAATCGAAAGTATTTCCGGCTATCAACATTCCTTCCAGTTCGCTGCCGCTATATCCCAGCCCGTCTTTAGTCTCCCGTCCTATGCGGCTGCGGTCGAAGCTTTGTTGCGTTCCGCAGAAGGCGGGTGTATTTATATAAGGTATTCCCGGATCCGTATTCAAGTCAAAGCCTTGCAAGAAAGGAGATTCTACGGTAGCAGGTCCGCTTAAACGGTCGAATTCGTTGACTATCAGGATTGTTCCTTTACTTTTCTTTGCCTGATAGGCTGACAGGATTTCGGAAGGAAAACTTTCTCCGCCCTTGTTGACTGCGGTTACTTTGAAACTATATACCAGTCCCGGTTCGGCTTCGAAGGTATATTCAGTACCGCGTACTAACGTTCCATTGTCAAATCCACCATGCCCCAGACGGGTATAGACAATGTATTGTTGAGCTTTGGCAGTCGGTTCCAACGGGTCGTCTACCGCTTGCCAAGTTAGTTGGAAGGTGTTTTTCCTACTTCCGGAGTGAATGGCAAAGTTATTTACCGGTAAAGGTTGGACTACGTAATCCGTCCCATGCATGGTACTCAGGTATTTTAGTATGGATTTGTAAACAGAACGTCCTACGGTAAACTTGAAACGCGGATCGTGTCCTAGTTTCAAATCGGCGAAGTTCTGATGGGAGAGGAGTTCCAGAATCATCGAGGGAACGGCAGGCAGACGGGTTTCGCTGTAATTGCGGTTCCACAGGCTGCGGCGTTGCCACCGGATACCGAATTGGGCGGAGATATCCTGTTGCAGACCGGTCAGTACCATGTCCGCCAAGTCGCGGGAAGCATAACGGGAGATACCGGCGTTCAGTTTACCGCTATTATAATCGGTGGTATAGATACCCAGCGTGCCTATTAAATCATCTTCTTTGGAAAAACCTGCATCGCTGTGCACTCCCAAGGTCATTTCAAAAGGAACGCCCAATCCTTTCTCCTTTGGATTGTACACAGAATTTCCGCTGAGATAGTTTATTATCCGGCTGCGGGCGTTTATATCATCGGTATAGTCATTCTTACCTTCGCTGGGACTGTAAACCGAATAAGGAAAACCCGACCATTGTGCGGCATAGCGTGCCCCTTCCAGATAACGGGGCAGGCCGCTGGTTTTTCCACCGCGCGATATGTTTCCCATTCCTCCGCCAAAACGGACGGCATCGGCGCATACCACTCCTTTTTGTCTGCTCTCATTACTTAGTATCACCATACCGTAATCGTTGGTTCCTTTGTCGAATTCAAAAGTGCCCAGATAAACCCAGGTTCCTCCCCCTATTTGTTGGTTGACCAGAAATTCGGTGACACCCCCTTTATGGAAAACCAGATATTTAGCGTCACTCACACTTCCGGGTAAAGTCTGATAAGTCACATAGACGGCATATCTTCCTGTTTCGGGAATATGGGGAATCCATTGTGCAAAGGCTTTTTCCGGTTTTTTCTCGGTGGAGGCAAAGCGGGCTGTACCTTCTTCAAAAGGATTTTGTCCGTCCCGGTAAACCAATCGTTTTTGAGCGAATGCCGGGGTGGGGGCGGTTTTCCATTTACCTTTCCGGCTTTTTATCTCCTGATAGATGCAACCTTGGGGATGGGTATCATTATCCACAATCACCTCATTGCGTTGCCAGTCACGTTCACGAGGGGTATAAACTATGGCTCCCGCATTTTCCAGCATGGGTATAATATAAGGTATGACGAATGATTGGGTGAACAAGTCTTCTGTGGTACAGAACAGTCGGGGACGTTGCCATTCCCAACATCCCTTGTCCTTTTTATAATATTTTCCGTGGCTTTGCCAAAGGGCGATGTGTCTGCCTTCCAGTCCTTTGCCGGCAGTAAAGGGGCGGGAAATATTTTTTACCCATGGATCACCTTTATAATCTGTCCGTTGCCATAAGCGGCTTTTGTCCTGTTTCTTTCTCAGATAGTTGGGAATCAGGTCTTCGATTGATTTGCCATCGGCATAGATGGTTATATCGTAATAATTTACAGGACCGGGTAGGCTTTGTCTAAGTAACCGGTAGATAGCTTCTGTCTTTTCGGGGGTAAACGGTTGGTAGCCGAAGCTGGGGCTGGCATATACATTCAGCCTTTTTTTGTCATGATTTACTTCATAACGGTCTAATTTACACTTACCTATGTTGGCATAAGATGTTTCGTACCGGGTGAAAAAATCTTTTAGACGTTGTTCCACATTACCATCTAACCCTTGTGCCAAAGTGTGTGATATTCCTGCCATTACCAGCAGGAAGGACAAAAATATCTTTTTCATGTTGTTTTCTTCTTTATTTATGGTTGCGAAGTTAGGAATTTTTGTTAGTTTTGTCATTCTAACTAATCTATAATGAACCTAAATGAAACGAATTATCTTTAATTTCTGCTTCGTATGGCTGGCTGTTTCCGCTTTTGCCGGAAGTAAGGTAGTCGAAATGCGAAATTATGGTCTGGTACCGGACACACACGAGAATCTTTCACCCAAATTGCAGAAGGCGTTACAAGACATCAAGTCTCAAGTTGCTTTGGGTGATAAGGTCACTCTGCTTTTTGAATCCGGACGTTACGATTTCCATCCTGAAGGGGCGGCTGTCCGTGAGTATTATATTTCCAATCATGATCAGGACAATCCGAAAACGGTAGGTTTCCCTTTGGAGGATTGGAAGGGGCTGACGGTGGACGGACAGGGTGCTGATTTTATCTTTCATGGGCGTATGCTTCCACTTTCTCTGCTTCGTTCAGAGAATTGTACTTTGCGTAATTTCAGCATAGATTTTGAGACTCCTCATATTGCTCAGGTCAAGATATTGGAAAGCGGAGAGGAGGGAATTACTTTTGAACCTGCCGCATGGGTGAAATGCCGTATCAATGAGAAAGGTTTTTTCGAAGCATACGGTGAAGGCTGGTCCAGTGCTCCCCAGGGAGGGATTGCTTTTGAAGAAAAGACAAAGCGTCTGGTATACCGCACCAGTGACTTATGGTGTCCTATGGAAGGATTGAAGGAAATCTCTCCACGTGTCTACCATGCTCCTCAATGGAAAGACGCCCGGTTGAAACTGGGGACAGTGGTGGCTCTTCGTACTTATTATCGTCCTGCTCCGGGTATATTCTTGTCCAATGATAAAGACACCCGTTTGCAGAATGTGAAAGTGCATTATGCCGAAGGTATGGGACTGCTGGCCCAGTTATGTGAAAATATCACGTTGGATGAATTCAGCGTTTGTCTTCGTGGCGATAAGGATCCGCGTTACTTTACCACGCAGGCGGATGCTACCCATTTCTCCAGTTGCCGGGGGAAGATTGATTCTCGCAACGGGTTGTATGAAGGAATGATGGATGATGCGATTAATGTACATGGTACTTATTTGAAAATCAAGCAACGCCTTGATGACCATACGGTGATTGCCCGATACATGCATCCGCAAGCATACGGATTCGAGTGGGGCGTGAATGGCGATGAAGTACAATTTGTACGTTCCGCCACCATGGAACTGACCGGTGGAAAGAACCGGGTGAAGGAAATCCTGCCCAATGACAAAGATACGGTGAAAGGTGCAAAAGAATATCGTATCACTTTTGCCGAGCCTTTGGATGCGGAGATTACGGATAAAGAAGGTTTCGGCATTGAAAACCTGTCCTGGTGTCCGGAAGTTTATTTTGCGGATAATGTCATTCGTAACAACCGTGCACGCGGTACGCTGTTCAGCACTCCCCTGAAAACGGTGGTAGAGCGTAACCTGTTTGATCATACATCAGGAACAGCCATATTGCTGTGCGGTGATTGTAACGGCTGGTTTGAAACGGGAGCTTGCCGGAATGTGCTGATTCGTAACAATCGTTTTATCAACGCATTGACTAATATGTTCCAGTTTACGGAAGCTGTTATCTCTATTTATCCGGAGATTCCCGATTTGGAGCATCAGAAAAAATATTTCCATGGTGGAAAAGGAGAAAAAGGAGTAGTGATTGAAGATAACTATTTTGAAACCTTTGACCGCCCTGTCCTTTTTGCAAAATCCATTGACGGATTGATCTTTAAAAACAATGTGATCCGCCAGAATACGGATTATCCGGCTTTTCATCATAACAAATCCCGTTTCCGCTTGCTTCACACCCGGAATGTGAAGATAGAGAAGAATAATTTTGAGGATGGGGATGAGAGTATAGCAAGAGAATAGATACAAATAACACTGATTATGCGGGTGAAAATACAATCCGCATAATCAGTGTTTTCATATCTGAAGAACTACAACGGAAGGGTTATTCTACTTTTCCGATGCTGAAGTTTTCAGGATATTTGCCTTTGAAATTCTTATAATACAATTTGATTTCACGCATATCCTTGTCCAAGTCACCGCTGGGATGTATTACCTTTTCGGCTGTGATGCATTTCTTCTCGTAGTCGATAGCTACCAGAATAATAGGCAGACCGGCCCCTTGCGCAATATAGTAAAACCCTTTCTTCCAATTGGGATTGGCTTTGCGTGTTCCTTCCGGAGTGATAGCCAGATGGAATTTTTGACTCGATTTGGCAATCTTAATCATCTGGTCCACCAATGAAGTCTTGCGGCTACGGTCTACGGGAATCCCTCCCATCCAGCGGAAAATAGGGCCTAGAGGCCAGAAGAACCAGTCTTTTTTCATCATAAAACCGGTTTCGCGACCTATAGCTCCCATAAACAGTTTGCCTATGAACAAATCCCAATTGGTGGTATGCGGTGCGGCACAGATAATATATTTGTCATAATCGGGAACGGATACTTTAGTCTTCCATCCCAATAGTTTGTAGTAGATAAAACCACAAATAGCTTTTTTCATTCCTTAAATCTTATGCTTTTGTAGCTTTAGCCAGTTCGTCTGCAACCACTTTTATTTCTTTGTTCAAATCCTCATTCAGTTTCTTGTAGAAACCTTTTACGTTACCCGGTTCAGTGTGACTGATGCGTATAATCAGTTTGATCACATTGTGTACAGAGTTGCAAACTACTTCACGGTTAACACCTTCCATCAAACTGACTAAAAACAAATCACTTGCTATATTGGTTATTTTTTTCTTTAAATTTCTTCTACTTGCCATAAATGTAATGTTTTAAGTTAATACATAATTCTAAATTCGCGGTAAAGGTAATATTTTTATTTGTATACGTTTTCATATTTGCGAAAAAAGAACGAAATTTGCACGTGAATTATAAATGAAATTATACACCTTTAAATAGAATAATAGAATATGACTAAAAGTGCATTACAAATTGCCAGAGCTGCTTATCAGCCCAAACTTCCTAAAGCGTTGAAAGGCGCTGTAAAAGTAAAGGAAGGTGAACCTACACAGTCAGTTGCTGACCAGGAAGCTATCAAAGCCTTGTTCCCTAACACTTACGGCATGCCGTTGATTCAGTTCGTTGAAGGCGAAGCTGTCAATATGCCTGCCATCAACGTAGGTGTCATCTTGTCTGGTGGACAGGCTCCCGGCGGACACAATGTTATTTCCGGTTTGTTCGACGGTATCAAAGCATTGAACAAGGACAGCAAACTGTATGGTTTCATTCTGGGCCCCGGTGGTTTGGTAGACCATAATTATATGGAACTGACTTCCGATATTATCGACGAATACCGCAATACCGGTGGTTTCGATATCATCGGTTCGGGACGTACCAAACTGGAAAAGGTAGAACAGTTTGATAAAGGTCTGGAAATCATCAAGGAATTGGGCATCAAGGCATTGGTAATTATCGGTGGTGATGACTCAAACACAAACGCTTGTGTATTGGCAGAATACTATGCTGCGAAGAACTGCGGTGTTCAGGTTATCGGTTGTCCGAAGACTATCGACGGTGACTTGAAGAACGAGATGATTGAAACTTCTTTCGGTTTTGATACGGCTTGTAAGACTTACTCTGAAGTAATCGGTAACATTCAGCGTGACTGTAACTCTGCCCGCAAATACTGGCACTTTATCAAGCTGATGGGACGTTCGGCTTCTCATATCGCTTTGGAATGTGCTTTGCAGGTTCAACCTAACGTATGTATCGTTTCAGAAGAAGTGGAAGAGAAGAACATGTCATTGGATGATGTGGTTACTTACATTGCTCAGGTGGTGGCTAACCGTGCCGCACAAGGCAATAACTTCGGTACAGTGTTGATACCTGAAGGTTTGATCGAATTCATCCCCGCAATGAAGAGATTGATCGCTGAATTGAACGACTTCCTGGCTGCTAACGCATCAGAGTTCGCATTGATCAAGAAATCTCACCAACGTGAATATATCATCTCCAAGCTTTCTAAGGAAAACTCGGAAATCTATGCTTCTCTGCCCGAAGGCGTTGCACGTCAGCTTACTTTGGATCGTGACCCGCACGGAAACGTACAGGTATCACTGATTGAAACAGAAAAGCTGTTGTCTGATATGGTAGCCGTTAAATTGGCTCAGTGGAAAGAAGAAGGCAAGTATGTAGGTAAATTTGCCGCTCAGCATCACTTCTTCGGTTACGAAGGACGTTGCGCTGCTCCGTCAAACTTCGATGCTGACTATTGCTACTCGTTGGGTTACACCGCTTCTATGTTGATTGCCAACGGCAAGACCGGTTATATGTCTTCTGTACGTAACACTACTGCTCCTGCCGAAGAATGGATTGCAGGTGGTGTGCCTATCACAATGATGATGAACATGGAACGTCGTCACGGTGAAATGAAACCGGTTATCCAGAAAGCGTTGGTAAAATTGGACGGTGCTCCTTTCAAGGCGTTCGCCGCACAGCGTGAACGTTGGGCTATTGAAACAGACTATGTATATCCGGGTCCTATCCAGTACTTCGGTCCTACAGAAGTTTGTGACCAGGCAACCAAGACATTGCAGTTGGAACAAGGAAAATAATTTTTTCTTATTTCTATAAAGCATAAAGGAAACCCATCGGGGCTGATTGTAAAACCATTCTCCCGATGGGTTTTATTGCATAGTATGTGGGAATAGGTAAGGTAAAAACAGCTAAATAGGATAAAATGGTAAGAGCGAAAAGCACACGCCCTGCCCCTGTTAAAAAAAAGGCAGTCGCGAAACCTGTCCGCCGGACCACACAGCGGAAGGCGAAAAAGAAACCGCAAAGAGAGATGCCGTCATGGCTTCGGTATGTCATTGCGGGGATTATTGCTTTTTTATTCCTTGCCGCTTTCTTTTATTTCTTTATCCGTCCTTACTCTTACCGTTGGAAGCCTTGCTATGGTTTTAAAGCATACGGTGTATGTATGCCCTCAGGTTTTCATGTGCATGGCATTGATGTTTCCCATTATCAAGGAAACATAGACTGGAAAATGCTGACCCAGACCCGACAGGGAAAATTTCCTATTCATTTTGTCTTTATGAAAGCTTCGGAAGGAGGCGATTATGGGGACAAGGCTTTTAGCTCCAATTTTGATTCGGCGAAAACATATGGGTTTATCCGTGGGGCTTATCATTTTTACAATCCGAAGACAGATCCTGTCCGTCAGGCCGATTTTTTTATCAATTCCGTCAAGCTGGATTCAGGTGACCTTCCTCCTGTGCTCGATATTGAGAAGAGGGGAAAGGATGAGAATCAGCTCCGTCGTGACCTTAAACTGTGGCTTGACAAAATAGAACAGCACTACAAAGTGAAGCCTATTCTTTATACTTCTTATAAGTTTAAAACGCGTTATCTGAATGATTCGGTCTTCAATTCTTATCCTTACTGGATAGCTCATTATTATGTAGACTCGGTGGAATACAGGGGGGAGTGGAAATTCTGGCAGCATACGGATGTGGGTACGTTGCCGGGTATTCGTGAGAAGGTGGATTTGAATATTTTCAACGGTTCGTTGGAAGAATTGCAATTAATGACCATAAAGAAATAAGGGAACTGTGCCTGAGGTTCCGAAAACTTTGTTTATATTTGCTTTATGAACTTACTGCTCAATATTATTTGGCTGATTTGCGGCGGATTTCTGATCTGCGTGGAATATATTGTTTCCAGCCTGTTGCTGATGATTACTATCGTCGGCATTCCTTTCGGTTTCCAGACTTTGAAGTTGTCTATGCTGGCTCTTTGTCCTTTTGGGCGGGAAATACGCAGTTGTCCCGGTGATGGTGGATGTCTCAGTGTGTTGATGAATATCATCTGGATACTTGTAGGTGGAATCTGGATCAGCCTCTCTCATCTGGCATTCGGGGTGTTGCTTTGCATCACTGTCATCGGCATTCCATTCGGACTGCAACATTTCAAGCTGGCGGGCTTGGCACTTACTCCTTTTGGAAAGGAGATTGTATAATAAATATAATACCGTATGGTCGTTTGGTCACTTTGGATAAAATGCAGCGTCCTACGTGCGTTTGTCACCGCTTGATTCCGGTTCTAATTTTCAGGGAAGAAGAACAAAAGGACAAAAGAGAGAAAATCCGTTCTTTTGTCCTCGAATAAATCAATGCACATCCTGCGTGGTTGGTGGCAATTCCGTCTTTATCGCGTCTTTGCCATACTTGAAAATGGTATTATTTCATGATGAATTTCACAGCTGCCCAGTTGTTCTTTTCCCGATGATGTACGAACTCCATTCCCAGACTCTCCGCTTTTTCGCGGATAAAAGGAATATCCTGTATATAGAATCCACTCATAAATATTTCCGAACCCGGATGCATACAGGCGGCATAATGGGGAAGGTCTGCCAGAAGAATATTCCGGTTAATGTTGGCAATAATCACATCAAACGCTTTGCGCCCTTTCAGCAGATTGGCGTCACCCAGTTCCACTGTAATGTTATGGATATGGTTCAGTGCAATGTTGTCTTTTGAATTGTTGACGCACCAGTCGTCAATGTCGATGGCTGTCACAGGATTGGCTCCTCGCATGGAGGCAAGGATGGCAAGAATAGAAGTGCCGCATCCCATATCCAGGACTGATTTTCCTTTCAGGTCGGCTTCTAACAGCTCGCTGATTATAGAGCTGGTCGTTTCATGATGCCCTGTGCCGAAAGCCATTTGCGGGTCAATCAGAATTTCATACTCAGTTTTCGGAGTGTCTTTGTGGAACGTGCTGTGAATGCAGCAACGGTCACCTATGACGATGGGTTGAAAGAAGTTTTTCTCCCATTCTTCATTCCAGTTTTTGTCTTCGGCTTCCTTTATGGTGTATTCTATCCGGGTGTCAGGTAAAGGGAAGTTCACAACCATTTCTTTCAGTGCTTCCTCGTCAAAGAGAGTTTGCTGGATATAGGCCTGTATTCCCCCTTCACATTCTACAAAACTTTCAAATCCTATTTCTCCGGCCAATGCGGACACTACATCATTCACTGTTTCATTACAGGGATGTGTTGTAAAGGTTACTTCTAAATATTTCATATCTTTTCGTTTATTCTATCACTTTACGGAGCAATGCCTCCATCTCATTTTTGAAGATGCCCGCTTCATGCACTTTCACCCCGTCCACATAGAACGTGGGAACGTAATAATAGTCGTATTGGTCGGCTATATCAGGATGTTGGGTTTCTTCTATCATTTCTATTTCTATAGGTTGGAATTCAGGATATTCTGCTTTCAGTTCTTCAATATAGCGCAGTGCTTTTTTGCAGAACGGGCATCTTTCCTGATAAAATAATTTCACTGGTTTCATACGATTGTTGGTTTAAGGATGATGACAAAGATAATTTCTTTTCATTACTTTCACAAACAAACCTTCCGTCTTTTTGTTTCAGACTTGTGCTCTCATTGCAATGTTAGATGCAATTATGCCCTCATGCCCTCATTTGTGAGGTAATTTGTTTATAATGAACAGGTTATTTGTGATGGTAGCATAGAAGAGTATGAGGGCATTGCCCTCATACTCTTCTATGGTAAAATAAATTATTTCAACTTTGTTACATGATATAGGGTACCTCTGGTACTGGTCTTTTTAGGAATGTTCAGTTTGCGGAGAATACGTCCAAACCAATTTATTTTATTGATAGACAGTTTGTCGCGTGTGTTCTCTTGAAGATAATTAAAAATATCCATGGCAGTCATCCATTCTCCCTCCTTTTCGTTGGTTGCAGAAGAAAAGTTACAATGGAATAAATGCTCCAAAGGTGATATTTGCTCAAATTCGCTGTTGCTTTGTCGTAAAACGGCCTCATCTTCGTCATTCAGCCAATAACGTTCGTTCTTATAAAGTAAATGCATGGCTTGCGCATAGAGTTGGCGGTAGTCTATGGTGACATTGGTATCAATGGGATCGGTCACTTCGATACAGATAAAGCGACGGCTTCCCGTGGGGTCGGTGAGCAAATCCTTCTGATTGCTGGTGCCGATGAATGAGGCATAGCGGCGTAATTCGCGCACGCTGGTTCCGTAAGGCTTGCGCAGATTGGCTGTCGGTTTTTGTAGCAGATGTTTCAGAAAGCCTTGTTGATTTACGGTAATCTGGTCGAATTCGTCCAGGTTGATAAGGAAAAATCGTCCCAAGGCACGCTCCGCTTCCTGTTTGCTGCTGAAGTCCAGGCTGTCGGCATAGCCGAAACGGAGTTCGGGTGGCAGCAAGATACGGCAATAAGTGGATTTCCGGAATCCTTGCGAACCTACAAGTAAAGGTGAAGTGCTGTTTCCATGCTGGCGGTCCATCCCCCTCCAATGCGCCACCATGCCTAGAAACCAACGGTAAAAGAGCTCTTCCCAATGCGGATTGCCGCAAGGAACGAGCCGGGCAAGTGCGCGGATGCGGTCAGTACCGTCCCAGCGGGGAAGGTCACACAAGTATTCTTCTACAGGATTGTAAAGCGGAACGAAATCGGAGGTGAGAAAGCGGTCTATATCCCGGTCCCACACTTGCAGCCCTTCTTTTAAGGCGCAGAGGGCGATGCTGTTGCGGGTACGTTTATCTAAAGGCTTGAAATAGAAATGAACAGAGTCCCGTTGACGGTATTCCACCTCGTCCAGCACGGTGTTGAAGCGGAATTCATACCGTCTTTTCAAGAATTCCTCCAGCCGGAAGGTGGCTTCCTGCTCTTTACTGAAACCGCTTTTTTTACCGAAACCTTTCATTTCCCGGTATCCGTTGCCAAAAGCTGTACGGATGGTTTCTGTGTCCGTTGCGTGAAAATAGTGCATCAGCGTGCGCTGTACGGCTTCCTCTTCGGGGATGCCTGTTTTGAAGCATTGTTCTACCAGATGGGGCAGTAAAGGTTCCAGCCCGTCATCACGTTTCCAGTTTTCCATCTCGGCCAATGCTCTTTTCCGTGCCGACTGGTACATCTGGGCAAAAATCTGCATACTTTCGCAGCCGGGTGTCATTCGTTCCGGTGCGCTTTCGCTGTTTTGTTTCCGTTGCCGGAAAGTTTCCTCATCGGGCAGGGCAAGCGGTTGCTCTATGCAGAAAGGAACGGACGAAGGGTTATAGTAAGGTTGTTCATCCACGGTCATGCGACAGCTTTGCATCAGGTCCGGTTCCTTCAGTGTGATGCCGAAAGGAAGCATGGGCTGGTAGCATGTCACCGCCAGCCGATAGGCGTGGGCATGAAACAGGAGGACTTCTTGTGTGGCAGTGGGCAAGCTGCCGTCAGTGCGTGCGAAGCGTATCCATATCTTTACGCTCCGTCCGCTTGAACCGCAGAAAGCGGCAAAGGTTTGTGGCAGTTGCTCTACTTGGCGTTTCACATATTCCACCTCATACAGGTCGGCGAGCCGGTTCACTTCCAGCTGCACCAGTCCGTTGTAATGTTTCATACGTTTCTCACCCTTTTGTTTGCGGGTATATTCTACGGCAGGATAGACACGCGGCAGTTTGTCGATGTGGACGTAGCGGGCGGACGATCCTGCCAGCCGGGGTAGTATTTCACGCAGTTCCGATATATGCCCTGCTTTGTTCTCTGTCTTTACTTTCTCGAAGAATGCGTCCGTATCGCATAGTGACAAGGCTTCTGTCCCCTGTTCTTCATCTTTTCTGATGAGTGTAATTTTCATATTTGTCTTTCGTTTGAATGTTTTTTGGTTTTATGTACCTCCCATGGAAAAGATGATGTTCTGTCGTGTGGAGAAGACCGCGTATTGCGAGTGTCTATGTGTGCATATTTTTAGTAAAGATAAGGTTTCTTTCCGGATTCTGCAAATGCTTTCCGGATTAAATGCCGTCTTTTTCTTTTTCCTTTCTTTTCTGTGTTTTTATTCTTAGTCTCAGTGCATATTCCCCTGTCTCTTATTTGTTTTCTACCTTTTCTTTTCTTATTTTTGTATGTTTGTAATTAGTTATTCACCCTTGTGATTAAGTCTGATCACAAAGGTGATTAAAATTAATCACAAAGGTAGTTAAGCTTAATCACGTCCGTGATTAACATATATTGAACTTTCATCAATAAAAAAAAGAACAGTATGGCAATACTATTTGATTGGTACGAGAATCCCAAAACCTCTGAGCAACAAGGGGAAGAGAATATGTTGCATCCGCGTCTCCGGCTGAATGGGAAAGTAAGCACGGCCCAGCTCCGTGCCCGTATACAGAAATATTGTACATTGACGGAAACGGATGTAATAGCCGTGCTCGATGCGCTGTCACACGCCATGGGCGAGGAATTGGCGGAAGGCAGGCAGGTGCATCTGGACGGCATCGGCTTTTTCCGTCCCAATCTGGTGAGCACCGAGCCGGTAACCGAAAAGACGAAACGTAAAAATACAAAGGTAAGGCTTAAGGGGATTGTTTACCGCCCCGACCGATTATTGATGGATGAGGTGGGAAAGGTAAAGGTGCAGCGTACCCGGTTCTCGTTTCATTCAAGCAAACTGACCGATGAGGAAATTGACGCATTGCTGACGGAGTTCTTCACAACTCATGATTTTGTGCAGCGGAAAAGTTTCCAGCTTCTTTGCAGTATGACACAAAGTACGGCCAGCCGCCATTTACACCGCTTGTGCGAGGAAGGAAAGCTGAAAAATGTGGGACTTCCCAAACAACCGGTTTATAAGCCGATAAATGGGTATTATGCTGTGAATGAATGATTTAAGTGAGATGTGCAAGAAAATAGGAGTGAGGGCATGAGGGTAATGCTCTCACTTTTTAACATGCCCTCACTGTGGGTAGTGGTTTAATAATGAGTAGGTTATGACTTTTAGTGAGGGCATGAGGGTATAAGTGAGTGCAACTTATTATAAAAAGTTGTTTTACCACCAGATTTGTTTACCATTAACGTATGTGAACGGACGTTCTTCTGTTTTCCGTGTGTGTGCAGAAATAGATAAAATAGTTGAAGTCCGTTACTAAAATAGGGAAATCCCTACCAACTAATAGGGATTTTCTTTGTTATGAACTGAAACCTCTGGCTATCTTTGCACTAGAAAAAGTAGATAGAATAACAAATAAAACAGGTATGAGTATGAAAAAGATTGTATTAGCTTCGCTTATGATGGTGTGCTTGCCTTATTGGGCAATGTCACAAAGCGTTGATGACGACCTTTATTTCATCCCTAAGAAAAAAGCTGAAAAGAAAGAGGAGGTTAAGCAAGAGGTGAAAGTGGTGGTTCCGCAGAAGCAGAACACGACTACCGTTTACGCAGCCCCCGGTTCTACAGTGGTGGTGAAGGATGTGAAAGGAAAAGTGCGCGATGTGGATGAGTATAATCGTCGTTATACTTCACGAGATAATAACTTCTCGATGGAGAATGATACCTTGTATATTGAGGAGAAACCTTTGAATGAGAGAGGGGAATGGGTTAATGGTTTTGAGGGCTCTCAAGACGATTATGAATACGCGATGCGTATCGTCCGTTTCCGCAATCCCCGTTACGCCATTCCGGTAAGCAGTCCGCTCTATTGGGATGTGGTTTACGGTTTGCCTTCATGGGATTGGAATGTATATGATGACGGATTGTATGCATACGTCTTTCCCACTTACACGAACCGCTTGTGGTGGGATTGGCGTTGGAATTATCCATATGGCGCCAGCTGGGGATTCAGTTGGGGATGGAGTTCGCCGTGGTACTACAATAGCTGGTACTATCCCGGTTATTGGGGTGGCGGCTACTGGGGTGGCTATTGGGGCTACCATCATCACCACCACCATCATTATTATCCGCATTATTCCGGTCACGGTTGGGGCGGCGGCTACTGGGGAGGCGGTCATGGATGGTATGGCTCAAGCAGACGTAATCCGGGGATACATGCCGGAAGATACACCAACAGCTATGGCTCTTCACGCCCAAGCCGGAATAATTATGTGAATAGTTATGATAGGAATAGTCGTAATTCGTATGTAGGAAATTCCAGACAAAATGTCCGTAATAGTGCTAATAGCTATCGTACCGCAACACGTAACGGATCTTCATCAGGAAGAGTGGTTTCGGGATCTGACGGTGTAAATTCGGTTCGTCCTAATAGAAGCGCTATCAGAACCCGTACAGGAGCAACTCTTTCACCAAGTCAGGCTGCAGGAGTCCGTCCGGGTAATTCGTATTCACGTCCGACAGAAGGAAGGGGATCTTCCTATACCAGACCAAGCAGTACCCGGAGAAGTGTGGGAAATGCAGCAGGATCTGCTTATCAGAGAACAGGGGCTGCAAGCCGTGGCGCCTATCGTAACAATAGTGGCGTTTCGAACTCTCGCAGCAGTTCATATTCCCGTAGCAGCAGTCCTTCCCGTAATAGTTCGTCTAACTCTTACCGTAGTAGTGGAACTTCTTCTTCCCGTAGTAGTTTTTCTAGTGGCGGTGGGGCTTCCCGTAGTTCCGGAGGCGGTGTTTCCCGTTCAAGTGGCGGTGGCAGATCGCGTACCAGATAAGTAGCAGATTAAACCAGACTGTTGTATTTAATAGAATTGATGTATGAAAAATAAAGTAATAGTAACCGCTTGTACGTTGCTGGCAATGGCAACGGCAAGCGCACAAAATGCTTATGATGCGGAAAAGTTGCTGGGGAATGACTTGAATGGAACAGCACGATTTGTTGGTATGGGTGGTGCCATGGGAGCTTTGGGAGGTGATATATCTGTCATGAGTTCCAACCCTGCGGGTATCGGCATTTTTCGTAGTAATGACGTGTCCGTTTCTTTTGGTTTTAATAATACTTCGACAAAGAGTAACTTTAGTGGCGTGTCAATGAATGAAGACAAAACGCGCGCTTCATTTGACCAGATTGGATTTGTTTATAGCAATAAGATAGGCAACAATACTTCTTTGCGTTTTGTGAATTTCGGATTCAATTACCATAAAAGTAAAAACTTCAACCGCCTTTTCTCTATGGGAGGGGCGTTGGATAATATGTCACAAAGCTTCCAGCTGGCTCAGGAAATGGAACGATATGGATTGACGGAAAGCGAGTTTAATGACATACTGGATGCGAAGAATCCTTATACCAAATATTGGAACCAGTTACCTGTTTTAGGAGTAATGGGGGTGAGAACCGGTGTGGTTGACTGGTTTAATGATCCTGAAAAAAACATTCATGCTCCATGGGGGTGGAATGGTTTTAACAATAACTTCTTTAGTAAGGAAACTGGAGGTATCAGTCAATATGATTTTAATGTTTCATTCAATATTGAAGATAGGGTCTATTTAGGAGCTACCTTGGGGGTCTATGATGTGAATTATGACCGTTATACTTCTTATACGGAAAATTTGAATGATGATAAGGGTGCGGATAATGGGGGGTATACATTGGATAATTATTATAGACTGGAAGGAACTGGTATGGATTTGAAGTTGGGGGTTATTGTACGTCCTATAGAAAGTTCTCCTTTCCGTTTGGGATTTGCCGTTCACACGCCTACATGGTATGATTTAAGAGAAAGCTATAATGCCACTTTATCTTCTGATATTTTAGCTTATGAAAAACCCTATATCCAGACATTGAGTGATTTTCTGGTAACTCCGGAGTATGATTATTTGACCTATGATTATAATCTTACTACTCCGTGGAAATTTAATGTCAGTGCGGGTACTACTTTTGCGGGTGCGGTGGCAGTAGGTGCGGAATATGAATATCAGGATTATTCTTCCAGTAAGCTGAAGGATGTGGATGGTTATGAATTGGGAGATCAGCCTAGCGTTGAGAATTATCTGAAAGGTGTCCATACTTTCCGTATAGGAATGGAAACGCGGATCATACCTGAGTTTAGCATCCGTGCAGGGTATAATTATTCTTCGGCTGCATTTTCCAAAGATGCTTATAGTGCCTTGTCTTTATATAGCACGCGTACTGATTTTAATAATACGGAGTCTAAGAATACCTTTACGTTTGGTCTTGGATACCGTGGCAGTGTAATTTATGCGGATTTGGCATATAAATATGATATGTATAAATCAAACTTTTATGCTTTTGACGATAATATAGATCTTCCGGCAACTAAAGTGGACAATGAGCGGCATCAGCTCTTGCTGACAGTCGGCGCCCGCTTCTAAGAATTTATTGTGAGTCTAATATAATTAACCTGTGATATACCGGAAGAACTTTATAGGCTTCCGGTATATTTTTTATTTATCGCGGAATTCTTTCCTTTTCCAGAAGTTGAATCCTGCATATACACGAACGGTTCCGAATGTATTAGTGAGAGAGAAATTCCTTTTCCGATAATCGTATGTATGCATCACCAGTGAAGCACCTACAAAGTACTTGTTGGTATTATAGACCACGGCGGCACGTGTTATCAGGTCAAAATTGATATCCTTTATCCAATGATTGTCGGTGTTAGGCGTATCGTCTATTTTTGATTTTTTATAGGCAATGGCCGGTAAGAGTGAAAGATTGGAAACCCAGTTTTTTGCAAATACCCAGTTATAGCCATAACCCACGTTGATGCTGTAATCAGAATATTTCACTTTCTTGAAAAGCAGGGCATCATGCAGTTGGGCTCTCACTTCACCGGGAAGCTTTTCGTAATCAAAAGATATGTTGTGCTGGGAATAAGAAAAGCCCGCCATCAGGGAACCCGCGCTTTTACGCTGGTTGGTGGACTGGCTATAGGCTGCCGGATAAGAGAATTTTTTATAATTGAAAATCCAATAGGCGTTCAGTCCTTTGATTTTACTTTGCAATCCGTTGAAATTCAGGTTTTTAATGGGAGTGCTCAGATCAAATCCGCTGGAAGAACGTATCTTGAAATCGCTTCCTGTCTTTCTGTAATATAAATCCACACCAAATTTGGAACTATAAAGATTCAGTGCCATTTCGGTTTTCTTTGCCTTGTTCTTGTGTCCGCCGAAAATATCTTTTACATCGAAAGAATATCCTAGAAATATCCAGCGCCATCCGAAATAGACCCCCAGCTTGAAACTGGCATTGGGGGAGAATCTCAAACTTTGTTCGCCGTTGTTTCCTTTACTGCCTAACCGATAGTATTCGTACCAACTGCTGGATTCCAGCATGAAAGCCAGATTGTAGAGGTTAGGCGAGATATAGGTGGTATCGACCGCGTTGAATTCTTTTCCCACTTTCCTGATTTTTCTTCCGGTATGACGGACAGTTGTCGCTATTCCATCGGTCAATGTAATGAGAACACCCTTGTTGTCCTGTACTGTCGAGTCCTTCTGTTCCGCTTGTGCATATACACCGAGGGCGGAAAGGAAAGACAGACAAAACAGGCATAATTGACGGATGTCCATAGGCAGAAATCAGAGTTTGTCAAGTATACGGTCCATTACCCAGTTGGTGGGTGTCGCACTGATGCCGTCGCAGGTACAGACAGCTTTTCCCTGCAAGTGTTCTACTACGGCTTTTATGAGCGGAAGTTGTACATGAGGGGGATTTTCGGGAAGAAACTCCTCGCGGCCTCTTTCAGTATGCAGGGCGATGGGATCGTAAGTGAAAACAGAGAAACAGATCATTCCCTTGTCTCCGATGATTTCTATACGGTCTTCCTTGGCCGATTCATGGGCAACGAAACACCATGATCCTGATCCCGGCAGACCGGAATCAAATTTGAAGCAGGCACTTATCGTATCTTCTGCCGGATATAACCCGCCACGGTTGCTCTTGTATCCTTGGGCTTCGAGAATGCAGCCGAACATATCTTGTAGCAAATCCAGCTGGTGAGGAGCCAGATCATAGAAATAACCGCCGCCGGCAATATCAGGTTGTACACGCCAGGGAAGGTTGGTACTGTTGTAATCCAAAGCGCGGGGAGGCTGGGCGAAACGTATCTGTATGTTGATGACATTGCCTATTTCTCCGTCCTCTACCATCTGGCGTACTTTTTGGAAATAAGGAAGATAGCGTCTGTAATAAGCTACGAAACAAGGAATTCCTGTTTCCTGTGATATGCGGTTGATGCGTGCACAGTCTTCATAGCTGGCCGCCATAGGTTTCTCGATGTATACGGGCTTTCCTGCCTTCATGGACATAATGGCAAAAGTGGCATGAGAAGAGGGGGGAGTGGCTATATAAATAGCATTGACATCTTCATCTCCTATTAACTGCTGCGGATCGGAGTACCAGCGGGGAATGTTGTGTCTTTTGGCGTATGATTGAGCTTTTTCTTTGTCACGGCTCATTACGGCCACTACCTCTGAACCTTCGATCAGGGCAAAGGCTGGTCCGCTTTTCTTCTCGGTCACTTCTCCGCAACCGATGAAGCCCCATTTTACTTTGTCTAATTTAACCATGGTAATAACTTTTTTGTCATTCCGCTTAAAATAATAACAATTTATATTGCAAAGATAGGACTATTTTGCAATTTCAGCCGGATAAAAATCAGTTATTGTAATATTTCTTGCGCAACAGTTTGAATGCAGGAGTCTTGACGTAGTCATTTAACCAGGAATTCAGGCTGTCAAGCAATATTGGAGAATGTTTGCTTACTCCCCATGAATAGAATTGTGAGAAGCTGATGGCTGTTTCTATATCCAATTGTGGAAAATCATTGATGGAGGCTTGGGCAATGCTCTCGTCGCATACGGCATAGTCTATGTCGCCATGTGCTACCATGGCCAGTAATTGTTCTTGTCCGTATTTCTCCACTTCTTTGATATAGATGGTATCGCCTATTTCGTTACTTAAATTATGTATGCGCAGGATGGCAGGTGAGTTTTTGACTAGATGAAGGGTCTTGCGGGCTAGTTCCAACTGGCTGTGAATGTACAGACTATCGTTTTCTTTTTCGGGTTTACGCTGTACCAGTACTTGTTTGTTCAGTATAATGGGGCGGGTAAACAACAGGGAGTCTTTGTATTCTGTGGTAACTACCGTGCTGTTGGCCAATATATCGTATGTTCCTTTTTGTACGCCTTCCAGTCTTTTGGAAAAGCTCATTTCAGGAGTGATTTCCGGTTTCAGTCCTTTGCTGTGTGCAAAAGCATGGAGCAGTTCGTAGTGGAAACCGGAAACGGTGTCGCCGTCGGCATAAAAACTGATAGAATTGTACTCGGTAACGGCACGCAGGATTCCCGATGCCGCTATTTCTGCATAATCGCGGGGCAGACTGGTTTCAGCCTCCGTTTTCTTTTTGAAGAAGATGGAGGATAGGGTTACTGCAAGGATACCCATCAGAATGTATTTCAGATATTTTCTCATATAGACCGTCAATCAAAGAAATTCCATGAAAGGCCGAACTTTATCATTCGCGGATTGATTGGGTAGTGAGGCGCCAGGAAGTAATTGGATTTTCCCGAACCGGCATTGACGTGATACATCATAATAAAGAAGCGGGTACGTTTTAAATGCAGGTTGGCATAGACGTTGACTATCGGAAAAGCTCCTATCTCGATTTTGTCATCAGGATTCTGGTTATAGAATTGTCCGATGACGGGGGAGTAGTCTGGCGCGTAATATTTACTGAAATAACGCACATCTGCTCCCATTTCTATCTGGAGTACTTTTTTGGCGAGACCGAATTTCATGTACAAGTTGCCGTAAGCCGACAATTCCGGTAAGGGCAGAATGTCTTGCTCACTTGATTTTTGATAGGCTACTTCACCGTCGAGATGAAATATTCCTACTTTCAATTTTTGTTGCAACATTGCTGTGAATATTTGTATATTGCCGGAGTACTGTCTTACGGCTGCATTGTTCTTGAAACCGGTGACATTTCCTTCACTGTCTTTTACCGGTATGCTGGCATTGGCCAGATAAGTGTAGTTCTTTATATTTTCCACTCCGGCACGCAGTTGGGTTCCCCATCTGTTCAGACTTAGTTTTCCTTCCAGTCGGGTTCTCATTATTTTGGATAAATCGTTGTTGTCCCACCAGTAATGTTTGGATTGGAAATGCCTGAAATAGAATACGGGGTTCTGGTTCTTGATGAATGCATTTACATCCAGTCTCACCGTATCTCCGAATAAACGGAGATTCAGATCCCCTCTGCCTTCTACGCTGAATTGTCCTGCATCTTCACCGGCTATGGCCAATTCTCCTAGAATATTGTAATGTAATAGTTTTCCTTGTTTTTTGGATAGTTCGCCGCCAATGGAGAGTGAACTTTCCTTATAGTTGTTGATAATGCGCTGTCCCGGTATGTTTGTCGTGTCGGTCAAGGCGAAGTTTCGGTATTCATAACTTAAAAAGGCGGTAAGTCCGGCTTTCGCCCATTTGTTGAATCCTTCTTGTAAAGCAATGCTAATGGTATTTTTGATGGATGTGCGCTTCGTCTTGTCTATAGAGTCGGTCCCCAGATAGTTATGTTCAAAATACTTCTGATTCTGTGCGTCATCGTATGAGATGTATTTGCGATTGTTCAAGTCCACTTGTAATGTATGTATGAAGCTTGTGACAGGAACAAATACCTGCGTTATTTTTACGGAGTCCGTATCCACACTGTCCTGTTTTTCTTTATAGAACCCTAAGTTGTAACGATGTGTCAGGAAGGCATGGTAGCTGGTGTTGTGATTCCATATCTGACTCAGTCGCGTTGGGATTTCGTTGGCGGAATATTCTTTTTTGCCTTCTGCCATATCCAGCGGGTTGGTGATATACCGGTCGTCCGTGATACCTCCGTTTTCTGCCATCTTCAAGTTATCGTTGTTGAATATGAAATGCATGTCATATTTGTCTCCCCGGTAGCTGGAGAACAGGCCACCGTTGAAGAAGGCTGTGGACTGATCTTGGTAAAGCCCCCGGCCATACAGGTAATCTATGTAGAATCCAAACCCCAGTCTTTTGTTTGCATTGATGGCAAAATAGGATTTGAAGCGTTCTTCTCCGTCACGGCTGCCTCCTCCTTTGTAATAGCTCAGGTTCGTGAATGGAGAAAATGTATTGGTGAATATGACATCTTCCGGACGTTGTACGCAAAAGTCGTATGGGTCGGTGAAAAAGTATTGGCTGGGATCCCGACGGTCAAAAAAGATGCGTGAGAGGCGGGGGGAACCCAAATTTCCCAAGTAATTGTATTGTCCGGTGTAGCCGCCCATGTCATTTGAGTTCTGGAAAGCGTGCTGCAAGGTATCTACGGGGATATAAGTGACATTGCCAAAACGACTGTCCACTTTCCATGAGTACAGTCCGATGGGGATAGTGTTGGCATCTACTACGGCTGTCGTGTCTATGGGGTTTCCGTTACGGTCATATTGGTTTCTGTCCAGTCCGTTTGCCGAGGAACCGAACTGATTGTTCAGGGTATTCATTGTCCGCTGTGCCATCAAGGAAGTATGGAAGCACAGGAATAATAAAAAAATAATAGAGAATATTCTTTTCATAACGGCGGCAAAGATACAATATAAAAATAAAAGGAAGAGCTTTTCCGCTATGGAAAGTTCTTCCTTTTATTATTCGTTTAGAGTTATTTTAACTTACTGAGGTTTAATAATCTCCATTCCGATTCGGATGGCTTCTTCATTCATCGGTATCAGATGATGGTGACGTTCGGGCAATGTTTTGCGTAAAGCTTTTATTACACTTTCAATGGATACTACGGGACGCAGTTTCAGCAAGCCTCCTAAGACAATCATATTGAAGGTCTTTGCCATTCCTTTTTCGTTGGCGGCATCCATTGCGTCAATACGATAGATTTGTATGTCCTTACGTGTCGGAGGCTCGATGATTCCGTATCCGTCATAAATGAGGATACCACCCGGTTTGATTTTGCCTTCAAACTTTTCCAATGAGGGTTGGTTCAGTATGATGGCTGTGTCATATTGGCTGAGAATGGGTGAAGAGATGCGTTCATCACTGACGATCACCGTTACGTTAGCGGTTCCTCCCCGTTGTTCGGGACCGTATGCCGGCATCCAGGTTACTTCCTTGTCTTCCATCAGTCCGGAATAGGCAAGTATCTTACCCATGGATAGCACACCCTGACCGCCGAATCCTGCTATAATGATTTCCTGTTTCATGGTTTCTGTCTTTTTATTCTTTATCTTTCAAATCACCCAGCGGATAGAAGGGGAACATGTGTTCCACCATCCAGTCATTGGATGCTTGCGGAGTCATTTTCCAACCGGAATTACAAGTCGATACAATTTCCACCAAATTGGATCCTTTGCCATTCATTGAGTTTTCGAATGCCTTGCGGATAGCCTTTTTGGCTTTGCGGATGGCAGGAACCGTATGTACGGCCTGGCGGGTAACGTAGGCGGTGCCTTCCAAAGTGGCGGCAATTTCTGTCATTTTCAGCGGATAGCCATGAATGGCTACATCACGACCATAGGGGCAGGTGGCTGTCTTCATGCCAACCAGCGTGGTAGGAGCCATTTGCCCACCGGTCATTCCATAAATGGCGTTGTTGATAAAGATGATAGTAATGTTTTCGCCACGATTTAAAGCATGGATGGTTTCGGCAGTGCCGATACATGCCAGGTCACCATCTCCCTGGTAGGTAAATACCAGACGTCCGGGCCATAAACGCTTGATGGCGGTAGCTACGGCTGGTGCGCGTCCGTGGGCGGCTTCTTGCCAATCGATGTCTAGATAGTTGTATGCAAAAACGGCACATCCTACCGGTGACACACCGATTGTCTTATCTTCCATGCCCATTTCTTCAATAACTTCGGCTATTAACTTGTGAACCACACCGTGGCTGCATCCGGGGCAGTAATGCATCGGATTGTCATTCATCAGTGTCGGTTTCTTATAAACCAGGTTTTCGGGTTTTATGATTTCTTCTTTTGTCATAGTTTCTCCTCCTATTGCTTATAACATGAACCGCATAAAGAATTCCATCAGCTTGAGAAAAATAGCTGCTGCACAGACATAGATGAATACTTTGAAGTCACTTGCCATGAAGTAAGTGATGACAGCCGCTAGTGCCAGTGCCATGAAAAGTATGTTCAATATGTTTCTGATCAGATCGATATTCATACGGTCTTATTTTATTAGTTTCTCTTTCAATGCAGTGATTACTTCATCCGGATCGGGAACAATACCACCCAGACGTCCGAAGTGTTCTACAGGCACTTTGCATTCTACGGCCAGACGGACATCTTCTACCATTTGTCCGGCGTTCAATTCTACAGTGAGGATACCTTTTACCTGTGCGGCGCGTGCTGCAATAGCTTTCGACGGGAACGGCCATAGGGTAATAGGACGGAGCAAACCAACTTTGATGCCTTCTTCCCGAGCTATTTCCATTGCTTTTTGGGCAATGCGGGCACAAGAACCGAAAGCTACGATCAAATATTCGGCATCTTCGCAGTGAAGTTCTTCGAAACGTACTTCGTTTTCTTCTATTTCTGCATATTTTTTCTGAAGATGGATATTGCGCTTTTCCATCTCGGCAGGATCGAGTTCCAATGAGGTGATGATGTTGGGAGTACGGTGGTGGGTTCTGCCGGTAGTGGCCCACGGACAACGGGCTATGACTTCTTCATCTGTCAGGCGTGTGCGCTGTTCGGGCAATACTACTTTTTCCATCATCTGTCCGATAACGCCGTCTGCCAGAATAATGGCGGGATTGCGGTATTTGAAAGCCAGATCAAAAGCTATACCTACGAAATCTGCCATTTCCTGTACTGATGCAGGAGCCAGGGCTATGAGGCGATAGTCTCCGTGACCGCCGCCTTTCACTGTTTGGAAATAGTCGGCCTGACTAGGTTGGATGGTTCCTAATCCGGGACCTCCGCGCATGACATTGACAATCAGGCAGGGGAGTTCGGCACCGGCAATGTACGAGATGCCTTCCTGCTTTAAACTGACGCCGGGACTGGAGGATGAGGTCATTACCATTTTACCGCTCGCTGCACCGCCATATACCATGTTGATTGCTGCGACTTCACTTTCTGCCTGCAACACCACCATACCGGTAGTTTCCCAAGGTTTCTCTTCGGCCAGCGTTTCCAATATTTCCGATTGGGGAGTGATGGGATAGCCAAAGTAACCGTCTACTCCGATACGGATAGCGGCGTGGGCTATGGCTTCATTTCCCTTCATTAAAACGACTTCTTCTGCCATATTTGTTACATTTATTGTTGTTTTACTTTATACACAGTGATGCATCCGTCCGGACAGACTGTGGCACATGATGCGCAACCATTGCAGGTATCTTCTAATACCTGGTGGGCGAATGTGTATCCTTTTTTATTCACTTGTTTGGCATTGAGCGCGATTACATGCAGCGGACATGCCACTACACATAGATTGCAACCTTTGCAACGCTCTGTGTCTACTACAATAGCACCTTTAATCTTTGCCATGGGTTAGTTATTATTGATTATACATGTCTTTATTATAGAAATTCAGAATATTCATAATCATGTCACGGGCGGAAACGGCCGGACTTTCCGGATTACGCTCGATAGCTTCCAGATAATTGTTCAAAGCTTGTTGCCAGTCTCCCATTTTGCGGTAGGCGTTACCCAATAAGTAATAGGGTTCATCGTTGACGTGCGCATCGTTTCGGATGAAATTAGTTAGCGCATGAATGGCTCTTTCCGTATCACCCTGTTCGATAAGTGTCTTTATGTCCTGTAATTGTTCCGTCATAAGGCATGATTGTCTCATTGTTGTTTACAAAGATACTCTTTATTTGTTATGAAAGGGAAGATTGGAGCAGAAAAAACGGCTTTCTTGCTAAAAACATTTAAAAAAAGGAGAGAAAGATAGGGAAAAAATGGAAGAATGATTTCTTCTAATGGTTTGATTATTATAGAAATGGTTTCAAGTGAAACGGTTGATAGAGGAACGGTGTTATTTATTCTTAAAGGGGAGACATGCTTGAATGGTATTTGTCATGGTGCTTTTGGGGAAGTATATGGTAGATCGTTTGTATGTTTTTTAGGGGGAGTTGTCAGGTTATCTCCCCCTAAAAAAGTTTTATGTATTATCAGAATAAACTGTCACGGTATAAATATATGGGAGAAAAGACTATTTTATTACTTCACCTACATACATATTATATGCCTTCTTACCGTCATTACTGGGGTTCATCTTTTTTGCTTCCTCACCGGTAACGGTCTGTTTCATCAGTTTCTTGCAGTTTACTATCAACCACGGCTCGCTATTACCTTGCTTGTAGAACGAAATTTTATAATTATCGCTCTGATCCATCAGCATATTGCCCATTGATTTGGCTTGGTCGATTACGCAGAATGCTACTTCTTTGCCGAATAACTGGCCGAAACCTCCCCAGCATTCTTTACCGATTTCGAATTGTTCATCGTTTCCGGCAGTAATTGTCATACGTGAGGATGCCTTGATTTGGTCATCTATGCTTTGTTCTTTGTTGGGAGTTGCATTATTGGCTGCTTTTATTTCGGTATTACCCTCAGAACCACCGATGACAGCCGGTTGGGCAGGGGGAGTTACCGGAGTGGCGGTAACTATTGTTGTTGCATTTGATATCGGAGTAGCTGTCACGCCCGGAGCAGGAGTAACTGCAATTTGTGAGTTGTTCAAGACCTTGTTGCCCAATGTATCTTGGATGGATTTGAACAGTGTGTCTTTCAAGTCAATAGTCTCTCTTCTGAATTTGCCGCAGATGGGAGCCAGCTTGGTCTTCGATTTGTTTAAAGCCATATCGTCTACAATCCATTCCTCTGCACTGTATTTTTCTCCTCCGTCACGAGCTTCATCATACCAATAACGGATACGGGTCATTTCGATATCACATTTTCCGTTTTCGCAGGTGATAAACAACTGATAATAAATTCTGGTTCTGTCCAATGACAATGCAGAGGAGGAGAATACCAGATATTCTTCGCCACCTGCTGCAATGGTTCCTTCATCTTCATTGGTGTAAAGAACACGTGCATTGAACTTGCCTTCGGGCTTGAAACGTTCTGTGGCCCATTTCAGCATGGTGCCATATAGCTGGTCTTTCGTTAAAGACGGTGCCTGTATCTCTGTTTTGAAAGAAACTTTACCGTCATCCATAGTTATCGCTCCCGCCAGATATTTGGGATCTGTCTGTGCCATAGCGATGAATGGCAGACATAGGAGCATTAAAAAAAGAATCTTCTTCATAGTAATATTTTTTATTTTATATTTTAATCTAAGCAAAGATAGGAATAAAAAAAAAGAGAAGCTATAATGCCTCTCTTTTTTTACTTTTATTATTATTGCGTGAATTTTACTTTACAGGTATCTTTTCAATGCGCTTTTGGTGACGTCCGCCTTCGAAGCCGCTGTTAAAGAATTCATCCAATATTTTTTCGGCCATTTCATGGTCAATGAATCGTCCCGGCATTACCAGAACATTGGCGTCATTGTGCTGACGTGACAGATGAGCTATCTCGGGCATCCAGCATAGTGCCGCACGGATACCCTGATGTTTGTTCAATGTCATGCTGATGCCTTCACCGCTTCCGCAAATTGCCACTCCGGGTCCGCATTCTCCGGCTTCTATAGCCAGTGCAAGCGGATGGGCATAATCTGCATAGTCACAGCTTTCTGTACTGTATGTACCGAAATCTTTGCATGGATAGCCTTTTTCAGTTAACCATGTCTTTACAAACTCTTTCAGTTCAAATCCTGCATGATCGGATGCCAGTCCTATTTTTTTCATGCCAGCATTTCTTTTACTTGGTTATACACGTTCTGTGCGGTAAAGCCCAGCTTTTCATCCAATACTTTGTAAGGAGCGGAGAATCCGAATGATTCCAGACCGAATACCTTACCGTTGGCACCTACCAAACCTTCAAGGTTTACAGGAAGACCGGCAGTCAGACCGAATACTTTAGCCCCTGTGGGAATGATACTGTTTTGGTATTCCTTGCTTTGGCTGCGGAACAATCCCTCAGAAGGAGCGGATACGATACGTATTTTTATGCCATCCTTGCGGAGAAGTTCTGCACCTGCTTCCAAAGTGGAAACTTCGGAACCTGAAGCGACTAGGATTACATCCGGATTTTCATCGGAGCCTGCAACAATATAAGCGCCTTTGGCAGCCTGTGAGTAGTCGTTTCCTGCAGGCAGATTCGCGATATTCTGGCGGGAGAAGATCAGTGCGGTGGGGGTGCTGGTATTTTCCATGGCCAATTTCCATGCCACAGTGGTTTCTTCCGCATCTGCCGGACGGAGTACCAACATAGAATTGTGTCCTTTGTGGTTTTTCAGTTTTTCCATCAGGCGGATTTGTGCTTCTTGTTCTACCGGTTCGTGAGTAGGACCGTCTTCACCTACACGGAATGCGTCGTGTGTCCAGATGAATTTGACGGGAAGTTCCATCAAGGCAGCCATACGTATGGCGGGTTTCATGTAGTCTGAGAATACGAAGAAGGTAGCGCATGCAGCAATCACACCTCCGTGAAGTGCCATACCCAGGCAGCAGCAAGCCATGGTTAATTCGGAAACACCTGCCTGCAGAAATGCACCGGTGAAGTCGTCTTTTGTGAATGCATGTGTTTTCTTCAAGAAACCGTCGGTCTTGTCTGAATTTGACAGGTCGGCAGAAGAAACGATCATGTTTTCTACTTCTGTGGCCAGTACACCGAGAACTTTGGCAGAAGCGCTGCGTGTAGCATCTCCGGCTTTTTGTTCGATAACATTCCAATTTACTTTCGGAGCTTTGCCAGAGAACCATAGTTCCAATTTAGCAGCCAGTTCGGGGTTAGCTTTAGTCCATTCAGCTTTAGCCGCATATTTTTCTGCAACAATTTTTTTCAGTTCCTCTGCACGTTTGGCATACAACTCTTTTACTTCAGGGAAGATTTGGAAAGGATTGGTTGGATCGCCGCCTAAGTTTTTGATTGTATTGATGTAAGCATCACCTCCCAAAGGAGCGCCGTGGGTGGCACAGTTACGTTCATAACTGGAATCATCCGCTTTGCGTGCGCCTTTACCCATAATGGTCTTACCGATAATTAATGTGGGCTGACCGGTTACGGCTTTCGCTTCTGTCAGAGCCGTGCGGATTGCATCGGGATCATTACCGTCGATGGTAATTACTTTCCAGTGCCATGCTTCGTATTTCTTGGCAACATCTTCGCTGGTAACAGCATCGGTAGCGGTAGACAGCTGGATGTCGTTTGAATCATAAAACATGATCAAGTTGTCCAGCCCCAAATGACCTGCCAGACGGCCTGCACCCTGAGAAATCTCTTCTTGAATACCCCCATCGGATATATAGGCATAGATGGTCTGGTCCATGACATGACCCAGACGGGCTTTCAGAAATTTGGCAGCGATAGCAGCACCTACTGCAAAAGTGTGTCCTTGTCCTAACGGGCCGGAAGTATTTTCAATACCGCGCATGATGTCCACTTCAGGGTGTCCCGGAGTCGGACTGCCCCATTGGCGGAACTGTGCCAGTTCTTCCATGGTGAATTTGCCGGTCAGTGCCAAAGTGGAATACAGCATCGGTGACATGTGGCCTGGATCAAGGAAGAAACGGTCACGCCCTTCCCAACGCGGATTTTCAGGATCGTAAACTAAAAACTCAGAGAAAAGCACGTTTACAAAATCAGCGCCACCCATAGCTCCACCCGGGTGTCCTGAATTAGCTTTCTCTACCATCGAAGCAGCCAGAATACGGATGTTGTCCGCTGCACGGTTCATAAGTTTCTTTTCGTTCATATTAAAATAATATTATAATTTGAATGCTATTAGTGAGTCGGTTTATCTTTGCTATTTTATTTAATATCTGCAAAGATAACTCTTTATGTGTAAACCGCAACATGTAAAGAGGCTCTTTTTTAAGCCCGTTTGACTCACTTCTTAAATCGGGTCGCTGCTTCTTCAACAGGTAGTCCTGCCTTATAGTTTTCGATATATGTGTTGAATCCGGCTACATCTTCGGCTGTTGGCGATATTTCAATACCGGCATCACCGGCGAATACTTTGTCTTCCAGAAAATCTGCCAGGGATTGTTTCTTTTCATTGTTGACAAGGTAAGAACCTAGCAGGGCGATTCCCCATGCGCCACCTTCACCGGCAGTTTCCATTACGGAAATAGGGGAGTTTATAGCTGCTGCAAGTATTCTCTGGCCTACACCTTTCGTTTTGAATAATCCGCCGTGTCCTGTGATTCTGTCTACTTTGATTTTCTCTTCATTGAAAAGAATGTCATTACCTATCTTAAGAACTCCGACTGAAGCGTATAAATGGGTACGCATAAAGTTGGCGAGGTTGAATTTGTCGTTTGCAGAACGTACAAACAATGGCCTTCCGTCGGCAAGTCCTGTCACGGGTTCACCTGAAATATAATTATACGAAATAAGACCACCGCAATCTGCATCGCCTGCGAGCGCATGATTGTAAAGTTTTCCATATAATTCATTCATATCTACGGGGATACCCAGCAGTTCTTGGTATTCTTTGAACAGATTGATCCAGGCATTGAGGTCGGAGGTGCAGTTGTTGCAATGTACCATAGCTACAAGGCTTCCGTCGGGAGTGGTAACCATGTCAATCATTTCGTATGGCTTGGACAACTCTTTTTCCAATACAATCATGGAAAATGAGGAAGTGCCTGCTGATACATTCCCGGTGCGTTGCTTGACAGCGTTGGTTGCTACCATGCCGGTTCCGGCATCTCCTTCCGGAGGGCAGACAGGTACACCTGCTTTCAAGTGGCCCGACACGTCCAGCCTCTTGGCACCTTCCGGGGTAAGGAACCCTGCATTCTCGCCGGCGGGTAAGACTTTGGGCAGGATATCTGTCAGTTTCCAAGGGTATCCTTTAGGAGCTACCAACTTGTCGAACTTGGCTATCATTTCGGCAGAATAATTCTTGGTAGCCGGGTCTATGGGAAGCATTCCTGATGCATCACCTATGCCCAGAACTTTCTGACCTGTAATTTGCCAATGAATGAAACCTGCAAGGGTGGTCAGATAGTCAATGTTACTTACGTGTTCTTCATTGTCTAAAATAGCTTGGTATAAATGAGAAATGCTCCATCTCAGAGGAATGTTATATACGAATAATTCAGATAAAGCGGCGGCTGCCGGACTGGTATTGGTGTTTCTCCATGTACGGAAAGGTACAAGGATTTCTTCTTCTTTATTGAATGCCATATAACCATGCATCATGGCACTGACACCGATTGCCGCCAGGGTTTCTATTTCTGTGTCATATAGCTTTTTTACGTTGGAACGGAGATCTGCATAGCAGTCTTGCAGGCCATGCCAGATAGCTTCCACACTGTAAGTCCACAGTCCGTCTACCAGTTGGTTTTCCCAGCTATGGCTTCCCTGGGCAATGGGCTTGTTTTCCTGGTCAATCAAAACAGCTTTGATTCGTGTTGATCCGAATTCTATGCCTAGAATAGCTTTTCCTGCTTCGATGGTTGATTTTGCATCTGATTTCATATTAAAACCTATAATTTAAGGTACAACAATAATGATGATAAAATAAGGTGGGATGTGCCAAGAATCTTATTAGCCTTGACACATCCCCTCTTCATGGATGAATTAGCAAAGTGCTTTGTTCAGCATATAGTAGACTTCGTTCATGCGAAGCTCTTTCTTGAAGTTGCTGATGGTAGTATCTTTGTCGATACGGATCATTTCGATACCTGCAATCTCAGCATAGTCTTCCCAATATTCTGCTGTCAGATCATAAGAGAAGCAAGAATGATGTGTTCCACCTGCCAGGATCCATGCGCCTGCACCTACTTCGAAATTAGGCATCGGAATCCACAGGGCGGAAGCAACCGGTAATTTGGGCAACGGTTTCGGCTCGATGCATTCTACGTCGTTCACGATCAGACGGAAACGGTTACCCAAGTCTACTACAGTGGCGGTACAACCTGAGCCTACTTTTGAAGTGAATACAAGACGGGCTGTCTGACTCTTGCGAATACCTATGCCTAGGAAGTGTACTTCCAGACGTGGTTTGGAAGCGGCGATAAGAGGACAAACTTCCAGCATATGTGATTGCAGGATAGCACTGTTTGCACCATCGAAGTTCAATGTGTAATCTTCCAGGAAAGAACAACCTTTGGAAAGTCCTTGGTTCATCACCCATACGGTACGGTAGAGAGCTGCTGATTTCCAGTCACCTTCCGCACCGAATCCGTAGCCTTCAGCCATCAGACGCTGGGAAGCCAGTCCCGGAATCTGATCGAAGTAGCTGCCGTCTGTTTGGCCCAAATCATCAAAATTAGTAGTGAATCCTTTGGCGCCTTTGGCTTTAAGGATGGCACGAAGAGCTAATTCGGCTTTTGCAGCGTTCCATACTTTCTGATAAGCTTCGGTTGATTTATCTTCTAATGAAGCATCGTGGTCGTATTCGTTGAAGTAAGTTGCTACAAGTGCCTCTACATCTGTATCCTTGATGTTTTTATGGTATTCCATCAGTTCGCTTGCCGGACAGTAATCTACGTGATACCCCATACGTTGTTCTGCTTCCACTTTATCACCGTCAGTTACAGCTACATTATTCATCTGATCGCCAAAACGGATGATCAGCATATCCTGAGAGTCTGCCCAACCTGCACAAACGCGCATCCAAACGGCAATCTTGTGCTGGGTGTCTTCGTCTTTCCAGTAACCTACCACTACTTTGCGGCGGATGCGCATACGGGTACAGATATGTCCGAATTCGCGGTCACCATGGGCGGATTGATTCAGATTCATGAAGTCCATATCCATGGTATCCCAAGGAATTTCCTTATTGAATTGAGTGTGTAGATGTAACAGTGGTTTCTTTAACTGTTGCAGACCGTGAATCCACATTTTAGCTGGGGAGAAAGTGTGCATCCAAGTGATGACACCGATACATTTTTCATCGTTGTTGGCTGCTTTGAACACTGCTTCCACTTCTTTAGAAGAGTTGGCTGTTCCTTTATATACTACTTTTACAGGAAGTTTCCCTGATTCGTTCAGTCCGTTTACCATTGCATTGGAGTGAGCGTCTACTGCTATAACTGCGTCACCTCCGTACAGAAGCTGTGCTCCTGTTACAAACCATACTTCATACTGATCAAATGCTTTTTCCATAATGTTATATTTTAAAAGGGTTATTAATTTCTTTGTTTCTTATTTCTGTCCATAATAGGCATTGGGGCCGTGTTTGCGGCTGAAATGCTTTTCTATTAATAAAGAATTCATCGTTAAATGAGGGTTGGCGGCAAAAGCGATACTTGCCATTTTGGCTACCTGTTCCATGACTACTGCATTATGTACAGCATCATTGGCATCTTTTCCCCATGCAAAAGGACCATGATTTTTTACTAGTACTCCCGGAGTATGTACAGGGTTCAGGTTCTTGAAACGTTTCACAATCACATTGCCTGTTTCCTGTTCGTAGGCACCTTTTACTTCCTCTTCAGTCATATCTGCGGTACAAGGAATGGCGTCATGGAAATAATCGGCATGAGTCGTTCCGATATTGGGGATATCCATTCCGGCTTGTGCCCAGGCGGTAGCATAGGTGGAGTGGGTATGTACCACTCCACCTATTTCGGGGAATGCTTTATATAGAACTACATGGGTGGGAGTATCTGAAGACGGACGAAGAGAACCTTCTACCACGTTGCCGTCCAGATCTACTACAACCATGTCTTCAGCTTTCATATCATCGTATGATACGCCACTGGGTTTGATTACTACCAGACCTGTTTCACGATCGATGGCAGAAACATTTCCCCATGTAAAAATAACTAGTCCGTGTTTCACCAAATCCAGATTGGCACGGAATACTTTTTCTTTTAATTTTTCTAACATAATGAATAATTGGGTAATGTGGCAATCTGCTAATTTGTCAATTGGCAAATTATTGCATCGGCACATTATTTTAAAGTTTAAATTTCGGATCTTTTCTGTAGGCCTTATCATTAAATTTATAAAGATAAGCACCTCGTCGGGAACCTGATTTGTCTATCAAATCTGTTTTTTCAATGAAATCCATTTCGGCTACCCGCTTGCGGAAATTCCGCTTGTCCATCGGTTCGCCATAGATTGCCTCATATAGATTTTGCAACTGTGTCAGGGTAAACAGTTCGGGCAGCAGGTTAAAACCAATTGGATTGTATGATGCTTTGTGCTTCATCAGTTCACGTGCTTTGGAAATCATGATCGGATGGTCGAAAATGAGCTGTGGCAGTTCGTCTATTTTTGTCCAATGGGCATTGTGCTGCTGCACTAGTTCCCTGTCATATTCATTTACATTGACTAAAGCATAATAGGCTACTGATATGACTCGTTCTCCCGGATCGCGCTCTAAGTCGCCAAATGTGCCTACTTGTTCCATATATACATTTTCCAATCCGGTCAGTTCTGCCAATACCCGTTTGGCGGCAGCGTCTACACTTTCGTCTTCTTGTACGAATCCTCCCATCAAAGACCATTTTCCCATAGCCGGTTCAAAATTTCGTTTTAGTAGAAGCAGTTTTAATTCTCCTTCGTCAAAACCGAAAATGATACAGTCTACAGATACATAGAATTTAGGGTTTATGTTATAATAGGTGGTCATGGTTTAGCGTCGGTTTAAAATTAACAGGCTGTATTCTTCAAGATAATTCAAAGCATACAGCCTTTAATTTATGGTTTACCAGAAATAAGCATAGAATAGTGCACAAAGCAGAACTACACCTAAAGAGGTAATAACATCCCATTTGTTCCAACTCTTTCTGATAAGTTCCTTGTAACTGCCGGTAAAGGTGATGGCTTCCACTTGTTTGGCGGTTGGAGCCGGAGTGAAGCATGATACAACAACCATTAACAACAAGAGGAATACAAGTAGCCATATTTCAAAAATAAGCCAGTTTGTCTGCCAAAACCAAGTTGTATTTTCCCAAAACCAGCTGGTCATCACATCTTTTCCGGTATTGGTGAGGATATTAGTCAGCAAACGGAGCATACCAATTAGGAAACCTACAATCATGGCTGTTTCACCGGCTTTCGGAGTGATTTTCTTGGAGAATATACCAAGTGCAAATACGGCTACCATTGCAGGTGCAAGGAGGGACTGTATGCCTTGCAGGTAGTCGTAAAGGCTGCCGAGGCTCATCATTACAGGAATCCATGCCATGCCGAGGATAACTACAACTACGGTGGCGATACGTCCTACCATAACATAAGTAGCTTCACTTTTGTTTTTAAACATGGGCTTGTAAAAGTCTTCTGTAAAAAGTGTGGCGCATGAATTAAAGAAAGCAGCCAGTGAAGCAACCAATGCGCAGATGAATCCGATAGTTACAATACCTTTTACACCGGCAGGCAGAACATCCTTTACCATTACAGCAAAAGCCGCATCTGTATTTGACATATCAAATTCACCTTTTGCAGCCAAGGCGGCAGCTACCATCCCCGGAATAAGAAACATGAAGACAGGCAGGATTTTAAAATAACCGGCTGCAATAGTACCTCTGCGGGCACGCTTCATTACCACATCATTATCTTCGCCTTTACGCTGTCCAAGTACACGCTGTACGATATGCTGGTCGGTACACCAATACCAGAAACCGATGATGGAAGCTCCGATAAATACCCAGAATCCAGGATAATCTTGATACATCGGGTCTGCTTCGGTCCAGTGAAACATATGGTTGGCACCATAAGCGTGTCCGTCTGCTCCTACATTCATGGCGCTACGCGCATGATCCATCATTTCTGTCCATCCTGTAGCAATATTACCGTCTCCCAAGGCTGACAGTCCCAGGAAAAGAACCAAGAAAGAACCGATGATTAAAATAGGGGTTTGAATAGCTGAGAGGGTCATTACTCCTTTCATTCCACTCAGTACGGTGAAGATGCCGGTCAGGACAATAAGTCCGATTGCCCCATACCAAAAAGGAAGTCCAAGTAAGAACTCCAAAAAGATACCTCCGGTATAGGCGGTTACACTCACTTTAGTAAGAATGTAGGCTATCAGTGTGATGATAGAAAGCCATGAACCGGTACGCGGGGTATAACGGTATTTAAGGAAATCGGGCATGGTAATGATTTTGCCCATTTTATTGTTTAATAGTTGGTAGAATGGAACAAAAAGCCATCCTAGAAGAAGAATCATCCAACCTTGCATTTCCCAGTGTGCCATACCTACTCCGGATTTGGCACCGGTTCCTGCCAAACCTACCAGATGTTCCGAACCGATATTGGCTGCAAAGATAGCAGCACCAATGATGTACCATGGCTCACCTTTGCCAAATAGATAATCTTCACTGCTTGCTCCTTGTTGCGAGCGTTTGTCTTTTTGTACAGAGCGCCATACCGCCCATATCACAGCTACAATGCCGACTGCCAGTATTGTCCAGTCCAGCCAGATGAATTCATGTGAATTCCAATTCATGATATTAAATATTTAAAGTTTAACAATTATTTTTCAACACCGAATTTAAAGATACATTGGCTGTGATAGGTCTGTCCCGGTTCCAGAATTACAGAAGGCCATTGTGATTTGTTGGGGCTGTCGGGATAGTGCTGTGTTTCCAGACAAACAGACGCGCGTTGCGGATAAGTAATTCCCTTTTTCCCTTTTACGGTTCCATCCAAAAAGTTGCCTGTATAAACTTGTATTCCCGGTTCATTAGTATATACTTCCAAAGTGATACCACTAGTGGGGCTGGTCAGTTTGGCAGCCAGCTGGTTGATATCGCCTTTCGTGTTAAGTACCCAATTATGGTCGAATCCGTTACCGAATTTTATTTGTTCGTTTTCAAAGTTAGTCACATCGGGGGCAATGGTTTTAGGAGTATTGAAATCAAACGGAGTTTCTGTTACTGCCATCATTTCTCCAGTGGTCATGAATGTGCTGTCAACGGGAGTGATGCTGTCTGCATTTACATAAAGAATATGGTCGGTGGCCGGATTGGCAGGGTTTCCACTCAAGTTGAAATAAGAGTGGTTGGTCATATTGATAACAGTCTTTTTGTCAGTTGTCGCTTCGTAATTTATGTCGATGGCATTGTCTCTTGTCAGTGCATAAGTAACAGTAGCGGTTACATTTCCCGGAAAATTGGCATCTCCATCCGGTGACTTCATAGTCAGTGTCATAGTACTGTCGTTTAATTGGTTTGCTTCATAAACTTGGTATTGCCATCCTTTAGGACCTCCATGCAGGCAGTGACCAAAATTATTTTGGGGTAATTGAATGGTTTCTCCATCCATTACGATGACTCCTTTATTAATGCGGTTGGCATAGCGTCCGATAGAAGCACCGAAGTCGCTTGGTATATTTTGGTAGTCAGCAATGCTGTCAAAACCCAGCACTACATCTTTTAGATTTCCGTTTTTGTCGGGGACCATGATAGATACAATACGTCCGCCAAAATTAGTTACGCATACTTCCATTCCGGCTGCATTCTTTAGCGTATACAGTTTAACAGGTTTTACGCCATCCACTATTGTTTCATAATTAGTGGGGTTTAATCCGGACTTTGTAAGTGTTTCTTGAGATTGTTTGGGAGCGCAAGCACTTAACAAGGTCAGTGCGATACCGGTTCCCAGAAAGGTTTTTTTCATGCTTTTCATGATATAAAAGTACTAATTAGTAATAGAGTATATGATTTTGGGTGTAAAAGTAACACTATTACTAATACATTGGATATGAAAAGAGTATGTTGTGCAACATAAAAGTGTATTTCCTACACTTTTATAGCATAAAGAAGAAAAAACCGCTTTGAATCCAAAGCGGTTTTTTCATATGTTAGCGAATTTGAGATCTTTTTTATACCAGCTTGCGAGAACCGTCACTGATGACTACATCGTAAACTTTGGGACTTCTTCCGAACTTCTCTTTGAATCTTTCTTTGGCAGTGGTGATGAATGTTTCGTATAGTTCATTTTTAACTAGGTTGATTGTACATCCACCGAAACCTCCACCCATGACACGTGAACCGGTGACACCGCAGTCGAAAGCAACATCATTCAAGAAGTCAAGTTCTTCACAGCTTACTTCATACAATTTACTCATGCCATAGTGGGTTTCATACATCTTCTGTCCTACGGTTTCGTAATCACCTCTTTCCAAAGCATCGCAAACATCAAGTACACGTTGGATTTCTTCAATGACGTATTCTGCACGCATATAGTCTTCTTCACTGATCTCGGCTTTTGCTTCCTGCAACATTTCCATTGTACAATCACGTAAAAATTCTACATGAGGATGTTTTTTCTGGATGGCGGCTACAGCAGCTTCGCAGCTTTGGCGACGTTTATTATAAGCAGAAGAAGCCAATTCGTGTTTGACTACCGAGTCAACCAATACCAATCGGTAACCTTCCGGTTTGAACGGGAAATATTGATATTCCAATGAACGACAGTCCAAACGGATCAAACTACCTTCTTTTCCGAATACAGATGCAAATTGATCCATAATACCGCAATTTACACCACAATAATTATGTTCTGTTGCCTGACCTACCTTGGCTAATTCAAATTTATCTATTTTGTTGTCACCGAAAAGTTCGTTGATAGCGAAAGCATACGTACTTTCCAATGCAGCAGATGAAGACATACCTGCACCCAAAGGTACGTCACCCGCAAAAGCAGTGTCAAAACCTTTCACATCTACACCACGTTTGATCATTTCACGGCAAACGCCGAAAATATATCTTGCCCAACTGGCTTTAGGGGCATCTTCTTCGTTCAAGCCGAATTCTACATAGTCTTTTAGATCAATAGAATAAGCACGTACCTTATCAGTACCATTAGGTTTGATTTCAGCAATCATACCTTTATCTACTGCTCCGGGAAAAACAAAACCACCGTTATAGTCGGTATGTTCTCCAATAAGGTTAATACGTCCGGGTGATGCATATACTGAACCTGTTGTGCCATCAAAATGTTTGATGAAGCGACTTCTTACGTATTCTATATCCATGATATTAATAGTTTAAAGTTAATACTATATGTTTTTATAATTATTCTACAGGAATGTCTTTGTTTACGTTCTTGCATCCTACCAAACCATAGAACAACAGATAAGCAAGCAAAGCGATAATTAACCAATAGCTGGCCATATATCCCACAGCGTCAGAAATGAATTGCTGCAATAATGGGAAAATACCGCCACCGACAACCATCATCATAAAAATACCTGAAGCTTGTGCGGTATATTTGCCTAAACCTTCTACAGCGAGGTTGAAGATACCTCCCCACATAATGGACGTACATAAACCACAAAGTACCAAAAATAGGGCACTGACAGGTACAGAGGCCATTTCGAATCCATTTTCTACACTATATCCCGGCATAGAGACAGTGATTTCTTTTGGAGTGAAGATTGCGATTAATATAAAACAGATAGCTGTTGCGGAAACAACAATCAATTGTGTACGTGTAGCTACTTTACCGCTGATGACACTACTTGCAGAACGTCCCACTAACATGAGCAACCAATAGATGGCAGCAATAGCACCACCGATAGCGGCACCGTTGGCAAGCAGGCCCGCACCTTTTTCCGTTGGGTCGGCAAGATAGAAATTTAATGTGCCTGGAATACCGATTTCAATACCTACATACACAAAGATACCGATTACACCTAATACAGTATGGCGGAAATTCCAAGGGCTATGAGAGAATTTCTCTTTTTCATGACCTGCTTTTCTTAGATGAGGCTCTGGAATGGCGATGAATGAAAGAGCGATAAACGCTGATACGAATACACCCATTGCGATGAAAAGCAGAGGAGCTACATCTGACATAGCTGTTTGAGGGGTAACAGAACCAATCAAGGCACCTACGAAAAGCGGAGTCAAAGTACCTGACAATGAGTTTAGAGCACCACCGGCTTGGATTAATTGGTTACCTTTGTTACCACCACCACCTAAAAGATTTAGCATCGGGTTAACTACTGTGTTCAGCATACATACACAAAAACCACAGACGAAAGCACCAAGCAGGTAGATGATAAAATTCATTTTAATGGCATATTCTCCTAAATTGAATACGTCTATATCTGCACCGAACAAACTGGAAATATATTGGATAAACAAACCGATGAAACCTACTGCCATGGCAATGAGGGCTGTTTTTTTATATCCGATTTTTACAAGCATATTACCTGAAGGAATCCCCATAAACAGATATGCGAGGAAATTCATCATATTTCCCATCATACCCAAGGTATTGGCACCTGCATATTGGTTTTTCCATATTGTGCCGAAAGGCGCAGCAAGATTAGTAACGAAGGAAATCATCGCGAAAAGGAAGAACATTGTAATGATAGCGATGATATTACCGTTCTGTTTTTGTTGATTCATGGTTTTGAAAAAATTATAAGTTTATTAATTAGGTTATTTCATAAAATTATTTTTCTACACCGAATTTGTAGATGGTTACTTGATTGTAAGTTTCCCCCGGATGTAGAACACAAGAAGGGAAATGGCCTTTATTGGGCGTATCAGGAAAATGTTGTGCTTCAAAACAGATGGCACTTCTTGCTGGGAAAGTTGCTCCATGAGCACCTTCGAAACCATTGTGCCAGTTTGAAGTATAAACTTGTACACCGGGCTCTGTAGTGTATACTTCCATGCTACGACCGCTTTCGGGCTCCACACATTTTGCTGCAAAACTCAGTGTGCCTGCTTCACGTTTGTTTAATACATAGCAGTGGTCATAGCCGGCACCGAATTCTAGCTGTTCGAATGGGTCATTGATTCTACTGTCTACTCTTTGAGGAGTACGAAAATCCATAGGAGTACCTTCTACTTTGGCAATTTCGCCTGTAGGGATGGATACATTATCTATCGGAGTATAAAAATCAGCATTAATGGTTACGATGTTGTTATCAACGGTTGCCGTAGGATTGGCAATGCCTGATAGGCTGAAAAAACCGTGGTGAGTAAGATTTACCAATGTTGTTTTGTCTGTTGTAGCGTGGTAAGTAATGATGAATTCATTTTGATTACTTAAAGTGTACGTTACGTGAATATCCAAATTTCCCGGAAATCCTTCTTCGCCATCAGCAGATAAATAATGCAATTTCAAACTTTGGGGAGTTTCCTGTTCTGCATCCCAAATGCGGGTATGAAATCCGGTAGGACCGCCATGCAGCGAGTTGGGACCATTGTTGATAGTCAGTGAATATTCTTTCCCTTCTAAAATGAATTTGCCTCCTGCTATACGGTTCCCGTAACGACCGATAAGAGTACTGAGGAAAGGTTCGTGGCTATTGATAACATGGGTTATACTATCATGTCCTTGAATGACATTGGCATATTTACCGTTTTTGTCCGGAACCATAATAGCTAATACTGCTCCACCATAGTTGGTGACAGCTATTTCAGCTCCGTTTTCATTTTTCAGAATGAAGAGGTCTGTTTGTTTCCCGTTCACTGTTGTCTGAAAATCGGCCCGTTTCAGGCCGCATAAATTCTCATCGGAAGTAGATGTGTTTATCATGTTATTGAAAATCTTTTTATTTTATGTATAAAACTAATGCAAATAAAAAGATTTTCTTCGGTATTCCCAAACTTTTTCTATAAAAGTGAACGGACTAAACGTGAAATTTTAATAAATCCGCAACGATAAAGCTGCTCCCTCCAACAAAAATAAAGTCATTTTTGTTAGCCTTTTCTTTAGCGGCTGTTACAGCTGTTTCTACATCAGGATAAGTATCTCCGTGCAGCCCGGATTGCATCGCTAAGCTTTGTAATTCTTTTTCGGATAAAGCACGCTTTACGCTGGCTTTGGTAAAATAATAGGTGGCATTTTTAGGAAGCATGGACAATACTCCACTGATATCCTTGTCGTTTACCATACCTATTACAATGTGTAATCGTTCATATTTCTGATGTTCTAATTGTTCTATGATATACGAAATACCTCCTACATTATGTCCTGTATCGCATATTAAAGTCGGTTCACTTTCTAATTTTTGCCATCTTCCCATCAGGCCGGTGAGTTCACATACTTGTGAGAATCCTTTGCGTATATTGCTTTCGGTAAGTTGATAACCTGCTTGTTTTAATAGGCGGATGGCAGATAAAAGTGTATTGGTGTTTTTAAGTTGGCAAAGCCCTTCCAGTTCGCCTTCCAGATTGAGGTAGTCGGTTGTTTGATATATTCGTTTACCTTTTTCATTTATGCTGGAGGAGTGTAATAACTGTTCTTCTTCTGCAAAGTAGATAGGAGCGTTTACTTCTTTAGCACGGGTTGTAAATATAGGTTTGGTTTCGGGTGTGGTTTCACCGATAACTACCGGGGTCTTTTCTTTGATGATTCCGGCCTTCTCTGTGGCTATTTTGGCTAATGTGTTACCTAAGAATTGTATATGGTCGAAACTGATATTGGTTATGACACATAGATCCGGACGGATGATGTTTGTACAATCTATTCGTCCTCCCAGGCCGACTTCTATAATGGCTACATCTACTTGGCTTTGGGCAAAATAGTGGAAAGCCATTGCGGTAGTCAGTTCAAAGAAAGAAGGATGCAGAGGTTCAAAAAAGGCACGGTGTTTTTCTACAAAGTCTATGACATATTCTTTGGATACAGGAATTCCGTTGACGCGGATTCGTTCACGGAAATCTATCAGATGTGGAGAAGTGTAAAGTCCTGTCTTGTATCCAGCTGATTGTAAAATGGCGGCTAAAGTATGTGAACAAGAGCCTTTTCCATTGGTCCCGGCTATATGAATGGTTCGGAATTGGCGATGGGGATGGTTGAAATACTTGTCTAAAAGATAAGTGTTTTCTAATCCTGCCTTGTATGCATCTTTTCCTATATGTTGGAATAATGGGGCACTATTATATAAATAATCCAATGTTTCTTCGTAATTCATGGCAAATGTTTTTATTTACCGCAAAGTGTCACAAAAGAATGCCAGGCAGATATAAAACCTGGTATTCTTTCTGTGACACTTTGTAGTATAAAAATTAATCGAAGAAGTTTTTGAACTTCTTGAATATTTTTTCTTTAATGCTTGTATTCGGTTTGAAGTTATCCGATTCTTGCATTTTCTCTAGTGCTTGTTTTTCATCTTTATTCAACGTTTCTGGAATATATACGCTTACATTGACTAATAAATCACCTGTACCGTTACTGTAACCATAACTATTGACATTGGGCAATCCTTTACCTCTTAGGCGTAAGACCTTACCTGGTTGGGTGCCTGGTTCAATTTTTACTTTTACTTTGCTATCAATAGTTGGTATTTCTACAGTGCCTCCTAAAGCAGCAGTCGGAACGCTTAGTAACAGATTGTAAATCAAATCATTTTCATCGCGTATTAGGTCTGGATGGGATTCTTCTTCTATGACAACAAGCAAATCACCGGGAACACCGTTATGTTTGCCCGCATTTCCTTTCCCATTGACAGAAAGTTGCATTCCTTCAGCCACACCGGCAGGAATTTTCACTTCCACGACTTCTTCTCCGTATACAATACCTTCTCCTGCACAAGCTTTACATTTGTTCTTAATTATTTTCCCTTCTCCGTTACATTGTGGACATACGCTTTGTGATTGCACCATTCCAAAAATACTTTGTTGGGTGCGGGTGATACTTCCTGTTCCATGACAAGTGGGACACGTTTCCGTTCCTCCTTCTCCTTCGGCTCCTGAACCATGGCAATGGTCACATGTTACGTACTTTTTCAGTTTGAATTTCTTTTCTACTCCCGTAGAAATCTCTTTTAAGTTCAGTTTTACTTTTACACGGAGATCTGAACCACGGAACTTGCGTTGTGCGGAACGTCCGCCACCACCGAAACCTCCAAAGCCTCCGAAACCTCCTCCATGTCCACCGAAGATGTCACCGAACATAGAGAAAATATCATCCATGGACATACCTTGTCCGAATCCTTCAAAACCGCCACCGGCAGCTCCACTCATTCCTGCATGTCCGAATTGGTCGTAACGGGCGCGTTTATCCGGGTTGCTCAACACATCATAAGCTTCGGCAGCTTCCTTGAATTTTTCTTCCGCTTCTTTATCTCCCGGATTCTTGTCCGGATGATATTGTATTGCTTTTTTGCGGTATGCTTTTTTTATAACATCAAGGGTGGCTGTTTTGTCCACCTCCAGAACTTCGTAATAGTCTCTTTTTGCCATGTCGTTTTATGATACTGTTTTATTGAGCCACAACTACTTTGGCGTGGCGTATTACTTTGTCATTCAGCTTATAACCGGTTTGTACACAGTCCAATATTTTTCCTTTCTTCTCTTCGGAAGGAGCTGGAACTAATGCAATTGCTTCGTGATAATCGGTATCAAAGTTCTCACCGTCAGTCTCTATTTTCTGAAGTCCTTCCTGGTTCAATACTTTCAGGAATTTGTTGTAGATCAACTCAATTCCTTCACGCATTGCTTTTACATCATCCGAAGTTTCTGAAGTCTTTACTGCACGCTCCAAGTCATCCAAAATAGGAAGAATGGCAGTAATGGCCTTTTCTCCACCATTTTTAATCAATTCGGCCTTCTCTTTCATGGTGCGTTTACGGTAATTGTCAAATTCGGCTGAAAGACGCAGGTATTTGTCATGCTGCTCTTCTATTGTTTTCTGAGCTTCCGCCAATTCCTTATTCACCTTCTCTTCAGCGTTCAGTTCTTCTGTTGCTTCTTTCTGAGTTTCTTCATCAATGGCAGCTTCTGCCGCTTCCTGATTTTTCAAAACTTCCTCGTCTTGAGGTTGGTTCTTCTCTGTTGGGTTCATATTCTTATTAAACTTTTTGTTTTTCTTATTTTTACTCATAACAGTCAGGTCTTTTAGGTTAATTTACTGCTAACAAATTTCGTGCCTAGTTGTTTTCTTAGAGTAATAATTTTGCAAAAGTACGGAATTTCTGCCACACTGGCATACTTTTCTGAATTAAAATGCCTACCTTTGCAATTCCAAAATAGAATAATTATATAAATAAGGTATATTAGGATGATTACAGTTTCGAACTTGGCCATTCAATTTGGTAAAAGAGTGTTGTATAATGACGTAAATATGAAGTTCACCAATGGTAATATTTACGGGGTTATCGGTGCGAACGGCGCCGGAAAATCTACTTTCTTGAAAGCAATTTCAGGTGAGCTGGAACCGACTAAGGGCTCAGTGGTATTAGGACCGGGCGAACGTCTGTCTGTATTGAGCCAGGATCACTTTAAGTGGGATGAATATACAGTCATGGATACGGTTATGATGGGACATACTGTGTTGTGGAACATTATGAAACAGCGTGAAGAACTGTATGCGAAAACTGATTTTACAGATGAAGATGGCTTGAAAGTTTCTGAATTGGAAGAGAAGTTTGCCGAACTGGATGGTTGGAATGCCGAGAGTGATGCTGCTTCTTTGTTGAGCGGATTGGGCATAAAGGAAGACAAGCACTATATGTTGATGGGGGAACTGAGCGGTAAGGAAAAGGTGCGTGTCATGTTGGCGCAGGCACTTTACGGTAATCCTGATAACTTGTTGTTGGATGAACCTACCAATGATTTGGATATGGATACGGTGACTTGGTTGGAGGAATATCTTTCTAATTTCGAACACACAGTGTTAGTGGTAAGTCATGACCGTCACTTTTTGGACTCTGTTTGTACTCATACTGTAGATATTGATTTCGGTAAAGTGAATATGTTTGCCGGTAACTATAGCTTCTGGTATGAATCAAGTCAGTTGGCACTTCGCCAGCAGCAGAACCAGAAGGCTAAAGCTGAAGAGAAGAAGAAAGAGTTGGAAGAATTTATCCGTCGTTTTAGTGCCAATGTGGCTAAGAGCAAGCAGACAACCAGCCGAAAGAAGATGTTGGAAAAACTGAATGTAGATGAAATTAAGCCGTCGTCCCGTAAATATCCCGGTATCATCTTTACTCCGGATCGTGAACCGGGCAATCAGATTTTGGAAGTATCCGGCTTGCGTGCGGAAACTGAAGACGGTATGGTATTGTTCAATGATGTGAATTTTAATGTAGAAAAAGGAGATAAGATTGTCTTTTTGAGCCGTGATCCGCGTGCCATGACTGCTTTTTTTGAAATAATCAATGGAAATCGTACTCCGCAGGCTGGTAAATTCGCGTGGGGCGTTACTATTACTACGGCTTATTTGCCTTTGGATAATACGGATTTCTTTGAAAGTGATTTGAATTTGGTAGATTGGCTGAGCCAGTTTGGCGAAGGTAACGAAGTCTATATGAAAGGTTTCTTGGGGCGTATGTTGTTTTCCGGAGAGGAAGTATTGAAGAAAGTGAATGTGCTTTCCGGAGGTGAGAAGATGCGTTGTATGATTGCCCGTATGCAGTTGCGTAATGCGAACTGTCTGATTTTGGATACTCCAACCAACCATTTGGACTTGGAATCAATTCAGGCTTTCAATAATAATCTGAAGACTTATAAGGGAAATGTGCTGTTCTCTTCCCACGACCACGAATTTATTGAAACGGTGGCGAACCGTATTATTGAATTGACCCCGAATGGTATCATTGACAAGATGATGGAATACGATGAATACATCACTTCTGATCATATTAAAGAAATGCGTGCGCGTATGTATGGAGATAATTAAATTATAAATATGAGCTGAAAAAGAAAGAGTCATTGGGAGCCATTGTTCCTGTGGCTCTTTTTTTATGGTTTAGCCGCAATTCTCATTCTGTATGAACCATAATGAGTTCAAAAATCTATGATAATGGACGATAATCCATGTCGTTATATTAGAATTAGGATTATTTTTGTGTCCATTAAAAACATGAAATGATACTTATGAAAAACTTAATTTTGATTTTGATTTTTGCAGCTGTTGGCTTGAATACGATGGCTTCCAATCCTGTACATGTGATTATAACTGCCGGACAGTCTAATACCGATGGACGAACTCCTAATGAAGATTTGCCGGCATATATTAAAGCATTGGCTACGGATACACTGACGTATGCCGAAGGTGCCTACCGTTATTGTCAGATAGCTCAGAATGACGGAAAGGGAGAATTTATTCCTTTCTGGCCTCGTGCCAAACGTAGCGGAAAAAATAATATGTGGGCTTTTGATGCAGTGACATATTATTGGTTGGAGCAGTTGTTGCAGGAGAAATTTTATGTGGTGAAATGGGCTGTTGGCGGAACTTCCATAGCACCTGATTATAATGCTTCCAAGGGACGTTTTTGGTCTGCGGCGCCTGAATGGCTGGCACAGGCTAAGCCAACTTCTGATGGAGGAAACTCCTTGTTGCTTTCTTTCATTCAAGAGATAGACATGTGTATAGACAAGACTCTTTCCCGCCTGAAGGATGGCTATCAGATAGATGCATTTCTTTGGCATCAGGGGGAAAGTGATTATGCTAAAAGTAAAGATTATTACCGTAACTTGAAGACAATGGTGGCTTATGTGCGTATGCATCTGACAGAAAAAACCGGAAAGGATTATTCTCGTTTGCCTTTTATTTTTGGTACTGTTGCCCGAAGTAATAAATATTTCAGCAGAGAAGTGGAGAATGCGATGAAGCAATTGGCTGCTGAAGATCCGAACATGCACCTGATAGATATGTCAGGCGCGGAATTGTTAGATGACAGACTTCATTTCACGGCTCATTCGGCAGAGTATTTGGGACAACAGGTATATAAGCAGTTGGAACAAATTATTAAAGGAGTTACCGTCAGGACTGATGAATTGAAAGGAAAACGTTTGGGAATTATTGGAGATAGTTATGTGAAGAATCATAAGGAACCTGTTAAGAATACCTGGCATTATAAATTTGCCGAGAAACATGGTATGGAATATTTAAATTATGGCAAGGACGGCAGCAGCATTGCTTATAGTAGCCCGCGTTGGGGGGAAGCGATGTATGTAAGATATAAGGAAATGCCGGATGATTTGGATTATGTTATTGTTGTGGGTGGGCACAATGATGGTTTTAAATTGGATTCAATTGGCGGTATTGATGTATTTAAAGAGAGGCTGGCAATGCTGTGTGAAGGGCTTATTGAAAAGTATCCCACAGCTAAGATTTTTTTCTTTACCCGATGGAACTGTAAAAATTTTGCAGGAAGTGATGCTGAGAAAGTGGTGGATGCTATGATTGAGGTTTGTGGAAATTATAGTATTCCTATTTTTGACAGCGCCCGAAAAGGAGGAATTTATGCAAGTAATGATCATTTTAGGAAAATATATTTTCAGAACAGCAAGAATAATACAGATACTGCACATTTGAATGAAAAAGGTCATGAACGTTTCTTGAAAGTGGCTGAGAGTTTTATATTGCAATACTGAATAATGTAAATGTAATGGATTATTTTTAAAATGTGATGACGCAGAAATAATCCATTTACAATTTTCTTACAGTTCGGAGAAAAAAGTAAGGTATTTTCTCTCCGCTAGGGAAAGTAATTCTCTTTTGATTTTTGTATTTTTCTTGAACCAGTTCATTTCTATATGTGTTGTTTGTTTTTGTATGACTTTATTCCAATTTCCAACTATTTGCCCGTTGTACAGAATAACCGGACGGAATATCCCGAAAGAATTGAATGCTTTGTGTTGGTATTCTTTGTTCAATACATCTGTACGGTCTTTGTAGCTGATTAGGTATTCATCGTATGAAGGAAGGATATGCAATATGTCGGTTGTTTTTTCTTCTTTATAAGACTGATGAACATATAATTTTTGTGCTAGGAAATGGTCAGAAAGCAATTCTTGTTCAATGGCGGCTATACCTTGTCTAGCTTCCGTTACCGAAAGTCCGGACCACCATACAAAGTCTTTCAGACTGGCAGGAGAGTGGCTTCTAAAATACTTGCGTGCCAAGATAGCTAGCGCCTCTTCTTTATGTAATTCTTGTATTGGAGGAACACGCTCATCCAAAAGTGCGAAGGTGATTTTATTATTTTTATCTGCTCCGCTGCAAATAAGTCCTTCAGCTTCAGCGTGAATCAGGAAACGGTTGGATAATCTTTCATTGGTTTCCAGCCCTCCTTCTTTAAATACATTGTCAATTTCTTGCTTGGTCAGATGATTGTGTCCTGCTAGTGCCTTTTCCAATAATCGGTTTGCTTTGTTGTAAATGTCAACTGAAATGTCTTGTCCTCTGGACTTGGCAAAAGAGTCATTGGCAGTAATGATGCGTCGGGATGAAAGCTTCAGCATCCAGCGTATATCTTCTGCAGCTACATAATGCCAAGTAGGACGCATGACATGAATGCGCAATATATCTCCTTTTGCCAGTGCCTCATTGACTGTTTGCAGATTTCCTGCCTTTAGCCGGATACCAATAGCCCATTTGGACATGGTGTAATCTTGCGCTTGAATGCCTCCCATCCATGATACAAGATCTTTCGGATTATTGAAAACCGGATTTATTAACTGTTGGCTGTGCAGACGGATGGTAGGTATCATTTCAGATAATTTCCATCAAACGATAAAGGTAAAAGTCCGCTTACGTTTTCTAATATATAAATATCAGTCTTACTATAAAGCAGTATCCGCATAGGTTTTCCATATCGTTTTTCAGTTTCTAATAATACTTGCCGACAGGCTCCGCAAGGAGGAATAGGTGTGTCAAGAAAACCATTTTCTGTGCGGGCAGCAATGGCGAGTGTTTTTACTGCTTGATCCGGATATTGAGAATTGGCATAAAACAAAGTGGTACGTTCTGCACAAAGACCAGATGGGTAGGCTGCATTTTCTTGATTGGTTCCGGTAATGACGATATCATTTTCCAACAGTGCGGCGGCTCCAACAGCAAAATGTGAGTAAGGAGCATAGCTTCTTTTCGTTGCTTCACACGCGGCGTCTATCAGTTTGCGGTCCTTCTCTGTTAGTTCGTCATAATGGCAAGCCTCTATGTTTATTTCCAGTTTGATTTGTTTCATGATACGTTCCTCTTTGTTTTCTTGCAAATGTAATGTTTTGTTTTTAATCTCCCAATGTTTCTTTTCTAAAATCTGGTTTAAAATTTATTTGTTTTCTTATTGCTTGTCGGAGTTGAATGTGAAAAGAATAATATAGTTACCGATAAAAAAAGGAGAAAGTTGCAACTTTTTCTTTTATTTGTGCGTCTAATGAATATATAATTAAAAAAGAGAAAGATTATGTTAGCAACAACAACACCTACTATCGAAGGAAAACGTATAACCAAATATTATGGCATTGTAACAGGTGAAACTATTATCGGTGCTAATCTGTTTCGTGATTTTTTTGCTAGTATTCGTGACATTGTAGGCGGTCGTTCCGGTTCTTATGAAGAAGTACTTCGACAGGCTAAAGATACTGCGTTACGAGAAATGCAGGATCAGGCTGCTTTATTGGGAGCTAATGCTGTAGTTGGGGTGGATTTGGATTATGAAACTGTGGGGGACAGCGGTAGTATGCTGATGGTAACCGCAAGCGGCACAGCTGTCAGAATAGAAGATTGAGGTAAAGCAGATGTGCCTGTTGCAATATTTTTTAGGTTTATTGCAACAGGTACGTTTGCTTTTACTGTATTAGGGTATTCCTAATATCTCTTTGGCCTTGTTTTTACTTGAAATGAAATCTAGTGAGTTGACAATATTATCGTAATTTGTTGTGTCAGCTATATGGTCTTTCAGTACTTGTAACATTTTTAACTTGTCATTATCAAAAGTATAAAGTGACATAAGTTTAAGGCATTGTGCGCAACTTAATTTTTTATTTATAATGGCTTTTTCCAGAGTTGAATCTTTGAATACGGAATTTTTTGTTTCATTGTATATCTTTTCAAATTCGTTATCGTCTATTGAACCAACGGTATGGAGGGATATTTTGCTGGAATATAGGTCTCCTACTGAAGTCTCTTTAGCTATTTCATTGTAGGAATCCATGCTTGTTACCTTTCCGTTTCGAAATTCGATAATTAGAAATTTGCAAGACGTTGCAATTCCTCCGCTCTGATATTCCCATTGTTCCAAAGAACCATCGAAACGTCGGAAATCGGGTTTTCCAAGAAGTTGGCCTATTTCTTCTGTTGTCATTCCCTGCTGTACTTTCCATGCTTTCTGCTTGATACTTCCTGTGGTATGACAACTGACAAGTGTTATACTGATAACAAGCAATAATAGTTGTTTGAATTTTCTCATATATTTATGTTTTTGTGTGTTGTTTAGGTTGAATTACCATTGGTTAGTGATTCCCAATATTTTACGTGCATCATCTTGTTTAAATAAAGAATCCAGTGTCTTGATGATTTCTTTTCCATTTTCACGGTCTACAATGCGGTTGGAAACCATTCTTAATACTTTCATTTTTTCATCGTCCCATGTAAATATGGACATGAGTCGGGCAGTTTGTTTACAGGTGAAGTAGTTGTTTACAACTCCTACAGATAATAATTCCATTTGGTCGTCCTTAAATGCTTTATTTTTTACTTTTTTATAGAGGTTTTCAAAATCATGTGGATTCATGGCTTTGTGTTTTGGTCTGTGCGGGCCAGAATGATCAGGGTGGCTGGGTGGAACTACCGTAATGATTTCATTTGGCGGACACACTGCAACTGGAGGCGGAGTAATGTTGGACTCAAAAGAATCCATGTTTGTTACCATTCCGTCTACAAAATCGATAATAATTACCGTGTTTGCAGCTGTGGACATATTGGTCTTGGTATATTCCCATTGTTCCGAGCCGTTGTCGAATCTACGGAAATCGGGTTTCCCAAGTAAATGGCTGACTTCTTCTTGGGACATCCCTCTCTGTACTTTCATAATAGTGCTACTAGTAGTCAAACTGCAACTGATGACTAAAGTACAAATGGTTAACGCTAATAATGTTTGTTTCAATCTTCTCATTTTTTTTGTTTTTTTTGTTTGTAACAAAGATAAGTTGGGAAAAGGTATATTCTTCTATCTTTTCCCCTATTTATTTTTAGGGATTTCCCTACTGTTTATATGGTAATTCTTCTAAGAACTGAAATTTATTGATAGGAAGATTGAGTTTGAATTCTTTAAATTCATATTCCGGAAGATTGGTTGTATTTTTCTCTTGTAGGAAATGTAATTGATTATTTTAACTTCATCTATAATTAATGTAAAAACTTCATTTTCACTTTTAACTTCTTGTTCTCGGGTGGTTCTAACCTATAAACTTTTGACGAATAGATGATAAACGAAGATAAAATTAGGGAAGTATGGGCTTCCAACCCGGAACGGGGATTTAAATTGTTGATAGATTTTTTTCAACAGCCCATATATTGGCATATCCGGAGATTGGTTGTATCACATGAGGATGCAGAGGATATTCTGCAGGAAGTCTTTATTCGCGTCTTTCGCCATCTTCCTCAGTTTAGGGAGGAAAGTTCATTGGGAACATGGATTTACCGGATAGCGACCAATGAGTGTCTCCGTTTTCTGAATATGCGTAAGGAACAAGCTGTTTCGGCGGAAGAAGTTCAGGAAGAGTTAATGAATAAGTTGATGGCGTCAGATTATGTGGATTATGAGAACGAAATGGCGGTGAAATTTCAGCAGGCTATTTTGATGCTTCCTGAAAAGCAGCGGGTAGTTTTCAATCTTCGTTATTATGATGAACTGGAATATGAGGAAATTAGCAGGATTACGGACACGAAAGTGGATACGTTGAAAGTGAATTATCATTATGCAAAAGAGAAGATAAAAGAGTACATGATAAATAATTAAAGACAGGATGGAAAAGGAGTTTGATTTTAAGAATATTGGGAAGCGCATGCCTTATCGTACCCCTGATGGCTTTTTCGGAAAAATGCAGAAGCAAGTATTGGAGCGTACACAGGCTGAGAGGTTTAATAGGCAGCATAGAATAAAATTGATTATTGGGGCTGCTTTAGCTATTGCGGCTGTCATGTTGGGAGTTCTTTTCTTTCCGATATCCCAACCTGTGGCAGAGGAGTTGCCTTCTCATTCACTTATTGTTTCTACGGATTTAGACTCTTCTTATTCAGATACTTTGGATCGTTATATAGAATCTATGTCTGATGAGGAATTAGCAGGATGGGTGGAATTATCTGAAAATGATATATTTATAAATTGATTAATCACTAAAAACAAAAAAATGATGAGAACAAAATTTTTTTTAATGATGTTGGCAGCCATTGTTATGGGAAGTCAGGTAACACTTTTTGCACAAGAAAAGAAAGGAGCTAAACCTGAAAGAAGGCAGTTTAATAAAGAGCAGATGCTGGAAATACAGTGCAATCAAATTATAAAAGGATTGGCATTGGATGACGCAACGACTGCTAAATTTATTCCGGTGTATAAACAATACATGGAAGAAATGCGGGCTACTCGTCATATGGGAGCCTGTCGAAATATTGCAAATAGAACGGCTGCAGATAAACAGACCCCCAAACCGCTTCCTACAGATGCTGAAGTGGAGCAGGCTATCAAGGCACGTTTCGCGCAGAGTAGAAAGATACTGGATGTTCGTGAGAAGTATTATAATGAGTTCCGGAAATTTCTTTCTCCTAAACAAATTCAGAAAATGTATAATATGGAGAAACACAATGGCGATAAATTCCGTAAAGAGATGAGAAAAAGACAAGGAATGAAAAAGCAGCATGATGGGAGAAGACATATGCCACAGGGCGATGTGAAGAAATAAATATGGACGAAAATGTAAAAATTGTGCTTTCATTGTCTTTATAGCTTTATTCTTTTAGTGGCTGCTGTTTATGGTAGCCACTATTTTGTTTTCTCAGTGGAAGTATATATTTTTGTGAAGCTAATAGTAGCTATTTAACTAATAAAAATAATACGATGAAAGTAAAGAAATTAAGTGGTAAAGTTCAAGATGCACAACAAATACCGACCTTGTTTGATAATGAGAACATTACGTATCATCCTATTAATATAGTGAACTGGAAAGAATATCCTTATCAACCTCAAGTCTCTTTTCGTATAGCCTATACAAATGATGCTATATTAGTCCATTATAAAGTAGTAGAAGACAGTGTTCGTGCCAAATACGGTGAAGATAACGGTAGTGTTTGGACGGATTCCTGCGTGGAGTTTTTCTCTATTCCTGCGGGAGATGGCATTTATTATAATTTGGAATGTAACTGTATCGCTACGATTCTTTTAGCAGCAGGTTCGGAGCGTAATAATCGTGAAATGGCTCCTTCTGAAATAACGGATCAGGTGAAGCGTTGGGCTAGCTTGGGCAGAGAAACTTTTGAAGAAAAGATAGGAGAATGTACTTGGGAGGTGGCTTTGCTGATTCCGTATAAGGTATTTTTTAAGCATGCCATTACCGGGCTGGATGGAATGAGCATACGGGCTAATTTTTATAAATGTGGAGATGAATTGCAAAAGCCTCATTTCTTATCATGGAATCCTATTAAAATAGAGAAGCCGGATTTTCATCGTCCGGATTTCTTTGGACTTTTGGAATTCGAATGAAATTCGTAATTAATTTAAAAAGATTGCATACAGCCGGATAAAAATGGTAAGTTTGCAACTATATATAGCGGAAAAAGTATAGTCGCGATTTTGAAACAGTTTTATATGATGAAACATACGTTGAAATTTATATTAATCGGGTTGTTTTGTTGTCTATGTAATTTTACAGTGCAAGCGCAAACCCGTAACCGGCAGTATGAGGAATATATTCATAAGTATAAAGATCTCGCTATCGATGAGATGAAACGGTATCGTATTCCTGCCAGCATCACTCTGGCTCAAGGATTATTGGAATCAGGAGCGGGAAAAAGTACACTGGCTCGTAAATCCAATAATCATTTCGGTATAAAATGTGGTGGTGACTGGACTGGTCGTACTGTACGGCATGATGATGATGCCCGTAATGAATGTTTTCGTGCCTATAAGCACCCTCGTGATTCATATGAAGATCATTCTAAATTTTTAAAAGGACGTTCACGTTATGCATCTCTTTTTAAATTAAAAATCACCGATTATAAAGGATGGGCGCATGGGCTGAAGAAAGCGGGATATGCTACTGACCCTCGCTATGCATATCGTTTAATTGATATCATTGAATTATATGAATTACATAAGTATGATACCAAGGATGGTATAAAGTGGATGAAGGAATTCCCAAACCCGCATCAGCCTTATTTGGCTAATGATTTACTCTATATTGTGGTACGTCCGGGGGATACATTTAAAAAACTTTCTAAAGAATTTGATATCAGTCAACGCAAGTTGAGGAAATACAATGATCTTTATAAGGGATATGTATTGAAGCCAGGCGATATTATTTATTTGGATAAAAAGCATCGTCGTGCGGATAAGGAACACATAGTTCATGTTGTCCGTGGGGGAGAATCTATGTATTCCATTTCCCAAAAATATGGTATTCGTCTGAAAAATTTATATAAAATGAATAAGATGAAACCGGAAGACCCTTCTCCTAAAGTAGGTGATATATTGCGCTTGCGTTAATCATTATTGTACGGTAACTGATGTTTAAAAGCGTACAGGGTGTCCGATATCGGACACCCTGTACGCTTTATTTGTTGTTGATTATCAATAAGTTGTTTCCTTGGCACGGATGTTGTTTATTCTTTAGCACAAAAATGATAATAATAAAATTACAATAAGTTATGGACAGAGAAATTCCTAAAGAAGTGCGTGATAAGGAGCGCAAAAAGAAGTTCATTAAATATGGTGCAATAGGTGTGGCGGCAGTGGTATGTATAGCTGTATTGATTTCGTTTATGCGAAGCAGCGTCAATAGGAAAGATTTGGTGTTTTCAGAAGTAGACAATGGAACTATTGAAGTAAGTGTCAGTGCTTCCGGTAAGGTTGTTCCGGCTTTTGAAGAGATTATCAACTCACCTATTAATACTCGTATCGTGGAAGTTTACCGTAAGGGAGGAGACAGCGTGGATGTGGGTACGCCGATTTTGAAACTTGATTTGCAGAGTACGGAAACCGAATACAAGAAATTACTGGATGAAGAACAGATGAAACGTTATCAGTTAGAGCAGTTGAAAGTGAATAATAATACGTATCTGAGTGATTTATCGATGCAAGTGAAAATTTCCGCCATGAAATTGAACCGTATGGAGGTGGAACTTCGTAACGAACGTTATTTGGATAGTTTGGGCTCTGGAACAACGGACAAGGTTCGTCAGGCTGAACTGAACTTTAATACCGGAAAATTGGAATTGGAACAGCTCCGTCAGCAATACGCGAATGAATCGAAAGTAAAAGAGGCTGATTTGAAAGTGAAGGAATTGGAATTCAATATTTTCTCAAAGAGTCTTGCTGAAATGAAACGTACATTGGATGACGCTCAAATTCGTTCACCGCGTAAAGCGATTCTTACCTATATAAATAATCAGGTAGGTGCGCAGGTAGCGGAAGGCAGCCAGGTAGCTATCATTTCTGATTTGAGCCACTTTAAAGTGGAAGGTGAAATAGCCGATACATACGGTGACCGTGTGGCAGCAGGTGGACGTGCCATAGTCAAGATTGGCAATGAGAAACTGGAAGGAACGGTAAGTAGTGTGACACCGTTGAGTAAGAATGGGGTGATTTCGTTTATTGTACAATTGAATGAAGATAATAACAAGCGATTGCGTTCCGGCTTGAAGACGGATGTATATGTAATGAATGCCGTGAAAGAAGGGGTTTTAAGATTGGCGAATGCTTCTTACTATGTCGGTCGCGGTGAGTATGAATTATTTGTTCAGGATAGTAAGGATGAAATAGTAAAGCGTAAGGTTCAATTGGGTGATAGTAATTTTGAATATGTGGAAGTCATATCGGGGTTGAAACCGGGTGACAAGGTGGTTGTCAGCGATATGAGCAGTTACAAAAACAAGAATAAGCTGAAGTTGAAATAAGAAGCAGCTATGACATAAACAACAAGATAAAACTCTCTCTTAATTAATACATTGATTGTTACGGGAAATGAAGTGTTTTTTCATCCTTTTCACTCATTTCCCGAACATAATTTAATTTGTTCTTAGGCTATGTCGTTTTTTTTGATCGTTTACCTTTTTATATTATTCATAGTGCTTGTTGACATTTTTTTCCGGCATACAGCATCAGTCGTATTAGTCCGGTAAAAACGATCACACCGTCTGTTATCGGGCAGTATGTAGAATTGAAATTCGTTGAATATTAAATGATTATAGCTTTGGAATGTCTTTTGATTCATGAAAATAGAAAGTGTATAAGATTAACAATTTAAATAAGAAAAAACTATGGCAATGATTAAATTAACCGGTATCAATAAAATCTACCGTACGAATGAGATTGAAACATTAGCGCTGGAAAATGTAAATTTGGATGTGGCTAAAGGGGAGTTTGTCAGCATTATGGGTCCTTCCGGTTGTGGCAAGTCTACCTTGCTGAATATTATGGGGCTGCTGGACGCTCCCAGCAGTGGAAAGATTGAAATAAACGGCACGTCTGTAGAAAGCATGAAGGACAAGGAACTGGCTGCTTTCCGTAACAAGACCTTGGGCTTTGTGTTCCAGTCGTTCCACCTGATTAATTCGCTGAATGTGATTGACAATGTGGAATTGCCTTTGCTCTATAGAAAGATGGCTGCCAAGGAGCGTACCCGTCTGGCAAAAGAAGTGTTGGAGCGTGTTGGTTTAAGTCATCGTATGCGACATATGCCCACACAGCTTTCCGGAGGACAGTGCCAGCGTGTAGCGATAGCCCGTGCTATTGTGGGTAATCCCGAAATTATTCTTGCGGATGAGCCTACCGGTAATCTGGACTCAAAGATGGGTGCAGAGGTCATGGAATTGTTGCATAAATTAAATAAAGAGGATGGACGGACCATTGTGATGGTAACCCATAATGAAGAACAAGCCAAACAGACTTCCAGAACCATTCGTTTCTTTGATGGGCGTCAGGTGCAATAACTGGAGGCTGCTTCATTTTTTCTATGGACCATTAATGAAAAGGTACTATAATGATAAAAAAAACAATAGGACAAGTAATTTATCAATTGCGTAACCAACCGTTGCTAAGTGCAATTACCATATTGGGAACTGCCCTCGCTATTGCTTTGATAATGGTTATTCTAATTGTCTATCAAGCGAAAACGGCGGACTATGCTCCTGAAGTAAATCGTTCACGCTCGCTTTACGTCAAATGGGAGCGTACGGTATATGACAAGAAAGAACCTAACAGCGCAGGTCATTCTCGACCTTCATTGTGGATGGCTAAAGAAGTCTTTTATCCGTTGAAAACTCCCGAAGCTGTATGCGTTACTTATGAAGCCGGTGAAGTTTTAGTCAGTACTCCGGGAGCCGATGAAGAGGTCAATACACCGTTGTTACTGACGGATGCTGATTTTTGGAAGATATACCAATTTCACTATTTGTCGGGAAAACCTTTTACCCAGGCTGACTTTCAGTCGGGAATAAAGAAAGCTGTTATTGCTGAAAGTGTGGCGAGACGTCTTTATGGAGATGTGGACGCTGCTATTGGGAAACCTGTACTGATTAATTTTACTGATTATACCGTTTGTGGTGTAGTGGAGAATGTAAACCGTTTTTGTGAGTTTGCATGGAGTGAGGTTTATGCACCTTATTCTTCGAATGCGATAGCCAATAAGGTGGAAGCAGGAGAAACTCAGGGAAACCATGTCGTTACTATCTTGGCACATAGCTCAGATGATTTTGAGAAAATCCGTAATGAGGTAGCCCGTGGAGTGGCACAGATTAATATGACACTGGGTGAGAGAGAATTGCAACTGATGGGGCAACCGGATAACTTCCGTACTCAGCTGAATCGTAAATTCGCCAACTCGTATGAAAATCTGGATGCGGCATATTGGAAATATGGCATTATGATTATTGTTATTTTATTGGTTCCCGCCATCAATCTAAGCGGATTGACACATACCCGTATGCGTCGTCGGCTGGAAGAATTAGGTATTCGTAAATCTTTTGGCGCTACACAGGGAGAACTGGTGTGGCAGGTTTTGAACGAGAACTTTGTATTGACATTAATCGGTGGAATGCTGGGACTTGGACTTTCTTATCTGTGTCTGTGGCTGATGAGTGATTGGTTGCTTCAGACTGCTTGGGGAGCAACAGCTACCATGAATACTTCTATGGTCAGTCCTGTTGTATTTTTCGTGGCGCTTTGTTTTTGTCTGGTGCTTAATTTGCTTTCGGCATACGTTCCTGCTTGGCGTGTTGCCCATACTCCGATTGTCGATTCGTTAAATCAAAAACTCTAAGGCTATGTTGATTCATTTATTAATTATTATAAAGAATAATCTTCGTGCCAATCTTTTGCTGATGGCTGGAATGTTCGTCATTGCTACTTCATTGTGGTATGCTGTGGACTATGTGTATGCTGTGGTGGTGAACCAACAGAAATCATTAGGGTTTGATTGGGAACATGTATATTATGTACAGGCGGCTGTCTTGCCCGATGAAAGCGTGGAGCGTGACACAGCAAGCCGGTCTGATGATGAAGTGACAGCCGAATATTTGGAATTCTATAATCGGCTGCAACGTCATCCGGCAGTAGAAAGTGCATGTTATACTTTGATGCATTTCCATTATATGTGGAAAAATGGTAGTGGAACCATGTCTTATGATACATTGAAGACCAATGCGATGTATCGGGAGGTTACTCCTTCTTATTTTACCGTGTTTCGTGTCAGGGGGGCCGATGAATGTTCGCCTGAAGAGTTGTCTCGGCGGGCATCACATACCAATGATTTTGTGGTGACGGAAAATGCAGCTTGCCAGCTATTGAATCCGGACCTGAATAACGTGACTGTAAAAGGAGTAGAGCTAGCCGGTCGGTTTATTCATAGTGGGGTTTCCATGCGCGAGGATGAACCGGATTCGGTGCGTGTGGCCGCCGTATGCGAGAATCAGAAGTATAATGAATATTCCAATTGGAGTAGAGCCGTTTATCGCATTATACAGTTGGGGCAGGGAGATTTCAAGATAAGCTATGGCAGTCTTCCTTATCATGATATATTTATTCGTGTGAAGGCAGATGCCGACCGTCCCGGCTTTGTGGAATCATTCCGGAAAGAGATGAAAAAACAGTTGCGTGTAGGTAATCTGTATCTGGCGGATATGCGTCCCATGGGTTATTACCGGAATGAACATTTGGCTGATTATCGTAGCGATCTTTATACTTATCTGGCCATTGCCGGATTCTTTTTAGCTAATGCGTTTTTGGCCATATTGGGTACTTTCTGGTTCCGTACGCAGCAGCGTCGTGAAGAATTGGCCGTCCGTCTGGTTGCCGGAGCTACACCGCACAGTCTTCAGACCCTTTTGATGGGAGAAGGCTTTTTACTGATAACCATCGCTTATATTCCTGCTTTGGTTGTAGCTTATAATTTAGGTATTTCTGATTTAGTAGAGACATGGCCTGTAGAATGGAGTTTCACACGTTTCCTGATAGGAGGACTCGTTACTTTTCTGTTGCTTTTGACTATTGCCGCTATCAGCATTTGGTTTCCGGCACGGCAGGCCATGAGTATCCAGCCAGCTGAGGCATTGCATGGTGAGTAAATCAGATATTCATTTTATTAGAAGATAGAATTAATGAAAAATGGAGATACATTTTGGATCTATTGGAAAATATAGAACATTGTATCTCCGCTTTATATATCAGGAAATGAAATCGTGTGCGAAAATGAAGTTGGTGTTCATTTTCGGACAGTGTATAATGACAATAATGTGTTTATATTCAGTTTTTTGTGCCTTTGGCATGACTTTGGCTAGTATAGATATAAAGTGTATAAGAAAATAATAAAATAGAATTCGAAAATGATTAAACATTATTTTAAGCAAGCTTTGGCGCAACTTCGCCAGCATCCGCTTATCAGTGTCATCAGCATTGCAGGAACTGCTCTTAGCATTTTCCTTATTATGTTGGTAGTGATGCTACAACAAGTGAAGGTCGCTCCTTTTTCTCCCGAGTCAAATCGGGATCGTTTTCTGCATGTGCATTATATGAGTATTAGTCATAAGGATTGGGGGGACGGAACAAGTAACGGACCGATGAGTGTGCGGACAGCGCGTGAGATATATAAATCATTGAAAACCCCTAAAGCTGTCACTATTTATTGCAGTATGCCGATATCGACTCCTGTCTCATTACCCGCTATGCCGGCTATTGGAGCGGATGTGCGGGAAACGGATGATACTTTTTTTAAAGTGTTCGATTTTCGTTTTGTGAATGGAAAACCATACGATGAAGCTACTTTCAATGCAGGCACTCCTGTGGCTGTGATTACTGAGAGCATATCGCGGGCTTTGTTTGGTTCCACAGAATCTGCGGGCAAAGAGTTTTTGTTGAATCATGCTCCCTATCGTGTGGTAGGGGTAGTGAAAGATGTATCTACTCTTGCCGATTCTTCTTATGGCCAGGTATGGATTCCCTTTACTTCGACGGATTTGCCTAATGATACGTGGAGTGACCAGCACATGGGGATGATGAGTGTCACTATTTTGGCTCGCTGTCATGATGATTTTGGAGAAATCCGTGCTGAAGCCAAGCGGCGTATGAGTGAGTATAATTCTATTCTTGCCGATCAGGGGTATACGTTGATAGACCGTAACCGGCCATACGATCAGGAAACTCAGTCTATTTCATTTGCAGCTAACTTGGAGCCGGATTTGAAGTCGGCTCGTCGTGAACGTGCTATCATTTTTATCATTCTGTTGTTAGTACCTGCTATAAATCTGAGCAGTATGACGCAAAGCCGGTTGCGCCAACGTGTGGCGGAAATAGGAGTACGCCGTGCTTTTGGGAGCACCCGCATGGAAATGGTTGGACAAATAATCATGGAAAACCTGGGCGTGACTTTGTTGGCTGGTGCCGTAGGTTTGTTTATCAGTATTGTTATGGCTTATTTAGGTACCGATATCCTGTTTGCACAGCCTTATAGTGCGACACTGAATGCCCCTACAGTTGATTCCAGTATTTTATTGCATCCTTCCACTTTCCTTTATGCGTTGCTGTTTTGCTTTGTATTGAATTTGCTGAGTAGCGGCATTCCTGCTTGGAGGGCTTCAAGGACTAGCATTGTCAATGCGCTGGGAGGAAGGATTCACTAAGGTGATAACGAATTAAAAGTAAAGAATCAAGATGAATAAGAAACTATTTACTCAGATAAAAAATGAATGGCGGTCTAATCTTTGGCTTATCACCGAATTATTGTTGGTAAGTGTCGTTTTATGGTATATTGTGGACTATATGTATGTGCAGACCTCAATTTATAATGAACCACGGGGATTTGATATTTCTCATTGCTATTTGGTGCAAATGGGACGTCTTACGGACAAAAGTGCAGACTTTATTCCCAATCAGACAGACGAGGAAAAGCGGCAGGATGTCAAGGAACTTCTAAGTCGTCTTCAGCATAGACCGGATATAGAGGCAGCCGGATTAGGACAAAATTCTTACCCGTATAATGGCAGTAACAGCAGTGCGTCAGTGGTGTATGATACATTACGTTCGCCGGGATGGACTATACGCAGATTGGTGTCTCCCGATTTTGTCCGTGTGTTCCGTTATCGTGGCACCCGTGGGGAGACCCCTGAACAACTGGCTGAGATGCTGAAACATCCGAAGAATTTCTTAGCTTCAGATAATCTTTATAAACGGCGCTATGGATGTGATTTGACTTCATTGGTAGACAAACAATTTTATTTGTTCGGGGATACAACGAATACATATAATTTAGCGGCTTCTTTGCAGGTTGTCCGTTATGGGGATTATTTTGAGGCATGGAACAGTTACTGCATGGTGGCTCCTATGCCGGAAGAATGGTATGATTTGGGCACGGAGCTTTGTGTACGCGTAAAAGAGGATCAAGATCGCGATTTTATAGCCCGTTTGAAAGCGGATAGTGAGAAACTGTATCGCGTGGGCAATGTGTTTATCGCGGATGTGCGTTCTTTTACCGATATCCGTCGTAACTTTCAGCAGTCACATACGAATGCCTGGAACAGTTACCTTTTCGGAATGGGTTTCTTGTTGTTGAATATATTCTTGGGATTGCTAGGTACTTTCTGGTTCCGTACTCAGCAACGACGTGGTGAGATTGCATTGATGAAATCATTGGGTGGAACAGATCATAGTATCTTTGTCCGTCAGTTGGCAGAGGGATTGATATTATTGGCGGTGGCCACAATTCCTGCGATTTTTATTGATTGGAATCTGGCAAATAGTGAATTGAATGCTTGGATGAATGGCACTACTATTGAAGGTGGACGTTTCATAATAACAGTTCTTATTTCCTTTATTTTGATTGCATTGATGATTGTAGTAGGCATTTGGATTCCCGCACGTAAGGCTATGAAAGTTCAGCCGGCGGAAGCATTGCATAATGAGTAATCTCTTTTTTGTTAAAAGGTTTTAGAGCATAGCACAAACATGATAAAACTATATATTAAACAGGCTTTTTACCAACTTCGTGAGAATAGGCTCATCAGCTTGGTTTCTATCATAGGAACGGCATTGGCTATTTGTATGATCATGGTCATTGTCCTGGTGTTGGAAGTACGCATTACGGATTGTGTGCCCGAGGTGAACCGTTCACGTTCTCTTTATATGAAAGCGATGTCTATTCATCAGAAAGGAGATACCAGTGATAATTCATCAAACGGCTGTATGTCACTCACGGTGGCTAAAGAGTGTTTTAAGGCACTTACTGTTCCTGAGGCGGTAACTATAGTGTCTACAGGAGGCAGGATGCGTATTTCTGTACCTGCGGGAAAAATGATGACAGTGGATAACCTTGAAACTGATGATACCTTTTGGAAAGTGTTCTCTTTTGATTTTATTGCCGGAAAGCCGTTTACGGCTGCCGATAGTGAAAGCGGACTTCCTAAGGTTGTACTTAGTGCTTCTGTGGCCCGGAATTTGTTTGGTACGGTAGAAGCGGTAGGACGTACGGTCCAACTCAACTTGGCCGATTATACGGTAGTGGGTGTTGTGAAAGATGTATCCAAACTGGCTGTTTCTTCTTATGCACAGATTTGGATACCTTTCAATTCAACAGAAATAGCCAGAAAGTGCTGGTATGACAATGCGATGGGAACTTTTCGTGTGGTCATTCTGGCACATTCGGAGAAAGATTTTCCTGCCATCAGAGAAGAGGCGGAACGCCTGCGTCAGAAATTCAATGACGGATTGCAGGATTCCGAAATTTTTTATCGTGGACAACCCGATGATCGTTTCTCTTTTATCTTTCGTCACTGGGGAAGAGAGTTACAGGCGAAGGAAGCTTATTTGCACTACCTGTTGGTGATTGTTATTTTATTGCTGGTACCGGCTATAAATTTGAGTAGCATGACTTTGTCCCGTATGCGGAAGCGCATGTCGGAAATAGGGGTGAGGAAGGCATTTGGTGCTACTGCCAATGTCTTGTTGAGGCAAGTGTTTTATGAAAATTTATTATTGACGCTCATAGCCGGAGCAGTAGGAATGCTTTTCAGTTATGCATGTACTTTTTTATTGAATGATTTCTTATTTTCCAATAGCGAGAACCGTGCCCAAATAGGAGAAACCAGTCTTTCGGCAGATATGTTGTTCAGTCCCTGGATATTCTTGGCCGCATTCATTTTCTGCCTGCTCTTGAATTTGCTGTCAGCGTGCATCCCTGCCTGGAGGGCATCGCGCATGAATATTACGGACGCTTTAAACCAACGTTAGATCATGAACAGGAATTTATTGAAACAGGTATGGAACGAGCGCCGCAGCAATGCGTTTCTGTGGATGGAACTTTTTGTGGTGTTTGTCATATTATGGTATATTGTGGATGTGGTATATGTCACATTGAGCATCTATAATTTGCCGATGGGCTTTGATATAGAAAATACGTATGTTCTTCGTTTTGAGCGGATGACTTCGAAGGCGGCTGCTTATCAGCCTGGCCGTACTATGAAAGAAGATGTTGCCGATTTGCATGAAATTGTAAACAGGCTTGCGCATCGTCCGGATGTGGAAGCAGTCAGCCTCTCGCAAAACTGTATACCTTATAATGACGGTGCAAACAGTTTTTCATTTTATCTGGATACAGTCCCGGTACGTAGTTTGAAACGATGGATAACTCCGGAGTATTTTAATGTATTCCGTTATCGCAATATAGACGGTTCGGGTAGTGAAAGCCTTGCTGAGGCACTGACACCGTCCGGCATGGTCTTATCTGTGAATATTGCCGATGTTTATCAGGATGCACCTTGGCATGGTAAGGAACTTTTAGGGCGTAGGGTACCTGTTTGGCGGAATGAGCCGGAGGCGGAGCATCTTTCTATAGCTGCTCTTACCGAGCCGGTCCGTTATGACCATTTTACAGCTCCGGATGATTACGGCTCCCGTTATGCTGCTGTGTACCTGACAGATGAGGCGTTGGAATCCTTAGGTGAGACGGTTTATATAGAAGTTTGCCTGCGTGTTCGTGAGGGACAGAATGATGGATTCATAGACCGTTTGATAGTGGATGCCGACCGTCAATATCAGGTGGGCAATCTATATCTTTTGGATATAACTCCTTTGAGTGATGTACGCACAGCTTATGAAACGGATTCGGTGAATGAGTTGAATACGCAATTTTGTATCATATTTTTCTTATTGCTGAATATCTTTCTAGGCATTATCGGAACTTTCTGGTTCCGGACACAGCATCGGCGTGCCGAAATAGCGTTGCGTATGGCTTTAGGATCTACCCGTTGGGGAATCTGCGGTCGTCTGATGGGGGAAGGAGTCTTGTTATTGCTGATATCTGCTATTCCTGCATTGGTTGTGGCGTGGAATTTGGGATATGCCGAACTGGTGGAAGTTACACGTATGCCTTTTACGGCAGGGCGTTTTGCGATTACGGTTCTGGGCACTTTTATTCTGATTGCTGGAATGATTGTCATTGGAATAGGATACCCTGCCCGTCGTGCCATGAGTATCGAACCGGCTGAGGCATTACATGAAGAATAAGGTGCCAGTTTATCAGTTTGCCAATATGTTGCCACATTATTTCATTGTCACATGATCAGCAGTGTTCGTATATGAATGGAGTGTCCGATTTCGGACACTCCATTCTTGTTGTAAGGTGTTATAAAACAGTGAAATAGTTTTTTGGCATACCATTTGCCTTACCTTTGATAAAAAGAATAATAACGCAATGAAAAAACAAGTAATATCTCTATTTTTAGCCTTTGGCATATCGTTGGTTGCCGGAGCGCAGCCACAAGAAAAGCGACGTGCCATCACTTTGGAGGAAGCCATTACTATTGCCCGTGTGCAAAGTGTAGATGCGGCCGTAGCTTTAAACGAGCTGAAAACCGCTTATTGGGAATATCGTACTTTCCGTGCGGATTTGCTTCCGGAAATGAATTTTGAAGCCACTATTCCCAGCTATAATAAGAAGTATAATTCTTATCAGCAGGATAACGGTGCTTATACATTTGTACGTAATAATTATATGGAAATGAATGGTGAAGTTTCTATCGATCAGAATATTTGGTTGACCGGTGGTAAACTCTCATTGAATACCTCTCTTGATTTCTTGAAACAACTGGATGGAGATAAATCAAAACGATATATGTCTGTTCCTGTGGCATTGACTTTGGAACAACCTATTTTCGGAGTGAATACAATTAAATGGAACCGCCGCATCGAACCGGTGAGATACGCTGAAGCTAAAGCCGCATTTCTTACTGCAACCGAAGAGGTAACCATGACTACTATCAATTATTTTTTCAATTTGTTGTTGGCCAAGGAAAATGTAGGCATTGCCCGACAGAATCTGAAGAATGCAGATAAACTGTATGAAGTGGCTAAGGCAAAGCGTAGCATGGGGCAGATCAGTGAAAATGATTTGTTGCAATTGGAACTGAATGTATTGAATGCCCGTTCTACATTGACTGAAAATGAAAGCAACTTGAAAAGTAATATGTTCAAACTCCGTTCATTTCTGGCATTAGGAGAGGATGAGGAACTGGAGCCGGTTGTTCCCGAAACGATTCCGACTGTTTTGCTGAACTATCCGGATGTTTTGGACAAAGCACTTGCCAATAATTCATTTGCACATAATATTCGTCGCCGCCAGTTGGAAGCAGATTTTGAAGTGGCTAAGGCGAAAGGTAATTTACGTGAAATCAAGCTCTATGCACAGGTAGGTTTTACAGGAACAGACAATGAATTTAATAGTGCATACCGCCGTTTGAAAGACAACCAGATTGTGGAAGTCGGTTTTAAGATTCCTATTCTTGACTGGGGAAAACGTCGTGGTCAGGTAAAGATTGCTCAAAGTAACCGCGATGTGACCGAAAGCAAGTTACGTCAGGAAACCATGAATTTCAATCAGAATCTGTTTATCCTTGTAGAACAGTTCAATAATCAGCAGGCCCAGTTGCAGATAGCAGACGATGCGGACAAGATTGCCCAGAAACGTTACAGTACCAATGTGGAAACCTTCATGGTTGGTAAAATCTCGACATTGGATTTGAATGACTCCCAGACAAAGAAAGATGAGGCTCGTCAGAAGCATATCAATGAGTTGTTCTATTATTGGTACTATTATTACCAGTTGCGCAGCTTGACATTGTGGGATTTCAATACCAATACTAATATTGATGCCGATTTCGAAAAGATTATCAAACAATAGGATTTTTACTATTCAATTCTGTTTGAATATAAAATGGGGTTGTCTTTGTACTTATTAAAATAATAATTTCTACATTTGCAGCAGTATGATATTAATTATAGACGATGACAGTGCCATTCGTTCTTCTCTGAGCTTTATGCTGAAAAGGGCGAAATATGATGTGCAGGCCGTACCAGGTCCCAAAGAGGCTATTGAAATAGTCCGTTCGGTTGCACCCCAGTTAATCTTGATGGATATGAACTTCACCCTGTCCACCAGTGGTGAAGAAGGATTGACGCTTTTGAAACAGGTCAAAGTGTTCCGGCCCGATGTTCCCGTTATATTGATGACGGCATGGGGAAGTATCCAGCTTGCCGTGCAAGGGATGCAGGCAGGTGCATTCGACTTTATTACCAAACCTTGGAATAACGTAGCGTTGATGCAAAGGATAGAAACGGCTTTGGAACTGACTTCACAAGATAAGAAAGCAGCGGTTCCGGTGGAAGATAATGACGGCTTCAACCGTAGCCATATCATTGGAAAGAGTAAGGCACTGATGGATGTGCTGGCCACGATCAAGCGGATAGCGCGTACCAACGCATCGGTCTTGATTACCGGTGAAAGTGGTACAGGTAAGGAGTTGATAGCCGAAGCGGTACATTTGAACAGTCCCCGTAGCAAGAAACCTTTTGTGAAAGTGAATTTGGGAGGTATTTCTCATACTTTGTTCGAGAGTGAAATGTTCGGTCATAAGAAAGGTGCGTTTACGGATGCCACATCCGACAGGGTAGGACGTTTTGAACTGGCTGATAAGGGTACGATTTTCTTGGATGAGATTGGCGATTTGGATTTAAGCTGTCAGGTGAAACTGCTTCGCGTGTTACAAGAGCAGACTTTTGAAGTTTTGGGCGACAGCCGTCCCCGTAAAGTCGATATCCGTGTGGTCAGTGCGACGAATGCCGATTTACGGCAGATGGTGCAGGAACACACCTTCCGCGAGGATTTGTTCTATCGTATTAATTTAATTACGGTGCATCTTCCGGCATTACGCGAACGCCGTGAGGATATTCCGTTATTGGTCCGTCATTTCGCCGACAAACAATGTGAATCGAACGGTCTTCCCAAAGTGGAATTTACTTCTGAAGCGATGGATTATTTGAGCCGTTTGCCTTATCCGGGTAATATCCGTGAATTAAAGAATTTGGTGGAACGTACCTTGCTGGTCAGTGGAAAGGAAATATTGACTGCGGATGATTTTAAATCACAATACCAGCATCCTATAGAACAGAAGATGACAACGAATCTGCAAGGCATGACCTTGGAGGAGATAGAAAAGCAGACTATTCTGCAAACGCTTGAAAAGTATAACAATAATATGTCACAGGTTGCCATAGCCTTAGGAATCAGCCGGGCCGCTCTTTATCGCCGTTTGGAGAAATACAATATACAAGTGAATGATTAGCAAAAACGGAACCGAATAAAATATGAAACTGAAATTCTTGTTCTTCTTTTTAGCATTACTGTTGACAGCAGTATGGACTATCCTGCTCGTTCTTACATTGAAGGAACGCGGTGCGCTGTTTTATATAGGAGAGGGAGTCATTACATTCAGTCTTGTGTTTCTGGTTTATTTCTACCGCAAAGTCGTGAAACCGCTTGATATCATCGGCAACGGTATGGAACTTCTTCGTGAGCAGGATTTCAGCAGTAGGCTGACTCCTGTCGGACAAAAGGAAGCCGACCGCATTGTGTTGGTTTTCAACCGCATGATGGAGCAGTTGAAAGACGAGCGTCTCCGGTTGCGTGAGCAGAATCATTTTCTTGACCTGCTGGTCAGTGCTTCTCCCATGGGAGTTGTCATACTGACGCTGGACGGACATATTTCCATGCTGAATGCGGCAGCTCTTCGTTTTTTGGATTATTCTTCGGCAGAAGAAGTCAGAGGCCGATTGCTGTGCGAGTTGGCTTCCCCTTTGGCCGAAGAAATAGAACGTATTCCCAAAGATACTACGGAAACAATTCGTCTGAGCGACTCCATGATTTACCGCTGTTCCCGGCTTTCTTTTGTTGACAGAGGCTTTTCTCATCCGTTTATTCTGGTGGAAAGTCTGACTTCCGAGGTGGTGAAAGCAGAGAAAAAGGCATACGAAAAAGTGATCCGTATGATAGCACATGAGGTGAATAATACGACTGCGGGCATTACCTCTACTCTTGATACGGTGGATGGTGCCTTGGAATGTATGGAGGATACGGAAGACTTGCGCGAAGTGATGAAAGTCTGCATAGAGCGTTGCTACAGCATGAGCCGTTTTATCACGAATTTCGCCAATGTGGTGAAGATTCCCGAGCCTCAATTACAATCAGTGGACTTGAATGACCGCGTGGCCGCTTGCAAGACATTTATGGAAACGGTTTGCCGTAACCGCAAGATTACGCTGCATCTTAATTTATGTAAAGAGAATCCCGAAGTGATGATGGATACTTCCCTGTTTGAGCAAGTACTGGTCAACATTATCAAGAATGCGGCTGAAAGTATCGGGGAAACAGGAGATATCTTTATCCGTACTTCCGTATCACCTACGATGTTGGAAATTGCTGATACCGGTGCCGGTATCAGTAAAGAGGTGGAAACCAAGCTGTTCAGTCCTTTCTTCTCCACCAAGCCTAACGGACAGGGTATCGGTCTTATTTTTATTCGTGAAGTTTTGATAAAACATGGGTGTACTTTCTCTCTTCGTACCTATCCGGATAAACTGACCCGTTTCCGTATCCGTTTCTGATGATTTTCTACCACTTTACCACGCCGCGATGCTTCCGTAAGGAAGTGCAAAGGGAGGGGGTATAGTAAACGTCTTTCGGGTGTTTCTTTTTGTGCTGTTGGTTCTTTCGGAATCTCAGTTCAAAATGAAACACCCTTTTTATTATGCTAGGCTGTCCACGATAAAAAATGTTCAATCAGGATTGGATGAAGTCGGTTCGTTTGGTTTATCTTCACAATATTATGTGCTAAATAATTAAAATATGAAATATCCTATCGGCATACAAATTTTTAGTCAAATCCGTGAAAACGGATATGTTTATGTGGACAAGACCGACTTTATCTACCAGTTGGTGGGTAGAGGAAGTATCTATTTTCTCAACCGTCCGCACCGTTTCGGCAAAAGTATTATGAAGGGCGGAGAGAGGTGAGGTAATATCCGGACAAGCCTGAAAATATCCTGTAGTTTGGAATAAGTAAGTAATGTTATAAAATAGCCTGATACATTATTTTATTCATCGTTATAAGCCCAAATCCAAAAAAGTTGGGAGCGTTCATGCCCTCATGCTCTCACTGTATATGTAATATGTTGGCCATGAACGATTTGTGTAGCTGTGGTAAAAATAGTTGCTTTCACTTATGCTCTCACTAATCCCTTATGCTCTCACTACGTTTTGAAGCATCTTTCCATATAACATGCTTGTTGTCAGTTATATATTCTTTTTTATAGGATATTCCGGCTTGATGTAAAGTAGGACGTTTTTTGGCTTTTTGAGAAGAAAAAGTGTGCGTAAAGGGTTTGTACTTCTATGGAATGTGATCGTAAAGTTCCTGGCATTTCATGCAGGGTAAAAAGATCAAGACGTTTTTAAAAAAGCTCGTTATCTTTTAAAAAAACCTCTTGTTCTTTTTTAAAAAGGCCGTTATCTTTTTTTGAAAGTTCTTGATCTTTTTAAAAAACGTCCTTGTCTTTTGAGGTGAAATTCCGGATCCTACGCGAAAACTTCCACCACAGAGTTTTGCAAAACTGCTGCTACTGCTACCACCCTTTCCATTGAAAGCACCATGGGCAGGACGTTTCATAGGGTGATGGCAGCATTTTTTTATATGGTAAAAAGGGCTGCTGTCACCACTTTTACCTCTTTTTTACCCCAAAAAGTCCGTAGGAGGGGGAAGAAACAGGAGGCGGAGGATGACCAAACGCTGGGAAAAGGTGGGAATACAGGCACACAGCATCCGGAAACCGGATCGGCAGAATATTGTACACCAACAAACAAGATACTGACTACAGCCTGATGGGAATCTGATTGCGGATCGCCAGAACTGAAGGAACTGAAGTTTCAACCCTACGGAACCGGTTGAAGCTGAACCTTATGGCTGAATATGACGCCCGTACAATGAATATAGGTGCTGAATACAGCTTTTGGAAAGATTATATCAATGTCGTGATAGAGCTCAACCGCTGCCGTTACTTTTCCGGCGGACTGGTTTTTAAAGTTCACCTGAAAGAATAAAAGGAGTGGCTGTCAGTCTTTGATTTTCTTTTTATACACTTCCCCTCTGCTCATTACTTCCTTAACGAAATTGTAGGTTTCCACCCCTCGGAAGTATCCATTCTTACAAACCGGATCATTGAAATATTCTTCATTACTTTTAAGCAGAATATAGTTATCTACGCTGTTGTTCCATACATATTTATTCTTGCCGTATTTTTCAGCCAGTGCCATGGCATCCAGTACGTGTCCTATTCCGGCGTTATAAGCCGCCAAGACAAATTTCATCCGTTCGTTTTCATCTTTTATTGCGTTGAAAGAACGGGAAGTGGCAGCAATATATTTCACGGCGGCCTTTATACTCTCTTCCGGATTCTGTTCTTTACCGGGAGGAACTCCCATAGCACGCGCCGTCCGGGGCATGAGCTGCATTAATCCTTTCGCGCCTGCCCATGATACGGCTGTTGTATCAAAGTTTGATTCCGTATAGGCCAGGGAAGCTAAAATACGCCAATCCCAATCTATATCTTTGGCATATTTCTTGAATAGAGTATCGAAGTGTGAAATCTTTCCGTCTTTGATGGACAAGATGGAACCGTGAGGTGTCCGTTTGCTTATTTCAAAATAACGCTTGCTACTGGCCTGATAGGCAGGAGAAGTCATATTTTCCTGATGCCATTTAGTAGCAGCTTCACCTAGTAGCGGTGAGGTCTTACGTACGGCCCATGAGGCACGTTGGTCAAAACTGACAGCCAGGTCAATATTCAGATTGGGGTAATAAGTCTTGTTTAATTTGGCAAGGTCGTTATCACAGATGGCATAATCTATCTCACCATTGGAAACCTGCATGATTAAATCCTCGGTGGTGATGCTGTCATTATCGACTTCGTGTATCAATATACCGCCACCCAGTTCTTTATCCAGATTGATGAGACGTTCCAGATACTTTCCTGGTTTTACATAGACCTCTTTCCCGATTAATTCTGTCACATTATTCAGTGCTTTCTTCTTTTTTTGAGTAGTATTACGTTGTACCAATACCTGATGAGTGATGATATCTTCCCCGCAAAACTCTACACTGTCTTTGAACTCTTTGGTGACAGGCAGATTATAGGCTATCAGGTCTCCTTCTCCTTGTAATAGTTTATGGACCAGGTCACGTGCATTCTGTGCTACTTTTATTTTCAGTTTTACATTCAATGAACGGGCAAACTGATCGGCCAGCTCATACTGGAATCCCATAGGCTCGCCCCGATAGTCGAAATAAGAAGTGGAACTGTTCAGTGTCAGGACTACTAATTCTCCGCTGTCTTTTATTTGCGGCAAATCATAATTTGTCACTTCGGCAGATTGTTGCCGGTTGCGGCACGCTGTCATGCATATACAGGCAAGAACTAATAGCCAGACATTTTTCATCTTCCTAAAATCTTTTCAATATATAGTTTAAGGATTTCAATGGCCTTTTGGTTGTTGCCTCCATTGGGGATAATAATATCGGCATATTGCTTGGTAGGCTCTATGAATTCGTCATGCATCGGTTTCAGAATGTTCCGGTATTTGTCTATCAGCATTTCCAAGGGGTGGCCGCGTTCCACCATGTCGCGGGTAATCACACGCAGCAAACGTTCGTCGGGTTCGGCATCCACAAAAATCTTTAAGTCCATCAAGTCTCGTAACTCTTTATCATAGAGACTCATGATACCTTCCACAATGATGACTTCCTTTGGCTCTACACGAACTGTTTCGGGCAGGCGTGTACATACTAGATAAGAATAGGTGGGCTGCTCAATGGGATGCCCTTTGCGCAGGTCGGCAATCTGTTGTTCAAAGAGCGGCCAGTCAAAAGCATCGGGATGGTCGAAATTGGTTTGTTTACGTATTTCCAAGGGAATGGATGACTGATCGTTATAATATGAATCTTGTGGAATGACTGCAACGGAACCTGGGGGCAGGCTCTCTATGATTTTTCTAACTACAGTGGTCTTTCCTGAACCGGTTCCGCCGGCTATACCAATAATTATCATAATAATAGAATGTATTTTAAAACAAAACTGTTACTTTTGCATCAGGTTAAATACTTTAGCCCTGTGTCGATTACAAAAGTAGGATAATTAATTAAAATATCAAGTATGGTTAAGCACATTGTTTTATTTAAATTGAAAGAAACTCTTTCACAGGAAGAAAAATTGAAAGTGATGAATGATTTTAAAGCGGCTATTGAAGCTTTGCCGGCCAAGATAGGTTTTATCCGTCATATATTTGTGGGACTGAATGCCAATTCTGCTGAAAAATGGGATATTTGTCTGGATAGTGAATTCGATACGCTGGCAGATGTCAATGCCTATGCCGTTCATCCGGATCATGTAGCTGCAGCCGGCCTTTTGAAGGAGGTTAAGGCTGATCGTGCTTGTGTGGATTATGAATTCTAAAAGATAGCCTATGAAAAAGATAATCAATCCCTGGAAAGGGATGGAAGGATATAATTGCTTTGGCTGTGCTCCCAACAATGAAGCCGGAGTGAAGATGGAATTTTATGAGGATGGGGATGAGGTAATTAGTATATGGAAACCTCAGCCACAGTTTCAGGGATGGATTGATACGTTGCATGGCGGTATTCAGGCGGTGCTGCTGGATGAGATTTGTGCATGGGTGGTTTTGCGTAAACTACAGACTACCGGTGTTACGTCCAAAATGGAAACCCGCTATATGAAACCTGTTAATACCAACGATTCGCATATCGTATTGAAGGCTTCCATAAAGGAGAGAAAGCGCAATATCGTATTTGTAGAAGCGGCTATTTATAATAATAAGGAGGAACTTTGCACCAAGGCGCTGTGCACTTATTTCACTTTTTCTCAAGAGAAGGCAAAGGAAGAAATGCATTTCTTGAACTGCGAGGTGGAGCAAGATGAGATAATACCTTTAATTTGAAAGAAAAAACAAAGTTTTTGCGATAATTATTTGCTGATATTAAATATAAACTTTATTTTTGTCGCAAGTAAAAAGAAAAGACTATGGTTAGAACTGCTACACATCATCATCATTTTCCTAACGAATAATTCGGTGGGCTAAGGTGATATTGTAGTATAATGATATAGGGCTTGCCGAAAACGGTAAGCCCTTTTCATTGCCGGTTAATAATTAAAAACAGATAGAATCATGCTTAGAATTGCAGTACAGTCAAAAGGCCGTTTGTTTGAAGAGACAATGGCATTATTACAAGAGGCAGATATTAAAATCTCCACTTCTAAAAGAATTCTTTTAGTACAGTCGTCTAATTTTCCGATCGAAGTTCTTTTTCTTCGCGATGATGATATTCCTCAGTCGGTGGCTGGTGGAGTGGCTGATTTAGGGATCGTAGGCGAGAATGAGTTTGTAGAGAGAAAAGAGGACGCTGAGGTGATTAAACGTTTGGGGTTCAGCAAGTGCCGTTTGTCATTGGCTATACCTAAAGATGTGGACTATCCGGGTTTGTCTTGGTTTGAAGGACGTAAGATTGCGACTTCTTATCCCGGCATTTTGAAAGATTTCATGGATCGGAATGGCATTCATTCTGATATTCATGTCATTACCGGTTCGGTAGAGATTGCTCCGGGAATCAGTTTGGCTGATGCTATTTTTGATATTGTCAGTTCGGGATCTACTTTGGTAAGCAATAGCTTGAAGGAAGTGGAAGTGGTTATGAAAAGTGAGGCGTTGCTGATAGGCAATAAGAATATGTCTGAGGAGAAGAAAGAGATTCTGAACGAACTCTTGTTCCGTATTGAAGCGGTGAAAGCTGCCGAAGACAAGAAATATGTCTTGATGAATGCTCCGACAGAGCGTTTGAAAGAAATTATCGAAGTGCTGCCGGGTATGAAGAGTCCTACTGTGATGCCATTGGCACAAGAAGGATGGAGTTCGGTACATACAGTGCTTGACGAGAAGCGTTTTTGGGAGATCATCGGAAAACTGAAAGCATTGGGCGCGGAAGGTATTTTGGTATTGCCCATTGAGAAAATGATATTATAGCCGGTCCATACGTCAGGCGAGATTTGTAAACTTATAAAAGAATACATGTATGAAGAAAATAATATATCCTGAAAAGAAAGACTGGATGGAAATTCTCCGTCGTCCGGCATTGAATACAGACACGCTGCGCAATACGGTTAAAGAAGTGCTGGATAAAGTGAAGACGGAAGGAGATAAAGCGGTGAGGGAATATGAAGAACGTTTTGATAAGGTGAAACTGGACTCACTGGGGGTTACTGAAACGGAAATTGCTGAAGCGGAAAAGGAGGTACCCATTGAATTGAAGGCAGCTATCATGCTGGCACAGAAAAATATTCATACTTTTCATAGTTCTCAGCGGTTTGAAGGGAAAAAGGTGCAGACCGTACCCGGGGTAACTTGTTGGCAGAAGGCGGTTGCTATTGAAAAGGTGGGCTTGTATATTCCCGGAGGCACGGCGCCTTTATTTTCTACCGTATTGATGTTGGCTACTCCGGCACAGATTGCAGGTTGCAAGGAAATCGTACTTTGTACTCCTCCTGATAAAGAAGGAAAGGTTCATCCTGCTATCTTGTATGCGGCAAAATTGGCCGGGGTAAATAAAATATTCAAAGCAGGAGGGGTGCAGGCCATCGCTGCTATGGCATACGGAACGGAAAGTGTGCCTAAGGTTTATAAAATTTTCGGTCCGGGTAACCAATATGTAACGGCTGCCAAGCAGCAGGTTTCTTTGCGGGATGTTGCGATAGATATGCCTGCCGGTCCTTCTGAAGTCGAAGTGCTGGCCGACGAGACGGCTAATCCTGTATTTGTGGCAGCCGATTTGCTTTCACAGGCGGAACATGGAGTTGATAGTCAGGCCATGCTGATAACTACTTCTGAGAAATTAATGAAGGAGGTGGAGTATGAGGTACAAAGCCAGTTGGCTTTGCTTCCCAGATGGGAAATAGCCGAAAAGTCGTTGGCAAGCAGCAAATTGATTTTGGTGAGGGATATGGATGAGGCAATTGCTCTGACGAATGAATATGCTCCCGAGCATTTGATTATCGAGACCAGGGATTATATGGAACAGGCAGAGCGTATTGTCAATGCCGGATCTGTATTTCTAGGTTCACTTACTCCGGAGAGTGCCGGTGATTATGCATCCGGAACCAATCATACTTTACCTACCAATGGTTATGCCAAAGCGTATAGTGGGGTGAGTCTGGATAGTTTTATCCGTAAAATCACTTTTCAGGAGATTAATGGCGAGGGTATTCAGAATATCGGTCCTGCTATTGAGGTGATGGCGGCTAATGAACAACTGGGTGCGCATAAGAATGCAGTAACCGTAAGATTAAAAACAGTATAAAGATGAAAGATTTGAAAGAATTGACGCGCCCGAATATTTGGGCTTTGAAACCCTATTCATCGGCACGTGACGAATATAATGGAGCGGAGGCATCTGTTTTTCTGGATGCCAATGAGAACCCGTACAATACACCTAATAACCGTTATCCTGATCCTATGCAGCGGGAATTGAAGAATATGATAGCTCCTATTAAAAAGGTAGACCCCGATACGATCTTTCTGGGAAACGGCAGTGATGAGGCTATTGACTTGGTGTATCGCGCGTTCTGTATTCCGGGGGTGGATAATGTAGTGGCTATTGACCCTACTTATGGTATGTATCAGGTGTGTGCCGATGTCAACGATGTAGAATATCGCAAGGTGTTATTGGATGAAAACTATCAGTTCAGTGCCGATAAACTATTGGCGGCAACAGACGATCACACCAAACTGGTTTTTCTTTGCTCGCCCAATAATCCTACCGGTAATAACCTGGATCGTAGGGAAATGGAAAAATTACTGGATACTTTTCAGGGATTGGTGATTATAGACGAGGCCTATTCCGATTTTTCTGATGCGCCGTCTTTCCTTGCCGATTTAGATAAATATCCTAATTTGATTGTCTTTCAGACTTTTTCTAAGGCATGGGGATGTGCTGCCATTCGTTTGGGCATGGCCTTTGCGTCTAAAGAAATCATCTCTATTTTCAGTAAGATTAAATATCCGTATAATGTGAATCTGCTGACACAGAAAGAGGCTGTTATGATGTTGCACCGGCATTATGAGGTAGAACGTTGGGTAAAGTCGTTATTGGAAGAACGGACGCGTTTGGTCAATGAATTTGTAGAACTGCCTTGTTGTGAGAAAATCTATCCTACGGATGCCAATTTCTTTCTAGCTAAAGTGACAGATGCCAAGAAAATATATAATTATTTGGTAGGTAAAGGTATCATAGTGCGTAACCGTACCAGTATTTCTTTATGTCGTGATTGTTTGCGTGTGACTATTGGTACACGTCCGGAGAATGATATGTTGTTGGAAGCATTGAAGAATTATGAATGTTGAAGTATGAAGAAAGCGTTGTTTATAGATCGTGACGGTACGTTGGTTGTAGAGCCACCGGTTGATTACCAATTGGATTCTTTCCATAAATTGGAGTTTTATCCTAAGGTTTTTCGTAATTTGGGATTTATCCGCAGCAAACTTGACTTTGAATTTGTGATGGTTACCAATCAAGACGGCCTCGGTACTTCTTCTTTTCCTGAGGATACCTTTTGGCCGGTGCACAACCTGGTGTTGAAGACATTGGAGGGGGAAGGCATCATTTTTGATGATATCTTGATAGACCGCAGTTTTCCGGAAGACCATGTGTCTACCCGTAAGCCTGGAACAGGAATGATGGGAAAATATCTTACCGGTGATTATGATTTGGCTAACAGTTTTGTTATTGGTGATCGTGCTACCGATGTGGAACTGGCTAAAAATATGGGCTGTAAGGCTATTTTGTTGCAAGAAAATATGGATATTCTGAAGGAAAAGAACTTGGAATCCTACTGTGTATTGGCGACTACGGATTGGGATAAGGTCGCTGAATTCCTTTTTGCCGGAGAACGTATAGCGGAGGTCCGTCGTACTACGAAGGAAACGGATATTTATATCAGTTTAAATTTAGATGGCAGCGGAAAATGTGATATTTCCACAGGTATTGGTTTTTTTGATCACATGTTGGAACAGATTGGAAAGCATGGTGGTATTGACCTGACCATTAAAGTAAAAGGTGATTTGGAAGTGGACGAACATCATACTATTGAAGATACCGCCATTGCTTTGGGTGAATGTATTTATCGGGCATTGGGCAGCAAGCGTGGCATTGAGCGTTACGGATATTGCTTGCCCATGGATGATTGTCTTTGTCGGGTAGCTTTGGATTTTGGCGGTAGAGCATGGTTGGTATGGGATGCTGAGTTTCATCGGGAGAAAATAGGGGAGATGCCTACCGAGATGTTTCTTCATTTTTTTAAATCATTGAGTGATGCAGCTCGTATGAATTTAAATATCAAAGCCGAGGGGCAGAATGAGCATCATAAAATAGAAGGTATTTTCAAAGCTTTGGCTCGTGCCATAAAGATGGCTGTGCGAAGAGATATTTACCATTTTGAAGTACCCTCAAGCAAGGGATGTATTTAAGTCGGCTTCAAAGACAAAGTAACTTAACTTAGTTGGGCGAGTAAGTTAAGTTACTTTGTCTTTGAAGCCGACTTACTTTTTTATGTGGTTTATAGCTCTTCGCATTCTTTCAGCCATGAAGCTGCACTGGCATCGCTCGGCATACGCCAGTCACCTCGGGGACTGAGTGATACAGATCCCACTTTGGGACCATCGGGCAGGCAAGAGCGTTTGAATTGTTGTTGAAAGAAACGGCGGCAGAATATAGTAAGCCATTTTTTGATTGTTTCCTCATCGTATGTATCACGAAAAGCGATACTTGCCAGGAAGAATATCTTGGCGGGACGAAAACCGAAACGTAGGAATTGATAAAGGAAGAAATCATGCAGTTCGTATGGTCCTACCAAATCTTCTGTCTTTTGTTTTATATTGCCGTTTTCATCAGCAGGAATCAGTTCGGGACTGATAGGAGTGTCTACAATATCGAGCAGGGTAATACGTGATTCATTATCCATGCCATTCAAAGCCACCCAATTTACCAGGTATTTGACCAGTGTTTTGGGAATGCTTCCATTGACTCCGTACATAGACATATGGTCGCCATTGTAGGTGGCCCAGCCTAGGGCAAGTTCTGAAAGGTCTCCCGTACCAATGACAAGACCGCCCAGTTGGTTGGCAACATCCATCAGAATTTGAGTCCGTTCGCGTGCCTGGCTGTTTTCGTAGGTTACATCGTGTACGGTCATGTCGTGGTTTATATCGTTAAAGTGTTGGATGCAGGATTCCTTTATGCTGATTTCTTTAATGGTAACACCTAGTGAAGCCATCAGATGGAGAGCATTGTTATAAGTACGGTCGGTAGTACCGAAACCAGGCATGGTGATGCCGATGATACCTTTTCGTGGCAGATCCAATTTATCGAAAGTCTTGGCACAGACCAAAAGTGCCAAGGTGGAATCCAGACCACCGGAAATACCGACTACTACAGTCTTGCAGTGAGTGTGTACCAGACGTTTGGCTAGTCCTGCTATTTGGATAGCGAAGATTTCTTCACAGCGTTCATCCAATTCTTTGCCTTGAGGAACAAAAGGATGAGCTTCTATACTGCGCGTCAGACTAAGATCGCGTGTGTTGACAAATTCTGTACTGATGTGGATGGCGGGACGTCCCGGGCAGTTGCCGATATTGGCGGCAAAAGTGGTATTGGTCAACCGTTCACCACGAAGACGCTCCACGTCTATTTCACTGATGACCAATTGTTCCTTGAATGAGAAACGTTCAGACTCGGCAAGTAACGTGCCGTTTTCATATATCAGTCCGTTGCCTGCAAAAACAACGTCTGTGGTTGATTCGCCGAAACCGGATGAACTGAATACATATCCTGCCAGACAGCGTGCTGATTGTTGACTGACTAATGAACGGACATAATTATGCTTGCTTATTCCTTCATTGTCGGCAGACATGTTGAAAATGATTTCCGCTCCTTTCAGTGCTAATGCGGAACTGGGCGGAATGGGGGCCCACATGTCTTCGCAGATTTCAATGCCAAAGCAAGTTTCCGGAGTGTCGAAAAGCAGGTTGGCGCTGACCGGTACATTTTGTCCGCAGAGGCGTACATTGGCATCCGGGTGGTTCAGAGCAGAGGTAAACCAGCGTTGTTCATAGAACTCTTTATAATTAGGTAAATATGTTTTAGGAACAATACCCAGTATTTTCCCTTTTTGGAAAACAACAGCACTGTTCAGCAGCGTGGAATTCATAACCACAGGCATCCCTATAATAGAGATGATATCCATTTGTCGGGTATTATTCATAATCTGCATTAAAGCCATTTCTGCTTCTTCCAACAGTAAAGACTGACCGAACAAGTCGGCGCAAGTATACCCTGTAATACTTAGTTCGGGGAAAATGATAATTTGTACTCCTTTCCCGTCTGCTATGGCAATTTGAGTTTCAATCTGTTGTGCATTAAATTTGCAGTCAGCCACTTTCACTATCGGAATGGCAGCCGCCACTCTTACAAAACCGTATTTCATATTATACCTATTATTATATATACCTGCAAAATTAATCATTCTTTCCCGATTTATACCTCTAAATAAAAAAAATAAAAAAAAGTGCGTGATTTATTTGTTTGTTGCGAATAACTATCTATCTTTGCACATGAAATAAAATTGTAATAGTTACAAAAAGGGAATATATGAAGAGTTACGATTATCTTATCAGTTATAACATTAAGCCGTCCGTACAGCGCATAGCTATTATGGATTATTTGTTGGCTCATAAAACTCATCCTTCTATCGATGAGATTTATTTGGCGCTATGTAAGGATATTCCAACCTTATCCAAGACTACAGTGTATAATACACTGAAACTCTTTGTCGAGCATGGAGCAGCTTTAATGCTTACAATTGATGAAAAGAATGCGTGTTTCGACGGTGATACTTCCCTGCATGCTCATTTCCTTTGCAAGAAATGTGGTAAAATATTCGATTTGCCCTATAGTAATGAAGTGAAAAAAGTAGAGCAAATTGATATGAATGGATTCAAAGTGGATGAAATTCACCAATATTATAAAGGTATATGCCCTGCTTGTTCTAAAGAAGATTAAGAAAGAAGTTAAAAAGGATAGAGAGTAGATGATTAACTAATAAATAAAATATTGACTAACTAATAAAAAAAGAAATTATGAAAAAGTTTATTTGTACAGTTTGTGGTTATATTCATGAAGGTGATGCAGCTCCTGAAAAATGTCCGTTGTGTAAAGCGCCTGCTTCTAAGTTTAACGAAATGGTAGAAACAGAAGGTGGATTGGAATTTGCAGACCAACACGTTATCGGCGTAGCAAAAGGTTGTGATGAAGAAATGATTAAGGATTTGAACAACCATTTCATGGGTGAATGTACAGAAGTTGGTATGTATTTGGCAATGAGCCGTCAGGCAGACCGCGAAGGTTATCCTGAAGTTGCTGAAGCTTTCAAACGTTATGCTTGGGAAGAAGCAGAACATGCTGCTAAGTTTGCTGAGTTGCTGGGTGACTGTGTGTGGGATACAAAGACTAACTTGGAAAAGAGAATGAATGCTGAGTCAGGTGCTTGTGCTGACAAGAAACGCATTGCTACTCGTGCAAAAGCTTTGAACTTGGATGCTATTCACGATACAGTTCACGAAATGGCTAAGGACGAAGCTCGTCACGGCAAAGGTTTTGAAGGTTTGTACAACAGATATTTCAAGAAATAATATACAATTTGCTATAGTATAAATGGAGAGAGGGGGAGCAATTATTATTGCCCCCTCTCTTTTATTGGTTATATTTAGATTAGAGATGTGTAGGGCTTGTTTCTCATTCTTTCAGTAACACTTCTTCAATGGCTTTCCTGAAAGTAGCTTTATTGGCTGCTCCTATAATGATTTGTGGCTGTCCCGTTTTGGGGATAAAGATGATGGTGGGCAGTGACTGTATTCCCATAACGGCAGATAATTCTTTTTGTTTGTCTGTATCTACTTTGTAAAATGCAATTCGATCTTTGTATTCTTTGGCCAGACTTTTTAGCAGAGGGGCAACCATACGGCAGGGACCACACCATGTGGCGTAAAAATCAATAACTGCCGGTTTCTCTCCTTTGTATTTCCAGTTAGTGGAACCGGAAGTGTAGTCAAATATATTATCCAAGAACATTTGTTTGTCCATACGTATGACTTTTCCTGAATTTTTATCTGACTTATCCTGGACAGGAGTTTGGGCACTGAGATATCCCGTTAATCCGGCAGTTAATAGAATACATGTGATTGTTTTCTTCATATTTTACTCATATTGGGCTAGAATAGTGCTTAAATCATTGGCACGCATTACACCGCTTTGTCGCCACAATTGCTTACCGTTTTTAAAAATCATTAGTGTGGGAACTGACTGAATCTGATAGTATGCAGCAATTTCTTTATGTTTGTCTACATCTACCTTGACAATTCTTACTTTTTCCCCTTTTATTCCTTTTAATTCTTCTAAAATAGGTTTCATGGCTTTGCAAGGTCCGCACCATTCAGCAAAAAAATCAACTAATACAGGGATGTTTGAGGTGATTAAATCTTCAAATCTTTCCATAATGTTCTCCTTTCGTTATTTTTATTATAATAAAAACGTTTATAGGGTGCTTTTTGTTTAAAAGTAAAGCTGGAACAGTAGACTGTTCCGGCTTTGCATATATAAGGTTGATGAACTATTATTTTTTTACAGAAGAGGGAGTATAACGTGCATTCAGTCCGTCAATGATTTCTTGTGTGATGTTGTATGCCGGATTAGCGTATAGCAAGTTGTCAAATCCTGTATTGCTGATAATCAGATCATATCCTTTGTTCTGATTATAAATTTTCAAGAATGAATTGATAGAATCACGTAACTGCAAGCTGTTCTTTTGGTTTTCAGAAGCTAGCTCGTCGCTTAGTTTCTGTTGGAGTGCCTGCAGTTCTTGTTGTTGCTTCATCAGTCTCATCTGTTCTTGTTCAGCACGTTCACGTGTAGCAAAGCCATTATTTTCCAGTTTGCGTTGGAATTCTTTAGCATCAGCATCCAGCTTCTTTGCTTTTTCATTTAAAGTAGTGCGGATATTTTCTTCTTTCTGTATCATCACTTCATTTAAGTCATTCCAGAAATTGTACTTAGTCAACAGTGAATCGATTTCCACATAAGCTATTTTCATGTTTGAGGAACCTGCAACGCCGGCAGCCGGAGCAGCGGAAGAAGTTGCAGCGTTGTTGTTTTTGTCGCTACATTGTGCGAACACTAACACGATGGCTAGCGCTAGAAATCCATTCAGGATGAAATTTGTTCTTTTCATAATCTTTTTCACGTATTGTTTATTAATTATTATCCGTTTTGCTTTGCTTTTCAATTTCGGCTATGGCATTTTTATTAGGTTTGCGTGCTTCACGATCTTGTGATTGCACACAGCCTATTCCTTTTTTACGGAGTGCCTTATTACCGCTTACATGCGTGTTTGGAAACTTTCCTTTTAGAAAGATTCCGATAGACAATAATGCTATACAGATAGCAACTATTAACACAGTTATAAGGATAGTATCAAGCATTTCTATTATTTTTGTGGTGCAAAGTTAGTGTAAGGCAAGGGAAATGCCAAATTTATTGAAGCATTTCGTGTCTGCGGACTAAATTTGCATAGCAAATATAGAATTTTGCAATGATTTAGCTTTCTCTTTTTTCATTAAAAAAGAGGAAGTGTCCTATTTAAGAGAATTATTTAACTATTTTTTGCAAATTTGGAAACTGAATTTGCCTAAACGACATGATTATGAATGAAAAGAATTTAAAGCCTGCATCTGTCTTTTATTATTTTGAAGAGATATGTAAGGTACCCCGTCCCTCTAAAAGAGAGGAGAAAATAATTGCTTATTTGAAAGCCTTCGGTAGAGAACATGGTTTGGAAACCAAGACAGACGAAGTAGGCAATGTATTAATTAAAAAGCCTGCCACTCCGGGTAAGGAGAATTTGAAAACTGTGATTTTGCAGTCTCATATAGATATGGTTTGTGAAAAAAACAGTGATGTGGAGCATGATTTTCTAATTGATCCTATTGAAACAGTGGTGGACGGTGAATGGTTGAAAGCCAAAGGTACTACATTGGGGGCGGATAATGGTATCGGTGTGGCGACAGAATTAGCTATATTGGCTGCTACTGATATAGAGCATGGTCCGCTGGAGTGTCTTTTCACGGTGGATGAAGAAACTGGATTGACAGGTGCTTTTGCATTGAAGCCAGGGTTTATGACTGGTGATATTCTGATTAATTTGGACTCGGAAGATGAAGGAGAATTATTTATCGGCTGTGCCGGTGGGGCAAATACTACAGCGGAATTTACTTATCAGCCTGTTTCTGCCCCACAGGATTATTTCTATTGCCGTGTGGCGGTCAAGGGATTGACTGGTGGGCACTCCGGTGATGATATTAATAAAGGTAGAGCGAATGCCAATAAGCTGCTGAATCGTTTTCTGACCCAGTTGGCTTCTAAATATATTTTATATTTATGTGAGATTGATGGCGGAAACCTGCATAATGCCATACCTCGTGAGGCACAGGCATTATGTGCGGTACCTATGAAGGATAAGGAATCGGTTCGTGTAGATTTGAATATCTATACCGCAGAACTGGAGAATGAATATGCTGCGACAGAACCGAACTTGAGAACCGAACTCTCTTCTGAATCCCCTTGTAAGGAAGCGATAGATATGACTACTGCCGGACACCTTCTGAGAGCTGTTTACGCTGTGCACAATGGAGTGTATGCCATGAGTCAGGATATTCCGGGATTAGTAGAAACTTCGTCTAATCTTGCTTCCATCAAACAGGTAGAGGGAAACAAGATTAAAATAGTGACTAGCCAGCGCAGCTCCATTCTTTCATCACGCAAGGATATGTCCGAGATGATCCGTTCTGCTTTTCTTTTGGGAGGTGCTGAAGTAACAACTGGTGAAGGCTATCCAGGGTGGAAACCGAATACGGATTCTCCAGTTTTGAAAGTTGCGGTAGATAGCTATAAAAAACTTTTTGGTGTGGAACCTAAAGTAAAGGCAATTCATGCCGGATTGGAGTGTGGTTTGTTCCTTGAGAAATATCCGTCACTGGATATGGTTTCTTTTGGACCTACTCTGCGTGGTGTTCATTCACCTGATGAGCGTATGCTGATACCTACTGTAGATAAATTCTGGCGTCATTTGCTGGATGTATTGGTTAATATACCGACAAAATAATTTATATGAAGAAAACAATTTTATTTCTTTGTTTGTGCTACCTGGTAGGGGTGACGTATGCACAGGAACCGTTTCGGGTAATGTTCTATAATGTAGAGAATTTGTTCGATTGTCAGCACGACACGTTGAAAAATGATTATGAATTTTTGCCAGATGCTCCGAAAGGATGGACACAAGCGCGCTATCATGATAAATTGGCTAAGATAGCTAAGGTTATTATTGCCACCGGTGAGGAAAATGTTCCCGATTTGGTGGGGCTTTGTGAAGTGGAAAATGATCATTGCTTGAAAGATCTGACAGAAAACTCGCCATTACGCGAGGCAGGTTATCGTTATGTCATAACTGATTCTCCTGATGAGCGTGGTATTGATGTGGCGTTGCTTTATCAGCGAGGAAGTTTTAAGTTGCTGGGCAAAAACAGCCTTTCTGTTCCTTATAAGGAGATGGAACGCCGCCCTACACGTGATATCCTTCATGTGATGGGGCAGGTAGCATCAGGTGATACTTTGGACGTGTTTGTGTGCCATATGCCGTCTCGTGCCGGTGGTGAGGAAAAAAGTGAGCCTTATCGTCTTTTCACTGCACAGATATTGAACATAGCGGCAGATTCCATCATAAACCTTCGCCAGCATCCCAATGTGATGATAATGGGTGATTTTAATGATTATCCCACTAATAATTCGATAGCTAAAGTATTGGGTGCCGTGGCTCCGAAAGGTGAAGTACAGGCTAAGAAACTGTATAATCTGATGGACGGGCGTAAGGAGGGAACCTATCGTTATCGAGGTGAGTGGGGCGTACTTGATCAGCTGATTGTTTCCGGTTTTTTGTTACAAGGGCATGATAGTATGCGCACTTCATATGATAAGGCACAGATTTTAAAATATCCGTTCCTATTGGAAGAGGATGAAAAATATGGTGGTGATATCCCATCACGTACCTACTGGGGAAAGAAATATCATGGTGGCTATAGCGACCATTTACCAGTGTGTGTGGACTTTGAAATTGGAAAATAGGGAGAGAATTAGTGGTTAGTGATGAATGGACTGCGCTATTATGCCGCAGGTGTTAATCACTAACCGCTATATATTTCTATTCATGATGATAAGGACCGTTATTCAATATAGTCATCGCCCGGTATAGCTGTTCTACGAAAATAAGGCGTATCATTTGATGTGAGAGGGTCATCTTGGATAATGAGATCTTTTCTTGGGCTGCATCATATATTTTGGGTGCAAATCCGTATGGTCCCCCAATGATGAATACTAACCGTTTGTTTACAGTGTGCATTTTGCGTTCTATCCAGTTGGCAAATTCTACGGAACGGAATTCTTTTCCATGTTCATCCAATAAAACCACTACATCGCCCGGCAACAAAGCTTTCAGAATTAGTTCTCCTTCCTTCTCTTTTTGTTGCTCCATACTCAGGTTTTTGGTGTTCTTGAGTTCGGGGATGACTTCCATATCGAAAGAAATGAAGTGCCTGGTACGTTCCACATAATCATTGATAGCGGTGATATAATGTTTTTCGACAGTGCGTCCTACTACTAATAATGTAAATTTCATACGTTCTTTTCTGGTTTACTTTGCAAAAATACGGAAAATCTCTACCTTTGCCTATCAATTCATAAAAAAACGATAACATTATGGACGAATTAGTAGTAAAAGACTTAATAGACAGACTGATAGACCTGTCTTTTGCTGAAGATATAGGTGATGGGGATCATACTACCTTGTCATGTATTCCCGCAGATGCAATGGGAAAATCAAAGTTGTTGATTAAGGAAGAAGGTATTTTGGCAGGCATTGAAGTGGCTAAAGAAGTGTTTCGCCGTTTTGATCCCACAATGAAGGTGGAGGTGTTCATTCAAGATGGAACTCACGTGAAACCGGGTGATGTGGCTATGGTGGTGGAAGGTAAAGTTCAGTCACTTCTTCAGACAGAACGCTTGATGCTGAATATCATGCAACGCATGAGTGGCATTGCTACTATGACCAATAAATATGTGAAGAAACTGGAAGGTACGAAAACTCGTGTACTTGATACCCGTAAGACAACTCCGGGTATGCGTATCATGGAGAAGATGGCTGTAAAGATAGGAGGAGGATGTAATCACCGTATCGGTTTGTTTGATATGATCCTGCTGAAAGACAATCATGTAGACTTTGCAGGCGGCATACACAATGCAGTATCTCGCGCAAAAGAGTATTGCAAGGCGAAAGGTAAGGATCTGAAAATTGAATTGGAAGTACGCAACTTTGATGAATTGAATCAGGCATTGGCAGAAGGGGTAGACCGTATCATGTTCGATAACTTTACACCCGAAGATACTCGTAAGGCTGTAGAAATAGTAGGTGGACGTTGCGAAACCGAATCTTCCGGAGGTATTACTTACGATACCATGTTACCTTATGCGCAGGCAGGAGTGGATTTCATTTCTTTCGGTGCGCTGACTCACTCCGTGAAGGGGCTGGATATGAGTTTCAAGGCTTGTTAATATTGGTATCATTTTATGACCTGTTGGACGAAGTAAAGAATCTGAATGTCAGTTCTTTATTTCGTCCAAAATAATAAATGGCAGGCCTTATTTGCTCTAACAGTTTATATGTGTCCGCTATTTTTGTTTTTCTCCTTGAATTGTGAAGGTGTAACCCCTTTCATCTGTTTAAATGAAGTACTGAAATAGCGCGGATAAGAAAAACCTACTTCATAGGAAATCTCGCTAATGCTCAGATTGGTATTTGCTAAAAGGTATACAGAGCGTTCTATGCGTAGTCTGTTGATATATTCATTGACCCCTAATCCGGTAATTTGCTTTACTTTATTATATAAAGATGCACGGCTCATGGCCATGGTATCTGTCAGGTACTTGATAGATAGTTTTTCACTTGATAGATTCTCATTGATAATTTGATCCAGTTTTTTTATGAAATCTGCGTCAGCACTGCTGAGCGGAGTTGCTTCCATTGCTTGAGGATATGAAGTATCTGTTATTTCTTCCAAGTCTTTCTCTTTTGTATTTTCTTCTTTATTTCCCAGTACATTATAGAGGACGGTTTGGACAAAATCGCCCATTTCATCTCTCATTTCCTTCTTTTTCTTATGAAATACCCAAAGAGCTATTTTAATGGAAAGAAGAATAAATAAAAGAGTACATATCGAGAAAAACCAACTACTTTTATACCAGGGTGGAGTGATGACAATGTTGATTATGGGTACAGGAGTAGTGTATTCACCATCTTTGGTGCTGCTTGATACCCAGATTTTATATTTACCTGGTGACAGGGAAGATAAAGAGAGTTCGGAGTCGAAACTTTCGACCGTTTGTTTTCCTCTGCCTGATATGGTATATCTGAGCAAGTTCTTTTGGAAGATATCTTCATTTTTTACACATATATGAATGGTCAATGAATTGTAGTTCCATGGAATATGAAGTGTCTGATTCTTCATTTGTTTCAGATAAGAACATCCGTTAAATTTAATATCTGCCAGACTTATCTGAGGTATTTGCGTTTCAGACTGAGGAATATTGGTATTGATTTTCACCAGCCCTTCCGCACCTCCCAAATAAACAAAATTGGGATTGGATAGTGTGTAGTGGGCAGCTAGTATGTCGTTAGGCAGAAATCCGTCAGAACTGTTCCACAATGTGAATTTCTTTTCTTTAATCAGATAAGAAAATAGTTTGTTGTGTGCACAAATCCATAATCTTCCTTTTTTGTCGCCAATGAGGAAAGATATTTTTTCAAAATAGTTGGTATGTATATAGTGGAATTTTTTGTGTATCATATCATAACATCCCAGACCTCGGTCCGTACCTATCCAAATAGTACTATCCTGATAGGCAAGAGCTGTAATTGTCTCCTCTGGGTCTATTTCACATAAAAGGCTGATACTGTCGTTTTCTTGAGGTACATAAAATATTTGATTGACACGTTTTAATAATGAGAAATGCTCATTGGAATAGACGAGACGCAATGCATCCGTATTTTTCAGATTGTTGGTGGGCATTAAAGAGAATTTTCCACTTAATGGATGGTATACCCATGGACGGTAACTGATAATGTAAATTTTATCATTGGCTACTTGATGGGCCAATGGAAGATAGCCATAGAAGCATTCTTTGTAATTTGTACCTTCATCAACAATGGTAAAGGGGCGGTAAGTGCCGGTTATTTTATTGGAAATAAATTCAATCCCTTAAAAATAGCTTATATAATGATTTAAAAATCAGCTCGTTGAAAATTTTACGGTTTTAATTGAGGAACAAACAAGAAACAAAATCGTTAATTAAAGGTATTTCCAATTTTTTTGTTTTCACTCTGTTTCTTTCTTTGCACTTGCTTATAATCGGGACTTCTTGAACAGCTTCCCACCAGATTTTTTTCGTCCGATGGTTGCATGTGAGCTTCCAAGAACCACTGCAGCCAAAAGAAAAAAGCAAGTATTCTTTAGTTCATACAAAGATAAGGAAAAACTTATAGGCAGGCAAATTTGGCTGCCTAAATATAGTTTACTTTGATTTAGCATATATATAGGCTAATGGACTAAACTAAACCTTTTCCCGAACTTCGTAAAACACTCCGGTCCCATTGTACAGCCAAAAGAAAAAAAACATTCCACGTCATATTTTTCTTTTCGCTGCAACCCCCTTTTTATAAACCATCAACCTTTTACACGAGATCTTCTCTTCCCTGTGTTCGCACATCCGCTTTCGGGCTGCCTGATATGAATTGTGTCGCAAAGGTACTTGTCATGTCTTTCTTGTATGCAAGGTCAAAGCCTGACGGTTCACGACAAAATCTCCACCCTCCGTTCCGCACGGGTAGTATTTAATCGTGAAACCTTGCATAAAGAGCCATGACACCTTTTGAAGCGACATAATTAAATCAAGCCCGAAAGTAGCTGGATGCTACAAGAGGGAAAAAAGAAAACTTAAAATTCAAAGTTATGGCAAACTACGCAACAAACATTTTCCACGCAAGTACGGAAAACAAACAAGACCTCAATAAGATAGAGGCATTTCTGGACGATAATTTCAACGGCTTTGTCAACCGGTATGGCGACACGGTAGATGCCGAATTTGATTCCCGCTGGGAATACCCGGAAAAAGAAATCAACGAACTAATAGCCTTATTGGTAGCCAAAGACAAAATCTATATCCGCATACTTACATACGAGTTAGAGGACGAATACGTGAGCTTTCGGATATTCTCGCAAGGCAAATGGAACATTAAGTTATCCTAAACACAATTCACTATGTACGAATACGAAGAAGATAGCGATATTATCGGTTTGTCCTGCACGTTGCTCAATCCATATAAAGGTTACACGGAAGGCACAATCGTGGGCGACTATGGCAATACCATAGTTGTCCGCCTTGAAAGCGGCAAGGAAATTTCAGAATACCGTGATGAAGTGATTATCCATGATTAAACGATAGCAAACGTATGACACAGATAGCAACAAAATTCGTCAAATGGGACATTCCCGAACTGGCGACATTGCAGGACAGCAAGGTTTACAAATTGCGGGTACACCTGAACAACGGAGGCAAGTTAAACCGGGAAGAAAAGAACTGGATTACCCGTAACGTATGGGAAAGTATCTATTTCAAACGTGGAATTGCCTTGAGCGGTTATCACTTTGACTTTTCCGACATCCTCAAACGGTATTTCGTCAAACAGCACGGAAGTATTCACGAGTATTATGCGATTGACAAAACAGCGTTACGCTCGATACTGTACGGCAGAATAGAGGATATTGTAGAAGTAAGCGGTTAAAAAAACAAGGATATGGGAGAATACAAATTTTATCAAGACCGTAAGGTTACAAGTTGGGAACGGGATTATTTCAGTGTGAAAGCGGACAGTTATGAAGAAGCCGAGGCAATCGTCCGCTCATGGAACTGTGAGGACGTGTCGAACATCATTGACAACCGTCTTTGCTATGAAGAGTGGCAAGCATTGACCGATACATCGGAATCTATGCTCCCCGAAGAAAACGACGGCAACCCGACAATAGAAATTTTCAATCAAGACGGAGAATCAATAATGACTAATGTACCCGAAACACCTCAATCAAACCAATAGAACCATGAACGTAACAATCGAACACGTCTTTTGCCGCTATAGCGATGAAGCGGAAGAAATCTATTTCCGAATCATGAACACGATTCTTTTTGCAACTGACGAAACCGAACTTCGGGCAAGTATGGAACGCTTGAAGAACGAAACCACGCTCGACGACTATTTCATATTCGGATACGGAGCACACCATATCTGGATAAAGCAACGGCGACCGAGCGATAAAAACAGGATTTTCAAACATCGGATTATGGTAGCCCATTTCTGACAGGAACAGGCAAAAGACCTCCAATGCGCTTTGCGGGCTGAACCGGAACTACCAGCTTCAGCCCGTTCCTTTTTCTCGCAATAGACATGCTGGCACAATCCCCCTTTTATCCTCACGATCAATTTTTATACTGCCCCGGAATACCCGTTTATATTTCTCTTTTCGCTGCAAACCCTTTTTATCGCCCATCAACCTTTTACACGAGACCTTCTCTTCCCTGTGTTCGCACATCGCTTTCGGGCTGCCTGATATAAATTGTGTCGCAAAGGTACTTGTCATGCCGTTCTTGTATGCAAGGTCAAAGCCTGACGGTTCACGACAAAATCTCCACCCTCCGCTTCGCACGGGTAGTATTTAATCGTGAAACCTTGCATAAAGAGCTATGACACCTTTCGAGGCGACATAATTAAATCAGGCCCGAAAGTAGCAGGTGCTACAAGAGGGAAAAAGAAAACTCAAAATTTTATAGGTTATGACAAACGATGTAACAAATTTAAATGGAAGAGTAACGGTAGACGAAGTAATACACAGGGATTCGGTTTTCAGATACCAACTGTTAGACCGCTTACGGTCAGACTGCGAGTATTACCTCAATTACGGTAACAGACACCCCAAAACCTTATGGGCTGGCGACGAAAAATTGCAAATTGAGTTTATGATAAAACTGCATGATAGCTTCAAGGAGGGAGAAAAACCGGAGTGGCTTACGATGGATAAAATTTTGGAATACAGTAAGAGAATGATAGCTCAAGAAGAATAAAATTACTACTAAGGAACAGACTAAAAATGTGATATTATGGCATGGTTGGCAGTAAATAAAGACGGAACAGAATGGATTATGCCCGAAAAGCCCGTTCGGGGCCGGTGTGGGCATTGGGAGTATTTGGAAGAAGTGTACAATGTACCAATCGAGATAGAACTCCCCAAAGGGACTGTTTACAAACTTCTCGGCAAAGAACTGACATGGGATGACGAGCCGGTAGAATTACAGACCAAAACAGAAAAAAGGTAAATGTAGTACGGGCTGGAGTACCAGTTTCAGCCCGGTTACACCGGCTAAAATCTAAAACAGATACGCGGGTGCGATACCCTCTTTTATTTCCGAACAGACACTCATACCGTTTCCTTCGGAAATACCCCTTTATACATTTCGGCTGCGCCATATCCTTTTATATCGAACGGCCACTCATGCAAAGGCGGCTTCTCCGCTTTGTTTCAAGGCAGACTTCGGCCATTTTTCCTTTACCTCTTCTTTCCCTCATTTCTCTTGCCGGATAGAGACAGCGACATCGATACGTCGCACACGCCTTTTGCCGGATCTTCGTCCGATAGTATTTTCCACGATGCAGCGTATATGGTTGTTAAACGGTATATCGTTCTTGCCGCTTCAACCCCAAACAGCCGATACACTTTCTCGCCTGATGTTCTTCCCGCCCACCTGCCGGAACGGGAGCGGTCTTGTGTCGGTGGACGGACAGGTCTTTCATGTTTCCGAGCCCGCTGCGGATTGTTTCGCCTCGACTTTTTCGCGACCGCTTTCTATTTGAAGTCGCCATATCGTTTTTCGTTGCAAAGTTAGTATGCAGACGGGCGCGACCCGATGGTCTTGACCAATGGCGTATCGCACAAATCTTCCTTTATCGGGCCTGCGGTTTGGGGCTTCGCCTCCAAAATAAAGAGTATTTATGCGCTATCCTTGGTGCAGCCCTTTACTGCACCTACTTTTTATGCACCGTAAAACTGATTTATTAACTTCAAAAAGCAATCGCAATGAAAAAGATCGAGAACAATTTCGCAGTAACCGGATTCGTGGCAAAAGATGCCGAAGTCCGTCAGTTCACCACCACAAGTGTCGCACGTTTCCCGCTGGCAGTGGCCCGTCAGGAGAAGAACGGCGAAGATACCAAGCGTATATCCGCTTTCATGAACATTGAAGCGTGGCGCAAGAACGAGAATACCGGGTCGTTCGACCAGCTCACCAAGGGCACGCTGCTTACCGTGGAGGGCTATTTTAAACCCGAAGAATGGACCGACAAAGACGGCGTGCTGCACAACCGCATCGTGACGGTTGCAGTCAAATTTTATCCGGCTGTCGATAAAGAGGAGGAAGTTCCTGCGGAACCGGCAAAGAAACCGAAGAAGGGCAAGAAGTAATTCCTGCCTTTTTGAGACAAAGCGGCCCGAAGGCCGCTTTTGTTTTGCTCGTTACCGTTCCGGAACGTCTATACTTTTATACTCCTTCATACTCCACACGAAGAGTCCGCCGTCGTCCATTGATTTTCCCGTGCAAAGTTAAGGCGGTCGGGAACCGGCAAGGCGCGGCTTCATTTGAGGTTAACAACCATCAACTCGCAAGCTCGTCAATACTTGTTCAACACAAATGAAATCGTCCATAGGACTATCCGCTTCCTCCTTGCCTTGTTTCCCTTCTGTCCGCCTTGTGGTCCGCACGTAAAATCAAATCCCGCCGGACGAGGGAAACCCTCCGAAGGCAGGGATAAAAAAACAAAAGTCAAACTTAAAATTCAAAACGTATGAAACAGATGATTTGGTCAAGCTATGACCTGTTGGACGAAACAGCAAAAGAATACTATCAAAATTCACAGCGGGAAATATTGGACGATGACAGTTACGAGGTCAGCAATGAAGAATGGGCAGAAGAAGTATATCGCTGGCTGGACGACGAACGGAGCAATCTGAATAAAGAAGTGGACGGCATTATTGTCGTGTTCGGCAACTTGGGATTATGGAACGGCCGGAGACAAGGCTATCAAATATTGGGCAGCACCATTGCCGATATTTTGAAATCCCAGTGCGACGATGCAGAATGGTACGGCGACGGCTACAATATTCGCGGACGGATGGGCCATCATGACGGTACGAACTACACCTTGTATCGTATCGCCAAAGACCGTGATGAAGCGGAGCGTATCGCCGATAAGATTTACAACCTTGAAATCGACGAAGAAGGTTTCCGCCGGAGAACACGTTCCCTCTATCCGTATGTAGCCGCCGTGTACGGCTGGAAAACAAGGCAGCGCAAGCCGGACAAGGCCGCATAGAAATGTTGTCCACAAAATACCGCAACGCACCCGCCAGAGGTGGTTGCGGTATCCTTTATCGAATGGGCGAAACACAGAACCGTCTCCTTTTATAATCAGCTCCATTCCTTTTTTATCACTACTCACGGAGCAATATCCGCCTTTTATACCGACCCCGGTCTTTCGTATATCTCCCGTCTTTTCTTCTTTCCATCACCAGTTTGGTTTTACCAGATGCAAAGGTAGGCCGTCGCACTTGATCCGGTGGCTTGAAGTGCATTTCTTGCAAAATTCTTCCTTACCGAGGTAAGAGTAATTTTCCAAGGAAAGCCACCGTATGAAGTTTTCCCGACAGCCGTGTACCGCATCCGTAAAACCCCAAAGCGGTTCAGGAAGAAAGAACCGACAAAAGGGAAAATAAGTATTAACAATTTCAAAAAACTAAGATTATGCCTAATCATGTGACAAACCGTTTAGAAATAAACGCAGACCGGGAAACAGTACAAAAAGTAATGAATTTCTTAAAAGGTAAAACCGATGATGACAATACGCCTTGTTACATCGACTTCAACAACATCATTCCTATGCCTGAAGAACTGTTGATAGAAAAAAGCAGCAGTGGAGATTTGGGTATGAAATATCTTAAAGCAATGCAGTTGAAGCCATTCTATTTTTTATTGGACGATGATGCTTTGAGAACCATTCAATGGATGGAAGGATTGCCGGAAAAGGACAGAAAAGAAGCGCTGCAACTTGGAACATCGTATTTGGAAAATCGGAAAAAGTACGGTTATCCCACTTGGTACGAGTGGTCTATCTCCACATGGGGTACAAAATGGAATGCCTATCACCAAGACTTTGAAGAGCCGAACATACTTTGGTTCGATACGGCATGGAATGGAGTGCCACTGCTTATCCAGAAACTTTCCGAGATATTTCCGGATGTGGAATTTCATTACGCCTATGCGGACGAAGACTTAGGTTTCAATACGGGAAGAGGAACAGCCCGCAATGGAGAAATCAACATGACGATACCCGAAGGTGGAAGCAACGAAGCCTTTGAAATCATGTTTTTTGTGAAACCGGGAATGGACGAATATTTTGAACTGACGGACGAAGGTTACAAATGGGTTTCCTAAACATTCGGTACAGATAATGACCGGTGCAGGTTCGGGATACATTGACAATGGATGTGTCCTGAATCCTTTTGCCGGAATTCCCCTTTTATATCTTCATGGCTATTTCCCTTTTATCGAAGCGCGTTCCGTTCCCTTTTGTACCGTGACTATCCAACCGGAAAGCAATCCTTTTATAACATTTTAGCTTCCCCCGTTTTATCCTCCTTACAGCCGTTTCCCAACACTCCATGCCGAAAGCCCGCTTATTTTTTCTGCAAAGTTCGATTGCCGCTTGTCTGTCCTGTCAAGAACCGCTTACGCTTGCTGTCGAAAAATCTTCCTCCCCGACTTTGTTGGAGAGTGTATTTTTCGCAGCCTTCTTGCCTGGACCGACCGTCAATCCTATAGGCAGAAAAATAATCAACCTTTCGGTACAGGATTGTACCAAAGGGAAAAACAAAAAATAGTTCAAACTTAAAATTTAGAGCGTATGACATTTAAAGAATTTATGCAAGAGAACGGTTATGAGTTACAAACAACCTTTTGGGAAGATTTCTCGATAGCGGACAGATTTGGGTTGATGGCTATTCTGGACACTTTCAACAGGGTTTTCAAGGAGTGGAAAGGGGACTATAAGTTCTTGACGGAACTGACATTGGTACTTAACCATAAGATATGGCAATACTATGAAAACAGACCGGATATGGCGGCACTTTACAATACTCTTTGGGAACAAGCCGACCAATACGCCAAAGAGAATCTGAAAGGGAACGAGTTAAGCTATTACTGGGAGGTGACGGATTAAATGTATATACTCAAGTTGTTCCCGTTGGAGTATGTGGAAAAACATAGATAGCCGGCTTTTGTCGGCTACTCTTTGTTCCAAATCCCTTTTTAAGGTACAACCTTTTATAACCTGTACCCCTCGCACTCCTATCCGAAATCCAGACGGGGCACTACTTTACACAAATACTGCAACACATCGTAATGGTAGTTACAGTATTTGAGTGGTTCCGTTTTTTCCCGAAATCCACTTTTACACGTCCTTTATTTTCCCTCTTTTACGGCATTCAGGAATACTTTTGCCGGTTTGAAGGCGGGGATGGAATGAGCCGGAACCACAATAGTTGTGTTCTTTGATATGTTACGGGCCACCTTCTCTGCCCTTTGCTTGATAATGAAGCTACCGAAACCCCGCAGGAACACTTCGTTCCCGGCAATCATCGCATCTTTTACATTCTCCATGAATGCCTCGACCACGGTCATTACGACCTCTTTCTCTATTCCGGTCTGCTGTGCAATCCGGCTGACAATTTCTGCTTTTGTCATATATAAGAATTAAATAGCAATGTACAAAAATGCAACTTTTTTTGGATAAGTCAAATCTTTGGCCCACCTTTGCGGCGAAATAACGCAAAGGACATTTTATAATCCTCATCGGAGGGCTATGGAAGCCGGATAAGATGACTGGGTAAAACCATCGTCTTATCCGGCTTCCGTCGTTTTCTGCCGGAGGTAAACCATATAACATAAAATACAAAGACGTATGAAAGAAAAAGTGATTGATTTTGGGAATGAGAAAGTTTCCGTTCTGTTTAAGAAACTGTTTTTCCCCACTCTGTTGGGGATGTTGAGTATGTCGGCGGTAACGACTATCGACGGGATTTTCGTGGGACACGGCGTGGGCAGCGACGGGATTGCAGCTGTAAATATCTGCGTCCCTCTACTGATGTCACTCATGGGTGTTGGACTGATGATGGGGGCAGGTTGTTCCGTAATCGCTTCCATTTACTTGTCGAAAGGAAAAACCGTTTTGGCACGTGCGACCATTACTCAAGCCATGCTTTTCGTGACGCTCATATCCGTGACCGTCGGAGGATTCATTCTGGCTTTTCCCGAAGAAACCGCCCGTATGCTTGGCTCGTCGGAGCATTTGCTGCCGCTGGTTGTCGATTATCTGGTCTGGTTTTCCCCGTCTCTGCTGTTCGAGTTGTGGATTGCCGTTGCCTTGTTTGCCATGCGGCTGGATGGCGCTCCGAAACTTGCCATGTGGTGCAGTATCATAGCCGCAGCGGTGAATGTCGTTCTCGACTGGCTATTCATCTTCCCGCTGGGCTGGGGAGTGATGGGGGCGGCATTTGCTACCTCCCTGAGTTGTTTGGCCGGGGCAGCGGTGGCGATGGGTTACTTGTTGTTCTATGCCCGTGACACTCGTTTGCATTCTCTTCGTCTTGGTAGAAAAAAGATTTTATTCTTCTTCCATGATATAGGAATGCAGTGCAAGATAGGCTCATCCGCCTTGTTAGGCGAATTGACAATGGCGATATTGCTGTTCATCGGCAACCATGTATTCATGCGCCATTTGGGAGATGACGGAGTAGGTGCTTTCGGAGTAAGCTGTTATTATCTCCCGTTCGTCTTCATGATAGGTAACGCCATTGCCCAATCTGCCCAGCCTATTATCAGTTACAATTTCGGTACAGGAAGCACGGAAAGAGTTCGTTCCGCCTTACGCGTTTCCGTGTTTGCGGCATTGGTTTGCGGAGTCATTTCTACTGCCGCCTTTATCCTGTTTCCTGAATTGCTTGTCGGACTATTCTTGCGCATTGACAATACTGCCGCACGCATAGCGATAGAAGGATTCCCTTATTATGGCACGGGGTTCATCTTCTTTATTTTGAATCTCTCCATTATTGGATATTATCAGAGCATGGAACGGGTAAAGCCGGCCATAACATTTGCAGTCTTACGTGGATTTGTTTTTCTGGTTCCGTGCTTCATGGTATTACCTGCCATAATGGGAGTAAAAGGAATTTGGCTCGCCTTACCGTTGTCTGAAATTCTGACGACTTTAGTGATTGTCGTTACATTTTGGATATATTCCCGGCAACGTGCCATAATTTGCAGGTAATTTTTTCGGATTTAGGTTCCATGTAAAATGCCGCTATCAAAAAAGTTTAAAGATTGGTAGCGGCATTCTGAGCAGTTATCCGGAATAAAAATTCCGCCAAATGCATGATGTATTAATAAACATTAATGGGTCATAAGCAATAATTCGTTATCAAAACAGTACATTTGCATAACATATTATATACATATAACAATAAATATATTATAATTTATGGATAAATACATCATTGGCGAGAACGCTGGTAAAGTTTGGCGTTTATTGAATAGTGACCATCTCCGTAAATGGGAATTTTCAGAAATAAAGAAAATTACAGGGATGGATGATGCTGAGTTGGGTAGTGCTATTGGCTGGTTGGCCCGTGAAGATAAGGTACAATTCGAACTTGAACATCATAACAGTAAGGACGAAAAGGCATACTTGTATCTTATGTTGAATGTATATATTTGACTCCTTCCTATAATGCTGAAAAAAGAAAGAAACCATGCTGATGAAAAACATGATTTCTTTCTTTTCGTTTGGTATAGAACACAATGACGGGACACTTCCATCAATGAGAAACCGAGTTGGAGAAGACATTGATGACGACCACTCCGGCAATAATCAGGGCCAGCCCGATGACGGCAGCCAGGTCGAGGTTCTGTTTGAAAACGAAAAAGCCGATAAGCGCGATAAGAATGATACCCACTCCCGACCAAATGGCGTAAGCTATGCCTACCGGGATGCTCTTCAGTACGACACTCAAGCAATAGAAAGCCGCCGCGTACCCCAGAACGGTCAATACGGACGGAACGAGTTTGGTAAACTGTTCGCTCTGTTTCAAGAAAGAAGTGGCTACAGTTTCAAAAACGATAGCCAAAAACAAGATAAGGTAAGTTTTCATTTATCTACATTCATCTTTTGATTTATACGAATCATATTCCGACTCCTGGCACGAAAGAACCGGTGAGACAATGCCGCCGTTGCCTCATACGTGTTACTGGTCGCGCCGGTAGTCGCTCTTGCTAAAACCGCCGAACACCGCTTTCAGAAGTTTACCCACTACCCAGAACACAACGATTATCAATATTACTTCCATACTACGTTTTTATTTAACCTGTATTAATAAATTAAACATCTGCTGTTTGTTACCAAGAGTGCGAATCCGTTTCAACCTCGTTTTCCGACAGTTAAACCGTTTATAAGCGGTAGTTGCCGCCACCCTTTTCGTTTTACGGGTTATTCTTCCGCCGGACTGTCGTCCTTTTTCTTTTTCCGGGTTCCCAAGGGGCCGCTGAATTTCCCCCTGTTGAGTTTTACCCCATGCCTGTGGAGCACGCTGAACACCGAACTCCGGCTGCTGTACCCGCTTACCGCCATGATGTCCTCGAACGAATGACCATTGACATACATGTCAACGATAGTATTTTCCTTGTCGGCCTTATCCATAGCCTTCATCGTTTTCTTCGGAATCTTGGCTTTCTGTTGCAGGTTCAAGACACGTGCGGACGAATATCGCAGTATCGCCACCTCTTCGGGAAGCGCCCCGAACATCTCCAGCACATCGGCAACCGTCGTTTCGGGAAACAGTTTATCCCGTGAGTCGATCCGGTCATGGATGGATATGATACGTACCACTTTGATACGGCACAACTCAATGAAGGCCGACAGTTCGCGCGCCCCTCGGAGGGCATTGCTGAATTTGGCCACCACTACCTCGTCGCCCCTTTCGAGGCCCGCCACAAGCTGTTTCCATTTAGGTCGTAGCGCCTCGCTTTCGACCGGTTCCTCTATCACTTGTACACAGCCGTACTCCTGCATCCATTCTTTGTCAGCCTCGAACCCGTCGTAACGATCCGCCTTAAATATGTAACCTACTTTTGCCATCTAATTGTACACTTCTATGATAACAAGTACAAATATAACAGTTTTATTTTAAACTAAACCATACTTTGAGTGGAAAATCGAAGAAAGCACTTGGTTTTCTCCGTTTCCTTCACTTGTTTTCATTGAAAATCAAACTATTAAGTACAATGTTAAAAATAGCTTATAAAACAAATTTCAACACTTGCCATCTTGAAAATAATACTTAGATTTGCGCTGTAAAATTCAAAATTGAACAATGAATAATAGAAAATCATACTTAAAAATCATACTTTCCATTGCTGAACTTTCTGCCGCTTCAATTGCCGTTTTCACATTCACGTCATGCGACGGTTCGAACGGCAAATCACTGGCGGAACCCCAAGACACGCCTGCCGGTCTGTACAGAGAGTACCTCTCCGAGATACGCAAGTCCCAAGAACTTTCCTTTGAAGAGCTGACCGTATGTATCGGGAAATGGCAAACCTTGAAAGATTCCGTGGCTGCAGCCATTCGGCGGGACACGGCCCGTCAGACCCATTCCGGCACACGGGAAGAATGTCGTCTGTTACACGATTCCATTTGCTCGGAACTTTCCCGGTTGGCCCTGTCGAAACCGCGCACCTACAAGGAAGTGTTGAGCCTGAAAGAGCGGTTCTCTCCCTATGCCGGAGACGTGGAACTGCACCGTTCCGCCGAGGAGATCCGTCCGTTTTTCGCAGCACTGGATAAACGGCCTGCCTACCGTGGCAACAAGGAGCAAACGCTGTCGGCATATCGTAAGTTGCTTGCCGGAACCCTGAACGACGGCATACACGACAGTCGTGACCTCAAGAGATTCATCGAGAAAGAAGACGCCGTTTTTCGCGCTTTTCTGTCCGGCCTGCACGATTCCGGCAGTGCAAACATGGCCGACATTACCCGCGACACGGAGAAGTGTTGTTCCGAGGTGTTTCTCGCCGCCGGACGCAAAGAGATTACCTACAAGGAGGCCCTGATATACATGGCCCTGCGTGCCGACCGCCGACTGATACAGAACGTGCGTACCTGTCTCGACGACATACATCGGGGCGAAGTCGCGACACCCGAACAGGCACACGCCTACATTTGGATGATACTCCAGCCCTACGCTTCCTTGGACGGCCTCTGTATGACGCTTCTCTCTCCGGAGGATAAGAAAGCCCTTGACCGGATTGCGACCGAGACACCCGGCGCTTTCGAGACACTGCGTAAAATCCTGCCGTCGGAAAGAAACCGGTTGGACGAGCTGCCCGGTATGCTCATGGAGATATTCATCGCCTCGTTGTAAAAGCCTATTCACAAAATAAACGATATATGATTATGTTACGACACTTTTTGGATGACTTTATGTCGTTCGTACCCCTGCAAATGCCGCAGCTTCTCAATGTGGCGACAATGGAGGAGCCGCAGTTTTACGGCGACTACGTTCTGCTCACGTTCCCGTTGCGGGACCCCTATGATTTGGAGGAGGTCATGGACATATTCGAGGACGACATGGAGCTGATCACGCTCTACCACCATGTGCCGGTCGGATTGGAAAAATCCGGTCATAGCACCTGTGCCTACTCCAATCCCGCTTTCGGGCAAATGTTCAAGATGAACGCCCGGACAGACGCGGACGGCAAGGTAAACCGCGTCATCGCGACCGTTTACGATTCATTGGAACTGATGTACGGCGACCTGTCTCTCGACTTGAAACTCCACACCGGAAACGGCAGCTTCAAGTACAAGAAGGATCTGGAAGATGTGCTGTTGGATTTCATGTAAAACAGAACCTATGCGAAACACGATATATCGCCAGATGATTTTCTGCATCGACGCATACCGCACGTGGATAGAGGTGGCCGATGACAACCTCTACAAGGAGCATGTCATTCCGAGGAACAACCGGACCGATTTCCTGGTGTCCCGCACGCTGGTACTGCGTGCTTGCAAACCGCATGGCACATACGACCGGGGCATGACGTGGACGATTCCGGAGCATGATCTGGACGCGGCACTGGCTACATACCGTAAGCAGAACGGCACATTCAAGTCCCGGATGAAGAAAGGCGCGTCGTCCCTGACAGCCGAAGATACCGAGAACATTATCCGCTTGGCCACCCACGGGATTGTCCGATTGGAACTTGTGGTACGCCCAGTCAATATACCTTCAAAACCCTATTATCTGTTATGACCTGGATTATATTACAGTTTGTGTTTCTTGCAATGCCTGTCGTCCTTCCGGCGCTGTTGTACAGGAGCAGACGTTACTTCATGGCAAGATTCTACGATAAAATGATATGGAGCGAAAAGGCCCGCAGGCTATACGCCCATGTGCTGCTTATCGTATTGCTCCTCTTCCATTATGTCTATACGAGCGGACACCCCGGCGAGTTCGGTGTTGTGCCATCGACCATCGTGTGTGCCGCATGGGCCTCTTTCCGGCGGGCGGACCGATGGATGCGCTGTTTGCTTGACCGGCCGAAACATTTCGTCTGGTTTGCGCTCTTGGCATTGGTCATCGGCTTCGTGCCGCATCTGTACACGATGTCCGTAACCATCGCCTTTATTCTTTTGGCTGCCCTGTTCTACCCGTCGGCAAGGGTCATGTCCGAAAGGACAGACATGCGCAAATTCCTCGAATGGCTGGAATACCCCGGAGCATTAGCCGACAGTTATCATAGTATCATCACGCGAGACTGCCACGATAATGCGGATAATGGCAGTTCATACAATCCGCACGATATGAATCATCAAAAACAGAACGAAAATGAGAAATAGAAATGAAGCGCCCGCCGCCATACTGGCCAGCACGGAAGTGTTCGACTATCTGAAAGAAAAAGTCGGCGAGCGGAAGACAAGAACAGAAGCCTACTGCGACCTGTTGGATAAATCGCTGGCAGGTTTCGTCTCCCCGTTTTTAAGGAAACAAGATTACGACCTCGGTCCCTGCCAGTGCCATGTGACTGTTTCCGACCTTGCATCCGAGTGGCATTGGCATCGCGCCACCGTCCGCTCGTTTCTGGACACGCTCGAAGCGTTCGGGCAGTTGGAACGTATCCGGCTGGCGAAAAGCGTCATCATTACCATGCATCTGCGAATCGGCACGCCTGACATGCCGGACAGTGGACAGAAAGAAACGGACTTTGCCGCAAGAATACAAGGAATACTGTACGATTGGGTGATTGGCAAAGCAACCTCTTTCGATGTCGGCAATTCATGCGGACAAATCATGCGTCAGACCTTGGCGGAGATAGCCGGACGGGACAGCCGGGCCTATCCGGACAATCATTCCGGCACGACATCCGTGCATACCCACCGGTCAGAAGAACAATTGCGTGAGACCGTTTTGGAGTGTATCGCCCATGCCGCCCTCTGGCGGGTTCTGCGCAAGTCGAGGTTCGACGACGGCTCACCGCTCGTGCAATTCTTCCGGCTCGATCTTGGTGGGGAGTGGGCTGCATTCATCGAAGCCTCGAAAGAGCTTGCAGAGCTTATTATCGACGGAAAACCGGACGGGACAGGCTTCGGTACGGACGAAGAGACGGAACGCCTCGAATCGCTTCGCAAACCCTTTTTATCGCTTCTGGCGAAGGCGCAGGAGGAAAGCTGAACGGGGATTCGCGGACAAAGATTGTATAACCACGGGCAATTCGCCCCAGTTCCGGTCCAAATATCCTTCCGGTTATAGCAGGCACGCGGGCTTGCCCGCCTGCCACTGAACAAAGGGAAGGGGGAGCCTAATACCCCGACCGACTGACGTCGGTGGGAAGGGTGTCCGTACAAGCAGCAAGCTGGGACACGGAGGATTGTCCGAAACAACACGGAAACAGTATGGCAAATGCAAAACAGGTTCTCGACGTTCAGGTGTCGAAAGGGATCACTGCCGCCCAAGGCAACGAACACCTGCGCAATCGCAGCAAAGAGGCGGAGAAGTATGCCATGAGCAAGGGTAACTACGACCCCACCCGCAAACATCTGAATTTCGAGATTGTGCCCGGAGGAAAGGTTCGCCCCATCGACACGAGCCGCAATATCCCGGAACGGATAGCGGACATTTTGGACCGTCGCGGAATCAAGGACCCCAACGAGGGACTGATTGAACCGAAGTACCGAACGGTGGTAAACATTATCTTCGGCGGTTCGCGGGAGCGGATGCACGAACTCGCTTTCGGCACGCAGAAGGTGGATTTTGAAAAAGGTGCGGATAATACCCGCATCAAAAGGAAGAGCGACATCGAACGCTGGGCCAAGGATGTCTATTCATTCGTTTGTGGCAGATACGGCGAACAGAATGTCGCCGCCTTCATTGTACACCTCGATGAGTTGAATCCGCACGTACATTGCACGCTTCTGCCGATTAAAGACGGGAAGTTTGCGTACAAGGAGATATTCGCCGGAAAGGACAAGTTCGAATATAGCGCGAGGATGAAACAGCTCCATACGGACTTTTTCGCCGAGGTCAACACGAAGTGGGGAATGGAGAGAGGCCGGAGCGTCGCCGAGACCGGTGCTCGGCACAGGACGACGGAAGAATACCGCCGTATGCTCTCGGAAGAGTGCACCTCTATAGAACAACAGATTGGCCGGCATCAGGAAGTCCTGTCCACTCTCCACTCGGACATCCGGCTGGCAGAGCGCAGGGTCAAGGGCCTGACGTCGATGGTAGAAAACCTGAAAAGGGAGCAGGCCGAGAAGGAGGCTCAACTGTCGGCACTTGAAAACGATATGGACGCCCGAAAAGGCGATGCGCTGGCCCTGTCTGCCGAGAAAGAGAAACTCGAAAAAGAACTGGCCGTTATCCAAGGGAAACTGGCAGACAAGCAGGAAAAGTTACAGACTGCCGACCGACAGCTTTCCAACCTCAAGGAGAACATGGAAGCCATAGAGGAACGCACGGAACAGCTCAAGGAGGAAGCCTACGAATATTCCCGCGCTGTCCACTCCAAAGTGGACAGCCTGCTCAAGGATGCCATGCTGGAAAACATGGTTGATGAGTGGCGGGAACTGTCGGCACGCATGAAGCCCTCCGAACGGCAACTGTTCGATGGCACGCTCGTGTGCTCCGTGGCAGAACAAGGCACGGAAGTCATGCACTGCGCCACGCTCTTGTTTCTCGGCATGGTCGATGATGCCACCACCTTTGCCGAAACACATGGTGGAGGAGGTGGTGGCAGCGACCTCAAATGGGGACGTGATGATGACGAGGACAACCGGGCATGGGCGCTCCGCTGCATGAGAATGGCGAACCGCATGATGCGTCCGGCCATCGGCAAAAAGCCCAAACGATAAACGGCAAAGAATGTTTGGAAACCAAATAGATTATAATTAAAAACATTGGAATTATGACAAAGAATATCATCTTTATCTTCGCAGCGTTCTGTACGCTGCAAGCCCGTGCGGATGTACAACCCACGGAGAAGGATACTGTACGCTGCACGTTCCGTTACGATGACACAGAACTGTTGCAGTCGTTACAGCCCTCATACCTTGACGGAGTGGTCGTTCCGGCACGGGGAAACGGCAACTGGTTCGTCAGTATCACCGGAGGCACGACGGCCTTTCTCGGCACCCCGCTCGGCTGCGAAGACCTGTTCGGGAGGTTGAAACCCTTGTATAGCCTTGCCCTCGGCAAATGGTTCACCCCGTGGGTCGGCGCACGGATAAATTACAGCGGATTGCAGTTCAAGGACGGTATGCTGGCCGTGCAGGAGTACCACCACCTCCATGCGGATTTGCTGTGGAATGTGCTCGGCGGTAGCTATGCCCGGCAGGAACAGGTGCGCTGGCATCTGGCTCCCTTTGCCGGTATCGGATTGCTGCATCATGCGACCAACGGCCATAACCCGCTTGCCATCTCTTACGGCATACAGGGGCAGTACCGGATTTCCAAAAGGGTTAGCGCCCTTGTGGAAATTTCCGGCATGACTACCTTCCAAGATTTCGACGGATACGGCAAGGCGAACCGTCCCGGCGATCACATGCTTTCGCTCACTGCCGGGTTCTCTTTCCATATTGGCAAAGTCGGCTGGAAACGGGCCATAGACCCAAGTCCCTACGTTCGCCGCGACCAGTGGCTCGTTGATTATGTCAATGTCCTGTCGGAACAAAACAGCCGTTATGCAGGACAGCATGACAAGGACCGCCGGACGCTGGCCGAGCTGAAGAAGATACTGGAAATCGAAGGGTTGCTTGACACGTATTGTCATCTTTTTGACGATGACGATACCATCGGGCACAACGGCTATCCGAGGAACAATTACAGCGGACTGAACTCCCTGCGGGCAAGGTTGAAGAACAGGCATTGGAACGGAAAATCGCCCTTGGAAGGACAAGCCCCGAACGGGAATGGCCGGGCAGACAGCCTACAGCATAGACAGGACAGCGTGTCTGGCCTCGGAACAGGACAGTTCGAGAATCTTCCCGACAGCACCTTGGCAGACTATGCCGTGCGGATGCAGTCCGGACGGGAATGTATCGGTGCTCCCATCTTCTTTTTCTTTGAACTCGGCACGTCGCACCTGACAGACACCTCCCAGTTGGTCAATCTCGACGAACTGGCACGGGTGGCAAAGAAATACGGTCTGAAGGTCAAAGTCACGGGAGCTGCCGATAGTGCGACCGGAACAGTCGGTATCAACAATGCCTTGAGTGTTTCGAGAGCCGACTATATCGCCTCGGAACTGAACAAGCGGGGATTAGCGTCAGACAGGTTGACCAAGACCGGCGAAGGCGGTATCTCCGATTACGCCCCTACGGCGGCCAACCGGCATACCAGAGTGGAACTGTTTTTCCCTGAATCGAAGGGAAATAAGTGAGCTTCCGGTCGGGCTGTGCTGAGTATGTCTTAGGTCAAAGGCTCGGCCGCAGGTAAAGTTAAACGAGAGGAATCCCTTCCCGGACTCCTCTCGTTTCTGTGTTGTTATATGAATGCCGCCTCCCTACCGGTACGGATTGCGACAGGCGGAATAGCGGATATGTCCTTTCCCGAAAATACCTTTCAATTCGATGTGAAAACGAAACTGTATAGAACACGATTTTTATGATTTCAAGGAGAAAATAACCATAAAAAGGCATATTTTAAGACTAAATACGGTATTTATTAGAATATTCAGTTCGCAGAGAGATATTTTTACTTCTTGGCCACCCTCTCCCTGCTTACTCCCGATGATAGTAACGTTGATCACTCATAAAAACAATCATCAGGCAATTGCTCACAAGCACAAACGGAACAGAAAGCCATCTGCGAAAAATAGATAGCTTTTCAAAAAATCCCAGAACTTATAACAATAGAAAATGTAGATTTAATACACAAAAAGTGTAGAAAGTGTAGAATTAAATCCACACTAATACTATGGACTGTTTGTAAAACAAGTGTTAATAACACAAGCCATTTTAGACTACTAATAAAAAGCAGGGAAAAATGTGTTAATGAGTTATTAAATTTCAACTATTGGTTTCCATTCGGTATTTTATTTGCTTTTAATTTTTCAAATATTAGTTTTTTGTTTCACTTAAAATAAAATGTTTATGAAAAAGTTATTTATTGCAGTAGCATTAGTTATGGGATTGGGTACATCAGTTGCATTTGCCAATGAGATGACAGCAGGAATTGAGACAGTAACTATGGTAAATGAATATAAACCTATTGAAGCCGCAAAACTTCCGCAGGCTGTTCAAGATGCTATCAAAAAGAATTATGCGGAATCTACAATCAAGGAAGCCTCTGTTGATGAAGCTGCTAAAACTTACAAGGTTATCCTTACCGGTAAAGATGGAAAAGATACAACCGTTGTATTCAACGAAAAGGGTGAGATTCAAAAATAATCTAATTTGTTTTAGAGAAGATTAGAGGCTATCTCAAAATAGAAAAATGGGATAGACCTTATAAGTTGCAACATAAAGATCTCCTGTTTTAGCCTTAGTTTATCCTAATTATATGGCTAAAAGCAGGAGATCTTTTATTTTTAGGTTTCAATCTATAAGATTTTTACTTTAGCAATCCTATTTTGAACAGCTTCTGTATTTAAGGGCTTTTTTACACAACTATTTTTTTACGAATTTGATAATAGCCCACTGTATTTTCTCGTAATTGAATAAATAGTCTGATAAGGATAAAATCTTTCCAAATCATGAAACTGATGTTTAAAGATTCATCAGCAAACACTATCCAAATGGAAAACGACAGCCATCACAAACTCTTTTAATCAATCCCGCCCCCTAAGGCATGATAAAGGCTGATGACTCCTTGTATTTCGTCAAAACGATCCGATGCAGCATCCAGTTCTGCCTGCAACAAGGTTTGACGCGCTGTCAGTACCTCCAGATAATTTTGTGAACTGTGTTTCATCAATAGTTCCGCACTACGCACAGCCGATGCAAGAGATATGATTTGCTGTTCTTCAAGCTGCAATCTACCTCTTGCCGTCTGCCATTGTACCAAAGCATTGTTTACCTCCATACCGGCATCGAGAAGGCTCTGACGAAAAGATAGCACCGCTTCTTCCTGTTGTGCCCTGGCTACTTTCAGGTTTGCAATGTTCTGCCCTCTATTAAAGAGTGGCTGCACGAGTGAGCCTACGGCCGACAAGAGCCATTGGCCGGGATTGGTAATTGCGGCTCCCGCTGCATTGGTCCATCCGGCGGAACCACCCAGTGTAATTGACGGATAGAAAGCGGCTACAGCCTGGTTGGTGACATAGAATGCAGCGGCCAGTTCAGCTTCACTCTGACGTATATCCGGGCGGCGTTGTAAAAGTTGTAAGGGAACGCCCACTAAAAGCGTGTCCGGAAAGGATTGGGTGTCAAGGGTTGATCGCTCAATGCTGGCCGAAGGTGTACCAAGCAGCGCGGACAGAGAATTTTCCAACTCGGTAATCTGCCGTTCCAATGAAAGCAATGAGGCATCTACCGATAACTTACTCGCTTCAGTCTGCGCTACTGCCATGTCAGTTGCTTGCCCGGCTCTTTTCAGAGCCTTCATTACCCTAAGATTCTCAGCCCAGTTTTCTGCTGTACGACGGGTGATTCCCAGTTGCTCATCCAGCATCAACAACATATAGTAGTTATTCGCAATAGTCGCTATAAGTTGCGTCTGCACGGCCTGCCGGTAAGCTTCATTCTGTTCCAGTACAGCACGAGCCTCACGCTTGGCATTGGTAAGTTTACCAAATATGTCAATCTCCCAACTCGCAGAAACTGCCAAATCGTAACTTTTGGTTGTGTTACCATGCTCCGCCTTGCTAATCGTACCCTGCGGGCTTAAATCAAGGGAAGGCAGATAAGAAAGCCGTGCCGACTTAAGAAGAGCTTCAGCCTCCTTGACACGCAGGCGAGCAATACCCAGATCAGAATTGTTGCAAAGCCCTTTCTCAATAAGGCTTTGCAATTGCGAATCCGTAAAAAGTTCTTTCCACGATAGGTCTGCAATAGAGGCGGTGGTATCGGCAGACAAAGCCGGCTGATGATAAAGACTGTCAACAACCGACACATCGGGTCGTTTATAGGTCCGATAAATTGAACATGAACTCAATCCCACCGATAAACATATGCATATTATTATTTTTTTCATACACTCAAAATTATCTATATTCAGATTATTGATCTTTTTCTTCCAATTTGGGCAATTGACGTTCAGGCATGAAACGTTCCTGCAAATATTGGAACACGATGAACAGCACCGGTACGATGAAAAGCAGGGCAACCGTACCAATCAGCATACCGCCGACCGTACCCACACCAATAGAGATATTGCCGTTAGCTCCCACGCCCGAAGCAAACATCAGAGGAAGCATACCAAAAATCATAGTCAGCGAAGTCATCAAAATCGGACGTAAACGAACTTGGGCGGCTGACACTGCCGCCTGGGAGATGCTCATACCCTGACGGCGGCGTTCCGAAGCATACTCTGTAAGAAGAATCGCAGTCTTGGCCAGAAGCCCGATCAACATCAACAGACCGATTTGCAGATAAATGTTATTCTCCAAACCAAACATTTTGGCAAATAAGAAGCTACCGGCAAGACCGAAGGGAACCGAGAGGATGACCGCAATTGGTACAAAAAGACTTTCGTAAAGGGCGCATAGTATCAAATAAATAAACACTACACAGATGACAAAGATGATAGTAGTGGAACTTCCCGTTGAAGCCTCTTCACGTGACATGCCGCCAAATTCATATCCATAACCGGCAGGAAGCGTCTCTTCCGCCACCTCACGCAATGCCTGAATAGCCTGCCCTGTACTATATCCGTCGGCAGGGATACCATTGACATTGATGGCCGAGAACAGATTGAAACGGGAGAGCGTTTCGGCTCCGTATACACGTGTCAGTTTCAAGTATTGTCCTACGGGAGTCATCTCTTCCTTATCATTCCGCACGAACATATTGTTCAGTGCCTCCGTATCCAGACGGTATTCAGGCGGAGCCTGCACCATCACCCGGTACAATTTGGAGAAACGGTTCATGTTGGATGCATAGTTACCGCCTATATAACCTGACAAGACAGAAAGTACATCGGATGGGGAAACCCCGTTGCGTTTACAGCGTGAGGCATCCACTTCCACCAGATATTGAGGGAATTTGGTATCAAATGAGGTAGTGGCACGTGCAATTTCAGGACGGGCATTCAGTTTGTCAATCATCTGCCGGGTTATGGAAAGCAAATCCTCTATCTTACCTCCCTTCTGGTCCTGTACATAAATCTCAAAACCACTGCTCACTCCATAACCCGGAATCATGGGTGGAGCGAAAACCATAATATCAGCCGAAGCTATGTCAGCTGTACGACGATATATTTCAGATATTACAGAATTTATATCATCACCCTTTTCCGTGCGTTCATTCCAGTCCCGCAGGCGGACGATGAACATACCATTGGCCGCACCTTGCCCGCTAATCATGGCGTTACCCGTAATTTTGGAGAACATGCGGATTTGTGGAATATCCTTGATACGGCGGTCAATTTCATTCATCACCAGTTTTGTCTCTTCCAGGTTACTTCCCGGAGAAGTACGCACGTCAATGAATACCGTACCCATATCTTCCTGGGGTACAAGACCGGTTTTGGTCGTCTTCATCAAGAAAAATAATCCGGCACCGGCCACTATCAACAACATACCGGTCAGCCATTTGCGTTTGATCATAAAGAACACCCCGCCCTTGTATTTCATTACGACACGATGGAAAGCTGTATCAAAGGCTATGTGAAAACGAGAAGAAAAACTCATCTTCTCTCCCTGCTTCACATCTCCGTGCGGAGTCATGATGAGCGCACAGAGTGCCGGACTCAAAGTCATCGCATTAAGAAGGGAAATACCCACAGCTACGGCCATCGTAAGACCGAACTGCGTATAGAATGTACCGGTAGTCCCTCCCATAAACGATACCGGAATAAATACCGCCATGAAGACAAAGGTTGTGGTGACAAGTGCGGAGGTGATACCTCCCATAGCATTTATTGTGGCCAAATAAGGAGACTTGTATCCTTCATCAAACTTCGCCTGCACAGCTTCGACGACAACGATGGCATCATCCACCACCGTACCGATTACCAATACCAATGCAAAAAGTGTCAGCATATTCAAGCTAAATCCCGCTACGGCAAGAAATGCAAAGGTACCAACCAAAGAAACAATGATTGAAATGGCCGGTATGAACGTGGAACGGAAACTCTGCAAAAACACATAAACTACAAGGATTACAAGGATGATAGCCTCGAAAAGCGTCTTTATAACATTCTTAATAGAGGCATCAAGATAATCCTTCGTACTCATCAAATCAGCTATTTCCATACCTTTGGGAAGAGTTTCCCGGATATCCTCCACCACCTTATCAATTTCCTCGATAATCTCGTTCGCATTCGAGCCTGAAGTCTGGGCAATCATACAGTTAGAACCCGGATGACCGTTCACCTCGCCAATGTAAGTGTAAGTACGCGATCCTAATTCGACAGTGGCCACATCCTTCAACTTCAGCTCTTCGCCACTGGGAAGCGATTTGATGACCATATTTTCATAATCCTGTTCAAATTCATAACGGCCACGGTATTTGAGCACATACTGGAATGTATTTTCCGACTCTGCTCCCAACGTACCGGTCGGTGCTTCAAGGTTCTGTTCATCGAGCACTTTTGTAATGTCGTCCGGAATCAGACCGTAACGTGCCATCTTTCCCGGATCGAGCCAGATACGCAGCGAATAATCCGCTCCCATCACATTGACCTCACCCACACCGGCAATACGTGCCAGACGAGGTTCAATATTAATTTTCAGATAATTGTTAAGAAACTTCTCATCAAATGAGTTATCCGGGCTGTACAAGGCTAAAGCCTTAATATTACTGGTCTGGCGTTTACGCACGGTAACACCGCTTCGCGTAACCTCGGCAGGAAGTAATCCCTGGGCGGAAGCGATACGGTTCTGTACGTTCACAGTCGCCATGTCTGGATCTGTCCCTTGACGGAAATAGATACGGATATTGGCTGAACCGCTGTTAGTGGCTGAAGAGGTCATGTACATCATGTTCTCCACACCATTCAGTGCCTCTTCCAGAGGAACAACTACACTCTTCTGTACCGTTTCGGCATTAGCACCGGTATAAGTAGCCTGCACGCTTACCGTAGGAGGAGCAATTTCAGGGAATTGCTCGACAGGCAACTGGACAAGGCTGATGATACCCAATATAAGAATGACAACAGAAATGACTCCCGCCAAAATGGGTCTGTCAATAAAAGTCCTTATTTTCATGGCACAGCTTATTCGTTAGTAGTTGTATGAGTATCTATCTCTGTTCCTTCGCGTACAAGACCCGCGCCTTCTGCGATAATCACGTCGCCCGGAACCAGCCCGGACTCAACAATATATTCAATCCCGTTATTCAGACGGAAAACCTCGACCGGAGCTGACTTGGCCTTACCATCAACCACTTTATACACGAAAACACGGTTCTGTAATTCATAGGTGGCAGCTTGCGGGATGACAATCACGCTGTCCTGGTGTGAAGGGACGAATACTGTACCGCTACCACCATTACGAAGCAGTTTATCAGGATTGTCAAATTCCGCACGGAGACTCACCGCCCCCGTGTTTTCGTCAATAGTACCGCTTACGGCATTAATCTTACCTGAATGTGCATAAGCTTTACCATTACTCAAGGTCAATTCTACATCGGGCATCCCATCCATCGCTTTCTGAAGTGAACCATATTGTTGTATCAAGTCCAATATCTGATTCTCATTCATAGAGAAATAGGCATATACCTTCTCATCATCAGAAACGGTCACCAATGGTTCGGTGATACTGCTGCTGACCAAGGCTCCCACGCGGTAAGGAATCATGCTGGCAACTCCGTTTACGGGACTTTTAACCGTTGTATAAGACAAATCATTACGGGCATTGGTTTCCTGGGCCCGGGCTTGAGCAAGATTAGCTTGGGCCTCGGCCAAAGAGTTGCGTGCCGTCTGGAGATCAAATTCCGAAACGACATTTTCCTTAAATAGTTCTTCCTTGCTTTCAGCCGTGAGTTTGGCCGTAGCCAGACGTGATTCCGCACTTTTTACATTAGCGATTGCCGTTTCAAGTGCCGCCTTATAAGGAACTTGGTCAATAATAAACAAAACTTGTCCTTTCTTTACAGGATCTCCTTCATTCAGAAGGATTTCTGTTATGATACCGCTTACTTGCGGACGTATCTCGACATGCTGTCGTCCCCGTAGGCTGGCCGTATATCCGGTTTTAAGTGTCCTATCACTAAATTCCACACGCAGTGTCTTGTACTTGGCACCCGCCTCTTGTTGTGGCTTCGGGTTACATGAAGACAATAGTATCAATGCTGATAATAAAATGAAGATGCTTTTCATTTCTCTGTCTATTTATGGTTATTGAATGAATATTTAAAGTCTACAAAACGAATGTAGGCAAAACTAAAAAGATTTTATATATGCTCTAAGAATGTGTTGATAAACGGCGGAAATGTGTTGACGAATGACAATAATCAGCCTTTTGAGATATGAATTCAAAGAATTATCTTTGCAGAAACAATCAAATAGTGTTTTTAGCTATCCTCTTTTAAAGATTAACAATACATGCCGATGCTTTTAAAGATTAAGAAAAACAGGAAAAAGGATACGGTCGAGCATACCGCCGCCATATCCCCCAAGATAACCATTTATGTGGATCTGCTCTTTTGTTTGGTCATACTTCCACTGATTATCATGCTCGTTCCGATAGACAAATGGTTTGTCACCCAGCCTGTATTTGTCGTAACACTGATTGTATATATTTATTTGCTCTATTTTGTTTATCGCAACATAAATCTTCCTTCCTTGTTTATACGCAAAAAATACGGATATATCATACTGGTACTTGCACTGCTGATGCTCATTACCGAACTGGTGACGCATTTCCCCCTGCCGGAAAACACCAACTCCAAACTCCCGCTGGAATTTCGCCGCCATCTCCATTCCCAAACTGTGTGGTTTTTCTTTCTAATCATTTCCGGATTCGGACTGGCCATCGAAGTCATTTTTGAACTTTTCCGCCAAATGCTTGCCCGTCAGGAAATGGAGGCCGAGAAAAACCGTGCCGAACTGGCCATGTACAAGGCGCAAATAAACCCACATTTCCTTTTCAACACGCTCAATACCCTATACGGTTTAGTCATTACCAAATCTGACCAGACAGAATCAGCTTTTGTCAAGTTCTCTAATATTCTTAGGTATATGTATCACAATGCTTCTGTTGAAAAGATTAACATTGAAAGTGAGCTGGAGTATATCCGCCAATATGTCGAATTGCAACAACTAAGACTCAACCATCATACGAAAGTGATATTCGAAAGCCGTACAGATCAAGAAAGCGTAAAAATACCGCCTATGATCTTGATTACATTTGTGGAGAACGCATTCAAATACGGAACATCTTCTTCCGAAGACTGCACTATACTCATACGAATCATCGTTGAAGACGGAACTTTGTTTTTCAAAACATGCAATTCTATAATGAGGGAGAAAGAACAGGACGCTCCTTCTATCGGAATAGAAAACTGTCGCAAACGTCTCAGACTACTGTATCCGGAACGTTTTACCCTGCTCACGGAAAGAGACAAGAAAAGAAATGAATTCAGAACAAAATTAACCATACAACTTTCATGAGAAAGATTAGCTGCATAGCAATAGACGACGAGCCCATCGCATTACTTGTCATCAAACGGTTCTGTGAGAGAAAAGGAAACATGGAGCTTACTTCTTTTTGCGAACCCCGCATCGGGCTGGAAGAAATAGTCCGGACTAAACCAGATTTAGTGTTCCTGGATATTGAGATGAACGGTTTGAGTGGCTTGGATGTGGCAAAGGCACTTCCTGAAAAATGCACACTTGTTTTTACCACTGCTCATGCCAAGTATGCCCTTGACGGATTCAACCTCGACGCAGTGGATTTCCTGCATAAGCCCATCGCTTACGAACGTTTTGAAAGGGCTGTGGAAAAAGCGATGTTACACATCAAGGCAAATGAAAACGGGATAACTCATGATGTCATACAAGACACAATCGTGGTGAAACAAGATTATAGCAGCATAAATATACCTATTTCTGATATCTTTTATATTGAAGCTTTGGAGAATTATAGTAAAATATTCCGTTTAAACGGGGGAACGATCATCTCACGCCTTAATATTAAAGCAATTCATAAAATGTTACCCCAAAAACAGTTCATAAGAGTACATCGTTCCTTTGTTGTTCCTGTAAACAAGATACAACAATTTTCTAAACAGGAAATACATCTAATCGGACTTAACAAGCCCATACCCGTAGGAAGAAGTTATGCTAAAGAAGTATCCGAAATCCTTCTACAAAATGAGTGACAATAACATTTCTCTACATTATACAATGAATGTACAAAATTTTATTTGTCCTCGAAGCCGCACTACGAGATTCTGGACGGACTGCGCGGTGTGGCGGCTGCCGTGGTAGTGGCTTTCCATCTGCTGGAAGCGCATTCCGGCTGCAACCTATGGTGGTCATGGGAAGCATTGTAAGAGCCGCACTCTTTTGGTTTCAGAAAGCCTCCTGTTATCCGGCAATGGAGGGCGTATCAACTCCGAAAACTGTGTAAAAGGCCGTGCGATACCAACCGAAAGACCAGGTAAGCCCGGTCAATGCCATGACCAGTACAAGCAAAAGCGCATACATGCCGCCGGCCACCTTCGAGGCCAGTTTATCCATCGGTAGAGGTTTGCCGTCCGTTTTCTCCACGTAGTAAAGACTTCAGTGTGTCAGCTGCATGATTTCACCCTCAAATACGAGCATGGCACCCGAAAAGCAGATTAACGTAATAATCAGCCCGAAAGGAACGGACAGCCAGAGATGTATGTTTCTAAATACTTTTCTCATTGTTTCTTTATTGATTAAAGGCTGCACCAACATAACGATGATGCAGCCTTGTCATTACCTAATACAGTATTCTGTAATAGGCGGAAATGAAAGATTTTCTCTTATTTCAGAATGGTGATTGCCTTGAGCAGTTCCGTATCCTTGAAAGTCATTCCCGGAGTTGCAACACCGTCTGCCCCGATGACATAGATAGTCGGAGTTACTGTAGCGGAAGCTGCTTTTCCACTCGGTTTTCCGCCACCGCTACCACCACCGTGCATACTGCTGGCTCCACTGACCGGAACATAAATCTTGCCGTCATAATTGTCGGGGAAACCGATGCTGATGGAAGAGGCATCTTCCGGGAAGCCGGTCACCCATTTGAAAGATTGGTCCTTCATGTTCACAACGGCCATTTTGCCGGAGGTGCTCATGTTTTCCACCGCTCCTGTTTCAGGGAAACATTCGAGCAGGAAATCATCACCGCCGATGTGGTACACTTTGCGGAAGCGGTAGCCGCCTGACTTTTCACCGATGTTAAAGTGATAGCTCTTGTCGAACTCCTTGCTTCCCTTGGCGATTTTCAGAGCGCCTACATGGTCGTCGTTGGCCGATTGTCCGGAAAATACATAAATGTTCCCTTCATCGTCCGTGGCGGCCTGTGCATAACGTACACTGCGCTGTGCTCCGTAAGAGGCTCCGATACGGTCGTCATAAATGACGGAAGACACATTCAGGTCATAATCGGCAAACGCTACGGCGGCAGAATCCCGGTTGGAATAATACAGCGTCATAGCCACTTCGTTGTTACCACGGTCGATGATTTCAGTGATAGCCGGCATGGTACCCTCGATGGCGTATTTATCCGTAAAATCTGCAATATAGCGATTGTCTCCGGCAGTGTTGTCGTCAGATCTTGACACCCGCATCACATACGGGTTACTGATTTGTGCAGCATAAGAATAGTTTCCGAACGTACCGGTGTTGCCGAAGTTCTCTACGGTAATGGCACTACCGATTTCAGCCATCTTGTCGCCGTCCAGCTTATAGCTTCTCAAACCGGCTCCTCCTAATGTGATGGCTCCACGGCCATAGATATATCCTGTAAAGGTTTCCGTATCGGTATTCCATGAAACCTGCGTGAAAGCATCCGGGGCTGTCACGACATTCTCTCCACCCACAATCTGTACGTCGCCTGTCGTTTGTGTCAGGTCCGTGAACACTTTCAAATAGGCCGGGCTTTTCAAATCCAAAGCCTTCTCGGAAGAGGTAATCACAAATTTTGCTGTCGTCGGATCAGCCGGTTCTTCAGGGTCGCTTCCTCCCGGTTCATTACCCTCGTTACCATCTCCTTGTTCTGTCGGATCTTTCACCGGGTCATCATCGTCACATGCGGTTGCGAAAAAGCCCAAAGCCAAGGCAAACACCGCATACTTAAAGAAATTTACTGTTCTCATTTTTTCTTTGTTTAAAGTTTAAATGTTAAAAAATAAAATATAACTATTTACTCTGATTTCAAATGTCCAATGGCGCGTATTTCGCTTACCCCCTGTATAGTAATCCCCTCGGTGGCCACGCCGGTGTCCGGGTCTATCATGTAGATGGTAGCGTCCTTTCCCATTTCGGTGATAGGCATGTAAAGTTTGCCGTTGTCAAACAAGGGGATACAACCCGAATACTGTCCGGAAATGATTTTATTCTTGTCCGGCACTCCGGTTACCCAAGTAACGGTCTGTTTCTCCATATCCGCTATGGCATACTGGGTGCCCGGCGTAATGGTGGAAGCCGTCTTGTCACGGTAGATTTCAAGGAAGAACTTATTACCGGTCATGTGCCATACACGGCGGAAGCGGTATCCCTCCAAATGCTCGTCGAGATTGAACATATATCCCTTGTCGAACTCTGTGGCTCCCGGTTTGATGCGCAGTGCCCCGCTGGGGTTGTTTGTCTTCACGTCGTTATGGGTGTTCACATTGTTGTTCGAGAATACATATACGGTCCCGTCATCCGCTTTGCCAATCTGCGCCCACACTTGTGAACGGAACTGACCGGCCGAGTAGCTGATTCGGTTATCCCGATAGATGCGTTTGATGTTCAGGTCTTTATCCATAGCGGCCACCCATACGCTGTCAGGATAAGCCACGTCACCGATACTGGAGCCGTTTCCCGTTCCCGTCTGGTGGAATCCCGATTCGACCATGCTGGTCAGAAACTCCCCGTTTCCCATGTCGATGATTCCGGAGAAGGTCACCTGTTGTCCGTTTCCGGTAATATCCTCCGTCCAGAGTGTTTTCTCGTCCGTTTTCGCAAGGTTTTGGTCGATATCCCAGTATGTGAAGGTGGCTCCGTCGTTCCTGCTGTTGTCAGCCTTCACCTGGCCTCCCACGCTGGTAAGCAGGTAATTCTCAAAAAAGCCGAAATTCGTGAAGCGGTTACTGATTGTGAACTCCGAAACTTTCTCAAGCGTCTTGTCCGCTTTGAGCCGCAATCCATAGCCGAGACCGGCAAACTGTTGCTGGTAAACCAGCCCGACGGCCAGATTGTCCCTGAATATCCATGTATATTCGGTACTTGGCAGTTCGAACACGTTATCGCTGATGTTCAAATCCCCGCCTTCCAAGGTTTCCGCCTGCATGACGTACTCCCGCGAACCTTGGCTGCTCTTGACTGCGATGAAATACTCACCGGTCTTTTGTTCCACCTCTTTGCCTCCTCCGGTATCCTCGTCCGTGCATGAAGACAATGCAAGGAGTGAACCGGCCATAAGGAACATGCCCATGTTCAAGTCAAACAATAATTTTCTTTTCATTTCCTTTTTGTATTTAAATTGATTATCTGTTCTGTCTGAAGAAAAAATAGCGGACCTTCACGGTAAAGCTGCGCCCCGGCTTCTGCAGGCTGTAATTGTCGTATAACAGCGAGTTTGTGAAGTTGCGTGCTTCCAGCGCGATGTTGTAGCGTCCGTCCTGCAGTGAACAGGTCACATTGGCGTCATGGGAAATCTGCATCGGGATATTACGTTTGGCCCCGTTGCTTTCCCAGTCCCAATAGAACTCATGTACGTATTGCAGGTTATAGCCGAAGGTCAGCGTGTTTCTCTCTCCCAACAGTCCGTGAATGTTATAAGCGGCATCCACGTTGCTGAACATATAAGGTATGTTCGGTACACGGTCTCCATAGGTAATGGATTCCGAGCCGTAGGAGGTATGCCGTTCCCTGTCCCGCGTGTCCTGATAGGAGAAATTGCCGCCTACGCTGAATATATTCTTATAAAAATACCTCACGGTCACGTCTCCTCCCATGCCCCGTACTTTTCCATGATTCTCACTGATACCTATGCCACCGTTCTTGATACTGCGTATGATATAATCTGTTATGTAGCGGTAGTTGAACCCGGCATCGACGGAAACCGAATGGTCGGTGTTGAAAGCATGTGTATAGGAAACATTGACGTTCACGTTCCGGCTGCTCTCCGGTTTCAGGTCGGAGCTTCCCATCTCAAGGTCTCCGTCCCCGAACAATTCCCGGTCGGTCGGCAGGCGGTAGGTCTTCTCGAAGGATGCTTTTGCCTGCAAATCCCTGTTCAGGTTGTATGTGGCGGCCAGCCCGTATCCCAAGGCGTCGTTTGTCTGGGATTGCAGCTCGTATCTGGCGGCTCCGTTCCCACCTTTGTTCACCGGCCCTTTCACATACGAATGGTAATACTTGCCGAAAGCCATTACGTTCCAGATCTCGCTGGGAAGAAATTTATATGAGAATCCCAACACATTTTTCTTGTTATACCGTTCCATATAATAGGCGGCCGTGTTCTGTCCGGCATTGGCGGCCAGATTGTCCGTTTTACGCACATAGTCGCTGTACATGTTATTGATGGAGAAATAATGCCGGTTCGCAAAGTGGTATCTGAGATTGGTTACCACAGAACCGGTTTTCCCGTAAAATTTGGAAAGGGTCGTGTTGCTTTCCCCCTGCGTTTCCTTATTGATATATTCTCCGGTCCAGTAATAGGTGCGTGCCACGGTATCTATGTTGTTGGTGGTCGTCTTGTCATAGCGGGCGGAAACGCTCAAGTCGAGATTCTTGACCAGCAGATTCTTCTTGACGTAGTTCAGCGTGGGAGCCAGTCCTTCCGTCTTTCTATGTTTGCCGCCGAACACGATGGCCATCATATTGGAGTTCTGTATTTCCGCATACTCGTGGCTGTAAGTGAATCCCAGCAGCAGACGGTCTGCCCACGGCTTGTTCACGACACCAACCTTGGCGATGACCGCCTCATTGTGGTAGCCGTCATGGAAACGCCTGTACCATTTCTCTTCGGAATCTCCACGGTTGCTGTCATTGGTCTTTACCTTGTAGTCATTGTCCGAATAGTTCTGGTAGGCATTCAGTTGCACGGTAAATCCGTTTTTTGCCGTATAGCCGAAACTTACATTGGATTTATGGGTGTTGAATGAGCCGTAGGAATAGGAGGCGTCCACGAACGTGTTCGATGAAGTGTTCGTCACGATGTTGATGGCTCCTCCCAATGCGTCGCCGCCGAAATCCACCGGTACGACGCCTTTATAAACTTCCACTTGTTTGGCAAGGCTGGCGGGAATGTTGTTTATCTGAAAGGAAGAGCCGGCCCCTTCCAACGGAACCCCGTCCATGAAGACCTTTACATGCTTGCCGGTGAAGCCATTCAGGTTGATCTGTGCGGCAGACCCCACACCGCCTTCTTCCCGGATTTTCACTCCGGAGATTTTGTCGAGGACATGCCCCAAATCGAGTGAGGTATTGAAAAGTTTTTTGGTATCTACCGCCACCACATTAAAGGCGGACTTATTGACCCGGTTTACCATGCTTCCGGCCACGACCACCTCGTCCAGTTGCTCCACGGAGGGGGTAAGCGTGACATTCAGTTTGAGACGGGAGTTTTTTATGAGTGTGACGGCCTGTTCCGCAGTCTGATAGCCGATGGCCGATACGACGAGTGTATATTTGCCGGCCGGAGCGTTCAGGTGATAAATACCTTCCTCGTTGGTGGTACCCCCGTAGGACGTACCTTTCAGATATACGGTGGCAAATTCCACGACTCCCTCTTTTTTGTCTGCCGACAGGACCTTTCCCGAAATCATGGACATCCGGTTCGTTTGTTGGGCGTAAACCGGTATGGCCATCAGAAATAAAATCAGAACATTCGATATAAAAAACAATTTTTTCACCTTAATCTTCATTAAATACTTATGCACAGAATAGGCTTTATTTTGATAAAGTCTAAATAACCTATAATTTTGGACTGCAAAGATAGATTATACAATAAAAAACTGTATATAGGCTTTTTTTACCATACCTATAAAATTTTATTATAGATGAAGATAGATTTGGAGTTGTTCAGGACTTTTAAGGCTGTTTTCGAGATTGGAACAATCAGCGGTGCGGCAAGGGTGCTGGAGGTAACGCAGCCTTCCGTGACCGGTCATCTAAAAGCTCTGGAGGCATACGCAGGGCATCCTCTGTTCGAAAGGAGTACACGTAACATGAAACCGACCCTGTATGCCAAACAGTTATACAATAAAGTCGCTTCTTCTTTGACACAATTGGAAGCGGCGGAGGATTTTTTGCAGAGGAAATGCAACCAGTCGAGGTCTGTTACCTTGTATGTCGGCATTTATCCCGGACTGTTCAGACAGCTTCTTGTTCCTAATATAAAAAAGCTCGACTGCAATGTCGTAATGACATTGAATGATAATGAAACTTTGGGGACACTTCTGGAAAACGGCAACATGGATTTGGTTGTAACGACAAAAGACATTCCCAACCGTAATGTTCAGTATGAGCTTTTGGGGAGATCGCGTTTTATCCTTGTGGCCGGGGGATGTACCGATATTTCCGAGCTTCCGGAGTTAAATCTACTGAACAAGAGAAAGATAGAGGCGTGGCTTCAAAAGCAGGTCTGGTATAACACGGTTTACGGGGAACACCTTTCCTCGTTCTGGAAGCTGAATTTCGGGAGAACACCCAGGTTCACGCCCAATTATGTGCTCCCCGATAAATACTCCATCGTTTGTTGTCTGAGGAACGGCACGGGCCTGGCTGTCCTGCCGGAATCCCTGTGCCGGGAATTTTTGCTCAAGGGAGAAATCAAGGAAGTCTGGGGAGGATATACGGAAATGAAGAATACATTATTTTTAGGGCAAAGAAAAAATACCCTGTACATGAACGAGATCAAGGAGTTGAAGAAACTGTTAAGGACGGAATTTCTAAAAACGCACCCGGCCACTCAAAATTAAGAATCCAAAGTAAAAACTGCATGGAGAGGATAAGACAATACCTTGAGGGGCTTTCGGGCTGACGGTCCCGCTTCGAAATGAATAAATAGAAAATAAGAGGTTGTGTCACTTCACTTCATTTGACACAACCTTTTTTCATTTACTCGCAGTTGGTTCTATCAGTGCTATACTTTTAAATTTATTTTAATAGTTTGCGTTCATTATTGCCACTCTCCAATATTCCCATTTGATGAATCGCTATTTGATTGAGCTTGATAAGTCGTTCTCCCTGCGGTATGCCTTGCTCGATGAATACGGCATTCAAGTTCTCCATGTTCGACAAGCAAATAAGCTCATTGATTGTGGCATAGTCCCGGATATTCCCTTTCAGTTCGGGGTGTTGCTCACGCCACATCTTGGCGGTCATACCGAACATCGCCACATTCAGCATATCGGCTTCATCGGCATAAATAATACTGGCTTGTTTGGCGGTTACTTCTGCCGGGATAAGGTTCTGTTTTATGGCATCGGTATGTATGCGGTAGTTGATTTTCGACAGTTCCCGTTTGGCTGACCAACCGAGTTGCTGTTGTTCCTCGGTCTTCAGTCGTTGGAACTCCTTTATAATATACAGTTCAAATTCAACGGAAATCCAGCTTGCAAACTTAAATGCTATATCCTTGTGAGCGTAAGTGCCGCCGTAGCGTCCTGACTTGGATAGTATTCCTATTGCGTTTGTCGTACTTATCCATTTTGTCGGTGATAAGGTAAAGGCGTTCAGCCCGGCTTCCTTTTTAAACCCCTCGAATTCGAGGGGTTTAAAATTAGGGTTATATAGACTCTCCCAAATACCCAGATATTCTATTGTATTCCGGTTACGCAGCCAGTTCCCGATAACCGCAGTCGGATCATCGCTTTTGTATCTTGCTATGTCTGTCAGGCTGATATAATCATTCTCGTTGACTGATATAATTGTGACACTCGTATCTTTTACTGTAATCTTTGCCATTTTATATTTGATTCTTTGGGTTTTAAGTACAAAAGTAATTATAATCTATGAGACTTTCTCCTTTTCAATGACCAATATACAAAGCAGATTATAAACTGATACCTCCTTGTTCTTGCTTGATCTTCCAGGCATACACCCCGTTCGCTACATCGGCGACCTCGTTTCGGGTCTGTCGATGTTTTATTTCGTCAAAAGGTTGTGGCTTTCCGCCCCGTCGCGAAGCCATTCGTCGGTTGATTTTTACTGTTCGGTCGTTTTACCGTATTCCTGCATGACGCTTTTAATGTCGGCGGCTTCGGACGGTACAAAGACTGCCTTATGCTGTTCCGTTCCGAAATGGATAATCGCCATGACAACCCTTTTGAATACTTCGCTCGTATAATACACTTAAGACAATAGGGAAAATAAATATAAATTAAAGAAATACCTATGAAAAGCGATTGACGACAACCAACAAAGAGGTTACTTTTGCAAAAAATATCATTCAACAATTTCGAGATGAAAACCCTGTTTTTGCTTTTGATGACAAGTATTATGCTTTTTTCGTGTGAAGGCAAGGATGGAGACTGGGACCCTATGATTTGGGAAAGTAATGATGTAAGTAACATAAATAAAAAACAAAATAATATAGAAGTCCCACAAGTAGGCAAAAGTTATGTCTTCACATGCAAAAATTATAAGTATTTTTGGGTGTATGCCATTAGGGAAAATGAAAAACAAATAGGAGATGAGCAACAATTCATAGATTGCCAAAAATATGAAGGTAGTTGTATATCTATCAGTATCGAGGAAAATAGAATGTATGTAACGGTTTTTCCTAATGAAGGACATCAAATTCGAAATATTTCAATAGGAGTAACCGCTGGAGATATTTTTGATTCTTTCGACTTTAAACAAAAAGGAAAGGAGAATTAATATACTCAATTGAGGCAATAAAAAATTATTTTTGTAATTGAATGTATTACTAAAAGCGTTTCTAATTCAGGCTGATACCTCCTTGTCTTCGCTTGATCTTCCAGGCATACACCCCGTTCGCTACATCGGCGACCTCGTTTCGGGTCTGTCGATGTTTTATTTCGTCAAAAGGTTGTCAGCTTTCCGTACCGTCGCAAAGCCATTCGCCGATTTCAGGTGCTACCACACTTCATTTTTGGCAATGAGGTCGGTACGTATATAGAGTTTTTCCTTTCGGATATAAACAAAGGTATTTCGCTACCTCCGGTAATACCTGCTTTTCCCTTATGTCAATCATGTAAAATCACCACAAATAGGTATTGTCCAGTAAATTCAAACCCCGTACTTTTGCAAAAATATAAACGGAAACATCGTTCATTATTTATGCAGGTACTCAAAGAAGACATACACGGCCGCATATTGGCAGTCGCCGAACAGCGATTCGGGCAGCAGGGGTATTCCAAGACCTCCATGCGCGAGATTGCCGGAGCCGTCGGTGTCGGCGTGGGGAACATATACAATTATTTCCGGAACAAGGACGAATTGTTCTGTGAAGTGGTCCGTCCCGTCCTGCACGCTATGGAAGCCATGTTGCAGGAGCATCACGGCATACGCGGCGAGGACGTGATGACGATGCGTTCCGAAAAATACCTGAAAGCCTGCATCGACGAATACGTTTCGCTCATCGAAACGCACCGCAGCCTGTTGGAGATCCTGTTGTTCCGTGCCCAAGGCTCTTCGCTGGAACATTTTCGCGAAAGCTACACCGACCGCTCGACCGGGCTGGTCAAGGCATGGTTCGCCGCCATGAAGAAGAAGTACCCGAATATAAATACGGCCGTGTCCGACTTCATTATTCACCTGCATACGGTGTGGATGTTCACGCTGTTCGAGGAGCTGTTGATGCACGCAGTGCCCAAGCAGGAAATGGAATCCATCCTGCACGACTATATTCTGTTTGAAATTCAAGGTTGGAGGGCCATCATCAAGGTATGACGGATAGAAAAAACACATACGGACAAGCTGCCGTGACGGGGCAGCGGGAAAAGAGGAAATCTTCACGAAGGTTTCCTCTTTTTTTATTCGTGAACAAATCTGAATATCGTTCATTAATAAATATCATAACAAATGAAACAGAAACATAAATTCGAGAGCATTGTTGCCGAGACATTGCTCATTCCGCTCTACTACAGGGCGAAAGAGAGCCGCCGGAAGAATCCTGTCCTGAACGACAAGGTTGCGGAGGGGCTGGTGGACAGTTTGGAATACGACTACTCCCGCTTCGACGGGGCGAAGTTGAGCGAGGTCGGCTGCGTCGTGCGCGGGTGGTTTTTCGACCGTGCCGTGCGCCGCTTCATCGGGAAGCACGCCGATGCGGTGGTGGTGAATGTGGGGTGCGGTCTGGATACCCGTTTCCAGCGTATCGGCGACGGGAAGGCCATATTCTACGACATGGACCTGCCGGAAGTCATTGCGCTGCGCCGCGAGCTGATTCCGGAGCAGCCGGGCAATCCCTACATCGCGGCCTCCCTGCTGGAAACCGACTGGCTGGACGACCTGCGCCGTCGGCATCCCGACGCGCATTTCATCTTCGTGGTAGAAGGCGTGCTGATGTATTTCTACGAAAAGCAGGTAAAGACGTTCCTGCACCATGTGGCCGAGCGTTTCGGGGGCGGCGAACTGTGGTTCGACGTCTGCGGTACGATGATGAGCCGTCACGGGGTGAAACCCGATTCGCTCCGCGGACACGAGGCGCAAATCCGCTCCGGTCTGAGCGACGGGCGTCTGGTAGAACAATGGGAACCCCGCCTGCGCCTTCTGGAACAGGCCAACTACATGAAATTCTTCCGTCCGCGCTGGGGCTTCTTCTTCGGGCAGATATTAGGACGGATGACACGGTTGTGTTACAAGTTCAGCTCGATGTTGGGATATGAAATAGTATCGAAATGACAAGGTGTAAAATCGGAAAAGACAATGGATAAGACAAAGAAGAAAGAAGGTCTGTCCCGCCTGTTCGAGATTGCGGGGCAGAAGAAAGGGCTGCTCTTTCTGGCGGGCCTGCTGTCGGCAGGCAGCGCCGTGTGTATGCTCGTACCCTACTGGGCGGTGTACGAGGTGTTGAAAGAGCTGCTGACGCACGGTACAAGCCCGGCTTCGGTGGATGGAGCCGGCATGATTCGCTGGGGCTGGATCGCCTTCTGCGGGCTTATCGGCGGACTGGTGCTGTTGTACGCCGCCCTGATGTCCTCGCACGTGGCGGCATTCCGCATTCTGTACGGGTTGCGCGTCCGGCTGTCCGAACACATCGGCAAGCTGTCGCTGGGTTATCTCAACAACACCTCTACCGGAGCCATCAAGAAGACGATGGAGCAGAACATCGAGAAAATCGAGGGATTCATCGCCCACACGATACCCGACTTGGTGAACGTAGTGGCAACAGTCGTGGTGATGCTCGTCATCTTTTTCTCGCTGGATACATGGCTGACAGTGGTCTGTCTGACCGTGGTTTTGGTGAGTTTCGCCCTGCAATTCTCCAATTTCATGGGAAAGAAGGCACGGGAGTTCATGAGTATCTACTATGACGCACAGGAAAAGATGAGCGCCTCCGCCGTGCAGTACGTCAGGGGAATGCCCGTGGTGAAAATATTCGGGCAGAGCGTCCGCTCGTTCCGGCAGTTCAATGCCGAGATACAGGCGTACAAGACGTTCGCCCTGAAATGCTGCGACACCTACCAGAACGGGATGATTGCGTTCACCGTTCTGCTCAACTCGATGGTGACGTTCATTCTACCCATAGGTATCCTGCTGATACAAGGGAATCCGCAGTCGCTCGCATTGGCCGCCGTATGGCTGTTTTTCATCATCATGGGGCCGGGCGTGGCTTCGCCCATCTACAAGCTGACGTTCCTAGGCGGAAACACCAAGGAGATCGACGAAGGCGTGGCGCGTATCGACCGCATTCTGGAGAAAAAGCCCGTTCCCGAACCGGAACGCCCCGAAGTGCCGCAGTCGTATGAGGTGGAGTTCCGCCACGTGTCGTTCTCCTACGAAAATACGGAACAGGGCACACGTACCGAGGCACTGCGCGATGTCTGCTTCACGGCACCGCAAGGCCGGATTACGGCGCTCGTGGGGCCTTCGGGAAGCGGCAAGTCCACCGTCGCGAACCTGATTCCCCGTTTCTGGGACGTGGAGCAGGGCGAGATTCTCATCGGCGGCGTGAACATCAGGAACATCGCTACGACGCAGTTGATGGATACCGTTTCATTCGTTTTTCAGGATACGTTCCTGTTCTACGACACGCTGTACGAGAACATCGCCGTCGGTTCCCCCGCCGCCACGAAAGAAACGGTCGTGGCAGCGGCCAAAGCCGCCCAGTGCCACGAGTTCATCGAGCGGCTGCCGCAGGGCTATGAGACGCGGATAGGCGACGAGGGCGTGTATCTGTCGGGCGGCGAGGCGCAGCGGGTATGCGTGGCCCGCGCCATTCTGAAGAATGCGCCGATACTGGTGCTGGACGAAGCCACGGCCTTCGCCGACCCGGAGAACGAATACAAGATGCAGCAGGCCCTTCAATCCCTGATAAAGGGCAAGACCGTGATTATTATCGCCCACCGGCTGTCGTCCATCGTCTCGGCGGACAACATCGTGGTCTTGCAGCAGGGACGGATCGTACAGCAGGGCCGGCACGACGACTTATCCGTCGCCGAGGGTCTCTACAAGAACATGTGGGATGCCTATACGAGCGCTTATCATTGGAAGTTGAACAAAAATTGAATACGGAGATATGAAAAAGAATAGTTTCTTGAACGATATTTTACAGAATACGAGTTGTCCGCAGGGATTCTGGGGACGGATGATTTTGCGGGGAATGAACTGTTTCCACGCTTCGTTGGCCCGTCGCGGCATGAAACAGGTGGACTGGCGGCCGGAATGGAATGTGCTGGACATCGGATGCGGGGGCGGCGCCAACGTGAAGCGTCTGCTGAAGCTGTGTCCGCAGGGAAAAGTTTACGGCATGGACCTGTCGGAGGAGAGCGTCGCCTTCGCCCGCAGGCACAATGCGGGAGAACTGGACCGACGCTGTTTCATACGGCAGGGCGATGTCTGCTCCCTGCCTTATGGGGACGGGGCCTTCGATGCCGTTACGGCCTTCGAGACCGTCTATTTCTGGTCTCCCGTCGGCAAGGCACTGGCCGAAGTCTTCCGCGTGATCCGGAAAGGGGGATGCTTTCTTATCAGTCTGGAAGCGAGCGACCCCGAACTCGGAAAGGCATGGACGGAGCGGATAAAGGGAATGACGGTGTACGGAGCCGACGAGTTGAAACGGTTGCTGTCCCAAGCCGGCTTTTCCGACATTCGGGTGATTCGGAAAAAAGAAGAACTGCATATCGTCGCACATAAATGAAAGGAGTGGAACATGAATGCGATTAAAAACATTACGATAGGCCATACGGAGCGTCTTTACAAGCCCGTGGGCTATACCATGCTCGCCAATCTGGTCAATATCATACCTTTTTGCCTCTCCATCGAGGCGGTGCGCATCATCTTCGCCGCGTTCGACGGCAGCGGACGACCGCTCGACACGGCAAGGCTGTGGTGCATCTTCGGCATATTGGCCGTCTATATGCTGGTGATGGCTCTGGCCGAACGGGCCTCCTACCGGGCCAATTTCAGAGGAGCCTACGAGATGAGTGCGTCGGGGCGTATCGCACTGGCGGAACATCTGCGGAAACTCTCTCTCGGATTTCTTTCCCGGCGCGACCCCGGCGATCTTTCGTCCATGCTCGTTACCGATTTCACGATGGCCGAGACGGGCATTTCCCACCATTTGCCCCAACTGATGGGAGCCGTCGTCATGCCCGTACTGGCGTTCCTTTCGCTGGTATGGATCGACTGGCGGATGGCCGTTGCCATGTTCGCCGCCCTGCCGGTCGCCATACTGGTCCTATGGATGAGCACGAGTGTGCAGAAAAAGTTGAGCGGCAAGCAAATACAAGCCAAAATCAATGCCGGGAACCGTTTGGAGGAATACTTGCAGGGCATTCGCGTGATGAAAGCTTACAACTTGCTGGGCGACCGCTTTGTCCGGCTGCGCGACGCTTTTGCGGAACTGCGCCGTGCCTGCATCCGTCAGGAGGCTTTGCTGGGGCCTTTCGTGCTGCTGTGCATTACATTGGTGCGGGCCGGACTGACCCTGATGGTGCTGTGCGGAACCTACCTGCTGCTGGGAGGCGAACTCTCGCTGCTCGTGTTCGTATTGTTCCTCGTGGTCGGCTCGCGCGTGTTCGACCCGCTGACTTCGGCGCTAACCAACTTTGCGGAGTTCCGCTACTTCTCCATTGCCGGAGGGCGCATTCTCACGCTGATGAACGAGCCGGAGATGGAAGGCGAACGGCAGGCTCCGGCCACCGGCGACATCCGTTTCGAGCATGTGTCGTTCGCCTATCAGGACAAGAAGGTGCTGCAGGACGTTTCCATTGCGTTTCCGAAGAACACGCTGACGGCTCTCGTCGGTCCTTCGGGCAGCGGGAAAAGTACGGTGATGAAACTTTGCGCCCGATTCTACGACCCGCAGCAGGGGCGTGTCCTTTTCGATAGCGTCCCGATGAAAGATATAGAACCCGAAAGTCTGATGAGCCGCATCTCGATGGTGTTCCAGGACGTCTATCTGTTTCAGGACACGATACGCGACAACATCCGTTTCGGAAAGCCCGGTGCGACGGACGAGGAGATCATCGCGGCTGCCGAAAAAGCCTGCTGCCATGATTTCATCATGCGTCTGCCGCAGGGATACGACACGATGGTGGGTGAAGGCGGCTGCACGTTGTCCGGCGGCGAGAAGCAGCGCATATCCATCGCCCGCGCCATACTGAAGGATGCGCCGATCATCCTGCTGGACGAAGCGACCGCATCGCTCGACCCGGAAAACGAGGTGGAGGTGCAGAAAGCCATCGACACGCTTATCAAGGGACGCACCGTCATCGTCATCGCCCACAAGCTCAAGACGATTATGAATGCGGACCGGATCGTCGTTCTGGAAGACGGACGGGTAAAGGAGCAGGGCACGCACGACGAGCTGATGCGGCACGAGGGGCTTTATGCCCGTCTGTGGACGATTCAGGAGAAATCCGCAGGCTGGACCGTATAGAATAACGGAAAGCCCGGATAATAGGACTTTCACGAAAAGCCGGAAAGAAGGCAACCCCCTCTTTTCGGCTTTTCCTTATCTTATCGGCATTGTCGTAAATCAGTACGACGGCATAGTTACTGTTTCTGACTGCTGAACGATGTTGCGTTATTCATTGTTCGCTGGACCTTTCGGTTATGACAGACACAAGACCGCTACCCGGCCTCGTGTCCGGAAACACCTTATTATAATTATACCGAAAAATTTCCTTTTCAAGCCCATATTCTATACCCGTTATATCCCGTTCGCCTTTCCTTTTTATTTATTCTCGTTCTTATCGCTCCCTGCCACACTCCCTTGTCGGTGTGATTTTCCCATGCGAAGGTACAGCGTCATTCGGTCGTCAAGTACCGCTCCGCTAACCGGCTCGCAGATGGAACGGCAGCCTTCCCAAATCGAAGATGACCTTATTAAGAGACACTTTTTTGATGATAACATTTGAATAAATAATTGTTTGTAACATAAAAAAATATTATGATAATCATTATAATGTCTCTTTTTTTATTTAATTTGCGAAAAATATTATGTTATGAAGGATTATAATTTAGATCGTATTCTCATACCTGCTTTTAAGTTGTTTATGACTTATAATTATGAAAAGGTATCAACTTCTTTATTGGAGCAGGAAACTGGTTTAACCAGAGGTGCAATTTTTTATAAGCTAAGGACGAAGGAAGATATTTTTAAAGCTGTTATCGATAAATTCATTATTGAATTGCAATCGGCAAATGTACCAGTTGGAAACAGTCTGATAGATTTTATAGACCGATACTTGAAACGGATAGACGAGCGTATGTCACATTTGATCGATTTAAAGCTAAATAATATACATAGGGCTTATTTCAATTTGATTTATCAGGCATTACAATTTTATCCGGATTTTGATAAACGGATAAACTCTATCTTTCAGGAGAGTCTTGAAAATTGGAAGGAGGTTGTTCAGATAGCTGTTGATAATGGAGAAATCAAACCTTCATGCAATGTTGAGATGATTGCACAACAATTTAGGTATGTTTATTCCGGCTTATCCTTTGAAAGCAGTATCTTATCGGGATTGAATGTGATAGATCTTCAAAGACTATATTATTCTATTTATAATGAGATAAAATATGAAAAATGACGTATTTATAAACCGGTTGAGCCCTTATCTTCCTAACAATCCGGTTAATAATGATGAAATGGAAGATTATTTAGGATTAATTGAAGGAAAGGCTTCACGTGTGAGGCGTATTGTTCTGAGGCAGAATGGAATCAATACCAGATATTATGCTTTAAATAAAAAGCAGGAAATTACGCATACCAATGCGGAGCTAGCCGCCAATGCCATCAAAGGACTATTTAAATCTGAAGCGGAGTTGAGAACAGTTGAACTTCTGTCTACTGCAACTTCTATTCCTGATCAGGTTCTTCCTTCCCATGCTTCAATGGTACATGGTTTGTTAAAAAGTTCCGATAATATGGAACTGTTTGCAACCGCAGGAGTATGTCTTACTTCCTTGCAAGCATTGAAGATCGCTTATCAGTCAATAGCGGTAGGGGATAAGAATAACGCTGTTTGTTGTGCTTCCGAACTGGTGTCCGCCACTTTGCTTTCCAAGCATTATGATATGGAGTATGAGAAATGTCATAGTGTCGGGGAAAATCCTTATTTCGGTTTTGAGAAGGATTTTCTAAGATTTATGCTTTCTGACGGTGCATGTGCCTTGTTACTGGAAAAAACACCGAATGTAGACCGTCTTTCTTTAAAAATAGAATGGGTGGAAATGGTTTCTTATGCTAACAGGCTTCCTACTTGTATGTTGTTAGGAGGTAATTTTACTGACAATGGAGAAGTAACCGGTTGGAAGTCTTTTGAAAGTCTGGAATTAGCCGAGAAATCTATTTTCGTAGTAAAGCAGGATATAAGATTGCTGAAGGAGTATGTAGTTAAGTATTGGGTAGATCATATTGAATTAATGCTTTCTAAACATGTTGTTGAAGCGAGTGAAGTTAGGTATGTTATTCCTCATGTTTCTTCCATGTTCTTCTATTACGAGTTATTGAAAGAACTGGAATTACGTAATATAGATTTAGGAGAGGGTAAATGGTTTACGAACCTTACATGGGTAGGAAATATGGGATCGGCATCTATATTTGTCGCATTAGAAGAGTTAATGAGGACGAAGCCTTTAAGGAAGGGGGATGAAATACTACTTCTTGTTCCTGAAAGTGGAAGATTCAGTTACGGAACAGCTTTGTTAAAGGTTGTTTGATTGTTTTAGTTCTAATATTTTTTAGGTCGTATTATTATGAATATCATAATAATACGACCTAAAAAAGTCATAAAAATAAAGTTATGCGAATAAAATCAGTTTTACAAGTAAGAATCTTGTATGGAGTTTTGATTTCTCTGTTAATGATTGTTGTCGGTTGTGTGGAAAAAAATGGTTATTATGAACCAGCGGAGCAAACTATAATTGACAACTTGACAAAAAATAAGAGTTGGGAGAGATCTTATCATGCGAAATTAGATAATGGTGAGGAACTTGATATTCAGGAAAGGTGGACTTTTAATAGTAATGGCAATGGTTCTTGTAAAAATATCACAACTTATGCAAATGGAAATGTGGAAGAGAACGTGACTTACTTTCATTGGGCTTTTTCCACACCTGATTTCAGCGTTATTTATATGGACTATGAATTGTTTTGGGAAATAGAAGAACTTACTTCAGACAAGTTGCGTATATACGAAACATATAAAGATCCTGTGACTGTACCCGGACAATCTTACAGAGATTACCAACAGTATGAAGCTGTTGTTTTGAACTAAATTATTGAAATTATTTTGAGACAAAAACACCTCCTATAAAAAAGGAGGTGTTTTTGTTATGGTTGTGTGCTTTGTTTATCAATCAGTAAATTCAGCAACAATCTGTGAGCCTATATCTGAAGGTGCGTGTTTCATTCCTCTGAATTCCCAATACACATTGCTAGAACCAGAATTTTCGGTCCATGTAAATTGCCATTGCTCCATCATAGTTGTACCAGACATAACAACTTTCTTAGGATCGGAACCTCCAGCGCTGCTTCCTGTTTTAGATGCATTTGTTTCACAAATGATCTCAAAGAAGTAGTAAGTGTAATTCATTAGATTTATGTTAATCTGCATGTTGATTCTATTGCCAGCATAGAATGACTGCCATGACTCACTATTATAGGCTAAAGTTAGTCTACCGTAACTACTTCTTGATGATCTCGTTGCAGCCTGATTATTTCTTGTTAATGTGATAGGAGAATCAGATTTGATTTCTCTGATCCATGTTTCTCCATAAGTTGCATAAATAATCTGGTCAACATCTGATCTTTGAGCGACAATCGCAAGTTGGGCATTAAGATTTTTCAATTCGTTCTCATACCTAGCTCTGTTTGCTGGGCTGACTAGTTGCAGTTCTTCCCAATCCTTATTTGTGATATAAGCCATTGGTGAATTTTTTTTGTTTTCGTTGATGTAATATTCACCTAATGTCTTATTCACATCAACAAACTTTGCCAGCACCTGTGCATCTGTTTGATAATCTCTTACACTTGTACTGTCTGTGGGCAAATCGTTGTCTGTACACGATGTTATTGCTATACAAGTCAATAGCATAACAACCCATGAATAAACTTTTTTCATATGGCTATTAGTTTAATGAATAAAACATGTGTTTTCACACAGTGAAGAATTTTTCTTCACCATGCAAATATATATAATTATTATGACTATCATAATATTTTTTTTAGAAAATTCAAGAATAATATAATTTCAAATAGGAATATGTAATTTACATTTTTGTTTGTTTTTACTTTCCGTTCTGCCCTTTTCCTTGCTTTCTGTTTCCTTTGTGTACTTTTTTCATTGCTCCATCTGAGCCCCTTTGTTTTTGAACGGCAAATTTATTTCGGTAGATGGATACGAAAGAATTCCAGACTTAACCCTTTGTTCCGAAAAAAACAACGCCGGACAGTTTCGCTGTCCCCAACATTTTTTGTCGTCCAAAACCTTTCTCAATCCCTCCTTCCATATTGCTGTGTGCCGTAAAAAAGGCTCATAAATTCAGATGGGGCATGAAAAAAAGTCGGTAGAAAGAAAAGGTCATCCCGGATTTTTTTGGCTAAAAAAAGTCGTTAAATCTAGCTGAAGCATAAAATTAGAAGTTTTTTTAAAATAGATATGGTTGAGCGTGTCATTCTTATTGGACACGTTAAGAGCGGCGAAACAACTAATGAAACTATCGAATCCATCCGTTCCGTAAACTTTTGTCATGTTGCGCTTTATCTTCAGTTGTGAGACATCAATTATGAGTGTCCGCTTCTCACTCAATGGCAATTGAATAAATCCATTCGTGCAGCCCATATAGTTGGGTTTTGACCATATTTTATATTTATACAATATTTTTACTTTATTATTTATTAATATAAAAAATATAAAATATAATATCATTATGATTTTTATGATATTTATTTTGTGACAGTTGATTAAAAGATTTATTAATTGGTGTTATTTATTAGTTATCTTAAATCTAACTTAATCTGTTATGTTAAAATTCAAATCATTAAGTTTACTGCTACTTGCATTGGGTAGCTCAACAGGTGCGGCGTATTCGGCACCGACATTCAACGTGAGCAATATAGGTTTTGTTCAGCAGAATGGTTTATGTAAAGGTATTGTAAAAGATACCACAGGAGAAACTATTATTGGTGCGTCTGTAATAGTAAAAGGTACACAAAATGGTACGATTACTGGATTGGATGGAGATTTTTCATTAAGTGGCGTTTCCAAAGGAACTGTTCTTCAAATTTCGTTTGTTGGGTATAAGACCCAGGAGGTTACATGGAACGGCACTCCTCTAAATGTAATACTGCAGGATGACACCCAAAAACTGGACGAGGTGGTGGTCGTAGGGTTCGGCACACAGAAAAAGGTGAACCTGACCGGAGCGGTGGCAATGGTCGGTCCGGAAGAACTGACCTCCCGTCCTGTCGCCAATGTGACCCAAGCCTTACAAGGGCTGGTTCCCGGTATGAATTTCAGCTATGGAAGCGGGGGAGGAAAAGTGGGCAATACGATGGATATCAATATCCGTGGTACCGGAACTTTGGATACCAATGTCGCCAAAGCCTCCCCCCTGGTACTGATAGACGGCATGGAAGGTGACATGAACATGCTGAATCCTAACGACATTGAAAGCATCTCTGTACTGAAAGACGCAGCAGCTTCTTCAATCTATGGTTCTCGCGCTCCTTACGGAGTAATTCTTGTCACGACTAAAAAAGGTAAAGCCGGTAAGGTAAATATCAATTACAGCAACAATTTCAGCTGGTCGAGGGCCATTAATATGCCCAAGATGGTGGATTCCTACAATTATGCTAGATTCATCAACCAGATAGCCATCAATGATAACAACTCCCCCAATTTCAAAGAAGACCATCTGTCTCGGATATGGGAGTATCAACAAGGTCTTCTTGACCCTATGGAAACAACCTTTCCCAGTGAGGATAATCCGACGATATGGGACTGGAGGGGAAATGCCAATGTAGACTGGCTGGACGAATTGTTCGGTGGAACCGGATTCCAACAGGAGCATTCCATCAGTGTCAACGGGGGGTCCGAAAAAGTGCAATATTTCCTTTCGGCTAACTATATGGACCAGAATGGTATTGTCCGATATGGTGATGAAGGAATGCAACGCTATACGGTAAACGGAAAAATCAGTGCGGAACTGGCTCCATGGTTAAAAGCGCACTATAATATGAAGTTTATCCGTAGGGATTTAGATCAACCCTACAAACTGGATGATAACTTGTTCTATTACGATACGACACGCCGCTGGCCTACCCAGCCGGTACTTGACCCCAACGGAAATTATCTGACCGAACTCCCCAAATACCTCATGGGGGGTGGGAATAATACAACACAAACCGATTGGGTCACCCAACAACTGCAATTGGAAATTGAGCCTATAAAGAATTGGAAAACATTTGTAGAATTAAACTACAAAACAATAAATACCATGCGTGACGAAGTCCGTAACAAACTGGAGAAATACAATGTTGCCGGTGATATTTATTATGACAACGGTGAGAAGAACAGCATCTACTCATATTCAGAGCGTACCAATTTTTTCAATACGAACATCTATTCGGAATATACCCGCCAATGGGATAACCATACATTAAAAGGAATGGTCGGTTTTCAGGCAGAGTTGAACAAATACACTAAAGTAGGGGGCAAAAAAGAAGACCTGATCACCGAAAATGTTCCTAACATCAATGTGGCGACAGGAACCGAATATGCTTATGGCAATAAAAGCCATTGGGCTACCGCCGGTTTCTTCGGACGAATCAATTACAACTATGCGGAACGCTATTTAGCCGAAGTGAACCTGCGTTACGATGGAACTTCACGATTTGCCTCTGACAAACGCTGGAATTTATTTCCTTCTTTCTCTTTAGGATGGAATATCGCACGGGAAGAATTCATGGAAGATTTTCAGGATATTGTCAACACATTGAAATTTAGAGGTTCTTGGGGACAATTGGGCAATCAAAACACAGTAAGCCTGTATCCCTATATCCAGACCATGCCTTTTTATCCTGTCACCAATACGAACAAAAACACATGGCTGATAAACGGAGCACGTTACAACGGATCTACTTCCCCTTCCTTAATTTCCTCCGCACTTACATGGGAAACCATGAGTTCATGGAACATAGGATTTGATCTGGGTATGCTGAACAATCGGTTGAATCTGAGTTTCGACTGGTTTGTAAGAACGACATTCGACATGGTGGGACCGGCTCCCGAATTACCGGTCACTTTAGGAACTGCGGTACCAAAGATGAACAATGCCGATCTTCGTTCCACCGGTTTCGAATTGGATTTGTCATGGAGAGACCGGATCAGCGATTTCAACTACGGTATACATTTCTTACTATCCGACGACCGCCAGAAAGTTTTGAAATATCCGAATGAAAGCGGTTCGTTTTCTACATGGCGGGAAGGGCAATACCTGAATGAAATTTGGGGACTGACGACAATCGGTATTGCAAAATCGCAGGAAGAAATGAACGCACATTTGGCTACAACCGATCAAAGTCCGATTGATCCCGGCACCTGGCTGGAAGGGGATGTCATGTATGCGGATTTAAACCATGACAACCAAGTGACTTTGGGAAACACGGAAAACGATCCGGGAGACAAAAGATTAATCGGCAACAGCACCCCGCGTTTTAAGTTCGGTTTGGATCTGGACGCTTCATGGAAAGGTTTTGATATCCGTCTCTTCTTCCAAGGCGTGGCTAAAAGGGACTGGGCATTCAGCAGTAACCATCTCGTTTATTGGGGCAATGCAGGAGGAGTATGGAACTCTGCCGCCTTCGAAAATAATATGGATTTCTATCGTGCCGATGACGGTTCCTATGCAGATTGGCTGGGAGCCAATACAAATGCAAAATTCCCTCGCCTGACTGCTTCCGCAAAAAATAGGCAAACACAGACCGCCTATTTGGAAAATGCAGCCTATATCCGCCTGAAGAATTTCCAACTGGGATATACATTGCCGACATCGTTAACTCAAAAAGTAGGGATTTCAAAAGCCAGAATATTTTTTTCGGCAGAAAACCTATTTACCCTCACAGGACTTCCTTCCGGGATTGATCCGGAAACGCTGGGCAACAATTATGACTATGGTGGACAAGCTAACTATCCGTTGACCCGTACTTTTTCAACAGGCATTAGTGTTAATTTCTGATATGTTAAAAAATAAATATGAAATAGATATGAAACTGAATATAAACAAATACACATTGTTATTGGCAGGAAGTCTTGCCTTCATGTCGTCCTGCAATGATTTTTTAGATAAGGAACCTTTAGATGCAATTACTCCTGAAACATTTCTATGGAATGATGCCGATATGAGTGCGTACATCATCCAGCAATATAATTTCACGACACATTCAGGAGCAGGGCTCGGTATTTGGGCAAACGACAATCATACCGACAATCAATGTAAAGCTGGATATGACACCAAGTGGATACCCGGACAATGGAGAGTAAAGGACCACTATGACAACGATTATGACGATCCATGGTATTTTTCTAATATATATAATTTGAATTATTTTTTGGAAACTGTACTTCCACGTTATGAAGCCGGTGAACTTACAGGAACTGAGACTATGGTGAAGCACAATATCGGAGAAGCCTATTTCCTTCGTGCATGGAATTATTTTTCCAAGCTGAAAACTTTTGGTGATTTTCCTATCATAAAGGAAACACTTTCCGACGAGGAGGAACCGTTGATACAAGCCAGCAAACGTTTTCCACGTAACCAAGTGGCACGTTTTATCTTGGAAGATTTGGATTTGGCCATTGAATTCTTATCGGATAATCCGGATGGTGGAAGCAATCGCATCTCCAGGAAAGTCGCTTATCTGCTAAAGTCGCGCGTTGCTTTGTATGAAGCCAGCTGGGAAACATATCACAAAGGGACAGCATTAGTCCCGGGAGGTTCCGGATGGCCAGGAAAAACAGAAGACTTGGGGAATGATTTTGATATAGATCGGGAGATTTCATTTTTCCTTACCCAATGTAAAGAAGCGGCATCAATGGTAGCGGATAATGTGCAACTGGCCGAAAACAACCATGCATGGGCAGACGGATCGGAAAAAATGAAAAATTCTTATTTCGCCCAGTTTTCTGCTGACGACATGAGCAGTTATCCGGAAATCTTGATGTGGAGAGATTATGATATAGATCTCAGTATACAGCATTCAGCCGGATTCTATCTACGTGTAGGCGGCAATTCCGGATTTACTCGCCAATATGTAGAAACCTTTTTGATGAAAAACGGACTCCTCATTTATGCAAGTGGAAGTGGTTACAGAGGCGACAGATCAATTGATGCAGTTCGTGAAAATCGGGATGAACGATTGCAAATGTTCATGATGAAACCAGGTGAGGTGTTGACGGAAGGAGAGGTGGAGTTTTTAGATACCTTGGATACGGCACCTAACCTTTTGGCCAAGGAAGAGAGCCGTTGTGTTACCGGATATCAGTTGCGCAAAGGTCTTTCCAATCACTGGAGTAGAGATTGGAACCAGTCTTACGAAGGTTGTCCATTGTTCCGTGCAGCAGAAGCTTACCTGAACTACATGGAAGCCTCATGTATGGAAAACGGAGGAAATAGCATTGATTCAAAAGCACAAGGATACTGGAAACAACTACGTGAAAGAGCGGGATTGCCCGGAGATTATAGTGTCACTGTCAATGCTACAGATTTGGGAAAAGAAAACGACTGGGCGGTTTATTCCGGTAAGACACAAATCAGCACACTATTATACAATATTCGACGTGAACGTCGCTGCGAACTAATAGAAGAAGGTTTTCGTATGGACGACCTGAAACGTTGGAGATCCTTGGACCTCCTGGACGGTACGTGGCAACCAGAAGGGATAAATTACTGGGAATCAGATATGGATTATACATCCATGTTTAAGGAAAGAGGAGAAACGGTAAAAAGTGACGGTTCCTCGACAGCCAATGTTTCCTCATCGACAAGAAGCAAGTATCTTCGCCCTTACGAGATTGTTTCCGGTTCCTCCAACCAGATGTGGAACAGTGGATATAAATGGTGTGAGGCACATTACCTCAGTCCTATTTCCATCGTTCACTTCCGCAACACGGCTTCCAGTCCCAACGACATGTCCACATCCATAATCTATCAGAATCCGGGGTGGCCGACAATAGCAGACCAGGGACCGACGAGCAACTGACAGAGAAGAATTGACAAAATACTGACTGTTTAGCGTGAGAGGGCTACTTGCTGATACCTGCCGACGTGATGTTTCCGGGAATTCAGGGTAGCCCGCATTTATTGTAATATTTTTTAATTTAAAAGGATACCAGTTTATGAAAAGAGAAATAATAGCATTGACCGTTTTTATTTTCAGTGGAATGGGGAAATTGTATTCCCAACTGAGTTCCGCACCTCCTTTTATGACCCGTTTCACTCCAAAGTCAGCCGTCGTAACTGATTATGCTTATAAGGATACCATTCCTTCTTATTGTGGATTAATCCGTTTACCCAATGGAAAAATTGCATTTATGACCAAGGAAAATGGGCGTATGGTTCCTTTTTATATCCGGGCAATAGAAACCGGGTACTGGGACACCCGATATGACCCTGACACCGATTATGACAAGATATTTGCCGATATGCGTGAAATGGGTGCTAATACCGCTTACGTCATGATCCATTGGGAAGAAATAGAAATATCGGATAATTGTTTTGATTATACCTTTGCCGACCATATAGTGGAAGCTGCCGCACGTCAGCAGCTGAAAGTGAACTGGATACTTTTTTTACATGCTCAAAAAAACGGGGTTCCTTCCGGTGGTGCGGAGAATATGTGGACTTTCCATCTGGACGATAGGGATTCATGTAATTATACCATGCAATGGCCAATGAAAAACGGTGAAGTTTGTAAAAATGTAAAGACACTGCTCCGGAAAGGGGGAATTCGTCCTCTTCATATATACGGGCATCCGGAAATTTTTTATCGAATTCGCCGTATGTTATATAATCTGGCTGTACATTACCGGGAAAGCAAAACAGTTATAGGAGTACAGTTGGGGAATGAGGAAGGCTTCAGTTTTTTAGATGAAAGTGATTATAATCCTGTAACAAGGAAACTTTATGAGGAATGGAAATTGAAAACCAACAAGACAAATTATCCCCAATTTAAAAAGGAGGCTATGAATTGGTGGTGGAAACAATTTACCTCTTCCTATCACGAAGGAGATCCCTACAAAATCTTATCTTTTAATCTTGACGCGGCTCAAGCCGAAGCCGGTGATCCTGAACGGGTAGCTATGACCGGAACCAGTGCGGCAACTTATTCTGACGGAAATCTGGATGTTATTGGCACCATGTTATACAAACAATGGGGATATAAAGCGCTTCAAGGATTGGATGCTTTTTATAATGAAGGACGTTATAATTATGAACTTCCTATTCTTATTCCTTCCGAGATAGGTATAGGACGCTTCAATTCTTCCAAGGATTTTCGTGGTTTTGTACTCCATTCCCTGGAAAGAGGGGCGCAAGGTTTCGGTGTGTACTGTTATGGGGAAGTGAAAAAAGGATTGCCTGATTCATCAAATGCACGGCAGGAACTGATAAACATGTTTGCCGCCATAAAGGTCAATGAGGATGTCATATATTCTGGATTGCCAGGAGCGGGATATATGCAATGCTACACAACGGATTCTCTTTTCCATATAAGTCATTTGAATGTGAACGGAGAACGGACATTGGCACTTCTATATCATCCGGAGTCCTTTAATGAAGGAGGAGTATCAAGAAAACTGCCGCTTGTTCTTAAAGCAAGGCAGGATGGGAATTATACGGTCACAATTTATAAAAATGGATTGTTCCTGCAAGAAAGACAATTATCTGTTTTGAGGAAAGAAGAATTATCATTAGTTTTATCAGACATTACATCTGAAGATGTAATATTTATTGATATTCATAAATAAACGAACGATGAAAAGAGTACTGTTTACTTCATTTATGGTAGGAGTCGTTGCTTTGGGAGCGCAAGCCCGACAGAGCCTCCCTCCTCATATCGTACTCATACTTTGTGACGATATGGGGTTTTCGGATTTAGGTTGTTACGGCAGCGAGATTCGCACTCCTCACATAGACAGTCTGGCAATGAACGGAATACGTTTCAGCCAGTTTAAAAATACAGGCAGGAGCTGTCCCAGTCGCGCCGCATTGCTGACAGGGCATTATCAACACGAAGTGGGCATGGGATGGATGACGGCAGTGGACGAACACCGGCCCGGATACAGAGGACAGATCAGCCGGGAGTTTCCCACGATTGCCGAGATAATGAAATCCAACGGTTATCGGACATATATGAGCGGAAAATGGCACGTCACGGTGGACGGCGCCTTTGACGCGCCCAACGGCAGTTATCCCGTACAACGTGGATTTGACCGCTATTATGGAGGGCTGCATGGCGGAGGAAGTTATTATAAGCCCGAACCGCTATACAATGATCTGACAAGGATTACCGGATTGCCGGAAAACTATTACTATACTACCGCAATTACCGATTCGGCGGTCAGTTTTGTCCGGCAGCATCCTTCTGACGAGCCTATGTTTTTATATGTGGCTCATTATGCCCCTCATTTACCTTTACAGGCTCCAGCCGAGAGGGTGAAGGAATGTCTGGACCGTTATAAAGTCGGTTATGACGTGCTTCGGGAACAACGGTTTAAACGCCAGAAAGAGTTGGGGCTTGTTCCCAGAGAAATGAAACTGCCTGTTTTCCATAAAGAATTCGGCGGCAAACGTCCGGCATGGACGGACTTGGGCGAACCCCAGCAGCAACAGTGGACCCAAAGCATGGCTACGTATGCTGCCATGATTGAAATTATGGACGATGGTATAGGCAGGCTTGTGGAAGCAGTACGGCAGAAGGGCATATTGGAGAATACGGTATTTCTGTTTCTCAGTGACAACGGTTCGACTAATGAAGGAGGCTTTTTGGGGCAACTGATGGCGGATCTCAGCAACACTCCGTACAGGAGTTATAAACAATGGTGCTTTCAGGGAGGCACCAGCACACCTTTCATCCTTACCTACGGTAATGCAGTCCGGAACAAAATGAAAGGAAAGTTATGCGGCCAACCCGCACACATCATAGACATTCTGCCGACATGCATGGATATGGCTTCCGCACATTACCCTACACAATATAATCATGCCGATTTTCCGGGAATAAGCCTGCTCCCTGCCGTTCAAGGGAAAAAATTGCAGGAACGCACATTGTTTTTTGAGCACCAAAGTTCGTGTGCGGTCATTTCTGGGCATTGGAAACTTGTTCGCGCCAACCGTAATAAGGCATGGGAACTGATCAATCTGGAAAACGACCCGTTTGAGACAAAAGATTTGTCAGAACAGTGCCCGCAGAAGAAAGATGAGTTGGAACAGAAATGGAACGAATGGGCAAAGGCCCACTATGTTTTACCATTGGAAGACAAACCGTGGTCCCAACGTATTAATTATTATAAACAACTTTATCCAAACCAGAGAGGAGAGGAATAACTGATATTTAACTGTCATTCAAATACCTATGAGACAACAATTGCAAAATTGGAAAATTATATTTTTCCTGCTGATTTTTTCCCCATCAACGATGTGGGGAAACCGTCAGCCATCTTATTCCACGGCCGGTTTTTATGCCTTGTCTGAAACCGGACGGAACGTTTACAGTATGAATCCAGCATGGCGTTTTCATAAAGGAAATGCAGAAGGGGCCGAACGGGCCGGCTTTAATGACAAGGATTGGGAAATCGTATCGCTTCCCGACGGGATAGAGTATCTTCCCACTGAAGCCAGCGGATGTGTCAATTATCAGGGGGAGGTATGGTATCGTAAGCATTTCACCCCTGAAAAAACATGGAAGGGCAGACAGCAGTTCCTGCACTTCGAGGCTATTATGGGCAAATCCAAGATATGGGTGAACGGACAATTACTGAAAGAGCATTACGGGGGCTTCCTGCCGGTCATTGTCAATGTCACTCCGTATCTGAAATACGGGCAGGACAATGTTATCGCTGTGTGGGCGGACAATAGTGACGATCCTTCCTATCCCCCCGGAAAAACGCAGGACATGCTGGATTTCGCCTATTTCGGCGGCATCTACCGGGATTGCTGGATGATAGTACATAACAATGTGTTCATCACCGATCCCAATTACGAGAATGAAACGGCGGGAGGCGGGCTGTTTGTCTCCTATGACAGGGTCTCTGACATGTCGGCGGAAGTCTGTATAGATACGCATGTCCGCAATGTTTCCGGAAAGCCGTTCCGGGGAAAAGTTGTATGTGAACTGTATGACCGTGATGACAGACAGGTTTTCTGTATGGAAGAGAAGCTGTCCGTAAATAATGGAAAGGCTGAACAGACATCCGGCAGGATGGAAGTGAAAGCCCCTCATCTGTGGTCCCCGGACTCGCCTTACCTGTACCGATTGCATGTATATGTAAAAAATAAGGATGGACAGACCATTGACGGTTATTACCGACGTATCGGAATCCGCAGCGTTGAGTTCAAGGGGAAGGACGGCTTTTGGCTGAATGGAAAGCCTTATCCGGAACCTTTGATAGGAGCCAACCGGCATCAGGATTTTGCGGTAATCGGGAATGCCCTTTCCAATAGCTTGCATTGGCGCGATGCAAAAAAGTTGCGGGATGCCGGATTCAGAGTAATCCGCAACGCCCATTATCCTCAAGACCCCGCTTTTATGGATGCTTGTGACGAACTGGGGCTTTTTGTCATTGTCAACACACCAGGCTGGCAGTTCTGGAACGATGCTCCTGTTTTTGCTCAACGGGTATATGACGATATCCGCAACATGGTGCGTCGGGACAGAAACCATCCTTGCGTATGGTTATGGGAACCGATCCTGAATGAGACATGGTATCCTGCCGATTTTGCCCAAAATGTGGTGGACATTCTGAAAGAAGAATATCCTTATCCCTATTGTTATGCAGGTTGTGATGTTACAGCGCGTGGTCATGAATATTTCCCCGTTCATTTCACCCATCCGGTAAACGGACAGGGAGGGGCGTTCAACACGGATAAGCTTGATCCTAAAATCAGTTACTTCACCCGTGAGTGGGGAGATAATGTGGACGACTGGAATTCTCATAACTCGCCTAGCCGTGTCAACCGTTCATGGGGAGAGGCGCCTATGCTGAAACAGGCTCAGGGGTACGCCAGGACAGACTATCAATATACATGTTATGATGTCCTGTATCGTAATCCCCGGCAGCATATGGGCGGTTGTCTGTGGCACTCGTTCGACCATCAGCGCGGTTATCATCCTGATCCCTTTTACGGAGGCATCATGGATGCGTTCCGCCAGCCTAAACTATCATATTATATGTTTAGTTCGCAACGCCCGTCTCGTCCAAATCCGGAACTGACAGCCGACAGTGGACCTATGGTCCATATTGCCAATGCGATGACTCCGTTCTCGCCGGAAGATGTGACAGTTTACAGCAATTGCGACGAAGTACGTCTGACCTGCTGTAAAGGCGGAAAACAATATGTTTATCACAAGCCGAAAGTGCAGGAAGGTATGCCGTCTCCTGTCATCACATTCAAGGGAGTTTTTGATGTAATGTATGACAAACAGCTCTCCCGCAGTAGGAAACAGGCTGACTCCTATCTGCTGGCTGAAGGACTGGTAGACGGTAAAGTGATGGCAACTCACAAGGTGATGCCGGCACGACGGCCGTCCAAACTGCTGTTATGGGCCGATGACGAGAAGGTGGAGATGACAGCTGACGGTTCCGATATGGTGACTGTGATTGCTGCGGTGGCTGATGATAACGGAAACATCAAGCGTCTGAACAATTACGAGATTAAATTTGAAATAGAAGGTCCGGGACAACTGGTTGGCGATGAACGTACTTTCACAAACCCCCGTCCGGTTTTGTGGGGAACCGCACCGATACTTGTCAGGGCCACTACTGTTCCGGGGGAGATAAAAATACGCGCATCGGTAGTATGGCAGGGCAAGCATACACCTGTTCCTGCGGAATTGGTAATAACTACCTGCAAGGCGGCCCATACATTAATCGCTGACAAGGAAGAGTTGAAAAAGACGGAGAAAGAAAATGGACATACTGGAACCGGAACTCGGATTTCTTCCTCTGATTATGAAAGACAAATACGTGAACTGCAACAGGAAGTGAACCGCCTGCGATTGAAGGAAGTGGAAACACAACAAAGTGAGTTTGAGTGATATAATTAACAGTTTTATCTAAAGACAATAAAATATTTGTTAAGGAACGGGATTGTTTTCAATAATCTTGATAGTAAAAACAATCAAAATGAAAATTTTGTCAAAAAAAACTTATCGCAAAAAAGTTGTTCCCGTTAAAACTGTTAGATGATTTACTCTTGGAATTTCATGGAAAAATAAAGGGGATGGTGGGTATTTCCGACTGAAAAATCAGAATAAAAAAGTTATTATGTTATGAGAAAATTCAACTTTTTTATAGTCATTGGGCTATGGATAGGAACAGTAACGAGTATGGTCACCCAGAATCGTCATGAAAAAGACAAGTTATATAACATTTTGGAAGCCTGTTGCTTGGAGCATATAGGGACTTTCAGCCGCCGGTACATCACGCTCGAAGAAACATTGCTTCATTGCCTGAACGGTTTCAATGAAAATGCAGCTATTCCGAACCATTGCCAATCTCTACAAGACTATTTTTTACAGGTATACGCATGGTAACGCTAATCCCCGGCAGAGATATGTACATAAAAAAGCGGTTCCGGAATAATCGTCCGGGACCGTTTCTATCAATTTCAAGTTACATCAGTCCCTTTTCAAGTCAAAATACAGCAAACGCGTTTCCAAGGGTGCGTCTTGTGGAATGTCATAATATTGCTTTTCTATCTCTTCTGTCTTGTATAGAGGAAGAAAGCCGTTTTTATCGTAATACTTAAGCACCTTTTCCTCGTTGTACGCATCCACCACGATAAAGCGGCATCCCGTTTTATTGTCCTCATGGCGAAACCAATCTTTTATAAAGGCCATCAGTTGCTGCCCTACATGGCTCAATGTGCCCTGATATTCTCGATTTATCCCCAGTCTTCCTATCAATACAGCCGGATAGCTACGTTCACGTTTAGGGTTTACGATATTACGTTGCAAGCGATTTTTGTCATTGGAAGAATTAATTTGGTCTTAATACTATCATTAGCCAAGGTAAACAACGCTACAATACGGTGTGGAAATTCAGTCGTCACCCAACAGTAAGTTTTCCCCAAAAGTTCATCCGCATATAAATCGGCATCATGAAGGAAAAAATCATCAAGATCATCCTCATCACAAGTGAAAGGAATACAATTTTCCCGTACTTCCTTGTTATAGGCAAGCATAACGCAATCATCGTATAAAGAAATCCCGTCCACTGTTAGTTGAATCGGAATGAACGGGATTTTTCTAATACCTTTTGTAGCCGTTTCTTGGCCGCCACGGACAGCCTTGGAGTTACCTTTACGGCATTCTTTTCTGCACTACGCACGAAATCTTCTGCCGTAGCACCTTCCAAAACCGGAATATTCTTAATTGTTATAGCCATAGTCATTAATTTTATGCAAATGTACTACTTTATTGCCATCAACAAAATGGTGCTCATAGTTTAACCATAACAGGAGTAAGTCAATAGTACATGTCAGCCTATTGGTAATAGCTTCAACTTAGGGCTCCATCATTACACATCGGCATAAATGTATGAAAATCATCGACAGTTTACTTACCGATATTAACCGTAAAAATACTCGTATTCTTCCGATATAATCTTAAAAAGAATCGTCATATTCAGAAGAGGTTTTCTTCAAATATAAAATCTGATAATCGTATTCATCGTCTGGATAATTGGCTTTCCATACGAGTTCATCATCTGTCAATTTTTGGATTGTAACCTTTTTGTTTTCACCGTGATATTTCAATCTTATCCATTTTTCTGCACCATTATATTCATACGTACCTTCATCCGTATAGGTTGGAGAAAAGTGTATTAAAGTTCCATCTTTCTGAAAAGCCCATTTTGCCCATTTCGACCAATGATCCGGAACTACTTCACCATCTTTGTAAGATTCTCGGTTTACTTCTTCCCATGTACCCCAAAGCAATGACATATTTTCATTATTTATGCCACTATCTTTGTTGTCACCATTATCATCGCTACAAGCTGAAGAAAAGACTAAGCTAAGTAAACACAGAAAAATAACACAACATTTTTTTTTCATAATGAAATGCCCTTTAGGTTTGTTATTTTACGAAATCGCTATAAATATAGGTAAGTTTATAAGGCTCTGTTTCTGAAGAACCTTCGAAATCATCAAAAATCAGCTGTTTGCCATCTAAGTAGTTCACTCTCATTTTTCCATTAATATCACCAGATAAGTACATATATCTAGCAAACAGATACTCGTCATTCCAATCAGATGGTGAATAAGTATTTACTTCATAGTTACCTTTAAACTCGGTGTCTGTAGCTGTTATTATATATTCTTTATTCGCTTTGAAAGTAATGGATATACTAGCCTCAGTATTGAGCCATTTTCCGATAAGTAATTCGTCATTCGGACAGTTCCAATATCCTCTAGTGTAAACATAAGCTGTTCCCCCGGAAGAAATACCTGTCCATTGGTTAATATCAAAATCGTTGACAGTCCAAATCCAGCTACCGCAGGTCGTGGTCATATATTTCGTATCAGGATTATATTTCCATTTTCCGACTGTATATCCGGTAGTATACTTTCCATCCATCAAACAAGTTCCGTCACTTAAGAATATGAAATCTGGTTTTCTTGAACTGGTATTCCATCTGCCAATCCATTGTCTAGTCGATTTATATTTGTTAATAATAGTTTCACTTTCCTTATCTAAGTTTGCAGAAGGAAGATCTTCGTCTGTAATGTTTTCATCATTATCATTTCCACAGGAAATAAGATTGAAGCAGATTATAAACAGTAACGCTTTTTTCAAAAGAAAATTAGATTTCATAATTCTTTCACATTTACGAGTTCTCCAGTCCCCAAAAAACTCTAATTAAACCACGAAGCGTGGAACTGCAATGCCACGTCTTTAATGGAGGTCCTGAGAAAACCTTTACGAACAGATGTAGTAATAGCAGCCCACGCTATAACGTGAGAACCACTATGCTATCCTTGTTCGTAATTAGAAATTTCTCAGGTTTCCATTAACAAGATAAGCATAACGCTTCTTTCTTTTCTAATATGTCTTGGAAAGAGTTTCCCCAATCCGATTGCAAAAGTAGCTATATTCTATGAAATATTTCTACTATACAAAGATTTTCTTCACACAAGAATAAAATTTGCACACATTATATTTTCCCTTCTTTTTTGTTTGATAATCAATTTTAACTGACACAATCTGCGATTTGTACGATTATCCTAGCCATATTACATATCTCTCGTCATTCTGTCGTCACTTCCTTGCCGGTTGGATTTTCCCATGCAAAGGTACAGCGGTCATCCGGCGTCAAGCACCACTGTGCTAACGGCTCATGGATTTTCCCGGCAGCCTTCCGCAAATCGAAGATGGCCTTTTAGCCCCCGCCTCGTACCTCGACGGGTTGGGTATTCCGTGAAATTCCCCGGCCGTTTGCTTGCCTTTCCGTCCTTTCCCAGCTGTCTGGCTTGCATGTAAAACCTCTCCCGCCAAGGAAGCCGAAAGGCTTCCGAAGGGAGGGAAAAGAAAAATAAGTTCAACAAATTAAAATTCAAGGTTATGCACAGCAAGATTTTTCAAATTACCCTAACACGGGTGGACAAGGACAACTACCTGAACGAGGACACCCTCATGCAAAGCGATGACAGCTTTTTCGATTATTGCGCCGAGATTGACGACGAGGAACGCCAGTTCCATATCGACAACTTGGTAAACAACATTCTGCCCAAAGGCATGTTCGAGCTTGTTTCCGACGATACCATACGCTACAAAGGCGGTGCAAAACAATGGCGGGAAGATTTCGTTACCGACATTCAACGCAGGGCGGAAGCCATTACCCCCGACAGCGTGCAGGACTGGATTGGCCCGGTCTATCAACTTGAAAAGTTTCTGAAAAACCCGCTCGATACCGCTTACTGGTTCTACATGGACGCAGAGAGCTTCCAGTCCTATGCCGAACAATCCTACGAGTTCCTGCGGCAAGTATGTGAATATGAACCCGGCACGCTGCTCTACATCGGCGGTGTCATCGACTATCATTTTTAATCTCAAAAACGCTGAACGATGAAAGGTACAGAACATTTCAAACGGACTATCAAGGAATACTTGGACGGCAAGGCACGGACGGATGAACTTTTCGCCGTCTCCTATGCCAAAGAAAACAAGAACTTGGACGATTGTATCACGTTCATTCTCAATCAAGTCAAGGCAAGCGGCTGTAACGGAATGACCGACGACGAAGTGTGGTCGCTCGCCATTCATTACTATGATGAAGACAACATCGACGTAGGTAAACCCATCAGTTGCAGCGTCGTGGTCAACCACAAGGTGGAGCTGACCGAAGAAGAAAAGGCACAGGCTCGAAAAGACGCGCTGAAAGCCTATCAGGAGGAAGAAATGCGCAAGATACAGCAACGCCACAGCAGACCGAAGCCGACCGCCAAAGCTGTACAGAATACCCAAACGGAACTCTCACTCTTCGATTTCTGACTATGAAAGCACGGACAAAATTTCAGCATCAGGTAGTAGCCGCCAACGGGCGGTTGCTGCCTATCACGGAGAAACAGGCAGAATGGGCGTTCCGGCATACCGTCGGACATTACGCTTTTCGTACACCGAGCGGACAAACGACCTGCCTCGATTGTGGCCATAAGTGGAACGAGACAAAGGCGAAGCGTTGCCATTGCCCGAACTGCCACGCCAAACTGACGCTCAAAGACACGCTTTGCCGCAAGACAGACGAGAAAAGCTATTTTTCCGTCATCACCACGCAGGACGGATTTCAGGTGCAGCGGATTTTCAGAATGAATGTCTGTTACCGCAAAGGCGGGAACGCTCGGACAGACGTGTGCGAAGTGGCGAGATACTGGTTGGACGAGAACGGGAAAACCGCTTTGACAGCCTTGCAACGGACAATGGGGTGTTATTTGGACAGCTTTCTGTACGGGTCGGGATTGGAACTGCGGAACGACAATTACGTGTACCAACGCATAGCCGACTGTTATGTCTGTCCGGGCTACACGGTTATCCCGAAGTTACGGCGCAACGGGCTGAAAGGGTCGTTTGCCGACATCGCCCCGCAAAAGCTGATGAAAGCCCTGCTATCGGACAGCCGAGTGGAGACAATACTTAAAAGTGGACGCAAACGAGACCTCAAGCGCTTCATCGACCACCCGCAGGATTTGGATTTCTGTTGGCCGTCCTACAAAATCGTGTTACGCCGGAAGTATCGGATAACGGACATGGGAATATGGGTGGATTATCTCCGTATGCTCGACAGATGCGGCAAGGACTTGCACAACGCCCACTATGTTTGCCCCGCCGATTTGAAAACCGAGCATGACAAGTATCAGAACAAGGTACGTATTCTCCAAGAGCAGGAAAAACGCAAGGAGCAGATGAAACGGGCGAGGGAAAACGAGGCACGTTTCAGGGAGTTGAAAGGCAAGTTCTTCGGTTTGGAGTTCACGGACGGGACGATAGTTGTCCGTGTACTGGACAGCGTGAAAGCCTACTACGACGAGGGTAATGCGTTACATCACTGCGTGGGACAGTGCGAATATTACCTCAAACCGGATACGCTGGTATTCTCCGCACGGATAGAGGACAAGAGGGTCGAGACCGTAGAGTTGAGCCTCGAAACATTCAAGGTGTTGCAGTCGAGGGGGCTGTGTAACAAAAATACGAAATACCACAAGCGGATTATGAACCTCGTACATAAGAACATCGCTCTTATCCGAAAGCGCATGGCCGCCTGATACCGGCTGCAGAAGTTATATCGGGCAACCACCTGCCAATCGGGACAGGTGGTTGTTCATATTTTCTCCATTGCCGCCAGACCTTTTGTAAGAGACGGGCTATTTTATTTCAATAGCCTGTTTATCAATTCCGTTTTTACGATCTCGTAAGCCTTGTAAAGGGCGAAAGTCGTGTCGGGACGCAAAAAAGTCTGGAATCCGTAAGGAAATCCGGGGCTTGCATCTTGGACAAGTACGGAAGGCAATGTGCTTCCGACACCCGTTTTACGGATATCAAACAATAAATCATTTGGCGAAGTTTGTAAGGTAAAGGCTGAGTAAAATAGAGTTCACCGCCCTATACGGGCGGTGGCATGTTTATTTTCTCTATATCTTTCGTATTCCTTTCCCTTTTATATTTGCTTTTTAATTCTTCCTGGTGTTGGAGAGACATTTTATTTTATTCTGCGGATTCGTATCGTGTCTTGCTATTTTTTTGCAAAATATGTCTTGCTATTTTCCTGCAAAAAACTTGCAAAAAAAAGATACGCATAGTCAAACAGAAAAAATGGAACGACTCTCCGAGAGCAATGAAACAGGAGGAAATAAGAAAAGGAAAATATAAGAGGAGTTGTAAATCATAACGTTATTGATTCTCGCCTTTGTTGTGATAATTTTTTAGAAGATTTCTGTGTTTTTAATGCTATTATTTTTGTCTCTTTTTCTCGATGGCTTTAGTTCGAATGAGAAATAGTTTGGATATCTATTAATATACTATGTTATTTGAATATCGTTTTGACTTATCGATATGTTATTGAATAAAACTATTTAATAATGAGCTTATTTTTCAATTGTATCCCCATCTTACATACATACTTCCCCAAGCAAACCCTGCTCCAAAAGCTGTAAAAAGAAGATTATCTCCTTTTCTTAATTTGTTTTCGAAACTCCATATACATAAAGGTAAGGTTCCGGCACTACTATTGCCAAAATGTTCTATATTTATCAGAACCTTATTTAATGGAATATCTAGGTGGTGGGAAACAGATTCTATAATTCTAATATTGGCTTGATGGGGAACAATCCAGTCAATATCCTCATGTTTTAAATGATTTCTTCTTATGATTTGTAAACATGCATCTGTCATGTTTTGAATTGCATATTTGAATACAGTTCTCCCTTCTTGATGTAAATAGTACATTTTATCATCTAAAACAGATTGGCTAAAAGGGTAAACAGATCCCCCAGCTTTTACATGCAAAAAGGGTAAACCTTTTCCATCAGTCCGTAAATAAGAATCAATAATTCCCATATTTTCTGTAGTTGGTTCTATAAGAAAAGCTCCTGCTCCATCACTAAAAATGGGGCAAGTTTTACGGTCATTATAATCAATTATGGAAGACATTTTATCTGCTCCTACTATAATAATTTTTTTTGTATTTTTTTAGGCTGATAAAAGCTGCGGCAGTTTCCATTAAATAGAGAAAACCACAACAAGCAGCTTCTACATCGAAAGCAAAAGCATTTATCAATCCTAACTTATCGCATAGTATTGAAGCCGTCGAAGGAATTTGATAGTCTGGAGTGCTTGTCCCAACCATGATTAAATCAACTTCTTCCGGTTTAGTATTTGTTTTTTCTAGTAGTTGTTTTACAGCCTTACGTGCCATATAAGAAGTGCCTAAACCTTCTTCTTTTAAAATGTGTCTTTCTTGTATGCCAATACGACTTATGATCCATTCATTAGTTGTTTCGAGTTTGCGTGAGAGTTCATCATTAGAAAGGATATAATTGGGAACATAACCTCCCACCCCTGTTATTACTGCATTTATTGTTTCCATTTTTATTGAATTTTTATGAATGGTCTATAAAATTTTATTATATAGCGAATTGTATTACACATTGTTTTTACAACTGTAAGTAATGCTGTTGTATATGAGAAGCGTCCACTTTCTGGAATGAAGAGGTAAATCTTTTCTCCATTCTTTAATTTACCAGAATGAAAGAGCTCTTCAAGCATAATGTAAATTGAAGCGGCACCCACATTGCCCACGTAAGTTAAATTTGTGAACCACTTTTCTTGCGTACAATTTATTCCTGCGTTCACCATACCTTCCATCAATAGATTATAAAAGAACATTGAAGATATATGAGGTAGAAAATAGTTAACATCTGTTTCAAAAGATAAGGAGTGTTTCTCACTACTATTTTTTATATGTTCTACGGCTTTTTTTACCACAAATTCTCCTAGCTGTCGTACATCTTGTTTAATGGAGAATATGGACTTGGATAACCACTCCTGTTCTGACATTGTCTTCCAGCTAACTAAATCTCCATTTTTGTCTTTTTCCGCACCTTGATACATACATGCTTTTAGCTCATTAGCGAATGAGACAGATTCTATCCATTCTATTTTTAGAGATAATTCTCCTTCTGGCCGATTGGAGAGTAGCATACATCCTGCACCATCAGATAGCATCCAACGGAGAAAGTCTTTTTCAAAGGCAATAAGTGGATTTTTTTCGATCTGTTGGAGCTTTTCGTATTCCCCTTCAAAGTTTTTGGCAAGCATCAAGGGGGATATTAACTCTGAAGCTCCACATACAGCGTTGCTTGTTGCACCGGAAGCAACGGATAAATAAGCGTATTGTAAAGCATGTGCTCCAGCACAACATACTCCAGATGGAGACATAATCGGGATAGGAAGAGCTCCTTCCAGCAGTCCATGTACCATAGCAGTGTGGGATGGTAGGATTTGGTCAGCACTAGAAGTTCCGCATGTTAGAAGCTCTATATCTTTTGCAGTAAACTTGTCATCAAACATCTGTTTAATAGCAAGTGCCATCATCTCTGCGTTACTATATTTAATGCTTCCATCTTCGTCAACAGAATAATATCTTTTTTCGATACGGTTCTGCCTCAAAATAATGGGCCTTACACGTGATGGTTTTCCTCCGATCATTCCTAGGCGTTTTTCCATCTCGTCATTCTTTACGACTTTGTTGGGCAAAAATTTTGCCATTCTAGTAATAAACACGTTTTTTTCCATACTTCTTTTTTTAAAAGGTTATTATTTATTTCTTAAAAAAGCCACAACTGGACTAATAATTATGATTGTACATAATAGCCATATTCTAAATATTAGGAGCTTTATTGTTCTATATTTATTATTTCTTTTGACGATAAATTGAGCCCACCATTTAAATTTTTTGACTACATATTGTTCTATATCTGCTGATATAAACTTGCTCTTGTTGTATGGATAAGTTTCTACTGATGGGCAGGTAAAACAATTGAGCAATATCTTTCCATATTTTGCAGCATTCTTTATTTCGCATTCTGGAACTCCCGGTTCTGGAAAAGAAAACAATTTTTTATTTCCTGTAAAAAACCAGTGTAAAATGGATATGGAACCAATTAGATTTCCTCCTGCGCTGCCAAAGACATACCGTCCCTTAATAATTCCTCCTATTTCTAATACCCGTTGTTCCATTGCTTTCATTGCTGGCCGCCAACAATTTCTACAATCCATAATTAGATATACTTTTTTATGTTTTATTAAATCAGAAAAATCTTGCGTATAACTAAATGTAAACATAGGGAGAGACAAATGTAAGAACCAAGTTTGAAATCCTAAAACAATAATGTCATAACTCCTCTTTTCAGGTAGTTTGTAGGATATTTCACAAGGAACTTGTAATACGCTTTCTGGAAACATATCAAACATGCTTGTCCAAGTTAAAGGAAAAGTGTAACATGGAGTTTTGATTTCAACATAGTCTACATGCGAATCTGCTGATATGGGCAGTAAGAAATTCCTTAGTATTTCTGTTAATTGTCCTGTTTGTGAATAGTATATAACCAATACGTTTTTCATAGAGTTGTTTCATCACTTTTTATTAAGTTATAAAATTTTATATAGGATATTTTAATATCTTCAATTTTGAGACCACGTTTAAAAGCTCTAGCTAGTCCTAAACCGTAAGGTAACATGGCAAAATATTGAGAAACAAATTCAACATCAGTATCCTTTTTAATTTCTCCATTTTTTAGAGCTAGCCGTACAATAATTTTCCAAGTACTTAATTCTTGTTCTATTAATTGATTCACTAGCTCCATAAAGCCTTCATAATGTTCACCAACTTGAAATATTAGTTTGAAGAAATAATAATCTTTCTGTTTGTCTGATATGACTTCTTTGAACAAACTAATATAACGTGTCCTAAATTCCACCGATGTGTTAATAGCATCTAATAAAGTTAGTGCTTTTCCGGATGGTATGATGGAGAAATTGGAAAAGGCAGGTAAGAGATAAATTCTCACGACTTCTTCAAAAATTTGTTCTTTATTAATAAAATGATGGTACATAACTCCTCTTGAGCATCCTACTGAGTTCTGTATCTCTTTCATCGTAACTTCTCTATAGCCACGTGTTAAGAACAATATCATTGCCTTTCTTAATATCTCATCTTTAAGTGTACTCATAATATATTTTTTGTTTTGTTTGCAGACTGACTGGTCGGTCTTTTGTTGTAAAAGTATTAGTATCTATTGATTTTACAAAATATTACTCAAAAAATATTGATTGAATTAACATGTTTTTATCAATTGAAATGTGATGAATATTTTGTTATACATTGTAATTGTATAGTAGGACTATATAAAAAACAAATTAACAGATTAAAATGTTTATTTGTTTTTATTATACACCATTCCTTCTTCTGTATTCTTTAGGGGTTATTCCGCAATGTTTTTTAAAGTATTTACTAAAAAAAGAGTTGTTAGGGAAATTGAGTTCATCTGCTATTTGTGTAATTGTTTTACTTGATGTTCGAAGTTGAATTTTTGCTTCTAAAAGAATATAGCGGTTAATCCAGTTATGTGCGCTCTGCCCGCTTATTTTTTTTATTATATCCGATAAGTATTTAGGAGATATGAACAGTTTTTCTGCATAGAAATCCAGTTTCTTGTTCTTTTTGTAATTTTTGATAATTAATTGGATAAAATGGCTGAACAATTCCTCTTTTCGCTCTCTTTTATTATTGGCTTTATCCAGATTCACAATTTCCGCAATATAATATATCATGGATTGCAGAATGGAGCGGATAATCTTGTCCCGATAGGGCGAATTGTCTTCAAGATGCTGGATAAAGAAATTATAGAATCCTTGTATCCTGGCACACTCTTGTGCAGAGAGGTTTAGACAGGGATACTGTTGTATATGCAGAAAAACAGGCAGTATATCTTCTATCTGTGGAAAGGCTTCTTCAATGAATCGTTGTGACACAATTATGAAAAGCCCTTTGACATGATCGGATATTCCATTATGCTGTAAAATATCCTCCGGCAAGGTGATGATCAGATTCCCTGCTGAAACATGATGTTCTATCATGTTTATTTCAACGGTTAAATCCCCGTATAGACATAGACTTATCGCCAATGCTCCCAATTTTATGGGATATCCTTTTTCTATTCCCAATTGCTGGAGATCATTCATTACGATAAAATCATCATTGATACAATTAATGCCTCCTACTAGATTGCGAGTCATCGGTATATCCAGTTTCTTTAAATTTTTCATATCATTCCAAATTTTAGCCACAAATATAGTCTGTTTTATTTCCTAAACAATAGAAAACGGGAAATTGGAACATATTCTTCGGAGAAAGGAAAATATCTTTTTCGCCAATTCTATGGAACTTTGGCGCAAGAATTAAAATAAAAAACTTATGAAGCAACTATTTACCATTTTAAATTTATGCGGGCTGTTGCTGTTTGCCGGCTCGTGTTCTTCATCGGGAGGCTCGGAGAAAGGAGCACCCTTGGTGAAAATAGATACGATAAGAACGAGTGTTACTGTGGATGAAGTCAATTATCCGGGTCTTGTCAAAGCCGGAGATGATCTGGCTTTGGCTTTTAAGGTAAGCGGACAGCTTGAAAGCGTACTTGACCGGGAAGGAACTCCCGTAAAAAAAGGAGATTTGATAGCTTCTATTGACACGCATGATTACGAGGTCCGATTGAGTGCGGCCGAAGCGGCTTGGTCGCAGGCAAAGACGGAATTTGAAAGGATAACCGAACTGTATGAGGCGAAAACTATGGCTCCGAACGATTTTGAAAAAGCACGGGCATCCTTCATACAGGTGGAATCTAAATACCAGTCCGCCAAAGACGCCCTGTCTTATACCCGACTTTATGCCCCGTTTGACGGATATATACACGGTATATATCATTGTGGTGGAGAGATTGTCCAGACCGGGACACCGATAGTGGGATTCATTAGCAAAGATAATCTTGAGATTGAGATCAACATTCCTGTCCGGGATTATAAAAGACTGCAAAACCTGAAAGAGGCCAAAATACTCCTTGGCGGTAGTATTATGGGAATCCGGATGAAATCCGTCAGTCGTCAGGCCAATGCGAACCAGCTTTATAAAATGCGGTTCACGCTTTCTGATATTCAGAACGCAAGTACCCTGACTGCAGGTATGAACTGCCGGGTAATCCTTTCCTATGATGAAACGGGAAAGGATTCAGTCCGGATTCCTCTGTCCGCTATATGTAAAAGAGACCAAGAGAGTTATGTCTGGAGGGTGGATGAAAGGATGAAAGTGAGCATGTCTCCTGTACATATTCTGAAAATAGACCGTACCGGTGCAATTGTCAGCGGCCTGGCAGACAATGACCGGATTGTCGTTACAGGTGTAAACGGGTTGTCTGAGGGACAGACTGTTGAGAAAATGCCTGCCGTTTCAAAAACTAATATAGGAAATATGCTATGAAAAGTCTGTCGGAATATGCGTTGGAAAATAAGGCGATAGTCAAACTTTTTATCGCCGTTCTTGTAATAGGAGGTTTGTGGTCTTTCTATTCCATGAGCAAAATGGAAGATCCGGAAATTACGGTCAAGCAGGCATTGGTGATGACCGTTTATCCGGGAGCGGATTCCCATCAAGTGGAAATGGAAGTGTCGGACAAGTTGGAGAAGGCTATCCGGAAAATGGGTGATATTGATTATATAGAGTCGAAGTCCATGAATGACCTTTCTCTGATAAAGGTGGTAATGAAGACAACCGTTCCCAACAGTGAAATGGAACAGAAATGGGATGTGCTACGGAAAAAAATTGTGGATATCCATCCGTCATTGCCTGCCGGAGCGTCGGTGCCGCAGGTGCTTGACGATTTCAGTGCCGTTTACGGTATGTTCTACACTGTTACGGCGGACGGCTTTTCTGACAAGGATATGATACGTTACATGCAGTTTATCCAGCGGGAGCTGATAAACATCGAAGGCATACGGAACGTCGAGATATATGGAACAGCTACGCCTTGCATCAACATCAACATCGACAGGGAGAGAATGTCACGCATGGGGATACTTCCGGCAGAAATTATCTCCACTCTGCAAGGACAGAGTAAAACCGTATATGCCGGATATTTCAATAGTGGGAACAACCGTTTGAAAGTGCAGGTTTTGAATACGCCCCGCTCCGTAGAGGATATTCGTAACTTGGTCATAGAAGGACACGAGAAAGATCAATTTAGGTTGAAGGATATCGCCGATGTGGAGAACGGTTATGAAACCCCACAACGAAATGCCATGAAATACGACGGAAGGAAGGCATACGGAATTGCCCTCGCTATGGAATCCGGCTATGATATTCTTAAAATCGGCCGGATCGTTACCCAAAAGATAAATGAACTGAAAGAGGACTTGCCTGCCGGTTTTGCGTTCAATAAAGTCTTCTATCAGCCGGAGCGGGTAAGCGAAGCCATTGGTACATTTATTGTCAACCTGATTGAATCTGTCGTGATCGTTATACTGGTCCTTATGTTCACAATGGGATTCCGTAGCAGTGTGATAATCGGAGCCGGACTGGTCATTACCGTATTGGGGTCATTCGTTGTCCTCTATTTCTTTGACGGGACATTGCAACGGGTTTCACTGGGGGCCTTCATCATTGCGATGGGAATGTTGGTGGACAATGCGATTGTAGTGGTTGACGGTATCCTTGTGGACAGCAGCAGAGGAATGAAAAAGCCGGAATCGCTGGTTCATACGGCCAATCTCACGGCCCGTCCTCTACTGGGGGCCACGTTAATTGCCATAATAGCTTTCATGCCTGTCTCATTATCCCCGGATATGGCAGGTGAATATGCCCGTGACCTCTTTATAGTTCTGGCCGTTTCGCTTCTGCTAAGCTGGGTACTCGCACTGATACATGTTCCCGTCCATGCCGGGAGTTATCTCAAACTGGAATCTCCTGCGGTCGGACAGGATGTCTTTGACACCCCTTTGTACAGAAAGTTCCGGAAAATGTTGCTGTTGCTTTTGAGACATAAGGCTATTACCATCTCCTGCATTGTAGGGCTGCTTGCCGTCAGTGCGGTATGTTTCCAGTTTCTGCCGCAGACTTTCTTTCCGGATCTGACCTACAACCAGATTTATATGGAATATAAAATGCCGGAGGGAACACGCATTGAAAAGATAGAGGCCGATCTCAAAGAGATAGAGGATTATTTGAAAGGACGCGGCGAGGTTACCCATGTCACGACCTCTTTGGGTGGAACTCCGGCACGTTACAATTTAGTCCGTTCCGTAGCGGACCCAAGTCTACGCTATGGTGAACTTATCATTGATTTCAGAAGCTATGAGGACATAGACAAGTGTATGCAGGAACTCCAGCAATATTTGAGTGCCCGCTATCCTGATTCTTTTGTCAGGCTGAAGAAATATAATACGATGTATATGGATTTTCCTATAGAGTTGCTGGTTTCAGGTCCCGACCCCCAGGTCTTGAAAGATTTAAGGAGCCAGATACAGAATATTATGTATGCAGAACCTTCTGCCATGCTGGTAACGGACAATTGGGACGATCCGGTGCTTGATATAGGAATCGGTTTCAACCAGCAGGCGGCGCGGAGTGTCGGATTGGGAAGGAACGATGTGGGAGTGTCTTTGCTGGCGGCCACCGACGGTATTCCTGTCGGTTCGCTCTACGACGGTAACATCGTTGAGAATATCTATTTGAAGAGTACAGGGCATACCGGACTGGAAGATGTCAATGTATGGGGAATTATGCCGAATGTAAATTCCGCTCTGGATGAAGAGCGGTTAAAAAGAATAGTTGCGGGAAGTGTATCAAAAGAGGAGATGATTACGGATATGACTTATGCCATACCAGTCCAGAGTGTTGCAGACAGTCTTATATACGAATGGAATGATCCCGTAGTCTATCGTTACAATGCCCAGCGGGCTATTATCGTACAATGCAATAACGCTTTCGGGTACACGGCGGAACAGACGCGCCTGTCACTTGAGCGCCAAATCAAGGAAAAAGTCACTTTCCCCAAAGGGTATTCCATGAAATGGCTGGGAGAATATAAGGCAAGCACCGATTCCAACAAATATTTGTTCATGAACTTGCCCATTGCAATTATTTTCATGTTCAGTGTGCTTGTCTATCTTTTCCGTGACTTCAAGAAGCCGATGATTATTTTCCTGTGTCTTCCGCTGGCGTATATCGGAATTGTGTTCGGCATACTGGTAAGCGGCAAGCCTTTCAGTTTTGTAGCCATCGTGGGAGCTTTGGGACTGATCGGAATGATGATAAAGAACGGAGTGGTTCTGATTGATGAGATAACCCTCCAGATGAATGCCGGTGTTCCTCCCGTCAAGGCGCTACTTGCAGCATCTTCCTCCCGGCTACGTCCCGTCATGATGGCCTCCGGCACTACAATTCTGGGTATGATTCCTCTGATATCCGATGCCATGTTCGGTCCTATGGCCGTTGCCATTATGGGTGGTTTGCTTGTGGGGACTGTCATTACTCTGATGATTATTCCGGTTTTTTACGCCTTGTTTTTCAAAATAAAATGTGAGTGATATATGAAAATGATTCTATTTTTTTGCTGTATGGTTCTGATGTCGGTACAGGGATACGCTCAAGAGGTACTGACATTGGACGAGTGTCGCGACATGGCACTAAAAAACAATAAGCAAGCCCTTTTGTCCGGCTATGCCATTGAGAAGGCCGGGCTGTCGATGAAAGCGATGAGAAGCAATTATCTGCCTAAATTCTCCGCTTCTGGCGGATATTTGTATGCCGACAAGGATTTTTCCATGAACCTTGTACCGTCGGTGAGCGCAAGTCTGAATCTCAACAACACTTATTTTGCAGGGGTTCAACTGGAACAGCCTGTCTATATGGGTGGTAAAATTATGGCTGCAAACAAGATGAGCCGTATCGGTTTCGAGATTGCCCGTCTTGACAAGAACAGGACGGACTCGGAAATATTACTGGCAGTGGATGAAGCCTATTGGGACGTGGTAAAGGCGAAGGAACTGTTTGCCGTTGCCGGTAAATACAAGGAAACTGTTGAAGAGGTGCTTCGTAATGTGCAGAACCTGTATGAGAGAGGTATGGTTCCTAAAAATAACCTGTTGAAGATACAAGTCAAACGTAACGATGCGGATTTGATGCTGCAACGGGCGGAAAATGCAATCCGGTTGTCGGAAATGGCGCTCTGCCATATTGTCGGCTTGCCGTTGGAATCGGAAATAAATGTTTCCGGGAAGCTGAATATGGACACAGACCCGATTGTGAAAGAGGAATTATCCGTTGAAAACCGTTCTGAGTATCGGATGCTTTCCAAAACCATCGATTTGAAAGGACAGGAAATCAAACTGATCCGGAGTGAGTTTATGCCCCAGATTGGATTGGTTGCTGGGTATAATTATTTGAATGGGATAAAAATGAATGGGAACAAGTTGCTTTCGGACGATGTATTCGCTGTTATGCTGGCTGTGAAAATTCCCTTGTTCCACTGGGGAGAAGGAAAAAATAAAATCAAGGCCGCTAGACTGGAACAATGTATGGCGGAAACCAGACGGGAGGAGTTGTCCGACAAGATACGGTTAGAGGTTTTCCATGCTGCTAATATTTGGAAAGAAGCAGAACTCGAAGTACACCTGACAAGGACAGCCTATGAAGAAGCGGAGGAGAATTTACGGGAAAGCGATCGGAATTATAAGACTGGTATGGAGACTTTGGATAATTATCTGGAAGCACAGGTCGCCTGGCAGAAGGCTTGGGCTGAATTTGTGTCTGCTAAAGCTACCTGGCATGTAGCAGAATCTAAATATTTGAAAGCTATTGGAAAACTTAATTGATTGACTGCTATGAATAGCGATAATGAAATTAAAAATGTAATCAAGAGAATCGAAACAATCCTTGAACTGGAAAGAGATATTAGCATATCCCAGTTGATTAGAAGTATGAATATAAAAGAAAGAATTGTCCTTATAGCAATTGGATATATGTTGCGGGATGAAAAAATCTATCTTGATGAGGAATATTCTAGGATTGCTTTGAGTTTCAATCAGTTCAGCTTTTGAAGTATATTGATAGTGTTTTATCTGTTTTAAAGAATAAGTAACCTATATATATTTTGTTGTTCATAAATTGATATCTGGTGCACATTGCGATTTTGTGATTGACACAATGAAAGAAGGTGTGTCAAAATGCGCACCTTCTTTTTTTATGCACAAAGCCCCGACTTTCA